>JAAGKN010000232.1_pt1 | contig 89723 bp, 84 predicted proteins | sample 6206371 | NCBI WGS metagenome assembly JAAGKN01 (sample SAMN11533720, study PRJNA540317) | gut metagenome | isolation source: fecal pellets from male and female animal of same cohort | host: Peromyscus leucopus | place: USA:CA | collected 2017 | reverse complement strand
AAATTCCGTCAGCCACATAGACCGACGCACCGAACATAAGGCTTGCCAATGTCGGGAGAAAGATTTTTACAAACAATCTGGATATATCCGTCTTGCCAAAATCAATAGAATCGCGTTCACTCATATTATATTGCTTTTATTTATTGCTCCTTATCCGGGCTATTGGAGTCTGTGTGCCAACCACGTTATCTCCGATTTCCACCAACGCTTCACTGTCCAACGGTAATAAAATGTCCATGCGGGATCCGAATTTTATGAAACCAAATACGTTGTTTTGTATAATCTTATCGCCCGCCTTAAAATACGACACGATACGACGTGCAAGGAATCCTGCAATCTGTTTGAATAATATTCTATGCCCCGAATCCAGCCTGACTACAGTTGTAGTATGCTCGTTGTCCACTGACGATTTTGGAAGCCATGCCAAAAGAAAGCGTCCTGGATGATATTTAAAATATTCTATCACACCGCTGACGGGCGACCAGTTCATGTGAATATTTGTCATCGACATAAATATTGAAATCTGGACCATCTCTTGCTTCAGATATTCTTGCTCGAATACATGTTCCACAACAACTACTGTTCCGTCACAAGGTGCAAACACAAGTTCATCATCGTGGATTACAACCCGTTTAGGCTCACGGAAAAATGATACAATGAAAAACCAGAATAATATTAAAAATATTGAACCGCACCATATCAACGCGGTGTTTTCATGTGATGTGAGCAGCTTATAAAATATTCCCCATATTGCAAGACAAATAAGTCCGGCAATAATTATTATGCGGTATCCTTCTTTGTTGATTTTCATATTTTGACCGTTTTTTAGGTGCAAAAGTAGATAAAGAATACTGCAAACCGTTTGCAACGTTTCAATACTGCAAATTGCAAACGGTTTGCATTAAAAGCAATATAATTTTGCAGCAGTTAAATCAACTCACGGATTGAATCATACAAATAATTATAAGAATATGAGCAAGACATTCAAGATTGAGGTTGACTGCGCAAACTGCGCGAACCTCGTGGAAGACGCAGCCAAGAAGGTTGCCGGAGTGAAAGAGCTGTCAATTTCTTTCATGACGCAGAAAATGAAAGTGACTTTTGATGATGATGCCGATCAGGAGGCTGTGATGGCAGAAGTTCTCAAAGTGGCAAAAAAGGTAGAGCCAGACTTTGAAATACTCTGATTGAAAGGATACACTATGATAACGGTCTGACTTTTGTCGGGCCGTTGTCAATAAAACCATAAGGAATATGAATAAGAAACAACGTAATATGCTTACCCGTATCATAATCGCTCTGGTTATGACTGTCGGTCTGCTTTTTGTTGATATAACCGGGTGGCTTCGCCTCGCGCTATATCTCGTGGTGTACCTTATAATAGGTTATGACATACTGAAAAAGGCGTGGCTCGGTATTATCCACGGCAGGGTGTTTGATGAAAATTTCCTTATGGCTGTGGCAACGGTCGGGGCTTTCGCACTCGCCATCTATGAGAAAAGCGGCGACTATCTTGAAGCAATAGCCGTGATGCTGTTCTATCAGATCGGCGAGTTTTTCCAGAGCTATGCCGTGGGCAAAAGCCGTCGCAACATAGCTGCACTGATGGATATACGCCCTGACTATGCCAATATTGAACAAGACGGCAAGATTGTTAAGGTTGACCCTGATGACGTGGAGGTCGGTCAGACTATTATCATACAGCCCGGAGAGCGTGTCCCCATTGATGGCGTTGTTATTTCGGGAGAGTCTTCACTCAACACCTCCGCACTGACCGGCGAGTCACTCCCGCGCGAAGTAGGTAGCGGCGATGAGGTTATTAGCGGCAGCATCAATATGTCGGGCGTGCTGAAAGTGCGCACAACCAAAGAATTTGGCGACTCCACCGTATCCAAGATTTTGGAGTTGGTGGAGGATTCAGCCTCACGCAAGTCGAAGTCGGAGAATTTTATTGCAAAGTTCGCCCGCGTATATACCCCTGCGGTATGCTACGGAGCGTTGGCTCTTGCACTTCTTCCCCCGCTGTTCCTAATTCTGTTTAATGGTGCGCCCGTTAGCTTCGCTACCTTTGAAACATGGGTTTACCGTGCATTGGTGTTCCTTGTTATAAGCTGTCCCTGCGCGTTGGTTGTCAGCATACCGCTGTCGTTCTTCGCCGGAATCGGCGGTGCAAGCCGCGAGGGTGTGCTTGTGAAAGGTGCCAACATACTTGAAACATTGTCAAAGGTAAAGACCGTGGTATTTGACAAGACCGGCACGCTGACAAAAGGTGTGTTTGAGGTCAACGCCTATCATGGCGACCACGACCAGGATATAGCCGACCGCAAGGCACAACTGCTTGAATATGCGGCGATAGTGGAGTCGTCATCATCGCATCCCATTGCAAAATCGCTGCAACAGGCCTACGGTCACACGATTGACCGCAGCCGCATGAGCGATGTGAAAGAAATCAGCGGCAAAGGTATCACAGCCGTTATCGACGGAAAAAAGGTTGCAGCCGGCAATGAAAAACTGATGTCGGATTTAGGCCTTGTTCCCTGTCATTGCAAGACAGCCGGAACTATTGTCCACCTCGCCATTGACGGCAAATATGCCGGACACATCGTTCTCGGAGATGTCGTGAAACCCACATCGGCACAAGCCATTTCCGACCTTCACAAGTCGGGCGTGACACAGACCGTCATGCTGACAGGAGATGCCCGTGCGGTAGCGGATCAGACCGCCGCCCGGCTTGGAATAGACAAAGTTTACAGCGAACTGCTCCCTGCCGACAAGGTGTCGCAACTTGAAAAAATACTTACTCAATCCAAAGGGGATGAGAAGGTGGCGTTTGTCGGCGATGGCATAAACGACGCACCGGTGCTCTCTCGTGCCGACCTCGGAATAGCTATGGGTGCAATGGGCAGCGATGCCGCCATCGAAGCCGCCGACGTGGTGCTCATGGACGATGACCCTCTGAAAATCGGCAAGGCAATCCGCATATCGCGCAAGTGTCTGAAAATCGTGTGGGAAAACATCATCATGGCATTGGGTATCAAGGGAGTTTGCCTTGTGCTTGGCATATTTGGCATTGTCAATATGTGGCTTGCCATATTTGCCGACGTAGGTGTGATGATACTCGCCGTGCTCAACGCTATAAGAGCCATGTATGTTCGCAAGATTTAATTACAACTTAACTAATAAAGAATGATTATAACCCAGATAAGAAACGCTACTGTTAAAATAACATATGGAGGCGTGACATTTCTTATTGACCCTTTGCTCGGGCCTAAGGGTACAATGCCACCATATTTATTTTCTGTTAGGCAAGATTGTCGCAATCCTTTGTTTGACTTGCCTTTTTCAGCACAAGAAGTATTGGACGGAGTTGATGCTGTGATATTTACTCACCTTCACTCAGACCATGTGGATAAAGGAGCATACAAACTTATCCCAAAAGACATGAAGGTTTTTGCCCAAAACAAAAACAATAAGTGGAGAATCGAACGAAAGGGATTCACAAATGTTGAGGTTCTTTCTGATTTAACTACTTTCAAGGGAATCTCAATGACAAAGATAAAAGGACAGCATGGGCAATTTCCATATTATTATCTTGCAGGAAATACCTGTGGAATAGTGTTTAGAAGCCCAAAGGAGCAGACACTGTATTTAGCAGGCGATACAATTTGGTATTCCGGTGTTGAAAAAGCAATAGAAACATACAATCCGAAAGTAATTGTCGTAAATGGAGGTGGCAATAAACTAAATTTTGGAGGATTGCTTATTATGGGTACTGACGATATAAAGAAAGTGCATGACGCAGCTCCCAATTCTATTATCATAAGCACTCACATGGAAGGGGTCAATCATTGGTCGGTTTCACGAAAAGAGTTAACAGATTTTGCAAAGACCCACAAATTTGCAAATAAACTCCGGATCCCACTTGACGGAGAAGTGATTACTGACTTATAACAATTTCGATTATATAGCAAATCTGGGTTGGTACAATATACAAATAGTACCACCCCGGTATTACTATATACAGATTCAGAAATAATAAAATATCAAAATAGGGATAGTGTTATTCTAAATATTCAATGCAGATTATATTTTCAACACTTTGGGTCTGATTCCTTTCTTGGCATACAGCCCCGGTTGTCCGATTTCGATATGGTTAGCGATGACACATTCCGACGAACTGCGTATTAACTTCTTATTTAATTAGTTATTTTCGTTGGCATACCGGAGTCACTCCTGAAAACTTCTGTAAGAACAATCTTTCTTTGTAGAGTCTTCTTTAAAAAGTGAGATTGATACAGTGTGAGCTAAAACAACACTATACACTTATCGGATTCGCCTTCATCGTTTCCAGATTCAGAAACAGCCCATGATGCTCAATCATACCGTTGCGGAACATTTTCCACAGGATATTGCAGCCGAGTTGCGCCAGCGTGGAGTTGATGAACAAGTCCTGTTTCTCCAACGCCTCCGCCAAGGAGCAGCTCGGTCCTGAATCTTCCTCCTTCACCCTCGCGTATTTCACGAACCGGGTAATGACCTTCAACGAGCCTACGGTCTTGTACAGTTCGGAAGCGGGCTGTTTTATTTTCTTGGGTATGGTTCCCAACACGATCTGCCCTGTGCTTTGCGTGTTTCCAAAATCCATCCAGTAAAGCGGTGTCCCGTAATCATGGTAATTAGGGGCAGGCATGGCTTTCAGCACGTTCCATAAATCCAACCTTGACTTGATGTTGTCGGTGCAGGTGATGGTGATATTCGCCATATCGTCCCGCCTGACGTCTTTCAACATGGCCGGAAATATTCCCGGCACCGCCCTCCAGTCATTTCCGAAGAAATTGTTCACACGGGTAACCAGGCATTGCGCCTTGTTCAGCCCCAAGTCGGACAGCCCGAAGAGTTGCCGACCGATATTGGCATCCGTCACGATGTCCGGGTCATAGAGCGTCACGAACAACCCCGGATGTCCGAGTGCACGCAGTGTCACGTCCAAGCGTGCCAGGCAGGTCAATACCTGCGAGCCAGTTCCGCCCGCGCCGACCAGGTTCACCGTGACCTGGTGTTGCGGGTTCAGCAGGTAGTTGTCTATGTAATGTACTCTTTTCATTTCAATATGTCTTTCAGTTTCAAGTTATTCAAGGGTTTCAGTTCGTCGAGGTTGAAAGGCTTGTCCTTTGCCGCCTTTGTCACCAGTACCAGGTTGGACCTGGTCGGGTTGCCTCCGCTACCCAAGTGCGAGAACTCAGTCAGCCAGAACTTCTTCTCCCAATACTCAAGCAGGTTCTTGTAGGTCAGGTCTTTCGGTTTGTCTATTTTGGCAGAACCCAGGCAAACGTTCGCCCCTGTCACGTTGAAGAACGGCGCGGCATAAAGCTCCGTATTATCCGTCAGCTTCTTGTCCTTGTAGGCGTAGATGCTCAACGAGGTTCCTCCAGCCACGTAAATTACTCCCGGCAGGTTGTATTCCGCGTTCTCAACTTGGAGGGATTCATTGAAGAACATCATCCGTTTTTGCGGGGGATTGTACCAGATATACTTCTCGCTGCCCTTGCGCGAGTCGCACCACAGCATATTGGACGGAATCCTGCCGTAAGGCGTGGTGCTGTGGCTTTCGGAATAACCCCGCACCAGTTCGTTCATGAAATCCACCGTGACGGGCCGGCCTTCCCCCATCATGCCGTTATCGTCTATATCCCTTATCTCGATAAAGTAGCTGTCATCAGAGGTATAAGAGTTGTCATTCTCATCTGAATAGGCAATCAACGCCACCCGTGGATGGAGCAACGTCCTCAGTTTTTTGGTAAGTTCATTCGTTTCCAACATGGCTCAACAGATTAAAGATATGAATTCGTCCGCCCACAGGAAGAACCGTTCCGGGTAATCGTCCATCCGGAACAGTTCTTCGGTATCGGGCGACAGGTCTCGGACAGTCACCGGTGTGATGTCGTAGGTCTCCCTGCTGTAGGAATTGTAATAGTCAATGAGATACTCGGACACGATGTCTTCGACATCATACACGACCCTTATCTGCTGTTGCAGGTACATCGGATGAAAGTCCGGGTTTTCCGAGTAGTAGGCGTCATACCCGTATTGCATGATGCCCGTTTCAGGTGTCAGGAACGGGAGGCCCTGTCTCATCGCATCGACCAAAGACCGCTCAAACCCGTTTTGCGGAGTATACGACCCAAGTGCTTTCGGTAAATCGCCGTAGTACGATTTCGATTCCACCCTTTTGAGCAGCCTGCTGATTTTCCCGTTCCTATAGGAATCCAGCAATTTCATGCGTTTTTTCCAGTCCTCCGATTCGCTGCCGTCATCCTCCGAAAGCATCTCAAACATGAAGTCCGATTCATCGTAATCCACGAATGTATCAATGCCGTTTGCCTTCATCAGTTTGTGGATGAAGGTAATGGCAATCCTTCTTAAAACCGGATTGAGCGATTCCAGGAACTTCACCGGGAAATAGTACAGCGTGAATTTTCCCCACTTGTGGTATTTCCACAGCCGGAAGAAAAGCCTGCCGCCTTCATGTTCGATATTGACATTCAGCCCGTCCCCGACCAGCGTGTTCATCTCGTCATATAGTCTGGCGATGCCTTCCCCGATGCTTTTTCCGGGTGTATGGACCGCCTCCTTCTGCAACAGCAGGGCATACCTGAAATACGAATCACGCAGGAATTCGTAGTTGTCCTGCGTGATCACGTTTATTCCATTACATTCGCAGCCGTCGTAATATTCCACGGCAAGGCTCTTCTGCGCCGACGGCACCAATGGCGTGCTCAGAAAAGAATTACGGCCCCGCTTGGAGCCGCAATCCGTTCTTCCCTGTTCACGCCGTACCGTACATTCCTCCGCGCCTGTCCGATGATGAGCCTTGCCAGCTGCTGTGACTGCCGTTCGTCCAATGGTACACATGGTTTCTTCTTTTTAGGGTCTTTTTTCTCGCTTTTCTTCTTCATGCCTCCTATCCTTTAGTCCCGATGGTGGTCTTGAACTCGTACACGGCTTTGTCGTCCTTGATGACAGGCCCGTGTACCGTAGCCGTTGTCAGCTCCGGGTAGAAGTTGGAGTAATAGCTCATGACCATTTCGGGGCTGTCCGACGGGTTGGGGTCATCGAGCTTTGTCATTCCGCTGCCTTTCTTGAATGTGAATGAGCGTGTCATTCCTGTGATTTCGAGTGCCATAGTCCTATACTGCTTGATATTGTGAAACATGATTTTCCAACATGGATTGCGGGAAGTCGGGATATCCCTCGTAATCCTCCGGACGGTAGTTCGGCTCGTCCTCTCCGGCATGGTAGCGCGGGTCCAGTTCCTCCGGGTGCTGTACCGGCTCCTGCCAATGCGCTCCGGGGTATCCACCGTGGGCAGGTTGCGGTGCCTGATGCGGCACGGGCTGCTGTCCCATGTAAGGTTGCGGCTGTGGATGGGCGTAATATTGAGCCTGTCCTTGCGGCGGTTGTTGCGGCGGCCACATCTCCTGTCGTGGCTGAGGGCTGGTTGCCGGTCTCGGCTGTCCGCCGGGTGCCTGTTGTGCCGCCATCGGTCTCTGCACCTGCGGTTGCTGCGGATACTGTGGAACCTGCCGTGGTTGTTGTGCAGGTGCGGCTGCCGGTTGCGCATGCGGCTGTGGAGCGGCTTCATCCATCAGCTCAAACAGGCTGCCCTTGTTCATCGCCTTTGTCTGTTCAGCCACCATCCCGTCAATCTTCTTCTGGTCCTGCGGTTTGGCGTAAAGGCGTGCCTGTCCGAGCGCGGCAATCGCGTCCTTGTGGTTCCCTGCGGCAATCAGTTCCTCCGCCTTCTTGAAGTGCTTCTCGTACTTCTCCCGCTTCTCCTTTTCTTCTTTCGTCTCCTTCGCCTTCGTTTCCTTTGCCGCCTTGCTCTCGGACGCGGCCTTCTCCGCCTGCGCCTCGAATTGCGCCATGTTGGAAATCAGGCCCGCCGCCTTCTGTATCGGCCGTGCGACGGCTTGCAGGAATCCTGCGTCCAGTTCCTGCGGCAGTCCGCTGACGGTCAGGGGGACGAGGTGGTTCTGGGCTTCGTCTTTGAGCCCGTTCGACTTCGGCAGTGTGGATACTGTCAGTTGTCCGTTCGCTTTGCGGATGACGAGCGTGAGATCCACGCCTTCGGTCATCATCTGGTGGATTGCTGTAAAAAACATAATCTTGACGTATTAAAAGTTATTACTCGGTTTATTCTTCGCTGAACAGTTTGGCCAGCAGCCTGTTCCTGTCGGGATGGCGGCATATTTCCAGGACGGGGTTCAACAGGATGGAGATGTGTACCGGTCCGGTCGTCCCCCGTGGCGGGAACTTGATGGCGGACTCCGGTTCCACCGGTCTTTTCCTTCTCGTTATCGGCATGGGCATCCTCATGGGAGCCGGCGGTGCGCTTGTTGCAAATGCTTGGTTCATGGCTCTTTCATTTTTAATTGTGAATATTCGGGCTTTGGCAGCCCGTTGAACTACAAGGGCCAGACGGAAAATGCTTCCGGTAAGGCAAGGTTTTCGGGAAAAATACCGCAACGCAGTGAGGATGATTTTTTCCGAAACCTGAAGGCCCGACCTTGCCGTCCGAAAAGAAGCATTTGCCAACTTTGCCCGGTAGTTCCCGGTCTGCCAAGCCTGTATTCTTCATCCCTTCTCTTTTGATTACCGTCTTTATTGCCTTTGCCCTTATGGGACACGGGAAACAAAAAGGGCCGCCCGGTAGGACAGCCCCGCTTCGTAAGGTCATGCAGGATATTGTATGGCAGCTCTGTTCCATGCCCGGATATTGTTAGGATACCAGAAAACTGAGGATGCAGAAAAGTATGGCGGCAGCCACCAGAAGGCAGGCTATCCGGTAGAGGAACCTGAAGAATCCCCTGAAGCACACGATGGCTACCGCAGCCCACACGGGGGATATGCCCCGTGTGTACATATAACTGAACACGATGAAGGCAGCAACGCCCAATGCGGTGGTCCGTACCCATCCGCTCGCTTTAATCTTATTGATACATTCCCTTGTCTTCATGATACTTTATTATTAACGGGTGAAACAGTCTTTTCCAATTTCAAGGGCCGAAACGCGTACCGCCTCCACAGGCAAGGTTTTCGGAGGAAAATACCGGAGCGGCGCGAGGATGATTTTCCCCGAAACCCGGAGGGCCTGACCTTGCCGGTGGAAAAGGGCGGTGCGCTACCTTTGCCCGCGAATTGGAATGACGGCGTTATTTTTTCTTTCCGTTCCCGCCTTTGGGGAACAAGAATACCGTGTTGTAATCCGCATCGAAAGTGACGGAGGCATCGAACGCCACGCCTTTCTTTCCCTTGAACCCCTTGATGAGTCTGGTGGTGCCGGAGGAGAAAAGTTGTTCCAGGTGGCTGTCGGTCAGTTCCTTGTTCAGGACGCGGCGGAACACCAGCAGCCCGCAACCGTCATGGTTGCACCTGGCCACTTTGGAACGGAGGATGATTTTCCCCGTCTTGTACTTGGGACAGGTGAATGCCTTTTCCTGCATGGCCGGGAAATCCAAACGCAGGATCTCCTCGGTTGCCCTGCGGGTGTAATCCCGGATGGACTGCATGAAGGTCCCCGTGTCGAGGGTATGCCCCTCTATCTGCAACAGGGTCTTCTCCCAGCTTCCGGTCAGTTCCACGTCCGCCACGCGCATGTCCTTCACCGCCTCATAGACATACATCCCTTTCTCGGTCGGGATGATGCTTTTGCCGGAGCGGGCGATATAGTCGCGTTTGATCAGCGTGGTGATGATGGCGGCACGGGTGGCAGGTGTGCCGATGCCCAAGTCCTTGATGGCCTCTTTCGCCTGTTCGTCCGTGATGTTTTTCCCGCAAGTCTCCATCGCCGCCAGCAGGGTGGCTTCCGTGTACAGCGGCTTGGGCATGGTCTTTTTCTGCGCCATCCCGTGTCCCATGACCGGAACGGTCTCGCCTTCGGCAAACTCCGCCGTTCCACCGTCACGTTCCGGTTCGTCCTTCTCCCGATCCTCCTTCCTGGCGAACACGCCCCGCCATCCCGGTTTGACGATGACGGAAGAATGGGAACGGAACGCCATTCCCTCGCAGGAACATTCCACGACTGAAAGTTCCTTCTCGCAAGGCGGTGAGAACGCCTCCAGCATTCTTCCGGCTATCAGGACGTAAACAGTGGATTCCGCCTCTGACAACCCTTCGGGTGCGATGCCCGTGATAATCAGTGCATGGTGATCGGTCACTTTCGTGTCGTCCACGCTGCGGGTGTTCAGATTGGAGAGGTCGAAAGACTGTCCGTATTCCCCAAATTCCGGCATGGCGGCCACTTTCTCCAGCAAGGAAGGTATGTGCAGCATGACATCCTTGGGGATATAACGGCTTCCTGTCCTCGGATAGGAAACCAGTTTCTTTTCGTATAGAGACTGTGCGATGGAGAGGGTCTTCTCCGCCGTCAGGTCGTAATGGATGTTGCACTCCTTCTGGAGCGTGGTCAGGTCGTACAGGAGCGGAGCCTGTTGGAAAGTCCTTTTGCGTTCCGCCTTGGTGATTGTTGCCACAGAACCGGAAGTGATTTTCCGGTATGCCGCTTCTGCCGCTTCCTTATCCTTGAACTCTTCCGTGTGGATGAACATGCGGTGCGCGTCCTGCCGTTTCAGTGTGAGGTGCAGCTGCCAGTAAGGGGTGGAGACGAAGTTCCAGTTCTCCTTGAAGCGGGCACAGATCATGGCGAGCGTCGGGGTCTGCACACGCCCGATGGAGTTGTTCGCCGAGCCGGAGGCTACCGCCAACGCGCGGCTCGCGTTCATGCCCACCAGCCAGTCCGCCTTCGCCCGGCAGTCGGCGGCGGCATACAGGCTGTCGTAGTCCCTGCCGTCCTTCAGGTTCGCCATGCCCTCGCGGATGGCCTCGTCCGTGAGCGAGGAAATCCACAGGCGTTGAAACGGTTTGGTATAACCCAGATAGGAATAGATCCACCGGAAGATAAGTTCCCCCTCGCGGGCGCAGTCGGTAGCCACGATGATGCTGTCGCATCGGTCGAACACGCTGTCGATGACTTTCAGTTGTTTGGCGGCGGCGATGTCCGTCACCATCCCTTTGTCCGTCCTGACCTGACGGGACACCAGCCGGAACGGGTCAGGCAGCATCGGGAGGTCTTCGGCGGTGGTTTTCGTGTAGCCGTATGCGCCCGGCATGGCGAGCGACACCAGGTGTCCCAACGCCCACGTGACCATATAGCCGTTGCCTGTACAGTAGCCGTCCTTCTTGTCGGTAGCCCCGACCACACGGGCGATATCCATGCCGACACTCGGTTTTTCTGCTATGATTGCTTTCATTTCGGATAAAATTTAAGCCGTTCCCCGCTACCGGAACCGGAAAAACGGGAAACGGCGGTTTGACATTTTTTACTTGTTGTAATGGATAGGTATTTGTCAGGCCACCGGCTTGACACCGAGGATTTCAATCAGTGTGCCGCCGTCCTTGCGCACCAGTTGCAGGGTGGCGTCCATCACCACGTCCACACCCAGCAGCACGAGGCTGAGCGGCATCACGTTCGTCTTTTCACCCCTGAGCAGCGTGCCAAGTTCCCCCGACATTTCCAGCTCGTCCTTCAGGATACCGATTCCCGCCAATTCTTCCCAGTTCACGTCTTCCGCCTTGAAAGGCGTGTTGTCCTTATTGTCCGTATTCATATTTTATCTTTTTTGATTTGACATTCATTTGATTCACGCATCAGGCGATGCTTGCCCCCTTGGACTTGCCGTTGTCCTGCCTTTGTTTCTGCGCATCCGCCACCACGTTGCGTTGCGAGGCGTCACGCTTGCGGTCCGGGTTCTCGTTGTAGAAGTCCAGCCGGCCCTGGTTGAAGTTCGCCTTGACATACTGGGAGATGGTCTTGCCGTCGTAGCCTTTGATGCCCTCGACCAGTACCGCCTTGCCGCTCTGGAGGTCGGCACGCTGTTTCCGGGTCAGTTGCACGTCCCATACCTTGTCCGGTATCTTGAACTCGGCACGCTGCTCGAAGCCATCCGGCGTGCGTGAGTAGCTCAGGCGTCCCGTCTCCAGGTCTGCCTTTATGAAAGAGGAAAACTCCTCGCCCTTGCGGTTTACCATGTCATTGAGGAAGATGACCTTGCCCTCGCGCAGCTGCTGCTGTTCCTCGGCGGTGATTTTCACGCCGTTGATTTCCATGGGGATGTAGATTTCGCGCGCTCCCTCCGGGGAATCCGGATTGTAACGGGTGTAGGAAGGCCTGCCCGTGGCCTCGTCCAGCTTCACATACGAGGAGAATATCTCGCCGTCCTTGCGCTCCATCCCCTCCACGAAGATGGCCTTGCCTGCGTTGAGGTCTTCAATCTGCTGCTTGGTGAGTTCCACGCCGCCCAGCGACTGGCGGTTGAAGAGCTTGTCATTTTCGAAGATGTATTCGATGCCCCTGCGCTCGGCATTGACCTGGATATGGGCGTCGAATTCCTTGCCGCTGTTGGAAATCATGTCCTCAATGAACACCTTCTTGCCTTCGCGCAGGTCGTTGATTTCCTGCTCGGTCAGTTTCACGCCCTTGATTTCTCTCGGGATGAAGGCGTTTTCCGCACGCATGGCGACCACCTCGTTGGTGAGCTTGTCGATGCTGATGAAGGAAGGTATGTATTCGCCGTTGCGTCCCTTCAGTTCCACCACACGCCCCATGTTGCCGGTCTCCAGCAGGTTCTTCTTGTCCTCGTCGGAGAAGATGTGGCCGAAGTACGGGCGTTCGAGTTCGGGTTTCTGGCGGATGCCGTGGATGCCGAGCACGATGGGCCCGCCCACGGACTGCTGGAATGACAGGCGTGCATCGGTGCGCAACACGGCGGAACCGAAGTTCATGCTGATGGGAACCACCTGGTTGGTCTTGTAGCCCCTGAGCATCTGGTCGAGGAGGCCGCGCTCCATGAGGTATTCACGGGAAAGTCCGAAGTTCTTCAGCTCCTCCCAGTTGATCATGGACTCGTTGTAGCGGTAATTGGGCTGCTGCGTGCCGTCACCCGGGGCGGCCTGCTGCTGGGTTTCATTTTTCTTTGCCATTTCTTCTTGATTTTGATTGTTGATACTTTGGTTTTCCTTGCTGCGCGGGACGACCTCGTATTTTTTGAGGAAGTCCTCCACAGCTTTTGTCTGCTTTCCGGCGGCGAGGTCTTCGATGGCCTGCTTTACTTCCGAGCTGTCCAGCGTATCCTCCTTGACGGAGAGGATGCCGAAACGGGTCGGGTCCTTGAGCTGGCTCCAGAAGTTCTTGATGAAGTTCTCGAAGATGTTGGCGTACCGGTCGATTTTCAGGAAGGAGTTTTGGTGCTCCTTGTCCGCCGGAACGGTGCTGTACTTGCCGTCCTTTCCGATTTTGGACACCGCCTGTAAAATCAGTTCCATCTTGTCGAGGATGAACACGATGTCGCTCATCTGTTCGTTCTCGGTCACTTGCGGCTTCAAGGGTTCATCCCTCACATTTTTCTTTGCCATAACTGCTTTTTTAAAGGTTGATAATTGAAATTGTCACTGCAAATATATATGGCATATTTTGATAAATAATTGATTTGCAAAGCATTGAACTATACATTACATCACTTGTCATCACGTTTCACCGCAGGGGTGACAGCATGGGAACGAAAAAGGGAAAAACAGAGGGGAAAAGCGGAACAAGGTACGGGAAGGCAGAGAGTAACCGAGGCAGGGAAAGGGGACGAAGAGGAGAAAAAGAAAACCTGTATTATGCAGAGTTGGGAGCGAGCTGCTTTTGTCCCCGCTTCCTTATATTTTTCATAAAACAGGCTGCCGAAAGAGAAAAAGTATTGCCGGGATACGGCAGTTCCAATTGAGATGGTCTGATTGTGTAAAATACTGCCACCAGTCTTTTTCTTGACCTTGTCCTATGCGTCGTAGGTCGCTTCGCTTGCTAAGTCCCGGTCTTTTCCCCAACTCGGACGGCGATACCGGAGCGTTTTTTCGGGTGAAAAATTACCGCAGGGAATTTTTTGCGCGAAAACCGGAGGCCCGAACGTGAAAGGTATCGCCCTCCGAGTTACCTTCTCAAAGGGACTTAGTGAGTGAAGCGTGACTTAGGATGGCTGTTTATGGAAGAATATGGAAAAATGCCCTGATTTATATATGCGTCTATAAATCAATACATAAAAAAGACTTTCTTTTCAAATAAAAAGAGTAACTTTGTATCCATTATGAATGGAACTTACAATATATATTGCGATGAAAGTTGCCACCTTGAGCATGATCGTCAAAAAGCGATGGTGTTGGGTGGGATTTGGTGTCCTTACGACAAGCGGAAAAATATTTCCAGGGAGTTAAGGACATTAAAAAGCAAGTATCGGTTAAGTCCTAAGTTTGAGATAAAATGGAATAAGGTATCACCTTCCCGCATTGATTTTTATCTTGCTTTGGTAGATTTCTTTTTCGATAATCCGGATTTGCATTTCAGAGCTTTCATTATACCGGACAAAAGTGAACTTCAACATGAAGCATTCTGCCAGACACATGATGAATTTTATTACAAGTGCTATTTCCGACTTCTAAAGACATTGCTTGAACCGGGAGCTTCGTATAATATTTATCTTGACATAAAAGATACTCAAGGGGAATCCAAAGTACAAAAGCTCCATGAATATCTATGCAACAGCCGATATGATTTTGACTGTGAAATGATACGGCGCGTACAACAGGTCCGTTCTCACGAACTTGAACTTGTAGCTCTTGCGGATTTGTTTATAGGAGCATTGTCATATGTTCACCGGGGATTGCATGACAGTAAGGCGAAACTGGAAATTATAGAAAGAATACGACAGCGGTCAGGATACCAACTCATGCGCAGTACCCTTTATCGTGAAAACAAGTTTAACCTGTTTGTCTGGCATCAAGTATAATGATAAGTAAGGACCTGCTACCGGAAAAAATCTGCCTTGAAAATTACGGAGGAAATTACAAGGCTTATATTGATGCCATCTATGAAGTTTTCGAGCGTGACTTCATCAGACATAAAACATGTTTTGGCTTGCATAAACTTTCTATGAAATATCATCCGGCATTTCAAGAAAGGGCTTATACATTTTATCACATGACCCATAAGGGGGAAATAGAGTCGGAACGGGAGCCGGATTTACGTCGTTGCGAGTGTATGCCGTGGGCGCGACCTACTATTGAAAATACCGAAGAATGGGATTTGAAATTTTGGAGACAGACGCGGCAAAGGTCAAATAATCGGGTCTGTATAGCTCTTGAGACCGAAAGTGAAACTTACTTTGTGATATTGGAAGTAAGGGAGAGTTACGTTTTGCTTTGGACTGCATTTTTATCTGAATACCGTCATCAATCGCAGAAAAAACTCAAAGAATTTGAAGAATGGAAACGGGGAGAAGGAAACGGAATCAATACTCCTGATGAATTGATTGCATCAATACAAAAGGCTATAAAAAAAGCAAGAGGCTAACCTTTTACGGCCGCCTCCGTAACTCCTTCAACTACATGGTTGATGAGCTAATTCTGTCGCAAAGGTACAACTTTTATGCTAAACCTGCAAATATCAGCGTAAAAACATTGAGTGAAAAATAGTTTCATAGCATAAAACGCATAACTATAACTTGTTTTTTTGATATCCTTACCCTCACATGAAGAGTGCAGAAATAACCGACTTGGGATTATTTCTGCACTCTGTTAGTTCATTTCAGGTATGTATGCTCCACCCGTGGAAGGGTCCTCCAATCATTACGGCATATGATTGATCCGGCTTGCCGTGATAAAGAAGTCCTCCGATAATGCCTCTTGTTCCGTCTTGCGCCACTTCCGCGAAACCGAATGAATACGGTGCGAAATCAGTATACAGTTCGATTTCGTACCTGCCGTTGGAGTTAACTTCCCATTGCTTGAGCCGTTCAATACATTTGCTCAGCGTTTCGTCACCGATGCTTTCCGCATACTTGACGGTCTTTTCGTAGTGTTCCTGACATTTGATTCTCATATTCGATTGAATTTTAATTCATTATTCTTCTAAAAAGTTTTCAAAAGAGTGTATTTCCGTGACAAGGAAGCCCTCCTTGCCATATTCGCATAAAGACAGCAGCACCGAAAGGGAGTTACAATAGAAGAAAAAAACATCATCCCCCTTGTGATTGCAATCCGCGAATAGTTTTATTTTTACCGTTTCAATCTTATTACTATCTTTCCATACAATGTCGCAGACTGCATAATCAGGTCTTTTAACGTGCAATTCCATAAATTGTTGGAAGCATTTTTCAATCTCCGACTTTACTTCGTCCGTATCAGTCAGAACGCTGCTGCCACCACATTCCTCACACCATCCATACAAGAACGATTCATCGGTATAGTTCCGCAACTCGTTGGTGTTCGGGTTTATCATAGCCTCGCACGAAACATCCATGCTGCCACATCTTGTACAAATCGTATTCATTGCCGTATCGTTTTTAGGTTATAAAAATTCTTCATACATCCCGAAACTGGTACAGCCGGCTATCGTAAAATCTTCCTTGCCTGTATCAACCAGTGATTTCAAATCCTCCAGGCTGTCACAGTAAAAGAATATCTCATCATCCTTCTCTTTTTCGGAATCCATAGCCAGCGCAATCCTCACTTCTTCCGTTTCCAACGTGTCGCACCACCGGATGATACAGTCCGCATAATGAGGTTCACATCCCTGCTCACTGTAGAATTTCAGGTAATGACTACCTATTTCCTTCTTGACTTCCTCCGGCTTTTTCCAAGAGCTGTCGTCCACGATTTCAAATCCGAGCCCTTCCACTAACAGGCACGTTCCGTTATCATACACCATCATGGTGCGCTTTCCCATGTGTTTCTCGCGTATCTCCGCCCAATTGGGCAAGTCCCAACGCTCCACGCTCCAAATCCCACGGTAATCCTTCGGGATGGAATTGTATTCGCTTAATGTTATCTTTCTCATATCAAGTTGATTTATGATGTTACAAAAGTTACCTTGTAAGTCTTGCACGGTTTTCCGAATGCCGGACATGGATTGAACTCCGTGCATGATTCCCAGTCCACGCTCATCGTGTAGCCGTTCGGGAAATTTTCACCGATAAACCGACTTATCATCTCCAAATCCTCATTGGTCAGGAACAGTTCCTCCTTGATGCCGTATTCCAATGCGAAAATCGCCCATTCGGGAATGTTGTCCCAAACGAGCGTCTGTCTGTTGTTCTCTTTCATGATTTTGATTTTATTGCGGTAATACCATAAGTCTGCTGATGATGTCTTCCAGCTCCGTTTCCCATTTGTCCGTACCGTCTATGGCCGACGGATAGGTCTGTTGTTGCCACTGTCTGTAATCAAACAATTTCATTCTCAGCGGATAGTAGTCGAACAATTTCCGGTTGCCGGAGAATATTCTCAGGTGGTTGGTTCCCACTTCCATCAGTTTCAGACCATAACGGTCAAGGATCTCACGGAATCTTTTCATCGGGGTGAAGTTGCTTCTCTTTTTCATATCCTTTATGTTCTTTATTGTTGTGATTTTATTTCAGCAGCACATTTTGTACAAGTCATCATCGGCCATTGTACATAGTTCCTCATCCGTGCAGTAACCATCAATTTCCTCGCTCGCTTCCATCGCCTCATAAATGCCGTTACGCATATCATTCACCAACTCGTCACGCAGTCTTTCCACCGACACCCTGAAAATGTCATTGCCGACCTGAATTTCCCTGACCGGATAAGCCGCTCCTTTCCAATAGGTCTTGTCAATGGTGATTGCTTCTGTATTTCCTTCCATGCGATCCAGATATTCCTTGCAGATATTGACCACTTTTGTCTTGCTCATAACTTCTTGTTTTTTGAGTTAAACATTTCTACCGGCGAGCCGGTATTTTATTTCTTGCCTGCCTTACCGTTCCGTGCCGGATTGTGCAAGGCTTTTCGGGAAAATACCGCAAGCGAAGCGCGGAAGATTTTCCCGAAAACCCGTAGGGCTCGACCTTGCTCAATCCAAAAGGCACGGGACGACCTTTGCAGGCTGAAATAAAAAAGCGGCCTTTCAATGGCTATTCATTATCCTTGTCATTTTCTTCCTGTGGTATCAGGTGTTTCAAATCGGGGTCGTTCTTTATACGGGTCATCTCATCTTCGATTATCCGCACCACGTCCGCTTTTATCTGGGAATAGTTTCGGTCTATCTGCTGTTGCATGATGTCGTTGCCGTCCGCATCCTTGAACTCGTTGATGACGGGTATTTTCTTGTAGGCTTTGGTTTCCGCTGCTACCTTCTCGTTATCGACAATAATGCGGGCATGGAAAATCTTCTGGTCAATCTCTTCCCCGAAGTTGTCTGCCACGCTGCCCACGAACGTGCCCTGTGAGAGGTTGGCGATTTTCGATGCCGGAATGAGGGAGTCCATCTGTGTGTTGATAGAGGTGGAGGTGTCCTGCCGGTTGATGGAAATGGACTGCCGCTGCTGGAGTATCTTGCCGAAGCGTTCTGAAAGGTTCTTCGCCGTTTCTCCCACAACCTGACCGCTGAAGATATTGCCCACTGTGTTTTGGATGACTTTCGCCTCTTTTTCACCATAGTCACGGGTCAGCTGAGAGAAATCCTGGAAGCCGAGACAGACCGCCACCTTGTTGCTTCGGGCAGTGGCAATCAGATTGTCGATGCCGCGAAAATATATCGTGGGAAGTTCATCTATGATGATGGATGATTTGAGTTGCCCCTTCTTGTTCACTAATTTCACGATACGGCTGTTATACAATCCGAGGGCTGCGGAATAGATGTTCTGCCTGTCGGGATTGTTGCCGACACACAGAATTTTAGGGTGTTCGGGATTGTTCAGGTCGAGCGTGAAATCATCACCGGTCATCACCCAGTAAAGCTGTGGGGAAATCATCCTTGAAAGCGGAATTTTCGCCGATGCAATCTGGCCTTGGAGCTGGTCTTGTGCGCCCCCTTGCCAGGCATCCATGAACGGGGAAAGATAGTTTTCCAAAGACGGATACGAGGTAAGAATAGTGAAAATATCGGCATACGGCTTGTTCAGGAATTCTATCGCGTGAGGGAACGTGCAGTATTTTCCGTCCTGGTAGATGCGCAAATACCATATAATAGCCGCCAAAAGAATAATCGGGGATTCCACGAAGAAATCACCCTGTTTCTGTATCCATGTCTTGTTCAAGTTCAAGAGTATCGTGTATGCCGATTCGTAGGCATCGCTGATATCCACCATGAATTTCGGGTTGATTGGGTTACAACGATGGCTGCGCCTCGGGTCATCGAAATTTATCACATAGAACTCCGGCTTTACCTTGTATTTATCCAAGTTCTTCAGCAACTCGTTATAGGCTATGACGGAGAGGTCATCGAATTTATAATCATATAGACAAAGTGCGAAACCTTTGGAAATCTGCTGTTTGATATAATTATTCACCACGGCATAACTCTTTCCCGAGCCGGGCGTTCCCAACACAATGGAAGCACGAAACGGATTGATTATATTGATCCAACCGTCCCATTCCCGACCTTGATAGACAAACTTTGTCGGCAGGTTCACGGAATACTCGTTTTCCATGAGCCGCGTCTCCTGCATGAAGCTCTCGTTGGCCGTGTTGAACACGTCTTCCATGAGATTGTGCTTCAGCATCCGGCTTATCCATACGCCCGACATCAGCAGCAGGATATACCCGGCAGTAAGCGTTGCCGTGTACAGGGCGGAACAGGCCATCGGGCTGAACGGCAGGTCAAGCATCCACCAGTTCATGAAAAACAGCACCAGCCCGGCAAGGAAAGAGGCGTATATCTTCCGCCATGTCATTTCCTGATTTTTAACGCCTTTTGTGCCTAAACACGAGAGGGCGAGGAATATGACGGCAAAGACCTTTGTTATGAGCAGGTTGCTGAAAAGCCCTGCCGTCCTCTGGAAATTCAGGAGTATCCTGTCGACTATCCCGATATTGATACCCATATCCACGAATGACCGGTAACAGTACCAGTAGACGTGGATGACAATAAACACGATGGATATGGCACGCATGAACTCCATGACCTTGGCCAGTCCTCTCAAATCATCTTCTTGTTGCATAATGAATATAGTTTTAATGGTTCGTTTATAAATTCTGTAATCAGGATATTCCACGTGAGCGGCGTTTCTTTTTCTTCTTGCGTTGCAGCCTGCGGGCAAGAGCCTCTTCCTGCGGGTCGGGACCGTTGGTGTCAATGCCGAAGATTCCGAAAGCCTGCTCGATGGAGCTTTCCATTTCGGAAGAGAAAACGCCTTTCCGCTCAAGGTCAGGCACAGGCGCATCCAAATCGGGAATATTGGTCGGAGTGTTAAACAGCCGCTCGAAGGCATTGGCGGAAAATTCCTTGCCGAGCCGTGAGCCGTTGTACACCTCCCGGTTTTTGTGGTCGATGAAAGTCGCTCCATAGATACGTCCTTCGTCGTTCTCACGGAATACCGCATCAATGCCTTTTCCGGCAAGCAGACGGATAAACTCATCCCTGTCTCCACGGCATCCGTGCATGGCAACCGCCACTTCGTTCCGTATCTTCGGGTGCCATTTCTTTGCTTTATATTCACGGGCATTGAATCCGATACGTTTTTCCAGCCCTTCATAACCGTAGCGTTTTCCGATAAGGGAAGATTTGACGGGCGTGCATACCGGCTTGCCCGCATCATCTGTCATGGTATAGACGATGCCGTTATAAGGCGTTCCGTCAAATTCGCCCCTGACCTGTTTCACCTCGATATTGAAACAGGAAAGCAAGGCACTGTACTCGCCGAAAGACTGGAAACGGTACGTGCCGAACACGCTTTTGACAATATTGGAGACCTGCCGTTTCACATCACCGCTTTGGTAGTCCGCCTTCTTCATGTACGGCTCCAACAGTTCCTTCCGCTTGTCCTCCACCTGCTTCAATCCGAATTTCTTTTCCAGCTCCCGACAGGCTTTCATCGAACGGTTCCACTCGTAGGCGTCGTCTATCTTTTCACCTCTCTCGTTCACGCAGGTGGAAACGATATGGATGTGCCTGCGGTCTATGTCCTCATGTACATATACAATGTAGGGCTGGTCGCCGTAACCCATTCTCTGCATGTATTCCTTTGCCAGCTCCGCGAACTGGGCGTCCGTGAGACGGTCGTCCACCGAAGGGTTCAGGGAAATATGCAGGATGGGCTTTTCCGTGTTCTTGTTGGCGAGGAGGTAGTTGTCAAACGCCCAAAGGGTCTGCTGCATGACACGATCCGGATTGCCTGCCATATCGGTAATCATACGGTTTCCCGCAATGATGCGCGCGGTGGCTGCGTCCACCTTCTGCTGGTTGTAGGTAATCGCCCCGTAGAGCGATACACCCCTGTTGATTTTCGCCACCATATCATTCCTCCTCCCTTTTCCTCTTTATCAGGTAAGCATCCTCAAATTCACGGGTAAGCAGGATAATCCGCTTGCTCAGCAGCACCAGGTCTATCGTCGCCTTTTCCAGATTGCGGAGCAAGGCGTAAGCCCGTTTCTCCCCGAAATTGGTCTTGACTGCCTTCACCGTCTGGTTGTAGTTGTTGCCGATGCTCTGGAACTGGTGGTAGAAATTGGTCAGACGGATGTAGTAGTCCATCGTCGCCTTGTCGATTTTCACCACCTTCATTTCACGCCCGAAGAGCATTGACTTGATGAACCGAGCACGTTGTTTGAGCCCCGATTTTGCAAATAGTAGTTCAAATTGCCCGTTCTCCTGGGCGTTCAACTTGATGCCGTAACGGAATACGGCAGGGTCGGACTTGGGCTTTCTGCCCACTCCTTTTTTTGTTTTTTTCCTCTTGTTTTCTTCCATATGCATTGATATTTTATGTTCCTGATCTTCCGTCCCGGATTCACGACTTTGGAGTGAATCCCTCCCGAGCCGCCAGGCGAGCGGCAAGTTGTTTTGGGATGCCCGAATCATTTCGGGCTGCCCAAAACACAACTTGCTATGTTCGCTTGAACATGAATTTGCCTTCCGTCAAATTGTGTTTGGACCTTCAGCCTCATTCTTCGGCTTCGGAAAAGCCCCGCAGCGGTATCCGTTCCGTTGTCGGTGCAAAGTTACGGTGGTATATATTGTTGTGAAATAGTGAGTTATATGCAACGTGATGACAAACGATGACATAGGTCGTCACCTCCCTCGAAACATAGTGACGGTATGAAAAAATACACTTTTATTTGCAGCGTGAACGACGGGATATGTGCAGTAAAGAGTGCCTGAACCACTTACTGACTGACTGTCTGAATGAGTGAATGGATGACTGGAATAATGCACGAATGGAGTACTGCACACAGGCAGTAAGGAATGTATGAGTGACAGATTTGTGACGTGCAGTAATGACCGTCGGACTGAATGGAGTAAAGACCGTATTACGGCACATGTCCGGTCATTCATTACTGACTGAAAGACTGAATCCAATTGATGTTTAATAAAAAAGAAAAAGCAATGAAAAAAGACACAGTTTTAGTTGCCGTTTGCAACCAGAAAGGCGGAGTCGGCAAATCGACCATGACGATTATGCTCGCCGGGTATTATCATTACCTGAAAGGACTGAACGTGGCTGTCATCGACTGCGATTATCCGCAGTACAGCCTGGTACGTATGAAAGAAAGGGATATGCGCACCGTTGAGCATAGCGAGTATTTCAAGCAACTGATGGTTTCCCAATATGAGCGCATCAAGAAGAAAGCCTACACGATTGTCGGCTCAAAAGCGGAGAACGCCCGTGATGCGGCTGAGAAACTGAAGAAAAATGGGGACTACGACTTGATTGTCGTGGATTTACCCGGAACCGTGAACTCTTCGGGCGTGATCAACACCATCGTGAATATGGATTACGTGATTACACCGATTATTCCCGACCGTATTGTAATGCAGAGCAGCCTCTCGTTCTCCACCACTGTCTGGGACTATGCCAAGGCGAATAAGGATACTCCATTGCGGGAATTCCTCTTTTTCTGGACCCGCAAGGATGCCCGTGCTTCTACGGAGATCTTTGATACATACAATATCATCTTGCAAAAACTGGAGTTCACGGTACTGGATACCGTCATCCCGGAGACCAACCGCTACAACAAGGAACTGTCTTTGGCTACCCGGAACTATTTCCGTTGCACCCTGTTTCCGCCTCCCGCCAAACTGTTGAAGGGAAGCGGACTGGCAGAGCTGGCAGAAGAACTATTGACAAAATTAAAACTATAAATACCATGGCAAAAAAACAAGTAACCGTGAATGAAGAGATGATCATAGGCATTATGGCCGGGGATATACCCAATTATGGGAAAGAAGACATATCCGTGGATGATGCAATGACCACTGACGAATCCGACAGGAATGAGTGCGGATCGGGAAATCCCGAACCTGTACCTGCCGAGAAAAGCACCGGCAGACAAAAGAGACGGAAAGACGGTACGGATTCGTACCGCAAGCAGTTCCTCATGGGAGGGAATGTCCTGCAAAGGCAGCAGGCTTATATAGGTATCAACAATTACCTGTTCATACAGAAGTTCCTGTCGGTTGTAGCCCCCAAGGTCAGCATGTCAAAATACATTGATGATGTACTGGCCGCCCATATAGAACAATACCAGGAGGAAATAGACAGCCTCTATCACAATCAAATCAATAATGAACCTTTATACAAGAAATGATTATGGAACAGTCTTTTGATATTTTGACTACCGTTGTCAGCGGTACTGCGGTACTCCTTTTAGTAGTGACAGCCATTCATGCTTCTGCAAGGCTTTTACAAATGACTTTCGGCAAAAAATCCGGTTTGAGCCGAAAGGATACAGCCAAATCAAATAAGGCTGTGAAGAATACAGAAACGGCAAAACTTCCTGAAAAAAAGGAAGAGCCGCCCGGCATTGACAAGCGGTGTGCCATTTACAAGGAAAAATACCTTACTTGCAAACCTTTGGCAAAGCGGGCACATGTTTATATTGAACAGGAGAATGTCAACCTGATAAAGCAACTGCTTTGGGTCATCGAACCCAATGCGAGCATATCCGGCTATATCAATAACATAGTGAAAGGGCATCTGGAAAAATGCAAACCGGAGATTATGAAGTTGTACAAAGAAAAGAAAGCTGATGATGGAAACTAAAATTCATTTCACAGTCAAAGTCCTGTGCACTGTCTTCATCTTTTACCGATTGTGGATATTCATCTTCAGCCGGAAAATGTATGGAATATGGGAAAGGCTCTACCGTTTGATGCGTATTGTCCGTATAAGGCTATGGAAGCGACGTAAGAAACGTATGGAGCAAAAGGCGCGCAATGCCCGCAAAAAGGCAAGACGTAAGAAAGTTGCATCACAAGGAAAACCCAAGGCAACCATGTCTTCTCCCGCTGATAATGACGTAATCGGCAAGACCAAGACTGTCTATCTGGAAGACCCGGAAGTGGCAAGAAAAAAACCTACACGTTCCGAATCAATGGTTAAGGAACCCATAGAGGAAGATGAAGAAATCAGTCCGGATGATGTGGCGCATGAGGACAGAGGGCTGACCAAAGAGGAAATGGAAGCATTGATGGCTCCTGCCGATGCCGAGCCTGACCCTGAATTCAACACAGCAATGACATTCGAGGAAATGAACAATGTAGTGGAAGTGCTGACTTCTGAAACCAGGGATGAACAGAAAGATTTCCGTGCAAGCATGACAATTTATCACAAATTATCCGGTACGGAAATACTGAACCTCTTAGAAAATGAAATCGGCTGCCAGCAGAAAATAGAGAGCTTGCTCAATGAATATCTGGATGAAACCGGCAGACCGTTGGCAAGACGAAAGGCCGCATCCAAGAAGGTGGAGGCTTTCAACATAGATAAATTCGTTTAATTGTTTCTTTTTGCTGTCATAGTTTTTGAAGGCATGTCGATGTGATATCGGGGTGCCTTTTTCATTTTCCATAAAGATTGACGGCCGTTTTCCCTTTCTGCCTGTTCCTCTTATCCTCTGCCCGAAATCCCATTTTCACCATCCTGAAAATCTCCTCCCGATGTAACGTGATGACATACGATGACACGCATCGTAAGGTTTGTAAATCAACAAATTAAACACCATATATTCGCTGCCGAAATGATTTTTTGTCTCACCAATTAAAATTTTCGACACATGAAAAAGAGATTCTTTTCGGCAGCTTCCATGCTGCTTGTGACAGTCGGGGCTTTCGCCCAGGGTAACGGTATCGGGGGCATCGTTGAAGCGACCAACATGGTCACCTCGTATTTCGACCCCGCGACCAAGTTGATTTACGCCATCGGCGCCGTCGTCGGGTTGATCGGGGGCGTGAAGGTCTATTCCAAGTTCTCGTCGGGCGATCCTGACACCTCGAAGACGGCCGCCAGCTGGTTCGGTGCCTGCATCTTCCTTATCGTGGCTGCTACCATCTTACGCTCATTCTTCCTGTAACATGGCGAAGTATCCGGTCAACAAGGGAATAGGCCGCAGCCCGGAGTTCAAGGGGCTCAAGAGCCAGTACCTGTTCATCTTCGCGGGCGGATTGCTTGCCATGTTCGTGGTGTTCGTCATCATGTACATGGCTGGCATCGGCCAGTGGATCTGCATCGGCTTCGGTACCGTTTCGGCATCGGTGCTGGTCTGGGCGACATTCCGCATGAACGCGAAGTACGGCGAATGGGGGCTTATGAAACTCCAGGCGTTGCGCAGCCATCCCCGCTACATCATCAACCGGAGACGGTTTCTTCGGCTGATTTCTCCAACCTTCAAAAAAGAAAAGTATGAGAAACGTAATGAAAACAGCGACGCTGGAAAGTAAGTTTCCGCTGCTTTCCGTGGAACACGGGTGCATCATCAGCAAGGACGCGGACATCACCGTTGCCTACAGGGTGGAGCTGCCCGAACTCTTCACGCTCACACGGGCGGAATACGAGGCCGTCCATTCGACCTGGGCGAAGGCGGTCAAGGTACTGCCGAATTTCAGCATCGTGCACAAGCAGGACTTTTTCATCGAGGAAAGCTACCGTCCCGACATCTGCAAGGACGACTTGAGTTTCCTTAGTCGCAGCTTCGAGCGACATTTTAACGAGCGGCCATATTTGCAGCACTCCTGTTACCTGTTCCTGACCAAGACGACCAAAGAGCGTAGTCGCACAACCAGCAGCTTCAACGCCCTCACACGGAATTTCATCATCCCGAAGGAAATGAGGGACAGGGAGACCGTCACCCGTTTCATGGAGTGTTGCGGGCAGTTCGAGCGCATCATCAACGACAGCGGCCTGCTGCGTATGGAACGCCTGACGGACGAAGAAATCACGGGAACGGATACCTCGGCGGGCATCATCGAGAAATACTTCTCGCTCTCGCAGGAGGACACCGCCTGCTTGCAGGACCTGTCGCTCGGTGCCGGGGAGATGAAGATAGGCGATAACTACCTCTGCCTGCACACCCTGTCCGACCCGGAAGACCTTCCCTCGAACGTGGCCACCGACTGCCGCTACGAACGGCTGTCTACCGACCGGAGCGACTGCCGCCTCTCCTTCGCCGCACCGATAGGCATCCTGCTCACGTGCAACCATGTCGTGAACCAGTACCTCTTCATCGACGATTCTGCGGAGAGCCTGCGCAAGTTCGAGCAGACCGCGAGGAACATGCACTCGCTTTCCCGTTACAGCCGTTCCAACCAGATCAACCGCGAATGGATCGAGGAATACCTGAACGAGGCGCACAGCAAGGGGCTGACCTCCATCCGGGCGCACTGCAACGTCATGGCATGGAGCGATGACCGGGAGAGACTCAAGCGCATCAAGAACGATGTCGGCAGCCAGCTCGCGCTCATGGAGGCGAAACCGCGCCACAACACGGTGGACGTGCCGACCCTGTTCTGGGCGGCGATACCCGGCAATGCCGGCGATTTCCCGTTCGAGGAGAGTTTCCACACCTTCATCGAGCAGGCGTTGTGCCTGTTCATCGGGGAGACTTCCTACAAGGACTCGCTCTCTCCGTTCGGCATCCGCATGGTGGATCGTCTTACGGGCAAGCCCGTCCATCTGGACATTTCCGACCTGCCGATGAAGAACGGTACGATTACCAACCGCAACAAGTTTATCCTCGGCCCCTCCGGCTCGGGCAAGTCTTTCTTCACCAACCACATGGTGCGCCAATACTACGAGCAGGGTACCCATGTGCTGCTGGTGGATACCGGCAACTCCTATCAGGGTTTGTGCAACCTTATCCATGCGCGGACACACGGCGAAGACGGCATCTACTTCACCTACAAGGAGGAAGACCCGATAGCCTTCAACCCTTTCTACGTGGAGGACGGTGTGTTCGACATCGAGAAGAAGGAATCCATCAAGACGCTTATCCTCACCCTGTGGAAACGTGACGACGAACCGCCCACGAGGGCCGAGGAGGTGGCACTATCCAATGCCGTGAACCTCTTTTTAGCGAATATCCGCAAGGACAGGGACATCAAGCCTTCCTTCAATACCTTCTACGAATTCATCCGTGACGAGTACCAGGACATCCTGAGAGAAAAACGCACCCGCGAGAAGGATTTCGACGTGTGGGGTTTCCTGAACGTTCTTGAACCTTATTACCGTGGCGGCGAGTATGACTACCTGCTCAATTCCGACAAACAGCTTGATTTGCTTAATAAACGGTTCATTGTCTTCGAATTGGACAATATCAAGGACAACAAGGTTTTATTCCCGATTGTGACCATTATCATCATGGAAACCTTCATCAACAAGATGAGGAAGTTGAAAGGCGTCCGCAAGATGATACTGCTGGAAGAAGCCTGGAAAGCCATCAGCAAGGAGGGCATGGCGGAATATCTGAAGTATCTCTTCAAGACCGTCAGAAAGTTCTTCGGCGAGGCCGTCGTCGTCACGCAGGAGGTAGAGGATATCATTTCATCTCCGATTGTCAAGGGTACCATCATCAACAACAGCGACTGCAAGATCCTTCTTGACCAGCGTAAGTACATGAACAAGTTCGATGAGATACAGGCGTTGCTCGGCCTGACCGACAAGGAACGTGCGCAGATCCTTTCCATCAACATGGCGAACAACCCTTCCCGAAAGTACAAGGAGGTCTGGATTGGTCTGGGAGGTACACAATCGGCGGTCTATGCCACCGAGGTATCACTTGAAGAGTATTATTGCTACACGACTGAGGAAACGGAAAAGCTGGAACTGTTCCGTCTTTCCGAAAAGTTAGGTGGCAATATCGAGCTTGCCATCAAGCAGTTGGCGGAGAGCAAACGCGAGAAGAACATCTTATAAACCATCTAAAAATCACAAGTATGTATAGCGATTTGGAATCAGACCAGAGGAAACGCGAGGAAGTCATCTCGTCCCTTTATTGGTCATTGATGCAGAATTGGGACATTCCGAAATCCATTTGTGACCATTACGGATTTACAGAGGATTACCAACTGTTCCATCAACTTGAAGAGTTTGCCCCCGAAGAATACAAGCGGAAAAGAGAAACCGGTGAAGTTCCCGACATCCTGGAAGTGGATGCAAGGCTGACCCGCACAGTCGAAAAGGTCTTTGAAAGTTTGTGTGGTAAACCTCCTGCACCGTATCTCGATAAGATGAACGAGGAACTGGAGAAGTTGGGACAGATTGCCGCCTTGCCGGATTCCGTCCATGACATCCTCCATATCACTCCTGCCTTTCTCGTCAAGTACGGCATAGACAAAAATGCCTCTGCCACGGAACGCTTCTGTCAAGCGGAGAAAGCATATCGGGCACTGGATGCCAGGTTTGTGAAGATGACAGGACGCAGACCGTATGCCGATGAGCTTTTCGCTTCCCTCAGACAAAGGAAGGAAAAGACGCCGGAGGCGAAACTTCCGAAGCAGGTACACAAGCCGATTCTCCGCAACCCACCGTCCAAAGGGCGAAAGATGGGACTTTGACATTCAACAGAATTTTATTCACCAATTAAAACAGTTACATCATGAAAAAGAAAATTCTCATGCTGTGTATGGGCTGCTTCTTCGTCAGCCTCACAGCGAAAGCGCAATGGGTCGTGAGCGACCCCGGCAATCTTGCACAGGGCATCATCAATGCCGCCAAGAATATCGTTCACACGTCTTCCACCGCGAGCAACATGCTCAACAATTTCCAGGAGACCGTGAAGATTTACAAACAGGGCAAGGAATATTACGATGGGCTTCGCAAGATCAAGAACCTTGTCCGTGACGCGCGTAAGGTGCAGCAGACCATCCTCATGGTCGGCGACATCACGGACATCTACGTGAACAGTTTCGAGCGTATGCTCAGCGACCCTTATTTCACGCCGGAAGAGCTGAGTGCCATCGCGCTCGGCTACACGAAGCTGCTGGAAGAGAGCGCGCACCTGCTGAACGACCTGAAGACGGTGGTCAACGAGAACGGGCTCTCGATGAACGACAAGGAACGGATGGACATCATCGACCGCTGTTATACCGACATGCTGCAATACCGCAGCCTGGTGCAGTATTACACCAACAAGAACATCGGCGTTTCCTACCTGCGTGCCAAAAAGCGGAACGACCTGGACCGCGTGATGGCACTTTACGGCTCACCCCATGAACGCTACTGGTAATCCCCAAATCCGATTCGCTTATGTTAATGTTGGCTGTAAATTTCGACAACCTGCATCAGATCCTGCAAAATCTCTACACGGATATGATGCCGCTATGCTCGCAGATGACGGGCGTGGCAAAGGGACTCGCGGGGTTGGGTGCCCTGTTCTATGTGGCTTACCGGGTATGGCAGTCATTGGCAAGGGCGGAACCCGTGGATGTCTTTCCGCTCCTGCGCCCGTTCGCATTGGGGCTCTGCATCATGTTTTTTCCGACCCTCGTGCTGGGCACGCTGAACAGCATCCTGTCGCCCGTCGTGAAAGGGACGCACACGATACTGGAGGCACAGACCTTCGACATGAACGAGTACCGGGCACAGAAGGACAGGCTGGAGTTCGAGGCGATGAAGCGCAATCCCGAGACAGCCTATCTGGTCGACAAGGAATCCTTCGACAACCGGCTGGACGAGCTGGGGGTGCTAGACGCTATCGAGGCCTGCGGGATGTACGTGGACCGGGCGATGTACAACATGAAGAAGGCGGTGCACAATTTCTTCCGCGAACTGCTGGAACTCATGTTCAATGCGGCGGCACTTGTCATCGACACGCTCCGGACATTCTTCCTGGTCGTGCTTTCGATACTGGGTCCCGTCTCGTTCGCCATCTCCTGCTGGGACGGTTTCCAGGCCTCGCTCAGCCAATGGTTCGTCCGCTATATCAGCATCTACCTGTGGCTTCCGGTGAGCGACCTCTTCAGCAGCGTGCTGGCCAGGATACAGGTGTTGATGCTCAAGCAGGATATCGAGCAGCTTTCCGACCCGAACTTCATCCCGGACGGCTCGAACGCGGTTTACATCACCTTCCTGATAATCGGCATCATCGGGTATTTCACCATCCCGACAGTGGCCAACTGGATTATCCAGGCAGGAGGCGGAGCGGGCAACTACGGCAAGAACGTGACACAGACGGCATCCAAGACGGGTTCCGTGGTGGCGGGTGCCGGCGGTGCGGCGGTGGGTAACATCGCCGGAAGGCTCATCAAATAGTAATAACCATCTTAAAACAACATTGGAATGGAATTCAAATCATTAAAAAACATTGAAAGCAGTTTCAGGCACCTGCGCCTGTTCGGCATCGTCTATCTCTGCGCGTGCACTCTTCTTGTGGGATATTCGGTGTGGAAGGCATACGGCTTTGCCGAGGCGCAGAGGCAGAAAATCTACGTGCTCGACGAGGGAAAGTCGCTCATGCTCGCCCTCTCGCAGGACCTGGAGCAGAACCGCCCCGTGGAGGCAAGGGAGCATGTCAGACGTTTCCATGAGCTCTTTTTCTCGCTGGCTCCTGACAAGGGCGCGATTGAGGGCAATATCCAGCGTGCCATGTTCCTGAGCGACCGCTCCGCCTATGCCCATTACCGGGACCTGGCTGAACAGGGCTACTACAACCGGGTCATCTCCGGCAACATGAGCCAACGCATCGGGATTGACAGCGTGAAATGCGATTTCAACACCTACCCGTATGAGGTGGTGACGTATGCTCGCCTTTCCATCATCCGGGAGAAGAGCGTGACGGAGCGCAACCTCGTCACGCGGGGCAGGCTGCTCAACTCCACCCGCAGCGACAACAACCCGCACGGCTTCATCCTCGAAGCCTTCCGTGTGGTGGAGAACAAGGACATAAGAGTATATGACCGTTAAATTTTGAATGTATGAAAAAGATGTTTGTAAAAATCAGGGACTTGGCTGAAGCAAAGCTACGCAGAGTCTGCGCCGGGCTGAGTCCTGAAAAGAGAGTGATAACCATCGTCGTGCTGACAGTCCTGTTCGCGCTGGGGAATTTTTACATGATTTTCCGCGCCATATATGATATCGGGCGGGAAGACGCCAAACGGGAAGTCATCGAGATAACCCCGCTGGATATCCCGGACTTTGTTCCGGCGGACACCCTTACGGACAATAAAATCCGCGAGATGGAAGAGTTTTTTAACCAGTTCAACAAAGAAGACAATGAGTAATGACGCGAACAAATTGAGACAGAGGCAGGAAATCAGGAAATACCTGGTCTTTGCCGGAATGTTCCTCCTGTTTGTCGGCTGCATGTGGCTGATTTTCGCCCCGTCCAAAGAGGAACGGCAGAAGGAGAAAAGGAACGCCGGTTTCAATTCCGAACTGCCCGACCCGAGAGGGGCGGGTATCGAGGCGGACAAGATTGCCGCCTACGAGCAGGCGGACATGAAGCGCAGGCAGGAAGAGAAAATGCGCACGCTGGAGGACTTCTCCACGCTTGCCGATGGAAACAGGCAGGACGGGACAATCAGCCCTGTCGTGGAAATACCGCAGGAGCGGGAATCTGAAAGCGCATCCTATCGTGGCAGTGGAAACCGCAGGAATGGAGCCATTTCTTCGTCCACATCCGCCTATAACGATATCAATGCCACGCTCGGCAGTTTCTACGAAACTCCGAAGGAGGATCCGGAAAAGGAGGCGTTGAAAGCCGAGGTGGAGCAGTTGAAGCAGGCTGCCGCGGTGCAGCAACCCGCACAGATGACCTACGAGGAGCAGGTAGCCCTGCTGGAGAAATCCTATGAACTGGCAGCCAAGTATACACCGGGCAAGGATGGCGCAAGTACGGAAAAACGGGAAGAAACAGAACCTGTTGCCAACGGCAGGAAGGCAAGAGCCGTTCCCGTGGGGCAGGTATCCGTTCCGGTCGTGTCATCGCTCCCGCAACCCGTCAGTGATTCCGTACTGTTGGCACGGCTGACACAGACCGGACATGCGGGATTCCATACCGCCGTGGGAAAGACGGCTGACGGGCATACAAAGAATACCATCCGTGCCTGCGTGCATGGCGACCAGACCATAAAAAGCGGCCAGAGTGTGAGGCTAAGGCTTTTGGAGCCGATGCGTGTCGGCAGGTATGTCCTTCCCCGCAACTCCCTTGTCACTGGCGAGGGGCGCATACAGGGCGAAAGGCTCGGCATCGGGATCATACAGGTGGAGCACGACGGCATCATCATTCCCGTGGAGCTTGCCGTGTATGACAATGACGGACAGGAGGGCATCTTCATTCCCGGCTCGATGGAGGCGAACGCCGCCAGGGAGGTGGCGGCCAACTTGGGACAGAACCTCGGCACGAGCATTTCCATCACCAACCATTCCGCCGGAGACCAGCTGCTCTCCGAACTCGGCAGGGGTGCCATACAGGGAGTGTCGCAATACATATCCCGGAAGATGCGGGAGGAAAAGGTACACCTCAAATCCGGCTATACCCTGATGCTTTACCAGAACGATAATCAATAACCCGTTAAAATTCAGAAAGTATGAAAAAGATTTTTGTAATGTTCGCCCTCATGACGGGCGCAGTGAGTGCCTTTGCACAGAACGTAACCGATTCGGCATCGGCAGAAACAGGCAGTATCACAATGACCAAGGATGTCTATCCCGGGCAGGAGGATGGCGACCTCTATCACGGTTTGACCCGGAAGCTCACCTTTGACAGGATGGTTCCCCCGTATGGACTGGAAGTGACCTACGGCAAGACCACGCACATCATCTTCCCCTCCGCCGTCCGCTATGTGGACCTCGGTTCCCCGAACCTTGTGGCGGGAAAGGCCGACGGTGCGGAGAATGTCATCCGTGTAAAGGCGGTGGTCAGAAATTTCCGTGATGAGACGAACATGTCGGTCATTACCGAAAGCGGTAGTTTCTACACGTTCAATGTCAAATATGCTGATGAACCGCTATTGCTGAACATCGAAATGAAGGACTTCATCCATGACGGCAACAAGGTGAACCGTCCGAACAACGCCCTTGACATCTACCTGAAGGAACTGGGCAGTGAATCGCCCAAACTCGTGCAACTGATCAACAAGAGCATCCACAAGGAGAACAAACGCCATGTCAAGCACATCGGCAGCAAGGCTTTCGGCATCCAGTATCTCCTGCGCGGTATTTACACCCATAACGGGCTGCTCTATTTCCATACGCAGATCCGCAACCAGTCGAATGTGCCTTTCGAGGTGGATTTCGTGACGTTCAAGATTGTGGATAAGAAGGTGATGAAGCGTACAGCTATCCAGGAGCAGGTTGTTTTTCCTCTCAGAGCCTATAACTATGCCACTCTGGTAGCTGGAAATAAGGACGAACGCACTGTGTTCACCTTTGACAAGTTCACCATTCCTGCCGACAAGGTGTTGGTCGTGGAACTGAACGAAAAAAGCGGCGGGCGTCACCAGTCATTCACCGTGGAGAGCGAGGACATCGTGAGAGCCAAAGTGATTAACGAACTTAAAGTGAAGTAACCATGCGTAAGGTCATCTGTATGTTAGTAGCGGTCGTATCGCTTGCCCTGTTTTCAGGGCAGGCATACGCCCAACGTTATCTCCCCGGCATGAAAGCCGTGGAGTTGCGGGGAGGGTTCGCGGAAGGCTCGAAATCGCCCTTGAACCATTACGCGGGATTTGCCGTATCGGGATATACCAAGAAAGCCAACCGCTGGGTTGTCGGTGCGGAATACCTGCTGAAGAATTACGAGTACCGTAACGTGACCGTTCCGCGTGCGCAGTTCACCGCCGAAGGCGGTTATTACCTGAAATTCCTGTCCGACCCTTCCAAGACACTTTTCCTTTCCATCGGCGGATCGGCTTTGGCCGGTTACGAAACCGTGAATTGGGGCGGCAGGATGTTGTATGACGGCTCGAAACTGCTTGTCAAGGACGCTTTTGTCTATGGTGGGGCGATAACACTGGAGCTTGAAACCTATATTACAGACCGTATCGTGCTGCTTGCCAACATCCGGGAACGTGTCCTGTGGGGTGGTTCGCTATCCATATTCACTATGCAATTCGGGCTGGGCGTGAAATTCATCATTCATTAAAACGTCACGGCTTATGAATATAGAGGAAATAAGAAAGATTCCCATCACGGATTTTCTGGCACAGATGAGACATGAGCCGACGGCCCGGAAAGGGAACGAATGGTGGTATTCCGCCCCTTACCGGGAAGAACGGACACCGTCGTTCAGGGTAAATATCTTGAAGAATGTGTGGCAGGACTTCGGCATCGGGCGTGGCGGGGATATATTCTCCCTTGCAGGGGAATTCATTGGTAGCGATGATTTCAAGTCGCAGGCTAAATTCATTTCAGAAGCATTGGGTGGTATTGTTCAGAAAACAATTTTCCGTCCGAAAGAAAAATGTTTCGACACCACACCCGGCGAGGAGAATTGCTTTGTAAAAGTACATTTCGCCCCGTTGTGTAACAAAGTCCTGCTCAACTACTTGAAGGAGCGTGGCATTTGCAGCGATGTGGCGATGCCGAACTGCGAAGAAGTAAGATATACCTTGCATGGCAAACGGTACTTTTCCATCGGTTTCAGGAACATTAGCGGCGGGTACGAACTGCGCAACCGCCTGTTCAAGGGCAGCATGTCACCGAAGGACATATCGCTTATCAACAACGGTTCGGATACCTGCAACCTTTTCGAGGGGTTCATCGACTATCTCTCATGGATGGTGCTCGGCTTGGGCTGTGGCGATGACTGCCTCGTACTGAACTCGGTGGCTCTGTTGGAACGCTCGTATGGTTTTCTTGACAGGTACGACCGCATCAATTGCTATCTGGACCGTGACGAGGCGGGACGCAGAACACTGGAAGCCCTCCGCAGACACTATGGCAACAAGGTGGAGGACTGTTCCTGCCTGTACAAGGGATTCAAGGATCTGAACGAATACCTGCAACACAGGGACGGAATCATGAAATAACAGAAACAACAACCATTAAAATGACAATGAATATGAAAAAGAGAAATAGACCGAACGCATTGGCCGTCATTCTTTCGGCAATGCTCGTGGCATTGGTGGCAATCACCTTAGTTTCCTGCGACAAAGAACTGGACGTGCAGCAGGGGTATCCTTTTACGGTGGAGACGATGCCCGTACCCAAACGCATCGTGAAAGGAGAGACAGTGGAAATCCGGTGCGAACTCAAACGGGAGGGACGGTTTTCCGATACCCGTTACACCATCCGTTACTTCCAGCCCGACGGCAAGGGTACGCTCCGCATGGATGACGGAATGGTATTGCTGCCCAATGACCGCTATCCGCTTGACAGGGAGATGTTCCGGCTGTATTATACTTCCGAATGCGAGGAGCAGCAGTCTATAGACATCTATTTCGAGGACAACAGTGCCCCTGCACAATTATTCCTGCTTAGTTTTGATTTCAACAACGAGAAAAAGGATGATGCGGAAGACGATACCGGGGATAACACAGGAGGAACCGGTAGAAGACTCCGAATCAGTGGGGAACTTGTGGAGATTCCATTGTCGGACATTAAAACGGTTACGATATGCGAATGATTGTGGCGGCTATATGCCTGATTCTAACGTGCAACAGTCTGGCGGCTCATCCACGGGGAGACGGCGGTTCGCCTCCCTCCGCCACGCAAATCCCGGATTCGCTTTTCGAGAGGGCTGTCGCCTGTATCAAGCGGTTCGAGGGGTGGCATGGAAACCATCTGCCCTATGTAGGTTGGGGGCACAAACTATTGCCGGGAGAGACGTTCAGACCGGACATGAGCAAGGCGCAGGCGGATTCTTTGCTGAGGGCGGATTTGAGGAAACTGTGCAGGATGTGCAACCGTTTTGGAAAGGACGCCCTTTTGGTCGCCACCTTATCTTATAATGTAGGGTACTACCGTCTGGTCGGCTATGGAAAAATACCCAAAAGTAGGCTAATTCAAAAACTGGAAGCCGGAGACAGGGATATTTACAACGAGTATGTTTCTTTCCGGTGCTACAAGGGAAAAGTGGTACCAAGCATTGAGCGGAGAAGGAAAGTGGAATACATGCTGCTATACATACTTTAATGTTACAAACTCTGATTTGGTTTTGAACGTCTTTTAATCGAATCAGAGTTTGTCATTTACAACTTTAATTATCCCTTAAAAATCGTTATAGGCACATCCTATAAGGAATATATGGATTTTGTCTTAATCGTAGTTTGGTGGAACCAAACAAAATACGTACCTTTGCAATAGAAAAGTGGTCATAAGACCAAAAATATATTATAAGACATGGAAATTAGACGTGATATACATCTTAAAAGACTCATTGCCAGTAGGCATAATAGGTTGATAAAGGTGGTAACAGGAATTCGTCGGTCAGGTAAATCATATCTGCTAAGGGTACTATTTAAGAATTATCTTATCGCTAATGGCACTAAGGAAGACCATATTATCGAGTTGGATTTTGAAAACCGCAGAAACAAAAAGTATCGCGATCCAGACTTGTTAATAGAATTTATTGACAGCAAGATGGTAGATCAAGATATGTATTACATTTTGCTGGATGAGATTCAGTTGGTAAACGAGTTTGAAGATGTGCTGAATTCATATCTGAGTATTAAAAATGCGGACGTGTATGTGACGGGGTCTAACTCTCGCTTTCTGTCCAAAGATGTGATTACGGAGTTTCGAGGACGAGGCGATGAGATTCACATTACTCCATTGTCATTTGCTGAGTTTAGTTCGGCCCACCCTGAAATGGAATCATACAAAGCACTTCAAGAGTATCTTACTTACGGAGGCCTTCCATACGTGTGTACCGAGCCGGACGAACAGAAGAAAATCAATTATCTTCAAGGATTGTTTGAAAAGACATACTTGACAGATATTAAAGAGCGATACCATATCCGCGGGGTTGAAGTGATGGACGAGTTGTTGAATGTGGTAGCTTCGTGTATCGGAGGTTTGACCAATCCTTCAAAGATCGAGAATACATTCCGTAGCGTGAAGGGTATAAAATTGAATCAGAATACTGTGAAGGAGTATCTAGAAATGTTGGAGGATTCTTTTCTTATCACCCGTTGTGTGCGATATGACATCAAGGGTCGCAAGTATATCGATACGCCTCAAAAGTATTATTTTGAGGATTTAGGATTAAGAAATGCACGTATCGGATTCCGGCAGGTAGAAGAAACGCATTTGATGGAGAACTTGATATACAATGAACTACGTATTCGTGGCTATTTAGTGGATGTGGGCGTGGTACCTACTCGTGTGAAAGATGTTGATGGAGCATATCGCAGAAGTCAGTTGGAGGTCGATTTTGTATGCAACCTTGGTTCTGAACGTGTATATGTACAGTCCGCATATCGACTGCCTACAGAAGAAAAGCGTAAACAAGAAATGGCAAGTCTCTTGAAAATTGACGATTCTTTTCGCAAGATTATCATCACTGAAGATTTAATTAAACGCCACATGGATGAAAATGGTGTAGAATGGGTAAATGTGTATGATTTTCTAAAGAGTGAAGAATTATAAAAATGACACAATAATAAATTAGCAACAGATTAGTAGGCTATGTATCTTTCAATACTTAAACTTTGGAATTTTAGAAAATACTGTGCAGGAGCAGACAATGAGCCTGGGTTGGTAGTTCATTTCAAGGACGGTGTGAATGTGCTGATTGGTGAAAATGATTCAGGTAAAACAGCCATAATAGATGCTATCCGTTATGTCTTGAAAACTCAGAGTGGAGAGTTTATTCAGTTTGATGACAAGGATTTCTATCAGGATTCTGAGGGACAGAGGAAAGATGAATTCAAAATAGAATGTGTATTTGATGAGTTAAATGGGCAAGATTCCGGCTTGTTTTGGGAATGGTTGTCATGGAACAATGATAAGACAAAATATCTACTGAAAGTATGGCTGTATGTAAAGCGGAAAGATAACGTCATAATGCCGACTTTCTCTGCTGGATTTGATGGACTGGCTGAACGAATGGACTCTGAAGCAAGAGAACTTCTAAAAGTGGTATATTTTAAACCACTTAGAGATGCCCTTACAGACATGACTCACGGCTACAAGTCAAGGTTGGCACAGATTCTAGGTTCACACGAACTTTTCAAAACTCAGAAGGATGCAGAAGGCAATAATGCAAAGCACAAACTTGAGACGGACTACGAGCATCTGAAAGAGGATATAGAGAACTATTTTAGGATTGGCGGCAATGGTGAGAGTATTACAAGTGAAATCAATAATTTTCTAAGGGATCATTTCTTACTGAATGGTGACCCGCGAAATGCGGAGATTAAACTAACAGGAGGAGAGTTAACTGAAATATTGAGGCTGCTAGACTTGATTATGGAAGGCAATAAATCGGGACTTGGTACGCTCAACCTGCTATGCATAGCAGCTGAAATGTTACTTTTTAACAATCAAAAGAAGGGATTGAAGTTGGCACTTGTAGAAGAATTAGAGGCTCATCTTCATCCTCAGTATCAATTGAGGCTGATTGAATACATTGCTTCCCAGCAGAAAAATGAACAATTTATACTTTCCACTCATAGTATTACATTGGCCTCTAAAATCAAGATTGCAAATTTAATTGTGCTGAAAGGGAAGGATGCATTACCAATGTCATCGGAATATACGTTGATGAGACCTGCTGACTACAAATTCTTAGAGCGATTTCTTGATGCTACAAAGGCCAACTTGTTTTTTGCCAAAGGGCTGATCATGGTGGAAGGAGATGCTGAGAACTTGTTAATACCTGCTATTGCCCAATTGATTGGAAAAAATCTTTATCAGTACGGTGTATCTGTTGTTAATGTGGGAAGTACAGCGTACAAAAGATATGTTAGTATATTTAAACGCAAAGACGGTAAATCATTTGGAATGCCCATAGCTGTTGTTTCAGACCTTGATGTCAGGGCTCTTGAATATTACGATGATAATTGTAATGATCGTAAGATGCCAAAATATTGGTTGATAGAAACATTAAGACCCGAATTAGAGGAAATCTCACAGGATGTGGATTATGATGCTATGCCAACTATTTTTAGAAGTAAATCCGCTTTTGAGAAAGAAGTTAGATTGCACAAAACAGAAACCTTTGGACCTATTGTTGAAACAATTAATCGTATGAAAGCAGCCTTGACAGAAGATAACAAGACTGTCTTGAATGAGGAAATGTTAGTGCAGATTAGGAACGAAAAGACAAAGCAGTTGGAGAGTGATATCAATGCGGATCGGATAAAAATATTTCTGCCCAAAGCATGGACATTGGAGTATGAAATTGCTGGGAGTGGGTTGTATAGGTTGTTGGCAACAGCGATAAAAGCAGCCCAAAAAGAAGTAACCGATCCAGAACACGAAATCACAGACGAGGCTTTGATAGGTTTGTGGAACGAGGTTAAAACTGATTATCCTGACGGACATGTACCAACTAAAGAAGAAGTGTATAAAATTTTTGCGCCCTTAAATGAAGGGATTATCAGTAAAGCCATTGCAGCACAGTATTTAGCAGGAATGCTTGCTGGAGAATTACCTCCTGTTAGTAATGGAGCAGTAGATAGGCATGAAGTAAAACGCATTGTTGAGACAGATGAAAGATTGAAATATCTGGTAGATGCAATCAAACATGTTACAGAACAATTCTAAAAAATTGAACCTATGCCATTTGCTACTGACGAAGAAATAAAAATAGCTCACGATATTCTATTGAAAGGAAAGAAACCTTTCGATACCCATAGGATAGATATTATAAAAGAGAATAGTAGTTGCTATGTCCAGGCAAGTCCCGGAAGTGGCAAAACAACGGCTTTGTTGACAAAATTGATGATCCTTGCCAATAAGATGCCTCTGTATAGTGGAAAAGGTGTATGTGTATTGACGCATACGAATGTTGCCATAGATGAGATAAAGGCAAAACTTGGACAAAAAGCAAATGTGCTTTTCCAGTATCCTAATTTTTTTGGAACAATACAAACTTTTCTCCACAAATATATTACAGCAGCTGCGCTCCATTATTTTTATGGTAGTCAAATAGCATACGTGGATGATGATGTGGCCAATGCTGTACTTCTAAAAAAATATGGCAAATTACCCATTCGTGGAAGCAAACTTCGGGGAATAATATATAGACTTTCAGTTTCAAGAAAGCCTACAATTGATACTGCCGAAATAGAAGCATTGGGTGGTATGAATATGCTGACAGCCGCTAATGTTATCAAGAAGAAAAAGAAAGTTGATAAATATGATTTTCAATTGGAAGGATATAACTTGAATGGTATTCCGAGAGAGTTCCAAACTTTGATTCGCGCAAAGAAAAACAGAATTCTTGATAGTCAAGGAAAAGAAATAATACTTTCATTTAGGATTGATTGGCTTAATAATAAAATTTTAACCAATTCCCGTTCAATTGGAATATCTTCTGATGCTGGAACTGAATATATAAAGATAAAAGAGGAAATGTTTACAGAAGGTATTTTGTCATTTGATGACGCTTATGATTTGGCATTTCGGTATATACAGGAAAAGGATCTGAATTTCAATAAGTTCTCAGACAAGCGGTTCCAATACCTTTTTGTGGATGAAGTTCAGGATTGTGACAATCAGCAGGTTGAACTTATAAAAAAGATATTCGCTGATGATAAAGTCGTTATTCAACGTTTTGGTGATTACTGCCAAGCTATCTATGAAGGGGAAGAAAATGATAGTGTTGAGAATAATGAACTGAAAGGTGAGAATGTTTTATACATACATGATAGCAATCGCTTCGGAGAAAACATAGCTAAACCACTACGAACGTTATGTATGGAGAACAATCATCAACTTCGGGGTAATGAAGAAGTACCTTCTGTAAAACCCATTATCATCACTTATGAGAATCCCTTGTCAGTACTTCCTAGATATGTAGAATTGCTCAATTCTACATCAATTCCAGCTATGAACAATCTCTCTGTTTTGGAAATCGCAAACAAAGAGAGGCAAAAAGATCCATTACATAGGGTGAATGTTAAAGCTTGTGGATGGGTAGGAAAGAAAGGAGCCGATGATAGAAAAAGGTTCATAGAATCATACTTCCCGGCTTTTGAAAGAAAAAATGGGAAACAAAGAATGGAAGGAAATTCTTTCGATGACTTTATACTCAAGAATCCTCATGGGACTGTTAAGGATTATGCCGCATCTATTATTCAGGGCATATTAAAGTTGTTGGATTTATGTGATATAAAAAATGGTAGCCGACGTCACACCAGAACATCTCTATTAGAATTCTTGATGGTGAATAACATAGAACAGAAAGAGAACTTTCTAAAAGAGGTCATGAGTTGGTCTTTACTTGTTGCTCAAAGCCATAGTGACAATGACACACATAATATAAAAGAAACTATTTATCAATATGTCGTAACTAGTTTATTGCCTTTGTTTGGGAAAGGCATAACGCCAGAGGCCAGCAATTTTTTTAATGCAACAAATGGTGGATTTCAAAATAGGCAAGTTGTGGAACCAGGGAATATTTACAACGAAAATGGCATTGATGTAGAAGTTGCCACAGTACATGCAGTAAAAGGTGAAACACATGCATCTACACTCTATCTAGAAACATCTTATTATGGGTGTCATGAGTCAGAACGTTTGTCTGAACAGTTTAAAGGAGTAGCATATACAGGTGAAGACGAAAGAACGCTTAGAAGTTTAAGAGTCGCATATGTAGGTATGAGTCGACCTCGTTACATGTTATGCGTTGCTATACAGAAGGATAGATTCAACAAGATGGATTGCCCCGAACTGAGGGAGATTTGGGATGTTGTTGATGCTTGAAGTGGCAATTTGATGATATATCAATGAAGCCGGACGTGGTTTCCGGCTTCATCCTCGCATTCGATGGAAATGAATACCCAGCGTTCAATACGCAATTCACGCTCGGCTTTTGCATATTCCCTGGCGTATTCCATCCAGTCGTCCATTCGTTCCTGTGCCATGCCGGGAATAGTTAGTTTTCGACAACAGATTTTAGAAAAGCCATATAATCGGCAATGGCTTTATGGCAGCCGGAAAAATCGGGTGTACGACAACCACGCTTCTTGCTCCACCAAATGCACCCGGATTTGTCCAACCCTTTCACATGGCGGTTGAACGTGCCTTTCGTCCGTATATGGATATCAAAGCCGTCCCGTTTGGCTATTTCAAGGAACATTTCCGCGGTAATCTCATCGCCGCCCAGGAATTTCTGTTTCCCCTTATCAAGTTCCTTTTGCCACTTCGCTTCCTCCTGCCTGCGCCTCTCTTCTTCTTTCTCTTTTTCTTCCAACCTCCTTTGTTCCTGCCTTTTCAGATACGTTTCACGGGCTTGCAGCAACGGAGCCGTGTCAAGTCCGAGTTCTTCAAAAACACGGATAGACAAAAGGGATACATGATTCCCGTTTTCCGCATCCTGAAGCGTATTCGTGACCCAGTTTTTGCAATACCCGACAAATTTTTCTTTTTGACCCTCCTTGCCAAGTATTCTTCTGGAATACTGCCCGCAAGAGAAATAGACGCTTTCAACCTTGCAGACCACATGGAAAATATCCTCGCTTTCATTCCCGTATTCGTTCTTTTCCAATAACGAGAGATAGACATTTTCAGCATACGCTTTCAGCTCCATATATGGAGCCACGACGGTATTCCCGTCAAACTTGTACTTCAATACTTTGGTTTTCATAAAGCATTCGCATTTAGGTGTTTCGTGTATATTTTGCAATTTCAACCGGTTTGAGCCTGTCTTGCCTGCCATTGGCGGTGAGCCATGATGTATTCCTGCCGTTCCTGTTCCATCCTCTCTTCCGTTTCGGGAGTGTAACCGAGAAATTGGATGTATCCCCCGTTGTATCCGGTTAGCCTGCACCGCACTCCGGCCTGCTCCAGCTTGTCGATCCGCTTTTGGGCGGTTTTGGCACTCGAATACTCTTTCGGCCAGAAATAGTGCTCGCCTTGGGAGCCATAGGCATCCTCACCGAGAATCAGCTTGCCGGAATGCCTTTGGCTTGTTATGAAGTCAAAACGGGCTTTGCCCAAAGCCTGCCGCAGAGCCTTGTGAGTCGCACCTTCGGGGTGTCTGAACACTTCCGGCTTGTCCTTTCCCTTGCAGGCGAGTTTCGGCAGTTCCACCTTGTAAGGCTGCCGGTAACTGCCAATGCCCAATGTCAGGTAGAAATTGGTATGGAAATAATCCGTCATGGCATCACTGTCGTCGAAGTTGTACGACATGACAAAGTCGCATACATTCAGCATCACTTCTTTCGCACGGTCTGTAAGGTCGGTGTTCCGCTCTATGTAGTAGTGGTTGATGCTGTCCTGCACCTTTCCGGATTCCTTGGTGAACGCCTCGAAGTCCGCGCTCATCAGTTTGATGTAGATGGAATTGTAGTTCTCCCGCCTGACGGAGAATTTGTATCCGGGATAGGTCTCTTTGAGCCAGGCCCGTACCAGTTCCACAATCTCGGGAGCGTGCTGCCCCTTGTAGTTGCGTCCTTTCCACCGGTATTCGTTATACACGTACTCTGTGTATTCCCTGGCCGTAGCCCCGGAGTAATCGTATTCATAACCGGTGGAGCCGGTGGACACATCCGTGGAATCCTTCCACACGTCATAAAGTCTTTCAAACTCGATGTTCACCTGCTGCATGACGGCAGTGTCGCCACCTTTGTCGGGGTGGTGCAGCAATGCTAGGCGGCGGTATTCCTTCTTCAAGTCCGCCAGACTGTGTATGTCCTGAAAATAAGTCATAACCGTAAGTTTTATGCCCCTGCGAGGCGGTTGATAAAATATTCCTGATAGTCGAGGTCAAGGCCGAGATTGCTGCAAGCCATCCCGATGTCGTCTTCCCTTAAATCGTCCAGTTCCTGCAACTCGCGCAGATGCTGAAGTTCTGATTCCAGATATTCCCGTGCTTCCTTCTTGCCGCAACTGCATGAGTTGCAGATCAAGGTGATGATGTTTTCTCCCATGCTATTCATTGTTGGAGTTATATTCGTTGTAGACGCTTCGTTTCCCGTCGTAATCCAGATTGTCCCACCATCTCTGGACAGCATCGGCAAATGCCTGTGGGCCGCATTCCTCGCATACCAGAACTTTGGAATCATCCGGAGCTTTCCTGAAAACCTTGCCGTCATAAAGCGATACGGCCCGTTCCGCTAACAGCTTCTGGTTGTTCTCTGACAGTTCGGAGTAGAAACGTTCCGCCGCACCATAGATGGATTTTTCGGCCTGCGCGTTCCATTTTTTCCAAAAGTGCAGGTGCATACCGCCGAACACGATTTTACATTCCTCTCTGCTCCATGCGTTCCACATATAGTAGAAAAAGCTGGAGACTGCATTTTCCGCATGGTATTTCATGATTCTTCCGTTTGAGAATCGACATCTTTTTCTTCTTCCAATTGCCGCCATACGGCATCGTACATCTCGTGGAGCCAGTCGATATTCCTCGCCCCGAGTTCAAACGGGCTGTCACATTCCACCTTGTCGCCGCTTTCCTTCTCTTCGGCGATGACCGTAAATCCGGTGTCTGTCACATGGAGTCCTACCACACGGCACTCGTACGGATCGCCGTTTTTGTCAAACCATATCACCCAGACCGGGTCGTATCCATCATCTTCCGGGAATCGTATCTCGTTCACGCAGTGGGTTTGAAGCAATTGCCGTATCGCCTCAATGATGTCCTCGCGCAATTCCTCGATTCTCCCGCTGAAATCAATGGATGCCGAAGCTTCTTTCCCGTCTCTTTGGGTCACGGAAAGAATCCGCATGTCAGGATGAACCCCGAAATTCCAGTCCACCTCTTCATCATCAAGAATCGTGTGGATATCACCGCCCAGAACCAGCCCGCACTCCTCAGACACCATTTGTATTGCTTCATCGTGGTCTTCAGCCACTACCGTGTAAGTGCCCTCGAAGGCATACCTTACTTTTACATCGTACTTTTTCATGACTTTTATGATTTGATTGTTATACTTGATTCTTCCATTCAGGAGATTGGCAGACATTCAGCATGGAGTGAAACGCCGGCGGGTCCAGCCTGTAAAGTTCCGGCAGGTTGAGCGTTACCAACGGGTAACTCACCCAACCGCTCTGACGCCTGTAGCCGGTATCCTCGGCCAGCCTGTTAGACAGGAGAAACTCCATGGCGTCGGGATTGTTGTTGATGTCGATGAACGCCTTGTCCGGCAGCGAGAACGCCGGCTCGCTTTCCAGATTGACCGTCAGAACCGTGTATGGTTCATCGGTCTCCGGGTCTTTCAGGTACAATGCCGGCCAGCCGTTATGGTACATCTCCGACACGATGGACAAATGCCTGTCCTGGTACAGGAAGGTCTTGCCGGAATACGGACGGTTGCATTTCACGATTTCAAAATCATCCTCACCGGCAGTGAATGCCAGCATCGGGAAGGACACATCGACAAAGCATCCTTCATCCTTGTAACAGAGGTGCTCTTTCCCCTCTGAGCGAATTATTACAATTTGAGTATTCATAATCATAATTTATTTGGGATATATTGTTCATCAGGCACTTTGGCTGGCAACCAGGCTGACGGCTTTTCCGAAGAAGGAATCGTCCACGCCATACACCCGCTGTACGGAGCAGTCATACCTGGATCGTTCGTCATCCAGGCGGAAACGGAAGCCGTTGCAGCCTTTGATCCCCAGTTTGAGCTTCACATCCTGTTTGAGTTCCATTTCAAGGAGGCTTCCGCCGCCATACGTGGAACTGAACAGCCCACAGCAGTTCCCTCTGGGGATGATGACCTCTTCCAGAGAGAAGTTGGCATCGTACAGTTCCTTCAGGCTTACCCTGCCGATGTAGGTCAGCAGGTTCGCCCCGCAGCAGGAGTTGACAAGTTCCTTATAGAATTGTTCGTACGAGACCAGCTCCTTGCCGTTCCTGCTTTTCCGGTTCGGGAAACGCCCGTAAACCTTGTAGCCGTGGCTTGTCAGCAGTTTCTTCACTTCCGCCGGGTTGAGGTTCAGGCTGTCCACCATGTCCCCGAAGTAGGATTCCTCGTAGCTGTAACCGCCCTGCGATTCAAACCAGTTGGAATTGATGCAGTCGTAGTCGGAAAGCATCTCCACCCGGACAGGCATGTCGTCCGTGCGCCTTATCAGGTCTTTCACCACGTCCGAATCGTTCCGGCTGTAAATCTCGTCCCGGATTGCATCCTCGTGTTCATCGAAAAAAGCATCGACCTCCTTTTCGTCAAAGTCATTGAACACAAAGCATTCTTCTTTCAGCTTTTCCATAATCCCATGAACGGCGTCACATTCCGCATCGCCATACCATTCGTCCGCCTTTTCCCACAGGCACTCGCAAGTCCGCTCGTCCAGGCATTGCCGGATGATGTCAAGGTGGTTGTCGAGGTTGTCGTTATAATCCGCCCATATCAGCGTATAGGATGGTTCCATGAGGGATTTCACGAAATCCAACGTGAGCGTTTTCTGTCCTTCCATTTGCCTTTACCTGTGTACGGCAGGGTTCTGTTTCCCGTACATACCGTTATAAATGGCAGAAGCGACCTTCCGGCCGCCTCCGTGTTGTTATTATCCATACAGCTCTTTCACTATCTCGTCATATCTTTCCTTTTCCATCTCCGTCTTCCGGTTGAAATGGAAATGTGCGGTGTACCTGTAACCGGTCCTTGGCTCTCCGCCGCATTGCCGTATCGCCATGTCTATGTCCCAGTCAATATCACCAATGCCGAGTGATATGCTTGTACCTTGCAACAGACAACGGGCAAGCCGGAGCGCGGAATCCTTCTTGTTTTCCTTGCGAAGCCTGTCGAAAGCCATCATCGCGATATCCTTGTTTCCTATCGTTACCGTACCCATAGCCTTTTTTCAGTTGAATGTCATGCTGTCCCTTTTCCTGTCACGGCTTGCCAGCATACCGAAATGGATGCTGAATATGCGTTGCACGAAGCAGACAGGCGAATTGTATTCCACACGTTGCCACAGCGTGAAATGGTCGTTGGCATAGGACCAGCGGAAATGTCCCGACAGGGAGCCGAAAGCGGGGTTGGCGTTTCTCCCGATAAGCATCCTGTTCACGTCCACGATATTGTCGGAGGTCAGGATGATGTTCAGGATTTCCACGAAAGCCACCTGAGTGAAGCTGTCTGTCGGGAAGACCGGTCCGAGAAAATTGATATCCATAAGCGTATAGTTTTTAATCGTAATTGTCGTCGAATACCTCGAAACGGGGTATGCCCGTGTCGAAAAAGTTGCCTGATATGCCCGGAAAATACAGCAGGCTGTCATCCCCGCCGTCCGGGCAGGGGTCATCGTCGATATAGGTCGTGTTCCCGAACAGTTCCAGGTAATGCGCCACCAGCATGTGCGGGTCTTCCGTACTGATATCGTGTCCGTGACGGTCGCACCAGTCGAAGAAAAAATCCTTGTCGGGTTCCTCCAGCTGCTCCATCGCCTCCCTTATATCGAAGAAGTTGGGACAGAGCCATTCCCTGTTGATAAGCGAGTCCGGGATTTCCTCCCATCTCGTGTACCTGTATTCTGGTGTTTCCTCTTCGGGGAAGAGGTCGGAGCAGGTACACAGGAATTCCCCCATGTCGCCGAAGTCGGACATCTGCAACCACTTGTCCTCCTTCCGCCTTATGTCTATGAGATGCTGCGTGGTCACTGCCACTTCTGCCTGATTCAAGTCCATAATCTTTTCCATTACAGTTATTGATGCGGAACCGGGGATTTCATTCCACAGGCTCCCAAAGGTCCGTGCCCGGGCTGTGCAGGGTTTTCCGGGGAAATACCGGAGCCTCCGGCGAGGATGATTTTCCCGGAAACCGCTCGCGGCGTGACCTTGCTCAGCCGGTAAGGGCGCGGGCTACCTTTGCCTGTGGAATGGAATCTGCGGTTACTCATGGTTTTCATTTTTCAGCTTGCTATGCGCTGGCTTCCCCAGCTGATATGTATCTTGCCATCCCTGTCACGTTCCCTGACCAGCAGGCTGTCGATGACGGACATGGTGACGTCGAACTCCTCGAAGATGTCCGACTGTTCCTTCACCTCACCGCTCTTGATGAACTCGTTCAGCCGTTCCTTCGTGAGTACCAGTGCCATCAGGTTCTGCTCCACGGAATCACTGTACGTGACGTAATGCACGTCCTTCATTGCTTTGGAGTCGAGGCGTATGAAACGGAAATAGAACTGTTCCATCTTCGGGATGTTCCATTGGAGCGATTCCAGGATCACGTCGTTGCAGGCGGGGATGTTCACCGAACTGCTCAGGCTCTGCTGCGTGCAGACCAGTATGCCGTTGACGGTGGAGTCGAACTCCGTCACGATGCTCTGCCGTTTCTTGAACGCCACGTCGCCCTTGACCACGAACAGCGGACGTTCCGGGAAGCATTTGCGGAAATGGCTTTCGTAAAGCTCGAACGCCGCGATGGAGGTACAGCCGACAGCCACCTTACCGGGTATTTTCCGTATCAGTTGTTCAATGTACCTTGCCTTGTTCGGAATACCTTCACCGGAATAGCCCTCTATCAGGTGCGGGACGGAGCACGCCTTGATGAGCAGTTTGATCTGACGCATGAGCCTGAGCCCGGCATCCTTCTTCGCGTCTCCCGTGCTGTTGTAATACAGCTCGCAGATACGGCAGAACTCCTCGATGATGACACGGTAAACCTCATGCTCGCCCTCGGACGGGCTGACGGTATGGGTGCGTATCTTGTACTTCTCGCCTGCAAAATCCCTGAACTTGCGGGTGATGATGGTCTTCCCGATAAGTTCCGCCAACACATCTTTGTTATACACGTCCTGATTCTGCTTCTCTATGCCGAACACGGTGTATTTTCCGGGGCAATGGCAGACCCGGAAGAGCACGTGTCCCCTGAAGGCGGGGAACGGCTCGCCGTAATGCGGGTTGTTCTCTTCCTCGATCTCCCTGTCCTTGTTCTCGTGGTATATCCGGTCGCACCGGCAAACCATATTGACGGAGTTGTTGTACAGCAGCTCGAACTGGCTGTACAGTTCCGCGATGTTGTTGCGCGTTGTGGTTCCCGTGTCGAGTATCTTGTATTTGAGACGGCGGAAGAGGCAGAGGATATGCCTTGTCCGTTGTGAGGACGGGTTGGTTATCTCATCGGATTCATCGAAAACCAAGCAGTGTTTCCCGGATGTGCGTTTGATGAACCTCGCCAGCCCACGTTTCAGTTTGGAGAGCATGGAGGTGGAAAGGACGAGGAACACGCCTTCCGGCACTGTTTCCAGGTCGGCATTATTTCTTACCACCCGGAACATTTCCTGGTTCATGGTCAGGAAAGGTATCCATGTCATGTTGGTGGCGATGGCCGGAGCAAGAATAACGGCATTGCGCACCTTATGGAATTTGAGCAGGTACTTGGCACGGTGGTAGACTGCCGCCGTCTTGCCGGAGCCTTGCTGCCAGTTCAGCAGCGCGTATCGTTTCTGCAATACCAGGTTCAGGTCGTGCTTCTGGAGCCCGGTGAACCCGCAAACCTCGCCGTCCTTGTTGATGAAGGTCATGCGGTCGAGGTATTCGGCCAGTTGCGGGTCGGGCTGCATGTCGGCGAAGTTCCGGTTCTGGACTTCATATTGCCTGCGTTTCTTGCGTATCAGTTTTTCCGCCGCACGGATCTGGCGCAGGTTCTTCTCTGTCGGCTGTTCAGGCACAGGAAGTTCGGCACGTCCCAGCACAAGGTCGTTGATGCTTGCCGCTTTGTGCGATACCTTATCCAGCAGGCGGGGGGCGTACTGTTTCAGCTTGAAGCCGTAAGAAGTCTTTACCAGAGCCACCTCCTTGCGTGGAACGACATGCTGCGTGGTGATATATCTGCGGATGATACCGAGGACTTTGGCAGTGGTCAGTTTGTTCTTCTCCCATTGGTTTACCTGTTCCCGGGTGGCATTTTCCGGCGGCTTCTGGTTGCGGAACTTCGTGACCAACGCTTCCGCCTTGTCGATGTGCCTGTTCAGAATGGCATGGGCTTTCAGTTCGTACATGTACTTGGCGAGTTTGTACTCGAACACCTCCAGTTCCTCCTTGTCAATCCGGTTGGTTTCGCGCATCAGGTCGAAGCGCAACCTGTGTTTCATCTGCCTTGCCGCGCGGATGCGGTCTTTCAATTCCGACATGGAAATGAACTCCTCAGCGTTGTAGGCCTGCATCTCGATATGCAGCGACTTGCGCAGGAACACCATCACTTTCGTGTTGAAATTATGTACTCCGGTGGATGCGAAAGCGTTGGGGTTCAATTTCACTTGCCCGATGAATGAAAACCGACTGTTGATGCCCGTTATGCGTGTCTTTTCCCAGAACTCGCTCTGCATGAACGAGCAGGGCACGATGACCATCAGGATGCCTGCCGGGTTGAGCACGTCGTAGGCTTTGTTCAGGTAGTATTCCTGTGACAGCCTGTAATCAAATTTCAGGTTAAACGGCGGATTACCGATAATGACGTCGAAGCGTTGCTCCGGATAGTATTGCCGGATATCGCACTTTTCGATATGGGCATCCGGGTAGAGATACCTAGCAACGGCCACCGCCTTGCCGTCTATGTCGAAACCGTAGGTATTATGATGGTTCGGCAGGTGGTTGAAGAAGTTGCCCATGCCGCAGCACATATCGAGTATCATCTCGGAAGAGGCCGGGGACAGCATATCCACCATGTCCCGGCATACCTCATGCGGGGTGAAGAACTGTCCCATCTCATATTCCTTCTTGGCCTCCGCGTACTCGTTGTAGCTGGCAAAATCGGACTGTTTCAGGTTGTGCAGCCCGCCGATGCCGGTATAGCAGTTGTAGATGCTCTCCGCCGGGATAAGGTCCTTGCCGGAATCTATGGCGAAAAGGATCTTCTCGTTGACCTCGGCCCGCCTGTCCTGCGGAATCTGTTGGGGGATAATGGCGTACATATCTTTAATCGTTTACGGTTGGAAATGAAAGCACCCCGCAAGGATGGCCTTACGGGGTGCCGTGGGATTTTTCTCATGTCAGTTCTCCGGTAATGTGATTTCATCCAATCGGAGACGCTTGAAGCAGCTTTCGGCTGCCGCGTTGTCCTTGAACCGGACATCGATGCGTCCGTTTTTGTAGAACTTAATCTGCTCGGCGTTGGTGGTCGTGAGGTCGTACCAGTCGCTGACGGATACATCGTTGTCATTAAAACGGATAATCATTTTCGTGTTGCCGCACAGTACGTCATCCGCGCCGTAAGCGATGCCCGCGCATAGGGTTTCCAGCCCTTCACCGTAATTGTAACTGATTTGGCACCGGTTGTATTGCAAGTAAAAATCGTCGAAACGGAGGATTTCGGGAAAGACGATCTTGTCCTTCTTCAGTTCCGGCTTGACCTTGCTCCAGCAGGAGGGTTTGACGACCCTGCCCACTCGGGCGAGCAGTTCCTCTACCGCCGTTTCCCTGAAACTCTTGCCGCCCAGATGTTCGATGACCGCATCCACGTATGTCCCATAGACCGGACGGGAACCCATCCTGAGCGTCTTTTCATCTATCCTTTGCTCCGGCACCGACACGTTGTATGTCCTGTTGAAGTGGGCGATGATACGGTTAGCGAAATTCGAGTGGGCATTATGGTTCTTGTCTACCAGGTCATTGAGGATGTCGAACGGCTTGAACTCGTTGTGTGAGTAGTCGTCCTTGCCGTTTCCGAGCGAGTAGAAGTCGCGCATGGAGATTTTCCCGTTGTCGTCGTATGAGAAGTCCCGTTCTTCCCGGTACCGTTCCGCCTCTTCCTTGAAGATGGCATACCAGCGGTCTATCTGGTCAAGCGTTTTGTAGAGCATGTCCTGCTGCTCCTGGCAGTACTGGCGGTCTTGTTCCGTGATTTTGTCCTCGTTTCTCACCTCTATGCTCAGGATGCCGGAAAGCAGGTCGGGAGTGTTACCGGCCTTGAATGTTGTTGTCTGCATATTTATTGAATTTTAAGTGTTAGAAATTCTGTGATTGGATACGGTAGAAATAGGTGATGTGCTTCTCCATGTCCTTGGCAATCTTCACCTGCTCGGGATGGAAGTTGAGCCTGCGCTCCACTGCCGGAGCATCAATCTTTTCCCATTCCGACAGAGGCAAGAAGACATATTCCCGACGGAAGCACCATACGACTATCTGGTTTTCCCAATTTCCCTTGAATACCGTTCCCTCGTAGTCTTGAAGGAATTGCTGCAACCCGGCTTCATCCCGGAATGCAATCCCGTCGCCATGATAACGGTAGCCATCCTCACTCTCTTTCCGTTTGTTCAGGTAAAACTTCCGGTAGGTTTCGGTCGTGAAGTTCCCGTATCTGGGATTGGGTTCGGCATAGAACCACAAGGGCACTCTTGCCGTGAATGCCACCGACCCGTTGGCGCACGCCCCGCAATGTCCCCAGTCCTTGAAGGCTCCTTCCGTCCATTTCAGGAATGTCAGTTCTTTCGGGTTTACGGAATGGAACGCGCCTCCGCTGACGCTCAGACGGATGTTTCCGTTTTCTTCCCAGACGAAAGGCACATACGGCTGCTCGCATACGGAAAGACATCCTTCCTTCACGTGCTTGTTATCAATAAGGGCGTGTCCATAATAATCCCCGTGTTCGGTTACATATACCAGCCTGTCGCCGACCTGCGGTGTCATTTCCGAGCGTGTCCGCTCGATGAGTTCGACATAATGGTTGGCCATATCCACGTCATCCTGTGTCAGCCAATGTTCATGGTCGTATGAAACGTTCAGTCTTTTGAGCGTTTCTATACCGTACTTGTTTTTTGTTGCCTGCTGTGACATAACAATTGATTTTTGTTAGTCCGGCTTTTCGGGGCCGGAGTTCCCGTAACTACAGGCTTTAAAAGGTCGTGTTCCGTACATGCAAGGTTGGCGGGAAAAATACCGCAAGCCCTCCGGGCGAGGATGATTTTTCCACGACACCCGGAGGGCTTGACCTTGCTTGTACGAAAGAACACGAGTTACCTTTGCCTGTGAGTTACGGGGGACTCGGCTACGGTATGGCTGTTCTGCCCGATACGGATTATTTTTGAAATCACAGTGAGATTATGCCCGGAAAATTCCGTCATTCACAGGAAAAAATCATTATCTTTGCAGACAGGTAAAGAGTTGTTTGAAAGCATGAGGAATATGGTGATTCTAAACAGTTTGCCTTTTTCTTATCCGTTGCCCATTCTCATGCGAGTTTCTTATAATATGCTGATAGTCAAATAAAGTACTTCTGACTATTACAAATATACGGATAAGTGAGCGGAAAGCCAAAATATTTTTGAGCTTTCCCGAACGGGAGTATATAAGACGAGCCGGCAGGCGAAGTCAAATATACGGATAAGTGGGCGGAAAGCCAAATATTTTTGAGCTTTCCCGAACGGGAGTATATAAGACGAGCCGACAGGCGAAGTCAGATATACGGATAAGTGGGCGGAAAGCCAAATATTTTTGAGCTTTCCCGAACGGGAGTATATAAGACGAGCCGACAGGCGAAGTCAGATATACGGATAAGTGGGCGGAAAGCCAAATTGATTTCGGCGCCGCCGGGCGGGAAAATACACGACGGGGCGCTGCCGCGTAAAAATGGCAGTTCAACTTTAACGTTTTTAACTTTCAGAAACGCTTTTCGGGGCAGTTTTAGTTAAAAAAACTTTATTCATTTTACACATGCCGCCAGCCCCGCAGGCCCGCGGATACTGCAAGATTGAAAAGCATTACTTGGATTTTGAAATGCACTACTTCGCGGAAAAATTCCAAGTAGTGCTTTTTTCAGACGAAGTAATGCTTTTTCGCGGAAAGCACTACTTGCTTTTGCCGGAACGCCCCGCAGCAGACTTAAAAACAAGGGGCGGACCCGCATGAGTCCGCCCCTTGGCTATGAGCAAAGATACAACATTTTCCGGCCGGAAGCAAATTGTGTTAAAATGCGCCGGAGCCACGGATCGGCTTAACCCACGCTGCCCTCGAGCGACACGCTGAGGAGCTTCTGGGCCTCGACGGCAAACTCCATGGGGAGCTTGTTCATCACCTCCTTGGCGTAGCCGTTGACTATGAGGCCGACGGCCTTCTCGGTGGGAATGCCGCGCTGGTTGCAGTAGAAGAGCTGGTCCTCCGATATTTTGGAGGTGGTGGCCTCATGCTCCACCACGGCGTCGGGGTTGTGCACGTCGATGTAGGGGAAGGTGTGGGCGCCGCTGGTGCTGCTCAGCAGCAGGGAGTCGCACGAGGAGTAGTTGCGCGCGCCGGCGGCTTTCGACCCCACCCGCACAAGGCCGCGGTAGGAGTTCTGGCTGTGGCCGGCAGATATGCCCTTGGAGACGATGGTGGAGCGGGTGTTGCGCCCGAGGTGTATCATCTTGGTGCCGGTGTCGGCCTGCTGGTAGTTGTTGGTGACGGCCACACTGTAGAACTCGCCCAGCGAATTGTCGCCCGTAAGCACGCACGAGGGTACTTCCAGGTGATGGCCGAACCGGTCTCGACCTGTGTCCACGACAGCTGGAGTTGCGCCCGCGCAAGTGGCCGCGCTTGGTGACGAAGTTGTAGACGCCGCCGCGGCCCTCGGCGTCGCCGGCATACCAGTTCTGCACGGTGGAGTACTTCACCTCGGCGCGGTCCTCCACCACAATCTCCACGATGGCGGCGTGGAGCTGGTTCTCGTCGCGCATCGGGGCGGTGCAGCCCTCGAGGTACGACACGTAGGCGTCGTCGTCGGCCACGATGAGGGTGCGCTCGAACTGGCCGGTGCCCGGGCGTTGATGCGGAAGTAAGTGGAGAGTTCCATGGGGCAGCGCACGCCGGGCGGGATGTATACGAAGGAACCGTCGGAGAATACGGCGCTGTTGAGCGCGGCAAAGTAGTTGTCGCGGTAGGGTACGACCGTGCCGAGATACTTGCGCACCAGCTCGGGATTCTCGCGCACGGCTTCGCTCATGGAGCAGAAGATGATGCCCTTCTCCTGGAGCTTTTCCTTAAAGGTGGTTTTCACGGAGACGGAGTCCATGACGGCGTCGACGGCGACACCGGCCAGGGCCATGCGCTCGTGCAGGGGGATGCCGAGCTTGTCAAAGGTTTTCATGAGCTCGGGGTCGATTTCTTTCTTCCCCCCGTCCTTGGCCTTGCTGGTGGGATCGGCGTAATAAGATATGGCCTGATAGTCGATGGCGGGGAGGTCCACATGGGCCCACGAGGGTTGCTCGAGGGTGAGCCAGTGGCGGTAGGCGCGCAGGCGGAAGTCGAGCAGCCACTCGGGCTCGCCCTTCTTGGCGGAGATGAGGCGCACCACCTCTTCGTTGAGACCGCGCTCTATGATTTCGGTGTGCACGTCGGTGGTGAAGCCGTACTCGTACTTCTTCTCGGCCACCTCACGGACAAGCTGGTTCTTCTGCTCCTCCGCGGCGGCGGGACCGATGCTTTCGGAATTATCGTGCTGCATGGAAAATAACGTTTGAAGATGAATGACTTACCGGGAATAGCCTCAGCGGGGTATGCGAAGGAGTCCGTCGCTTCTGCCGTGACGGTTGTAGTAAATGTAGGTGGTGTCGGGACGCCGCGCGTCGTCGTCGGCCGGGGCTGTGAGGTAGTGCCCGCGGACTTGCTTGCCTACCCCGTCGCGCACAAAGGGCAGCACGTTGCTCACAGGCCCGTAGAGCGTGGACGCCTCGGCGGTGGCGGAGTTGATGATGCAAAGGTTGCTCATGATGTTGAAGGCAAAACTGACGAGCAGCAGAAACTTGACGGCACTGAGGCCGGCCCCGAGCAGTTTGTTGGGCAAACCGAGCAGGGCCACTTCCACAGCCATGGTAAGCGCATTGGCCATGAAGCCCAGAACAAGAGGAACCACTATGCAGAACAACAGGAAGGCTACGATGGAGAGCACTTGGTTGGTCGCGGTGCCACACACGGCCAGGTCTTCGCCAAACAATCCGTAGATGCACAGGGCCAAGGCTAAGCCGAAAATAAGTCCGAGGGTGTTGAAGGCTTCCTTCACAAAACCGTTGCGCCAGCCGCTGAAGAGGGCCCACGCCAATAATACTATCAGAAAAATGTCTATATACATATCATTACTTTTTTACCACTGGCTGCCTGAAACACAATAGGGACGGACGGGCGGAAACGGCAGCCGGAAAGCGCCCGCACGCATTTGGATACAAAAAACAATTAGCTGCAACACTCACGGAAAGCGTAGGCGCAGCTAATTGTCGTATGTCAGTATGTCCGGCAAAACGGACGCGTCAGAGCTTCTGCTTCACCTCGATTTCCTGGAAGGTCTCGATGATATCGCCTTCCTTGATGTCGTTGCAATTCGTCAGGGAAATACCGCACTCGAAGTTGGTGGTCACCTCCTTCACATCGTCCTTGAAGCGCTTGAGGGCGTTGATTTCACCGGTGAATATGACGATGCCGTCGCGGATGAGGCGGGCCTTGTCGGAACGCTTCACCTTGCCATCTATCACGTAGGCACCGGCCACAAAACCTACCTTGGAAATGTGGTAGACCTGACGCACTTCGATGGTGGCGGTGAGCTCTTCCTTCAACACGGGCTCGAGCATGCCTTCCATGGCTTCCTTCACCTCCTCAATGGCATCGTAGATGACGGAATACTGGCGGATGTCCACACCCTCCTTCTCGGCGAGCTTGCGGGCCGACTGGCTGGGACGCACCTGGAAGCCTACGATAACAGCCTGCGACGCGGCGGCGAGCGTGACGTCGTTCTCCGAAATCTGGCCTACGCCTTTGTGTATCACATTAACGGCGATTGTCTCGGTAGAGAGCTTGATGAACGAGTCGGAGAGAGCCTCTACCGAACCGTCTACGTCGCCCTTGACGATAATGTTCATCTCCTTGAACGAGCCGAGCTTGATGCGACGGCCCACCTCGTCGAGCGTGAGCATCTTGTGCGTACGCAAATCCTGCTCGCGCTGCAGTTGCTCGCGCTTGTTGGCTATTTCGCGCGCTTCCTGCTCCGTTTCCATCACGTGGAACTGGTCGCCGGCCTGCGGCGCACCGTTGAAACCGAGCAAAGTGGCGGCTTGCGCGGGACCTACCTCCTGAATGCGCTGGCCACGTTCGTTGAAAAGCGCCTTTACGCGGCCGTAGTTCGTACCGGCGAGCACGATGTCGCCCTGGCGCAGCGTGCCGTTCGACACCAGCACCGTAGCCACATAGCCGCGGCCCTTGTCGAGCGAGGACTCAATGACCGTGCCCACAGCCTTGCGGTTGGGATTGGCCTTGAGCTCAAGCATATCGGCCTCGAGTAAAACCTTTTCGAGCAGGTCCTGCACGCCGAGACCTTTCTTGGCGGAGATGTCCTGACTCTGATACTTGCCGCCCCACTCTTCCACGAGGAAGTTCATGGCAGCCAAGGACTCCTTGATCTTGTCGGGGTTGGCGTGCGGCTTATCTATCTTATTGATGGCAAATACAATAGGTACATTTGCCGCCACAGCATGGTTGATGGCCTCCTTGGTCTGGGGCATGATGTCGTCGTCGGCGGCGATGATGATGATGGCTATGTCGGTAACCTGCGCGCCACGGGCTCGCATGGCGGTGAATGCTTCGTGGCCCGGCGTATCCAGGAAAGTGATGTGGCGGCCACTGTCGAGTTTCACATTGTAGGCACCGATGTGCTGCGTGATGCCGCCGGCTTCGCCCGCGATAACGTTGGCCTTGCGGATGTGGTCGAGCAAAGATGTCTTACCATGGTCAACATGTCCCATCACGGTTACGATGGGGGCGCGGGGCAAGAGGTCGTCCTCGTTGTCCTCCTCTTCGGCTATGGCTTCCTGTACGTCGGCACTGATATATTCGGTCTTGAAGCCAAATTCGTCGGCAACCAGGTCAATGGTCTCGGCGTCGAGGCGCTGGTTGATGGATACCATGATGCCGATACTCATACACGTACCGATAACTTGAGTAACCGGAACATCCATCATCGTGGCAAGCTCGTTGGCCGTGACAAACTCTGTCAGCTTCAGCACCTTGCTCTCGGCCTTTGCCTCCATGAGTTCTTCTTCCTGAAGGGCACGCACCTGTTCACGCTTCTCCTTGCGGTATTTCGCGCCCTTGGAGCCTTTCTGCTTACTGGTAAGGCGTGCCAGCGTTTCCTTTACTTGCTTTGCTACATCCTCATCGGAAATTTCCGGTTTCACTGCGGCCTGTACCTTACGGTTACGGTCTTTCGAGCGCTTGCTACCTCCCTGCGGAGCATTGCCCTGTCCGCCTTGCTGACGGTTACGGGACGGATTAGCTCCCTGCTGGGCTGCGGCGGCATTCACATCTACGCGTTCCTTGCCGATGCGATTGCGCTTTTTCTTCTCGCCGGTGGCTGTCTGCCCGGCCGGGCGTGCCGCACGATTTTTCTCCTCGCGTTCCTTGCGGCGCTCTTCCTTTGTTTTTTTCTTAGGACGCGTAGTCTGGTTGAGAGTAGAGAGATCTATGGTGCCCAATACTTTCGGGCCGCTCAACTCGGGATGAGTGCGGAGCTTGAATACGCCGTCGCTCTCCTCGCCTATCGCCTTGGCACGCTCCTCTACGGAGAGTTTGTGCTTGGCCTTCTTTTCGGAGCCATTGTCCTGTCCGGCAGCGGCGGGAACAGCGCCGGAGGTCTGTCCGGCTACGGGAGCGGCGGCTGCGGAGGCATGTTTCTCCTCGGGAGCTACGGCTGCTTGCACCTCGGCCTTTTCCTCGGGCTGCGCGGCGGTTTCGGGCTGCGGCGCCACTACTTCGGGCTGCGTGGCGGACTTTTCCTTTTCGGTCTGCACCTTTTCGGGTTGCTCCGCAACTACTTTCTCTTCCTGCCGGACGGGCGTTTCGGTTCCAGTCTTCTCCGTGCCCTTCGCATTCAGATTAATAGAACCTTTCACGGTAAGTTGCGGCCGCAGTTCTTCGGGTATTGAAGTCTCGATGACTTCAGGAGCCGGTTTTTTCACCTTCTCCTTCTGTTTTTCCTTTTGGCGGTTCATCAACATTTTCTCCGCCTCCGTGCGCAAATCCTTGTCTGCGCCGAACTCTTTGCGTAAGAGTTCGTACTGCTCGTCGGTGATGCGTTGGTTGAGGCCGGCGCTCACTTCGTGGCCTTTCTTCTGAAGGAAGTCCACAACCGTCTGAAGCCCTACGTTGAACTCTTTGATAACTTTATTCAGTCTGATAGTCATTCTCTCTGTTTTGGTATTTTTTGTTAGGCGCTTATCCCGTGCCGCAGTCGTATGATTAGTTATTGGCGTTGCTGTCCTCGAACTCAGCCTTGAGTATGCGGAGCACCTCGTCGACGGTATCTTCCTCAAGATCGGCCTTTTCGATAAGCATATCCCGGGGAGCGTTAAGCACTTCCTTGGCGGTGGTAAGCCCGATGCCCTTGATGGCGTCGATCACCCACTGGTCCACTTCGTCGGCGAACTCGTCGAGGTAGATATCCTCCGTTTCCTCGTTGCCGGCCACTTCGCGATATACATCGATGGTATATTCCGTCAGCATGGATGCCAGTTTGATGTTCATGCCGCCCTTACCGATGGCCAACGACACCTCCTCGGGACGCAGGTAGACCTCGGCTTTGTGTTCTTCCTCGTTGAGCACGATGTTGGACACCTCGGCGGGACTGAGCGCGCGCTGTATGAAGAGGCGGATGTTGGAGGTATAGTTGATAACGTCGATATTCTCGTTGTTCAGTTCGCGCACGATGCCGTGTATGCGGCTACCTTTCACGCCTACGCAAGCACCTACGGGGTCGATGCGGTCGTCGTAACTTTCCACGGCGATTTTGGCGCGTTCGCCGGGGATACGTGCAATGCGGCGCAGCGATATCAGTCCGTCGGCGATCTCGGGTATTTCCTGTTCGAGAAGGCGACGCAGGAAATCGGTCGACGTACGCGAGAGGTATATCTTCGGCGTTCCGTTGGTGTTGTCCACGCGGTCGATGACGGCACGCACGGTGTCGCCCTTGTGGAAGAAGTCGCGCGGAATCTGCTGGTTCTTGGGCAGGAGCAGCTCGTTGTGCTCGTCGTCCATGAGGAGGGTTTCGCTTTTCCAGGTCTGATACACTTCTGCGGCGATTATTTCGCCCACACGGTCCTTATACTTATTATATAAGGCGTCGTGCTCGAGTTCGAGGATCTTGCTGGCCAGGGTCTGACGGAGCGTAAGGATGGCGCGGCGTCCGAACTTCGCGAAGTCGATGGTCTCGCTGACCTCTTCGCCCACTTCGTAGTCGGTGTCGATTTCGCGGGCCTCGGTCAGCGACATCTGCCTGTTCCCGTCGGTCACTTCACCGTCGGGCACCACCTCGCGGTTGCGGTATATTTCGAAGTCGCCCTTGTCGGGGTTGACGATGACATCGAATTTTTCGTCGGAACCGAAGATTTTGGCTATCACGCTGCGGAAACTTTCCTCCAGTACGCCCACCATGGTGGTGCGGTCGATATTTTTCGTTTCCTTAAATTCCGAGAATGTATCTATGAGACTCATGGTCTCTTCTTTCTTCTTTGCCATATGGTATGTTTATTTTTGTATCGTGCAGACGGGGCGCGTCGCTTTCGCGTCCCTTTGTTGTCATTTGAAGTCGATAAGATATTTCGTGTACTTCACTTCGTCGTAGCGCAGTGTCAGGCCGCGCTGCTGGAGTTCGGGACGTTTTTTGCCCTCCACCTTCACTTTTTCGGTGACGGTGAGCACGAATGTCTCGGGCGTCACGTCCGAGAGCACGCCCACGAGTTTGCGTCCGTCGGCGGTGAGCACCTCCACGCGTCCGCCCTGATGTATCTCGTACTGGCGCAGCACCTTGAAGGGCTGCCCTATGCCGGCGCTCCCCACCTCGAGCTCGAAGTCCTCCTGCTCGCGGTCGAGGCCGTTCTCTATGTAGCGGCTGAGCGCCACGCAGTCTTCGATCCACACGCCCTCCTCGTGATCTATTTCCACGACGATACGGTTGTCGGCCGAAATGGAGAGGCTGGTCAGGAAATAGTCTTTTCCGTCGAGCCATTCGTCCACCAGTTTTTTCACGACATCTTTTTCTATCATACTTGCGATAAGTGTTGTATTAAAACGAGTGAGGAACTTTCTGAAAGCCCCTCACTCTATCCGTTTGCAAAGATACGTTTTTTTATTTTTCCGCGCGCTTTTTTCCTGAAAAATATTTTTTATTTCCCAAGAAAGCGCTCCCGCCCCCGCGGCAGGGCGCCCCCGCGGGGCGCCGGCGGTCAGGCTCCGCGCTCCACGATAGCTTTGGCGCGGTCGAGGGCCACGTTGATGTTGGGACAGATGTGGTCTTTGCCCAGCAGGCGGCAGAAACCGTTGTGTTCCAGCACGGCGTAGACGTTGGGCATGACACCCGAAAGCACGATGTGCGTTCCTTCGCGATGGCTTATCTCGCAGAGGTTTTGCAGGTTGTGTATGCCTGTGGAGTCGATGAAGGGCACGCGGCGCATGCGTATGACGCGCACCTTGGGATGGTTGTCCATGGCCGCCATGAGCTCCTCGAACTTGTTGGCGATGCCGAAGAAGTAGGGGCCGTTTATTTCATACACCTCCACGCCGGCGGGTATGATGAGGTGTTCCTCATGCACTTCGGCGTCGGTCTCCTCGTTGGGGTCTATCTCGTCGGCTATCACTTTCACCTGCGTCGTTTCGGCCATGCGCTTCATGAAGAGGAGGCAGGCGATGAGCAGTCCCACCTCGATGGCTATGGTGAGGTCGAACACGACGGTGAGGAAGAAGGTGATGCCCAGCACGACGATATCGCTCATGGGGTTTTTCATGAGCTGCGCGACGGTGCGCCAGCCGCTCATGTTGTACGCCACCACCACCAGCACGCCGGCCAGGCAGGCCATGGGAATGTAAGCCGCCAGGGGCATGAGCACCAGGAAGATGACCAGGAGCACGGCGGCGTGTATGATACCGGCCACGGGCGTGCGGCCGCCGTTGTTGATATTGGTCATGGTGCGGGCTATGGCGCCGGTACAGGGTATGCCGCCGAAGAGCGGTGTGCAAAGGTTGGCCACGCCCTGCCCTATGAGTTCCTGGTTGGAGTTGTGATGGTCGCCGCACACGCCGTCGGCCACGGTAGCCGAGAGGAGCGACTCGATGGCACCGAGCACGGCTATGACCATGGCCGTGGGGAGCAGCGAGCGCAGTCCGTCCCACGTGAGGTCGGGCACGGTGAGGGCAGGGATGGCGGCTTTTATCTCCCCGAAGGAGTCGCCGATGGTGAGCACGTGCATACCGGTGTGGGCGTTAAGGAAATACACGCCCACGGTCATGAGCACGATGGCCACGAGCGACCCGGGCACCTTTTTCGACACTTTAGGCGTGAGGGCTATCACGGCAATACTGGCCAGGCCCACGGCGGCGGTCAGCCAGTCGATGGTGTCGATGTGACGGAAATAAACCACCCACTTCGACACGAAGTCGCCGGGCACTTTGCCCGCGATGGTCAGCCCCAGCAGGTCTTTCACCTGGGTGGTGAAGATAGTGACGGCAATACCGCTGGTAAAGCCCACCACAATAGGATAGGGTATGAACTTGATGATGGTGCCGAGCCGGAACACGCCGAGCATAATCAGGAACAGGCCGGCCAGCATCGTGGCCACCATGAGCCCCGAAAGGCCGAGGGCGGGGTCGTTCACAATGCCGAATATGATAACGATAAAGGCACCGGTGGGACCGCCTATCTGCACGCGCGACCCGCCGAGGGCCGACACGATGAAGCCGCCGATGATGGCCGTGAGGATGCCTTGCGAGGGCGACACGCCCGAGGCAATGCCGAAGGCGATGGCCAGCGGCAGGGCCACAATGCCCACGATGAGGCCGGCCATGGCGTCGGCCGCGAACTTCTCGCGCGAGTAGTGGCGCAGCTCCGACACGAGGCGGGGCTTGAAGGTAAATGTTTTCATTCCTTTACTTTTTTGAATGGTTTTATACGATTTTTAGAAATGAGCTGCAAAGTTACACATATTTTAAAGAACTGCAAAATCGGTCATGCCGCCAGCCGCTCCCGCCGCACCGGCACCGACGGCGGCGGGAGGACGGGAACGGGCGAATGCGATTTTTCTTGACAAAAAGCAATGGTGTCACACCACGCGGTAACGGCGTTAAAAAAGTCCGTATTCGTGTTGCCAAAAGCATTACTTGGAATTTTTCCGCGAATACGGACTTTTCAAATTCCAAGTAATGCTTTTTCAGCACCACGCAAGTAGTCCTTTTCCAGTAAGTTACGAGAGGTTGTTTTAGTTTATCGCGGCCAAATACCCTTGAGCGCCGTGCGTGATTTTTTATTGACACCACCTCAATGAGGCCTTGCCGCACGGTGCCTGCACGGCAGAAGCGGAACACCGGCACAGCGAGGCCGCTCCCCGTGGCCGGACCGACGCCTGGCGGGCGGTAGCACCGCAGTCCGCGGTGTGACAAAAGTTATTTTAACACCGCGTTTTGTTTGCTATTCGATAATTTATACATACATTTGCATTTCAAAAAGTCAAAAATCAACGCATCCGAGCGTTCTAAAAGTCACATCGCATGAAGCATCAGTTACGCAGTGCACAGAGCACATCGGGCCGGCGCATGGCCGGCGCCCGGGCCCTGTGGGTGGCCAACGGCATGAAGCGCGAACAGTTTGGCAAGCCCATCATAGCCATCGCCAACTCGTTCACACAGTTCGTGCCCGGACACACCCACCTGCACGAGGTGGGGCAGCTCGTGAAACACGAGATCGAAAAGCTGGGCTGCTATGCGGCCGAGTTCAACACCATCGCCATTGACGACGGCATTGCCATGGGACACGACGGCATGCTCTACTCCCTGCCCTCGCGCGACCTCATAGCCGACTCGGTGGAGTATATGGTCAACGCCCACAAGGCCGACGCCATGGTGTGCATATCAAACTGCGACAAGGTGACGCCGGGCATGCTCATGGCAGCCATGCGCCTCAACCTGCCCACGGTGTTCGTGAGCGGCGGACCGATGGAGGCGGGCAAGTGGCGCGGCGAGAATGTCGACCTCATCACTGCGATGGTGAAAGGCGCCGACGAGAGTGTCAGCGACGAGGAACTCGCCGAAATAGAAAGCCGCGCCTGCCCGGGCTGTGGCTCGTGCTCGGGCATGTTCACGGCCAACTCCATGAACTGCCTCACCGAAGCACTGGGCCTCGCCCTACCAGGCAACGGCACCATACTGGCCACACACGTCAACCGCCGGCGACTCTTCGAGGAGGCCGCGCGCCTCATCGTGCGCAACGCCTATAAATACTATGAGGAGGGCGACGAGAGCGTGCTGCCGCGCACCATCGCCTCGAACGAGGCCTTTTGCAACGCCATGACGCTCGACATCGCCATGGGCGGCTCCACCAACACGGTGCTGCACCTGCTGGCCGTGGCACGCGAGGCGGGCGCCGACTTCACGATGGCCCACATCGACAGTCTGAGCCGCCGCGTGCCCTGCCTGTGCAAGCTCGCCCCCAACACGCAACGCTATTCCATACAGGAGTGCAACCGGGCCGGCGGCATCATGGGCATTCTGGGCGAACTGGCGGCCGCCGGACTGCTGCACACCGATGTCTGCCGCGCCGACGGCCTGACGCTGGGCGAGTGCATCCGCCGGTACAGCATCACCGGCACCACGGTCAGCCCCGAAGCCGACCGCATCTACCGCAGCGCACCGGCCGGCCGCTTCAGCACACAGATGGGCTCGCAAAGCACCGTCTGGGACACGCTCGACACCGACCGCGCCGCAGGCTGCATACGCGACGTGGCGCACGCCTACACCAAAGACGGCGGACTGGCGGTGCTCTTCGGCAACATCGCCCGCGACGGCTGCGTGGTCAAGACGGCGGGCGTCGACGAGGCGCTCTGGCACTTCGAGGGTCCGGCGCGGGTGTTCGACTCGCAGGAGGCGGCCTGCGAGGGCATACTCGGCGGCGACGTGCAGGCGGGCGACGTGGTGGTCATCACACACGAAGGCCCCAAAGGAGGACCGGGCATGCAGGAAATGCTCTACCCCACTTCCTACATCAAGAGCCGCCACCTGGGCAAAGCGTGCGCCCTCATCACCGACGGCCGCTTCTCGGGCGGCACCTCGGGACTGTGCATAGGACACATATCGCCCGAAGCGGCGGCCGGAGGCAACATCGGGAAAATCACCGACGGCGACATCATCGAGATAGACATACCCACGCGCAGCATCAACGTGCGGCTCACCGACGACGAACTGGCCGCGCGCCCCATGCGCCCGCTGCAGCGGCAGCGCCAGGTATCGAAAGCGCTGCGCGCTTACGCCTCGATGGTGGCGAGCGCCGACAAGGGGGGCGTCCGCCTGGTGGACTGACACCGGCATCCCGTTCCGCCCCACCTGCACCGACTACACATTATTATATATATAAGGAAGCACCATGACCTCTACGCACCACATAAACACGCCCGAACTGAGCGGCGCCGAAATCCTCATGCGCTCGCTCGTGGCCGAGGGCGTGCAGACACTCTTCGGTTATCCGGGCGGCGCCATCATGCCCGTCTACGACGCGCTCTACGACTACCGCGACCGGCTCAACCACATTCTCGTGCGCCACGAGCAGGCGGCCGCACACGCTGCCGAAGGATATGCCCGCGTAAGCGGTCGCACCGGCGTTTGCATCGTGACAAGCGGCCCGGGGGCCACGAACACTATCACGGGCATTGCCGACGCGATGACCGACAGCACGCCTATCGTCGTCATCATGGGACAGGTGGGCGCGCAGATGCTGGGCTCGGATGCCTTCCAGGAGTGTGACATGGTGGGCATCACACAGCCCATCAGCAAATGGGCCTACCAGATCCGTTCGGCCAAGGACGTGGCGTGGGCCGTAAGCCGGGCCTTCTACATCGCCCGCAGCGGCCGGCCCGGCCCCGTCGTACTGGATTTCACCAAGAACGCACAAATAGAGACAGCGCCCTACCTCCCGGCACACATCGACTTCATCCGCAGCTACGTGCCCGTACCGCCCACACCGCCCGAAAGCGTGCGCCGGGCCGCCGAACTCATCAACGGCGCCGAGCGCCCGCTCGTGCTCGTCGGGCAAGGCGTGGAACTGGGGCATGCACAAGCCGAACTGCGCACGATGATAGAGACCTGCGGCGCACCGGCAGGGTGCACGTTGCTCGGCCTGTCGGCCCTGCCGTCCGACCACCCGCTCAACGTGGGAATGCTCGGCATGCACGGCAGTCTGGGAGCGAACAAAAACACACAGAAGTGCGACGTGCTCATAGCCGTCGGCATGCGCTTCGACGACCGCATAACCGGCCGGCTCGAGAGCTACGCCCGCCAGGCGCGCATCGTACACTTCGACATAGATCCCTCGGAGTTCGACAAAAACGTCAAGGTCGACGTGGCCGTACCCGGCGACTGCAAGCAAACGCTGGCGGCCGTGACGGCCCTGCTCCAGCCGCGGCGCCACGACCAGTGGCGCGAGTCGTTCCGCCAATACGACGCCTTGGAGCGCGACAAGGTCATCTTACCGCAAACGGAACCCGCCGACGGCCCGCTCCGCATGGCCGAGGTGGTGCGCAAGGTGACGGAGATGACGCACAACGAGGCGGTGCTCGTGACCGACGTGGGGCAGAACCAGATGTTCGCCGCACGCTACTTCAAGTTTACCCGCCCGCGCAGCATCGTGACCTCGGGCGGCATGGGCACGATGGGCTACGGCCTGCCCGCCGCCATCGGCGCCACGTTCGGCGCCCCGGAGCGCACGGTGTGCCTCTTCATCGGCGACGGCGGCCTGCAGATGACGCTCGAGGAGTTCGGCACAATCATGGAGCAGGGCGCGCCGGTAAAGATCATACTCCTCAACAACAACTATCTGGGCAACGTGCGGCAGTGGCAGGCGCTCTTCTTCCGCCACCGCTATTCGTTCACACCGATGCTCAATCCGGACTACGAGAAAATAGCCGAGGCCTACAGCATACCGGCCCGCACGGTAACCGACCGCGCCGGACTGAAGAAGGGCATAGCCGAGATGCTTGCCGCCCCGGGCGCCTTCCTGCTGCAAGTAGCCGTGCTGGAGGAGGACAACGTACTGCCCATGTGCTGTCCGGGCCACGATGTCGACGATATGCTGCTGGAGGTGTGAGGCGGCGGCGCGCGCCGCCGCGGAACAAGTCTGGAATCACATCGGAAAGTCGCGGCAAAGCATCGGAGATATGCCGGAAATATTCCGAAAGAACACCGAGAGAATGCAGTTAATCCCCTTTCCCTAACAACTATTGCCCATGAGCTCAAGCAACACTCCGGCGGCCCAAGGCCCCACCCTCTATACCATCATCGTATTCTCGGAAAACCTGGCGGGCGTGCTCACACAAGTGACCAACGTTTTCACGCGCCGGCAGCTTAACATCGAGAGCCTCAACGTATCGCCCAGCGGCATCAGCAAGGTGCACCGCTACACCATCACCTGCCTGACGGACGAGGCGACCATACGGACGGTAACCAAACAGATAGAAAAGAAAATCGACGTTATTCAGGCGCAATACTTCACTACGGACGAAATTTACGTGATGGAGCAGGCGCTCTACAAGATTGCGACCATCAAGCTGCTCGAAAACAAGGAAATATCGAAAGCCATACGCTTTCACGACAGCAAGATAGTGGAAGTGAACCCCACCTACTCCATCGTGTCGAAGGAGGGACTGCCGGAAGACATCATGAGCCTGTACCGCAAACTCAAGGAGCACAGCTGCCTGCTGCAGTTCGTAAGTTCGGGCATCGTGGCCGTAACGAAGAGCCGCCGCGAGGAGCTCAGCGACTTCCTGCACCTGCGCGAGGAAGAATACCGCCAGCGGCCGCGCGGCCGGGAGTACGTGCCGCAAGACCTCGGCCCGGCCGCACCGGCCGGCGAATAAGAAGAAACAAGCCACCAACCACTTCAGCAACATGACCAACGGACAAAATCATACAGGACACTACCCCTTTACCGTCGAACCCTTCTCGGAGGACTGCCGCGGCCGCCTCTCGTGGGGCTTCTTAGGCAACCATTTGCTACGCTGCGCGAGTCTGCACGCCGGCAGCCACGGTTTCGGTTTCGACGACATGATAGCAGCCAACCACGTGTGGGTGCTCTCGCGCTTAGTGGTAGAGCTCGAGGCCATGCCCCGCACGGGCGAGCACTATGCCATAGACACGTGGGTATCGGCCCTCTACCGGCAGTTCACCGACCGCCTCTTCGCCATCACGGGCCAGGACGACCGCGTGTACGGCTACGGCCACAGCGTCTGGGCGCTCATCGACATGAACACGCGCCAGCCCATGGACCTCGCCGCCCTGCCCGACGGCGGATTTGCCGGTGCCGTGATGGAGCGCGACGTACCCATAGCCGGCCCCGGGCGCATCCGCGTGAAAAGCCCGCAGCCGGTGGCCACGCACACGGCGCGCTACAGCGACCTCGACATCAACCGCCACGTCAACTCCATACGCTACATCGAGATGGTGCTCGACCTCCTGCCCGTCGACCTCCTGACCAGCCGCGGCGTGAAGCGCCTTGAGGTGGCCTATTGCGCCGAGACCTATGCCGGCGAACGCCTGGAGTTTTTCATGGACACACCCGCCGAGGGCCATTACGCCGTGGAGGTGCGCAAAGCGGACGGCCCGGTGGTGGTGAAGGCAGCCGTGACGCTGGCCGCCCCCGCTGGCGACGACCATCAATAAGCATATCAATTACCTTAACAATAAGAAAAAATGGCAAAACTGAACTTTGGAGGCGTCATCGAGGAAGTGATGACCCGCGAGGAATTCCCCCTGGAAAAGGCACGCGAAATGCTCAAGAACGAAACCATCGCCGTGCTCGGCTACGGCGTGCAGGGCCCCGGCCAGGCCTGCAACCTGCGCGACAACGGCTTCAATGTCATCGTGGGCCAGCGTCAGGGCAAGACCTATGACAAGGCTGTGGCCGACGGATGGGTGCCCGGCGAAACGCTCTTCAGCCTTGAAGAGGCCGCCGAGCGGGGCACCATCGTGTGCATGCTGCTCTCAGACGCCGCCCAGATGCAGCTTTGGCCCACCATCAAGCCCCACCTCACGGCGGGCAAGACGCTCTACTTCTCACACGGCTTCGCCATCAACTGGAGCGACCGCACGGGCGTGGTGCCGCCGGCCGACATCGACGTGATTCTCGTGGCGCCCAAAGGTTCGGGCACCTCGCTGCGCACGATGTTCCTCGAAGGCCGCGGCCTCAACTCATCCTACGCCGTGTATCAGGACCACTCGGGCCATGCGCTCGAGAAAGTGCTCGCCTTCGGTGTGGGCATAGGCTCGGGCTACCTCTTCGAGACCACCTTCCAGCGCGAGGCCACCAGCGACCTCACCGGCGAGCGCGGCTCGCTCATGGGTGCCATCCAGGGCCTGTTCCTCGCCCAGTACGAGGTGCTCCGCGAAAACGGCCACACACCCTCCGAGGCATTCAACGAGACCGTGGAGGAGCTCACCCAGTCGCTCATGCCCCTCTTTGCCAAGAACGGCATGGACTGGATGTATGCCAACTGCTCCACCACCGCCCAGCGCGGCGCCCTCGACTGGATGACGCCCTTCCACGACGCCATCAAGCCCGTCGTGCAGCAGCTCTATCAGAGCGTGGACACCGGCAACGAGGCTCAGATCTCCATCGACTGCAACTCACAGCCCGACTACCGCGTGAAACTCGAGGCCGAGCTCCAGGCACTGCGCGAGAGCGAGATGTGGCGCGCCGGCGAGACCGTGCGCAAACTGCGTCCTGAAAACAACTGACCCATCGGGCTGGCTCCGCCGCCCCTTCCCCGCCCTCCCCGCGGTAGCCTCCGGGCCGCCGCGGGGAGTTTTTTTCATGCGGCCGGCAATATGCGAAAAACAGAACAATACCCGCCACCGCAGCCCTCCGCAACCGCCTGCCGGGCGCCGGAAGAGCTTTTCCGAAAATCACAACAAGCTGATTTACAAACAAGTTACAGAGACGCAAAAAAGTCCGTATTCGTGTTGCCAAAAGCATTACTTGGAATTTTTACACGAATACGGACTTTTTAAATTCCAAGTAATGCTTTTTCAACATCCATTTACCGGTCTGAAAAATGGCCGGCGCGCACCATCGCCGGCGCACCGCCGGAACACCGCTTTCCGTCTGACTTACAAAACATTAAGCACAGCTTCAACAAAAACCGCCGCAAGATGCCGACTCAACGCATAATCGGAAAAACAGACCAACGCTTCGCGCCGCGCCACCTCCCGGCCGCCACAATGCTGAAAACACATAAAAAAATAAGGCGGCACGGCGCTGCATTTCAAAAATAAGTCGTAAATTTGCAGCCGTTTAGAGTCCGACGGGGCCAAAGAAGCGACTGCGACCGCAGTACGCCTCCCGGAAAAAACCGTTTATACAATCACACAAAATGTACGCAATCGTAGAGATTAACGGTCAGCAGTTCAAAGCCGAAGAGGGCAAAAAGCTCTTCGTGAACCACATGCCCGCAGCCGAAGGCGGCCAGACTGTTGAATTTGAGAAAGTATTGTTGGTAGACAACGAAGGTAACATCACCGTAGGCGCTCCCGTCGTGGAAGGTGCCAAGGTGGTATGCGAAGTCATCTCTCCCCTGGTGAAGGGCGACAAGGTGCTCGTGTTCCACAAGAAGCGCCGCAAGGGCCACCGCAAGCTCAACGGCTATCGTCACCAGTTCACCGAACTGACAATCAAACAAGTTATTGCTTAACCCCTAAAAACGTAGAAGAAAATGGCACACAAAAAAGGTGTAGGTAGTTCTAAGAACGGCCGTGAGTCGGCTTCACAGAGACTGGGTGTTAAGATTTGGGGCGGTCAGACCTGCATCGCCGGCAACATCATCGTACGCCAGCGCGGCACGGTGCACTATCCCGGCAAAAACGTAGGTATGGGCAGCGACCACACGCTCTACGCCCTCACTGACGGCGTAGTGAACTTCAAGCGTGGCAACCGCGACCGTAGCGTCGTTTCGGTACTCCCCAAAGCCGAGGCCTGATCAGGTAAAACAACCCTTTAAGGAAGCACACGGGCATCTGCCGCCGCAAGGCGCGCCGATGCCCGTTCTTCATTACCCACCCGCTCCCGCCGCGGCACACCGCCCAGCCGCCCAGCCGCAGCTCACCGCCCTCAAAGCCTCCGGCCGGGCGAAAATTTGGCACAGACGGCAGAAAATCGTAACTTTGCCCATGCCGCCGCCACTACACGCCGCGGCAAAGCCCCACCACTAAAAAGAAAAACAACATGCCCGTCAACATAAACAACTACAACAAGCAGTTCTACTCCATCGGCGAGGTGGCCGCCATGTTCCAGCTCAACGAAACCACACTGCGCTACTGGGAAAAGGAATTTCCGCAAATCTCGCCCCAGAAAGCCGGCGGCAAGGTGCGCCGCTACACCGAGGCCGACGTGGAGCAAGTGCGCCTGGTGCACAACCTCGTGAAGGTGCGCGGACTCAAACTGGCCGCCGCCCGCGAGCTCCTCAAGAAAAACAAGGAGGGCACGGTGCAGGCCGTTGAAGTGGTAAGCCGCCTGCGGCAGCTGCGCAGCGAATTGGTCAGCATGAAGAAGGAACTTTCAGACCTGGCCTGACGGCGCGCTCACATGGCTAAGGACAAAACCGTTTACGTGTGCGGCAACTGCGGGCAGGAAGCCGCCAAATGGGCCGGGCGCTGCCCCGCCTGCGGAGAGTGGAACACCTTTAAGGAAATGACCGTAAGGGCGGGCGCCGGCGCCCGCCGCGACAGCAGCGGGCATACGGCCGCACCCCGTCACGAGGCACGCCCCGTGGCGCTGAGCGAGGTGAGCGCCGAACAGGAGCCGCGCCTCACCACCGGCGACCCCGAGCTCGACCGCGTGCTCGGCGGCGGCATCGTGCCCGGCTCGCTCATATTGCTCGGCGGAGAGCCCGGCATCGGCAAGTCGACCCTCCTGCTGCAAACCGTACTGGGGCTGCGGGGCCGCCGCCTGCTCTACATCAGCGGCGAAGAGAGTGAGAAACAAATCAAGCTGCGGGCCGACCGCCTTTCACCCGTACCGTCGGACTGCCTGCTGCTGTGCGAGACGTGTCTGGAGCGCATTTTCGACCATCTGCGCGCCGTGGCGCCCGAAATGGTCGTGATCGACTCCATACAGACCATGGCCTCCGAGGCCCTCGACCCGGCCCCGGGCTCCATCACCCAGGTGCGCGAGTGCGCCACCGCACTGCTGAAGTACGCCAAAGAGACCAATGTGCCCGTAGTACTCATAGGCCATATCACGAAGGAGGGCAGCATAGCGGGACCGAAAGTACTGGAGCACATCGTCGACACCGTGTTGCAGTTCGAGGGCGACCGTCACTATTTCTACCGCATATTGCGCAGCATCAAAAACCGCTTCGGCTCAACCTCCGAATTAGGCATCTACGAAATGAACGCCGAGGGCCTGCGCCCCGTCGAGAACCCCTCGGAACTGCTCCTCACGCAGGGCGGCGACCAGCTGAGCGGCATGGCCATAGCGGCCGCCGTGGAGGGCGTGCGCCCCTTCCTCATCGAAACGCAGGCGCTCGTGTCGACCGCCGCCTACGGCACGCCGCAACGCTCGGCCACGGGTTTCGACCTGCGCCGGCTCAACATGCTGCTGGCCGTACTCGAGAAGCGCGTGGGCTTCAAGCTGGCGCAAAAGGACGTGTTCCTCAACATAGCCGGGGGCATCCGCGTGAGCGACCCCGCCATCGACCTCTCCGTCATCGCCGCCGTGCTCTCAAGCAACGTCGACACGGCCATAGAGCCCGGCGTCTGCATGGCCGGCGAAGTAGGCTTGAGCGGCGAAATACGCCCCGTGACGCGCATCGGCCAGCGCATAGCCGAAGCCCAAAAGCTCGGGTTCGCCCGGATGGTAGTGCCCGAAGCCAACCTCAAGGGTCTCGACACGCGCCGCCTCACCATAGAACTCGTGCCCGCCCGCCGGGTGGAAGAGGCCCTGCGCGCGCTCTTCGGCTAAGCAGTGGCGGCACGGCACGACCTGCCACTTTCATTCTTTTCACACACGCTTCATATTATGCAGGAACACCTTTTATATAATACAGCGCACCGCCGCCATATATAAAGACACCCCCTGCCCCTCAACCCTACCCATCATGCAAAAGACGCTATCCCTACGCGTGCGGCCCAACGTGGCGGCACAACCGCGCGAACTGCGCCGACACCTCGTGGGCGAACTGGGCCTTGACGCCCGCGCGCAGATTGAATGGCGCATACGCCGGCGCAGCATCGACGCCCGCCAGCGCACCGTGTACGTAAACCTGACGCTCGACCTCTACATCAACGAGCCCGCCCCCGGGAGGGAGTTTGAACCGGTGGTATATCCCGACGTCAGCACAGCGCCGCAGGTGGTGGTAGTAGGCGCCGGTCCGGGCGGACTCTTCGCCGCGCTGCGCCTCGTGGAGCTCGGTCTGCGCCCCGTGGTGCTGGAACGCGGCAAAGAGGTGCACGAGCGGCGGCGCGACATTGCCCGCATCTCGCGCGAGCACGTGGTCGACGCCGAGAGCAACTACTCCTTCGGCGAAGGCGGCGCGGGGGCTTTTTCCGACGGCAAGCTCTACACACGTTCCAAGAAGCGCGGCAACACGGAGAAGGTGCTCCGCGTGTTTTGCCAGCACGGCGCCTCGCCTGCCATTCTGCACGACGCGCATCCGCACATCGGCACCGACCGCCTGCCGCGCATCATCGAAGCCATGCGCGAACAGATACGCCGCTCGGGCGGCGAGGTGCGCTTCAACACACGCGTGGACGAACTCATCATCCGCCAAGGACGCGTCATAGGCGCGCGCACAGCCGGCGGCGAGGAAGTGGCGGGCCCCGTCATCCTGGCCACCGGCCATTCCGCACGCGACGTGTACCGCTACCTCCACCGCGCCGGCGTGGCCATCGAGGCCAAGGGCATAGCCGTGGGCGTCAGGCTCGAACACCCGGCGCACCTCATCGACAGCCTACAATACCACTCCCCGGCCGGCCGGGGCCGCTACCTGCCGGCGGCGGAATACAGCTACGTGACGCAGAGCGGCGGCCGCGGCGTCTACAGCTTCTGCATGTGCCCGGGCGGTACGGTGGTGCCGGCCGCGAGCGGGCCGCAGCAGGTGGTGGTCAACGGCATGAGCGCCTCGGGCCGCAGCGGGGCATGGAGCAACTCGGGTATGGTGGTGGAGACACGGCCCGAGGACCTCGACGGCGAACTGCGCCCCTTCCTTGAAGAGGCGCTGAACGACGCCGGCTTCGCCGAAACGCGCGACGGCATAACCGACGCCTCGTGCCCCCTGCGCATGATGTTTCTGCAAGAAGCCATCGAGAAAGCCTGCTGGCAACAAGGCGGCTGCCGCCAGACGGCGCCGGCACAGCGCATGGCCGACTTCACGGCGCGCCGCCTGAGCTACGACCTGCCCAAGGCGAGCTACCAGCCGGGCCTCCTCTCCTCGCCCCTTCACTTCTGGCTGCCACAGTTCGTCAGCACACGCCTCATCGACGGCTTCACACAGTTCGGCCGCAAGAGCCGCGGTTTCCTCACCAACGAAGCCACGGTCATCGCCGCCGAGACGCGCACCTCGGCGCCGGTGCGCATCCTGCGCCGCCCCGACACACTCTGCCACGTGGAACTCGAGGGCCTCTACCCCTGCGGCGAGGGCGCGGGCTATGCCGGCGGCATCGTAAGCGCCGCCGTCGACGGCGAACGCTGTGCCGAAATGTGCGCCGCGGCCCTGCGCTAAGCAGCGCGGGAGTGGGAACGCTTCCCACTTTTGTGGCATTGCTTCCCACTTTTGTGGCAAGCGATGCCACTCTCACAGCAATACCTCGATTCCCTGCCACGGCAAGGCTAACAGAAGTTTAGGCAGAAGGAATGGAAAAAAGATAGCGCCGCACACCGGCAATTAATATTTTTTTTATAGTTTTGCAAAGTATTCATGACAAAACAGCAACCGCTGCAACAACTACAATCAAACATACAAAATAAAGCTACACTATGAAACCTACACTTTTCCTCCTCGCAGCAGGAATGGGCAGCCGTTACGGCGGCCTCAAGCAGCTCGACAAGCTCGGCCCTCACGGAGAAACCATCATGGACTACTCCATCTATGACGCTATCAACGCCGGCTTCGGCAAACTCGTATTCGTCATCCGCAAGGACTTCGAGGAGGACTTCCGCAACATCGTCCTCTCCAAATACGAGGACCACATCCCGTGCGAACTTGTGTTCCAGGAACTCAACGCCCTGCCCGAAGGCTTCACCTGCCCGGCCGAGCGCACCAAGCCCTGGGGCACGAACCACGCCGTGATGATGGGGCAGAGCGTGATCAAGGAGCCCTTCGCCGTGCTCAACTGCGACGACTTCTACGACCGCGACGCCTTCCGCGTGATGGGCAAGTGGCTCAACGAGCTGCCCGAAGGCTCGAAGGGCAAATACGCCATGGCCGGCTTCCGCGTAGGCAACACGCTCAGCGAGAGCGGCACGGTGAGCCGCGGCGTATGCGAGGTGGACGAGCACAACCACCTGGCTTCCGTCGTGGAGCGCACGAAGATACAGCGCTTCGACGGCGTGGTGAAATATCTCGACGACAACGGCGAGTGGGTGGCCATCCCCGACACAACGCCCGTATCGATGAACTTCTGGGGCTTCACGCCCGACTACTTCGAGCACAGTGTGGAATTTTTCAAGACCTTCCTCTCCGACCCGAAGAACATGGAGAACCTCAAGAGTGAGTTCTTCATCCCCCTCATGGTAGACAAGCTCATCAAGGACGGCACCGCCACCTGCGAAGTGCTCGACACTACCTCCAAGTGGTTCGGCGTGACCTACCCCGAAGACCGCCCCGAAGTTGTGGCCAAGTTCCAGAAACTGGGCGAAGAGGGCGTTTATCCTGAAAAAATGTTCTGAACCACACTCCGGCCACGTCCGGAATGACCGCAATAAGGCTCCGCACGCCGCGGAGCGCCTGCAAAAGCAATCCCGTTCGCTGCCTCTTAGCGAATGGGATTGCTTTTTTATCAATATCGGCCGCTGATTCCACTACAGATATTTGCCGGATGAAAAACAATCCGGCAAAATCAAAATCAGATGAAACAAACCCATAATGCCCCGGCAACACACCCCGCAGCCTCCACGACTGTAACCAGCCAGGAAAGCAGCCCTTCATCCCTTACTTAAAGGGTCTTTTTCAAAAAAAACATCTTTTTTCCCTCAAAACATTTGGAGAATAAAAAATAAATCGTACCTTTGCACCGCATTAAGGAACAATGCGGGAAGGAAGTTTGGGTGAGTGGCTGAAACCACCAGTTTGCTAAACTGACGTACGGGTTTACCGTACCGGGGGTTCGAATCCCCCAGCTTCCGCAACAATGGCGCTTTCGTCTAGCGGCTAGGACACATGCCTCTCACGCATGGAACACGGGTTCGATTCCCGTAGGCGCTACAAAATGATAAATCGGGAACTTTTCAGTTCCCGATTTATCTTTAGAATATATAGTAAATACGGACAGATACATTGGCGCATGATAAAAAACGGGTCAATGTAAAAAGAATGACGCATTGTAACTTTATTGTCCGATACGCTTGAACAGCAGCGTTCTCAGTTTGACGCGCTCCCCGTAAACGTAGCCTTTGGCAAAGGTGTTTCCACCCAATCGTTCGTGGAGTTGCCGGCGGTTGCGGATGTCGGGAAGGCGGACGTACAGCACGTCGGCGGCGGGCTCTTGCCGCACGGAGTCGATGACCGCCGTGAGGCTCCCGGACATAATCTGGCCGAGGGTGACGGTGTCTCCGGGGTGCAGGGGATTGTTTCCCGTATGCCCCACGTATACTTTTATTTTTCCGTCGTCGCAAAGCATAAGGCTGGCGCCCGTCCTTGTGCGCATCTCAAAGCTGTTGAGGATGAAGAGAACGCCGGTAAACATAACGGCCAGCAGCGTGGGGATGCCCAGGCGGAAGAGGTATCTTTTCATGTGAAGCGTCTGTTTTCTTTATCAGTCGGCCAGTTCCAGCTGGTTCCTGACAAGTTCGTAGTAATAGCCCCTGCGGGCCACGAGTTCGGCGTGGGTGCCGCTTTCAACAACACGGCCGTGGCGCAGGACGATGATGCTGTCGGCGTTTCTCACCGTGCTCAGCCGGTGGGCGATGACGATGCGGGTGCGTCCCTTGAAGAGGGCGTCGAGGTTGTCGGTGATATGCCTCTCGTTTTCGGCGTCGAGCGACGAGGTGGCCTCGTCGAGCATCAGGTAGAGCGGATTCTTGTAGATGGCGCGGGCTATCATCATGCGCTGCCTCTCCCCGCCGCTCACCCCGGTGCCCTCGCTGCCGATCTTCGTTTCCGTCCCGAGGGGCAGGCCGTCCACGTAGTCCGCCAGGCAGGCCGCCTCCACAGCCTGCCTCAGGCGGGCCTCGTCGGCGGGCTCTCCCAGCAGGATGTTGTTGCGTATCGTATCGGAAAATATGAAGTTGTCCTGCATCACGATGCCCGAGGCCTGCCGCACGGATTGGGCCGTATAGGCCGACAAGGACTTTCCACCCAGGCGGACGTCTCCCTTTGTCGGCGCATAAAACTTCAGCAGGATTTTCATGAGCGTGGTCTTTCCGCTGCCGCTCTCACCCACAATCGCGGTCATCTTGCCGGCCGGGATGCGGAAAGTCACGTCGTCAAGGGCCGGTTTCCCGATGTTGCCGGTATAATTGAATGTAAGGTGATTGATCTCGAAGTCAAGTGGCGCGCCGTCCCTCTGCAGTTCTTCCTGCAATCGGCTGTCCTCGTCCTTGCACAGGTGTACCTCCTCCGAGCGCTCCAGACTGATTTTTGCATCCTGGAACTGCTGGAGGAAACCGATCAGCTGCGAGAGGGGGCCGTTCACCTGGCCGATGATGCCGGAGATGCTCATCATCATGCCCAGCGTCAGGTTGCCGTTCACCACCTCGGCGGCAATCCAGCAGGTGATGAAGATGTTGCGTAACTGCCCGATGAGGGTGAAGCCCGTGTCCTGTATCTGGCCCAGCCGCAGCGAGCGACAGCTCATTGCGTACTGGCGCTCCTGCATTTCGTGCCATTCCCGTATCTTGTAGTCCCCGTAGGCGTTCAGCTTGATGTCGGTGATACCCGACATGAGTTCGTACAGCTTGTTCTGTGTCATGGCGTTCAGCCGGAACTGCTCGTAGTCGAGCGCTTTGCGGCGGCGGAAGAAGTAGGTCATCCACAATGTGCCGGCGGCGGTGAGCAGCAGGTAGGCCAGGAGAATGACCGGGCTGTACCAGCCGATGACAACGAGCAGCACCGGCGCGGAAAGCAGGGAGAAGAAGGTTTGTACCGTGCTTTGCGTGATGAAGGCCTGCAGGCGCCCGTGGTCGCCGAGGCGCTGCTGGTAGTCGCCCACGCTCTTCGTCTCGAAGAACGTCATGGGCAGGCGCAGGAGCTTTGTGAGGTAGTCTCCCAGGATGCGTATGCTGATGCGGGTGCCCATGTACAGGCTGACCCAGCTGCCGATCAAGCCCATGGAGAACGAGCCGATGAAGAGAAACACCTGCGCCAGCATAATGCTCATGATCAGACTCATGTCGCGCATCCCGATGCCGTCGTCCACCAGGACCTGCGTCAGGAAGGGGGTGATGAGCGAGAGGACGATGCCCGCCAGCATGCCGAAGGACATCTGCGCCATCTCCCATTTGAACGGCCATACGTATTTCCGGGCGAAGCGCACGAAACTGTGCTTTTCCTTGACGGCCTTCTTCTCATAAAAGGCCTCCGTGGGCTCCAGGGCGATGACCACGCCTTTTTCCCCGTTGAGCCAGTAATTCCGGAAGTTCTTTTCGGAAAAGGTGTGCATCCCATAGGCGGGGTTGGCCACGCGGTAGCGCCACTCCCCGCTCCAGCGGCTCCTCGCGGCGCCGCAGAGCACCACAAAATGGTTCTGCTCCCAGTGCAGTATGGCCGGCACGGGGCATTTTTCGCGGAGCTGCTCCAGGGTCATCTCAAACGTGGCGCTCTCCATGCCTATCTCCTTCAGGGCGTCGCGGATGCCCGCCACACTCACCCCCTCGCGCGTAAGGTGGGAGAGGGAGCGCAGGTAGGACAGCGGGTAGTCCCGCCCGTAGGCTGAGGCCACCATGCGGATGCAGGCCGGACCGCAGTCCATCTGATCAAACTGACGGGTGAATTTCATTTATTTTTTAGGTTCTTTGTTCAGGCGGAATGTTACGTTGAGCATCAGGTAGCGTCGCAGCACATTACTATAAGTCTCCGTTTGCATCTGGGCATTGATGGAATAATTATAAGAGGACATCTTGTTGAGAATGTCGAAGGCTTCAAGCTCCACGTTCACGCGACTGTGGAAGAATGGGCGTGATATGCGGGCGCTCCATATCAGTTGGTTGGTGTTGAAAAGGCTGCTCGAATATCCATAGCGGCTATAAAGCGTCAGATTGGTGCCTATCTGGAAATTCCCGGGAAGGGGCATGCCGCCGCTTATCCTGTAGTTGATGTTGAAGGCGTCCAGATTGTCGAAGCGATCGGAGCGCGAATGAGTCCACTCCACGTTCATGGAGGCGGCCAGCGAATAATAATTGTGGGCGTATTGACAATTCACATGCTGCCGCGTGACGACACGGTCAATGGAAGCTCTGACACTTGCCGGAGCTAATCCGATGTTCGTCTTGTCTGCGTAATGGCGGTAGTTCATGTTTGTCTCTGTAGTGAAGTTGATGCGCCGCTTTTTGTCAAGCGGTCCCCGCCACAGGAGCTGTGTCCCGACGCCCCAGTTGCCGTTGATGTTGTCCGGGCGGTAGGTGCGTATACCTGTGGCCGCGTCATACGACATGGACTGGCAGAGGGCATTCCTCCATACGTTATACCGCACGGAGAAGGACAGGAATGTATTGCTTTTCCCGTATGTGGAGTGTGAGAAATAGACCTCGCTCTCATGCTTCCATGTAGGCTTGAGAGCGGGATTTCCGACGCGGACTACCTGCGGAAGCGCGTCATCGCGGAAGTCTATGAGGTTGCTGGCCGATGGAGAGTTAGCGGATACGGCATGTTTGATTTTGAAATGGTATTCGTTGTTTATGCCGTCGTTGTAAGCTAAATGGTACTGCATTCCAGGCTCAAAGAACACGTAGTTTTTCTTAAAGAGCGTATCAATCTTGCCACGCATGTAGTCCAGTTTATCCCCGCTGAAGCGTGTAGGAAGTGTAATGTCCAATATATGGTTTTTACGGTGGTCTTTAAGATTTTTAATCCATAGTTGAAAATCTACCGTTGCATGGTGTATGCGTTTCCAGGAATCGGAATAAACGGAGTTTGTCACATCAATATAATCCGTCAGCATGTCTTTGGCTGATACCAGACGGTCAATGTCCCATGTTTCTGCGGCAGTCTGCTCTATCCGGTAATAGGAACGGTCTGCCGAGCGATATTTTTGTTCAAATTTATACTGGGGTGTAACATATAGTCTTATTTTTGTAAAATCAAGCGCATAAGCATAAGAGGCCCCAGCCCCGTAAGAATATCCTGTGGACGGGCTGTCTGTGAAGCGTCGTTGCAGGTTCTGCCCGTCGTGGGTAGTGGCGTGGAACAAATCCCTGTTTTTTGTATTTTCGTATGCACCTTCGAAAGAGAACGACAGGAAGTCAGAGTCCAAAATCCGTATGGTGCCTTGCACTTTGCCATCAGTAGATAGGGAATGCCCCTCCGTCTGGCTCTTTTGTTGCAGACTGCTGATAAGGTTTCTCCGGTATATATCCGAACTTCCGTCGAAAAACAAGCTGTCCAGCGTCTCCCCCATATAGCGTTCGGCCAGGCGCTGTTCGTAATCTGCACTACGTGAGTAGATGGAGTTACGATAACCGCTGAACCGGATATTGGGAGCAAATTCAAGGAATGTGCCCTGACGCGAAGGCGTGATGTTTATTTTTCCGTTATCGTAAACAGACCAATTACGTGATATGCCACTGCGGCCTTCCGTTCTATATATATTGCTTTTATCCATATATGAAGTGCTGTTCTGCAACACCTCTTCCACCTGTCTTGCGGCTTTGTATGTAATGGTATTGTTTATCTTGTATCTTTTGCGCTTGTCCTTTACGAGAAGGTCTGAGGTAAGTTCATGTGTTCTCAGGTTTGCGTTTCCTCCGGGATTCTGCCAATTCCCGTTCGTATCGTAATAGCTGTTACCATACACATTGTTGGAATAGCCCATGAATGCAAGACGTGATTGCGGGGTGAAGCGGAGTGCGAAGCCCCGTGCAGAGTAGTGTTCATCCGTACCTCCGCCTATTGTGGCGTTAGCTATCCAGCCGATGCTGTATTGTCGTTTTAGGTTTACATCCACCACGAGCGGGTTTTCCCGGTGTCTGTATTCATGGGGATTCATACCCAAAAGATGCTCCATATCAGGCCCTTTCTCATATACTTTAATCTTATCCACCATGTAAGCCGGCAGGTTTTCGAGCGCTACTTTCGCGTCGCCGCGGAAGAAATCTTCTCCGTTTACCAGCAGGCTGCTCACTTTTTTCCCGTTAACAAAAATCTCTCCACCCGGTTTCAGTTCCATGCCAGGCAGCATTGTAATAAGGCGGTCGAGCATGGAGCCTTCGCGGAGTTGGAACGCATCGGCGTTGTAAACGATAGTATCTCCTTTCATCACCATCTTTATCCGCGTGGCCGTGACGACAGCCTCGTTCAGCATTCGGTTCTTGAATGTGGATTTCTTGCGCATCAGGATTTCTCCGAAAGTTCCGCTTGTCTTCCGGTGTTTGGCATAAGCGAAATTAACCTTCTTATAAACATCTTCGTAACCCTCCTTGGAGAAATAAAGGATGTATCGCCCCGGATTGGGAATAGTGTCCCAAAATTGCCACCATCCGAACGGTTTGCTTATAAAGCGCTTCACTTCTACGCTATCCGGGGACAAAAAAACCACTTTGACCGAATCCAAACCTTCCCGGGTGAACGAATCGCGTATAAATCCGTTTACCTGATAAGATTGGGCTTTGGATATAAGGCCAAAAGAAAGAAAAGACAGCAATAGTAAGGTAAGGAATATGGGATGTTTCATGTGGAAAATTTGAATATTTAAAGTATGCCAAGGGCACAACTTGAAAGAAACAGATTATGACCTCGGCATATTAAACCTATTTATAACAATCCGGGCCAGCATCCTGCTACGCTTGTGGCATCAGGGCCAACCGTAACGACTGAAGTCGGTGCCGAGGTCGGAGGAGGGGCCCCATGCGGATGCAGGCCGGACCGCAGTCCATCTGGTCAAACTGACGGGTGAAATTCATGCTTGTCTGTTATGTTCTTTATAGTGTTCAGGAATAAACATGATGCCTTTAGTATTAAAGCCTCCTCCACGGAACCACTTTCACGCCACTTGGTTTGCCCTGCACCACGGTTTGTTCTGCAAGGCCAGGGAACCGACAGAGCGATTGGTTGGCATATCAGCGCTTATTTTTCGGTTGTTTGCTGAGTTTGTAAATGACGCGTAGCATGCCGTAGCGCGGAATAACATTGTTCCAAGTTTCGGTAACTCCTTGAGTGTTGACGGTATAGGCCAGGTTGGAGATGTCGCCGAGGATGTCATAGCCCACAAGCGCAAAGGTGAGGTTGCCGTGCAGAATGCTTTTTGAAAGCTGGGCGTTCCATACGAAGCTGTCTGTGTTCATGACAGCATTGTCATATCCCCGGCGTGTATAGTAGTTGAAGTCGGTGGCCAGCTGGAAGCTCCCTGGCAAACGGATGTTTCCGTAAATTCCGGCGTCGAAGTTATAGCCGTTGATGTTCTGAAAATTATCGCGCTGGCTCCGGGCCTTATGCCAGGCCACCTGGCTTTTGCCACCGAGGCGCAATTTCTTGTAACTGAATTCCACGCTTAGCGGCACATTCATGTAGTTAGTGTAAACAATGCTGCGTACGGGCATTGGAGAGTTGGTACCTAACAGGTCTACGTTCCGGTAGAAGTTGTTGTTGAAACCGATGTTAAGTGTGAAGTGGCGACGTCGATCCAACGGCGTGCTGAAATTACCGGTGGCACTGATGTGATAATTACCATTGACATTTTGCGGTTGGAAAGTGCGTACGCCTGTAGCGGTGTTGTAGATCTGTGCCATGGCTACGGCGTTGCGGTAGAATGTGACCGCGATTTTTCCGGAAAGCCGCCGTTGCTTTGCTTGTCCCCAACGGTCTGATGTATAGAAAAGGTAAGTTGAGTAGATTTCCGTGCGGCGCAGGGCGGTATTGCCTTCGCTGATGTTGAGCGGGTCATCGTTGAAGCGCATTCCCATAATCGAGAACATTGCCGGAAGCTGCTGCGTGTAGTTGCCTTCCAGCCATATCTGGTGCTTCATGCCTGGTGTGTTGCGCTCTGCGCGTACCATCATGGTCGGCAGCCATTTCGTGCGATGAAGTCTGCGGTTCTGCTGGCCGTCGTAATCCAGCTCTTCGATATTCATCGTGACGCCTGTGGACAAAGTGAGCCTCCACAGCGCCGTGCGTACATAGTCATTATTGACTGCCTCGCGCACATCGTAATCGTAAGAGAAGGAGGTTGTGATGTTGGCCTGGTGCTTGTCGCTTGCGGTGATATAGCTGTTGGGGCGGTCGAGTGTGGATAGCAAAGCCTCGTATGTGGAAGGTAATGTGCCGACCCCGACCTCGTTCATCTCTTCGAGCAAATCAAGGCGATACAGAGACTTCTCCTGTCGGGAATGTGCATAATTGTAATATACGGTGGGATGCAGGCTGATGGAATGAAAGTCTTTCGAAAAAAGCACGTGGCCCCACGACAATCCGACATTGGCTCCAAAGTTGCTTGCCGGAGTTTCAAAGTAGCGGTGGCGGTTGTCGGTATGACCGCCAGGGTTGTTTAAGTTGTAGAGGTCGGATTTGTGTGCTTTACGGCGATACCCCTGTACACCGGCGGTAAGTTCCATGCGCCGGCCGCTCCAGGGCATCTCAAAGTAAAGTTGCGTATTCATACCGCCGTCCAAACTCTCGGATTGACCGCGTTGCCGGTTGCGCAGTTTGTTCACCAGGATGTCGGTGAGCGTTTGTTTGGCTCCGGGGCCATTGAAAAGGTTTTCCCAGTCGCCTTCACCAATGGGATTAGCTGAAAATTCTGCGGAAATGGCATCGCTGCTGTTCCGGGAATTGTTGTAGTTGAATCTGGGCTTGATGTAGAGTTGTGTTCTGTACTTGTCGTTTTCAGGTCCAAGTATGAAGCGGAAATTGTGGTTGGTACTGATGTTTGTGCTCTGCGCTTTGCTCATTTGCCGGAGGCGGTTGAATACGCTTCCCTGTGTTTGGAAGCGTTCGCGGCTTTGCCTTGTTTCTATACTACTTCCGGTGTGGCTGGCGTTGATGTTGCCTTCCAGTTCCCAGCGGGCATGCTTGTCGTGGATGAGGTAGTCAAAGCCGCCACTTTTCGTCACATTCGTGCCGTTGCCCATGCTGGCCGGCGACCAATCCCCGTTACGACCCGGTTTGCGGTTTTCATGAACATTGTTAGCGTTGGCATAGAGCGTGAGACGCGATTGTGGCGTAAAGCGCAGGGCAAAGAGGCGCGCGAGCCAGCGGTTGTGCGTGCCGCCGCCAGCTTCGGCATTTGCCAGCCAACCTATCTGGTATTCCCGCTTCAGGTCTACATCCATAACAAAGCGGGCATCGTTCATATCCATTTTCATTGCCTCGCTCCGTTCGCTTTTCTTATCGTAAAACTTGACGTATTTCACCGTGTAGGCCGGCAGATTGTCCAGCAGTATGGTGTTATCGCCTTTGAAAAAATCCTTGCCATTGAGCAGTACACTCTCCACCATCTTGCCGTTCATGATGATGCGTCCGTCACGTTTCAGTTCGGCGCCGGGGAATTGCTCCACAAGGGCATCGAGCATTGACCCCTCGGCCAGGTTGAAGGCATCGGCGTTGTAGACGAGCGTGTCGCCCTTGGTGTAGAATTTGATTTTAGTGGCCGTCACCACAGCTTCGCCAAGTTGCCGGGTCATCGGTAACCGTCGCATCTTGATTTCACCTATTGAACAGATTTCTTCATGCTTTCTGACTTTGATATTAATCCGCTTTATCGTTGTCTGGTACCTAGGATTGGTGAGCCGTATAAGGTACTCGCCGGACCGTATGCCCACATTCATGATGAAGTAGGAATTAAGGCGGTAGCGTGTATTCCAGGAAGGCGCGGCTGTGGCAATGATGGTACTATCCGGAGTCATCAGTTCCGCCAGTGTGCTGTCTATTACTGGTTCCATAGTGAAAGCATCGCGGGGCCAACCCATGATTTGCAGACTATCCTTTTCCTCTGCAGAAGCAAAAAAGGACAGGAGAGCAAAGAAAGCGGTAAATAATATCTTTTTCATAGTGAAAATGGCAGGGTTAATCCCATGGGAGATTTTTTGCCTTCTCCCATGGGATAATTAAAGGATTAAAACATAAAGAGGCCCATGCCTACGGCGGATTTACCAGAACCGTCTGTAGGGTTGGTGGGTTCTGTAGGGGATGCAGTCGTTGCACAGTTGCAATTGCAGTCGCAATTATGAGCACATGCAGCGTTGCATTGACAATTATCGTTTCCAGTGCAACCGCTTGTGTTTTTATTACAGTCGCAATTTCCGTTAATGCCGCTGTGACCGCAAGAGCGCAGAGCCAACATGGCAAAGCCGCCACGAAGCTGACCTTCTTGGTCTGCTTCCAAATGGTTGATTTCCATTAAATCGGATAATCTTCTTTTGATTTGCATAAAATAAAAATTTAAGTTATTAGGCAATATTGCCGTTTAATTCATTTTAGAGCAATGTTTTGATAATGTGCTTCTTAATTTTATATTTTGTTTGATGATTTCTTCTACACGGGCTTCCAGATAATTTTGCTTAGCTTCTTCTGACATACCGATAAAACAAACATTTCTGCATTCGGATTCTATCTTATTTTGTGTACAACTTCCATTGCAAATAGGCATAATAAAACAATTTCGGCAGGATTGATTACTATATTTGATAGCCATACGCTGGGTGAACTTTTCATTCCAGTCAATATAACCATTGTTATTTAATACTCCTTCACGACTTTTTGTCGTGAAGTCGCGAGCGGTACATTTAAATATGTCCCCGTTGTAGTTTATAACGGCATGTCGCGGTGAGTCAGCATAACAAACATGATGAAAATGAATGTCATCAGTTCCGACATTAAAGCCGGCAGCTTCAAATTCATCGCGTATTTGCCGCATCAGGGGTTGGCTTTTAGACAAGTTCCCGCCATCTTGCCATACATGTTCGAATTTTACATTGAGTGCTGTTGTAAAAGTACTGAAATTCAATTTTTTGAAATCTTCAAGAACATCTCTGAATGTCAATATATTGTCATAGGTATAATTGAATCGGGCTGATACTTCATTGCCATGTTGCAAGGCAGAATGCATGTTATTGAGAATCACATCGTATGTAGGTTTTTTATTATAGCCTATACGAGTCTTGTCGTGTACTTCCCTGTTTCCATCGAATGTGATTTGGAATGTGGCTTTCTTGCCGAAATGCAGAGCATTTAAAGACTCAAGAACTTCATTGGTAAGAAGCACGGCATTAGTAGTGAAGTTGGAATAGAGTGCGATACCTTTTTCTTGACAAACTTTGTCTGCAAATTGTAGGATGGGTAAAACGCAATCTCTGAAGAAAAGGAGAGGCTCACCACCGAAGAAAGAAACATTGAGCATTTTTAATTGTGGGTCGGCTGTTTTATTTTCGATGAATTGGCATATCGCCCTCCGTGTTTTTTCAGTCATTACCATTTTTTCTTCATGTGGCTCATAACAATACCAGCATCGCATGTTGCAATTTAAAGTGGGATTGATGATGATACCAAAGTGACTAGGGTCATTGTCATTTTTTTCCCATTGGCGAATGATAACTTCTGCCTCGTTTTCTTCTTGTGGAACGATAAAACGATGATTTTTAAGAGTACTGAAGAAGTAAGGGTGTACTTGTTGTAATCCGTTGGGATCCCCTATATATTTTTGATATATTTCTTTTAATGCGGGGGTAAGCAGAAGTAGTTGTTCATTTTCGCTATTGAACAAAATATTGTCTCCATCATAAGAGTGAAGAGATGTAAATTTGCTAATTTTCATTGACATAATTATTTTGCTTCTTGGTTTGTAGAAATGACATGGCTTGTAAAGTTGTGCCGAGTACTCCGTCAGCCAATGTGTAATGACTATCAGTGATATTTTTAGGAAAATGCGCTGGCGCATTTAGCCAAACACCAATCAACGGTTGCATTTGCTCGACTCCGTCTTCATAGATGGAACAGAAAAGGTGAGCATAATAGATTACTTCTTGTCTATTGTCGGATAAGAATATTTTTTTGGCTTTTTCATACCATTGCTTAAGCGGTAATATGGTTTGCTCCAAATGTTTGGCAGTTAATCGTAGTGTCAAATAGGCTAAAATGCCTGTTGCTCCTATATAAAGCCCGGTGTCTTCAATGGACTCTGGGCGAATGAGATATAGTTGTTTGTCAATCTGATAGATTAGGTGGTCTGGTAATGCATGAATGAGACCTTTGGCGTGGAGGTAAAGCAATCCCCAACCAATACCGCTTAAGCCATATTGAAAATTCCAAGGTAAACGTTGCTCTTCTACATGCGCCTCAATGACTGAATAAAATGCCATGGCAGTTTTATTAGCTTGCACATCCGGAACCCAAGTTTCGAAGTGGCATAGCCATATTAGAGTGCCCATTTTCCCTTTCATCAGTCCGTCGTCCGCAGGCCAGTGTTCTTGCAGGTGAGAGGCTATGTTGGGTAGCATTGCCTCTATTTGGCCAACAATCTTGGTATCGTATTCTCGACAGTATTGATGCATGGGTAAAATACCGTCTATAGTACGCACAAAAATACTATGAAAATAATTTTTCTGTTTTTTGATTTCTATTTTTTTTGTTTCAAAAGCGTTAAGAGCTTCGTATGCGAAATCTCGGTAAAAGGTTGTGGCCGTGGCTACAGTCATGCTATAAATGTTTTGTGGAAATAGCAATTTGGCAATAAGCATCAGGTTGTAGACAGAGTCACGTCCTAAAATAGTATAAGGTGCTTTCTTACGATAGACATGTCCTATGATAACATCTTTCAATAGAGTGCATTGCCCACCTTCAAGCCACACTTTAAGGCTGATATATTGTTCATCTGCACCATAGTTGTGCAACCCTTCCAGCCCGTGAAGGCGTTGCCAATATTTTTTTGAGGCCGCATAAGCTGCTCCGAGTACAATGGGAATCCTCTCCGTGCGTTCGTCAGGGTGTCGTTCCTTGTAATTCCATGTGATATCCGGCCAAATAGCACCTTTTTGAAAGGGCGAATAGGCACCGAATGTAATAGAATTATTTGTACTTTCTTCAATCTTACCAGTTTCTTCATTTTTATACAGAATACGGCCTTGGCAACAAATAAGTTGTCGTTCATTAATGCATAGTTCCTCAATTATGCGATCAGCCCAATCGTTATTATAAAAGCGCATATGAGCATCAAGCAATAGGAAATAAGGTGTTTGGCAAAGTTTGATACCAAGATCGCGAGAGGCTGCCACACCCAGCCGGTGGCGATTTACTATGTAATGTACGTTATAAGAAGATAAGTGCTCACTATAAGGGAAACCGTCAAAAGAGCAGTCATTAATGATAATTATATCTACTGCGTCCCCTACAGTGTGGCGGATGCCTACTACCGTATGTTCCAGTTCAATTCCCTCGTTTAGGAAAGTGATAATAACTGTGAGTAATTTATTCCCAATTGGTAAGGATACATTGGTGGAGAGAGCGCTCTGGGCTTCAATTGCGGTTATCCATTCTTCAAGATCTGCTTTGGCTCGCAAAGCGGCCTCACGCTGCTCTTCTGTATGAACACAACAAACATTGGTGCCAGAAAAACGATATTTAATGAGAACATCTTTCAGATTAACCATTTTCATTCCAGCTTTTAGAGCCTGACACCAAAGTTGATAATCTTCGGCATAAATGTAGTCGGAATCATAACGCAAACCTGCAGTTGAAGCAGTTCGCATCATGACGGTAGGGTGCGCTAAGACTGCTCCGCTCAGTAAATCGCCTGCGGTTACAAAATCTTCTTTATATGATATAATTTTATTATCCTTTATTCCTATACATTGTATGGCGCCGCCTAAAACATCGACTTCCGGATGGGTTTCCATATAATGAAATTGTATGGATAAGCGATTTGATATCATCACGTCGTCCGCATCCATTCTGGCTATATATTTACCCTTCGCTTCTTTCAGGAGCATGTTCAGGGAACCTATATAGTCGTGCCCGTTTTCTATGAGCCGTATCCTTTCATCGTCATAGGAGCGCACGATGTCCCTGCTGTTGTCCGTGGAGCCGTCGTCTACAATCAACAGCTCGAAATCTTCAAAAGACTGC
>JAAGKN010000530.1_pt1 | contig 89742 bp, 70 predicted proteins | sample 6206371 | NCBI WGS metagenome assembly JAAGKN01 (sample SAMN11533720, study PRJNA540317) | gut metagenome | isolation source: fecal pellets from male and female animal of same cohort | host: Peromyscus leucopus | place: USA:CA | collected 2017 | reverse complement strand
GGCTGCAAAGGTAAGGACTTTTTTTAAACTGACAAATTTTTTGAAAGAAAATTTGAAAAGTTTTTCTAAACCCTCCGGATGGCCGGACATCTCGCTTAGCCTCGCTAACCTCATCCTACACTATCACGGATTACCTAATCACATCATGTCAATCACTGCCACTCTCGCTCGAATGCGGGTGCAAAAGTAGTGCTTTATAACATACTCACCAAACATTTTTGCAACTATTTTTTTACCCGTTTGTAAGACCTTTACTCTAATCTCTGAAACACTGAATGTTACAAACAAAACTTTTTCACTCTCTACCATACTCCCTTTTCTAACTATACAGAAGGATTTCATATGGGTATTATAATGTAAAAGGAAAGACGGCACACAGATAAAAGACATGTATACTTTTAAATTTCTCAAATCATAGTAATGAATTGGGGAACTCATTAGTATAATGTATCTTTGTCACCATATCAATTATTCACCTAAAAACTTAATTCTAAAATGGAATCAGTAATGAAAAGAACGACAGCAGCTAGCTTTCTGGCCACTTGTGCTATGTCATTGGCTTTATTTTCTTCGTGCACCAGTGTAGAACCTAATACACTTACGCCTGAAGAAATCGCAGACGGTTGGCAACTCCTCTTCGACGGTAAAACATTGAATGGCTGGAAAGACTACAACGGAACAACCCTGACGCAACCCTGGCATGTAGTCGACGGATGTATCCAGGCAAAAGGAGACGGTAGCGACGCAAGTGGTTATATCGTAACCAACAAGCAGTATGAAAACTTCGAATTATCTTGGGACTGGAAATTGTCCAAAGGTGGTAACAGCGGTATGCTATACCATGTAGTCGAACGTCCTCAGTTCGCCGTTCCATATGTCACGGGACCAGAATATCAGTTAATAGACGAACCTAACTTCCCCGAACCTCTGGAAGAATGGCAGAAGTTGGGCGTAGACTACGCCATGCATCTCCCCGACAAGGCAAAAATGAAAGTAAACCCACAAGGAGAATGGAACAATTCAAAGATCGTATTCGATAATGGGCATGTTGAACACTGGTTGAACGGAGTCAAAATCCTGGAATTCGAAGCATGGACCGACGATTGGTATGCAAAAAAGAACAGTGGTAAATGGGCAAATGCCCCAGAATACGGCTTGGCCAAGAAAGGTGTCCTTTGCTTACAAGACCACGGATACCCTGCTTCTTTCCGCAACATCAAGATTAAAGAACTTCCCCGCAAAACAAAAGAGGTGACACTATTCAATGGTACGGATTTGAAGGGATGGGAAACCTACGGCACGGAAAAATGGTATGTAAAAGATGGTTTACTGATCTGTGAAAGCGGTCCGGACAAAAAATACGGTTATCTGGCTACACGCGATTACTATGACGACTTCGAACTAACGGTTGAATTCAAACAGGAAGCAGACGGAAACTCCGGTGTATTCATCCGCTCTTTTATCGAAGAAGATGTTAAAGTGAACGGTTGGCAGGTAGAAGTAGCTCCCAAAGGCCATGACACAGGTGGCATCTACGAATCATACGGACGCGGCTGGTTGATCCAAATCCCGGATGAAAAAGAAAATATTCTGAAAGAAGGTGACTGGAACACCATGCGTATCAAAGTACAAGGAGACAATGTCCAAACTTGGTTGAACGGTCAAGAGATGGTCAACATCAACGATGAAAAGATCGGAGCCGGACAGGGACGCATAGCCCTGCAAATCCATGATGGAGGTGGTATCAAGGTTCTCTGGAGAAACCTGAAAATAAAAACATTATAAATTCTTATCCCATACAAATGACTCCTGTCCCAAACCATATGAGACGGGAGTCGTTTTTTCATCCCTTGCGGCCATGCCCTTTACGAGGAGACTGGAAGCGTTGCTTTTCAAGATATTGTTTATACTGATCCTCCGTCAGTATCTTTTTCATTTCCGCATCTCGCTCATTCCGCATAGTTATCATTTTTTCGCGCATCTTCCGACGATCCGAATCAGCCTGTTTTCTTTCCGCTTTCATTTTATCTCTAAACTCAGCTTCCACCTTACGGAAATCTACAGCCTGTTTTTCATTCAATTTCAGATCAGCAATTATCTTCTCACAACGTTGTGCCGGATCACCTCCCTTTTTTGTTCTTCGTTTACCATCCTGAGCAAAAACAGAAACTGAACTGATCAAGAGAACCAAACACAATCCTATTACCTTCTTCATAAACTAATTACCTGTTATTAATATTAAACTTATTTGTTTTTGAAGCACTTCTGGATAAGAGACTTGGAGACGAACGAAAGGTTTAACCCGAATTGATGTTATTTTATTATTTAACAATGATTTACTATTGGACCGGACCGCAGGTAATTCCTTTCGTATTCCACTTTTGCAGGAAGAAATTCAACTTGTCTATGAAACGTTGATAATCCTTGTTGGAAGCATCCGTCCACCCTGTTTCCGCATAAGCAGCCAAACGGGGGTAGACTTTCAGATTCATACTCTCGACTGTCGGAATAAACTCTCCCCACATCTGGCATCCCAATCCCAACACTCTACCCTTCTGATCTTCTGTCAGACCTTCCGGTACAGGATCAAAAGAATAAGCCTTTTCCAAAGGAATCGATTCGTATGAATAGTCCAAATAAGTATATACATGGTAAGAATTTACGATATCATATCCTTTTTCTATCGTCTTCCTAATAAGGGCAGTATCTCCCTTCCAAAAATGGACGATCGTGCCAGATGCCAACTTCTGCTTCACTCCTTTTGTGTCGGCATCCGACTGATATTCGTGCAATTTATCTCCGGTAACTTCATTCCAGCCCATCATTCTCTTACCTTTGGCAGCCAACATATTGGAAATTTCATTTGTAAAATAAACCTGAAGTTCGGCTGGAGTCTTCAGATTATGTTTGGTCATATAAGCACATATCTCAGGAGAATTTTTCCATTGATCATATTTTACCTCATCGCCGCCGATATGGAACACGGCACCGGGGAAGATCGCAATCACCTCATCTGTCACCTCATCCAAAAATTTCATCACTTTAGGGTCAGCCACATTAAAAACTTCATAATGTACACCGAATTTGCCTGGTACTTTGATCTTTTTTCCGCTCGTCCCCAACCAAGAATAAGATGCGATTGCTGCACTGGCATGCCCCGGCATACTCACCTCCGGTACTATCGTAATATGGCGTTTAGCCGCATAATTCACAATTTCTTTCAAATCTTCCTGTGTATAAAAACCGCCATGACGTTTACCGTCATACACGTCACTTCCAAAATGATTGATTTCAGAAGAATCCCTGAAAGCTCCTATTTCCGTCAACTTCGGATACTTCTTTATTTCGATACGCCATCCTTGGTCATTAGTCAGATGCCAATGGAAGACATTCATTTTCAGGTCTGCCATTTCATCCAGCAATTGCTTCACCACTTCTTTACCTTTGAAATAACGACCTTCATCGAGCATAAAGGCACGCCACGAAAAAGCAGGATAGTCCGTAACGATCGCCTTCTGTAGCATCAACTTGCCCTCTTTTTCTTTAATAACCTGTCGTAAAGTCTGGACACCATTCAAGATACCGGCCGGCGAATTGGCTTTTATCATGATCTTTCCAGATGTAGCGTCCAAAACATAGCCTTCCTTTTTATCCGGCAAAACCTCAGAAGCCAACAGCAAGGTTATATCCGCCTTTCTACCCCTTTCTTTCAATACGGCATCAACTGAAAACCCAGAAGACAGATAAGATTGGAGGAGTTGCGCTTCATTCGCTAGTTCCGAAGGGTAAGCGACAATCGGCTGGCTTTTTAATTTGACAAAACCGGAAGTGTAGACGATTTCTGCCGGTTGTGGAATCACAGCATATTCTTCTATCGGGAGTTCCTGACAAGAACAAAGAAGTACCAAACAGAGGAAGAAAAGAATACTTGACTTCATAGATCTTTAAATTTAAAGTTAGCAATGCGACAACTTCATCACACCGAACTACAAAATTAATCTTTTTATCCAATAGTAGAAGTAACTATATCCAAAAACAACACCGACCGTTTTGAACATACAGAAAGTCAAAAACTCTTTTCTCACTCTTAAGGATCATTCAAAACAGTTTAAGGCAATCACACCAAAATCCTGATACTATCACAATTTAATAGGTTGATAATCAATACTGCTTAAGTAAAAATGACGGTATAATAGCAGTTTTGTATATTTATGAGTTCTTCATCAATTTAGGGGCAACACTTCACAACCAAAATCCAACATACAAAGGAGTTTAAATGAATTTTGAAATTAGCCGCCAAGAAAAATAAATCCTTAGCGGCTAAATCAACTTTGACAAAAGTCATTCTTCCAAATTCTTTTTCCGGATCAGTGCTTCCAAAAAATAATAATCAGCATAAACGATTGGTACATCTATCTCTGTTCCTGCCGGTCTATGGCCAGTACTTGAATGCAATAAAAAACCATACATCTGATTTAAGGGCACCATATATGATTCCGTCAGGTTTTCCAAAATGGTATCAGCCCATTTTTTATATTGTCCATTTCTATCTGAATAAGTTGACAATTCATATAAAGCAGATGCAGTTATCGTAGCTGCCGATACATCCCGGGAAGAGGCCGGGATATCTGGATCATTATAATCCCAATAAGGGACTAAATCTGATGGAAGATTAGGATGATTAAAAATAAAAGAAGCAATCTGTTCTGCCTGTTTTAAATATCTCCTATCACCAGTTTCCCGATAACACATCGTATAACCATATAAACCCCATGCCTGCCCACGTGCCCAAGCAGATTCATGAGCATAACCTTGGTGCGTATGTTTATTCCGAACATCTCCGGTTATCGTATCGTAATCAATCACATGATAAGAACTATAATCTTTTCTAAAATGATTCTTTATAGTATTATCGGCATGAGTCACCGCAATTTTGTAAAATGTAGAATCACCTGATGCCTTGGTTGCCCAAAACAGAAATTCAAGGTTCATCATATTATCTATGATAACCGGATATTGCCATTTGTCTCCATTATGATCCCAAGAACGAATACAACCGACCACCGGGTTAAAACGAGAAACCAAAGAGTTCGCCCCCTCCAACAATACCTGTTTATATTTATCCGATTGCCCCATACGGTATCCGTTACCATAACTACAATAGAGCATAAAACCCAAATCATGAGTGCCCCTATATGATTTTAAAGGCTCCAACAATTCAGTTTGAAACTCCGCCTTCTTTTTCCAGAAATCATCTTTTGTATATTCATACATATACCAAAGTTCACCAGGGAAAAAGCCGCTACACCAGTCTCTGGCACGCACTAAACGTAAGGACCCGTCAGACTGAATATTACGTGGTGAAGGCAGTTCTTCCGGTGTTTTACCCAAAGAATTCCGGACATTTTCCGTTTCTGTCAAAGCATAACGCAATTGCTGGTCTGCGAAAGCAAAATCTTGACAGATCAAATCACCCGCTCTTTCTCCTGTACAAGAAAGGGCCATTAAACCAACACATATAAAAGAGAATGCTTTTTTCATCTTCATAATACCGATTTATATGTAACATCTTTATTTTCTCCCGGTAAAAGGAATACTTTAATACTTTGTTTGGCAGATAATCCTAAATCCGTATCAAATCCAATAATTGAAATACCCGGATTCGGTGAATCATAGCTAAATTCAGATTGGGCAGGTGAGATATGCCAGCGAACTTTCTTAGGACCTTCTACCTTTATATATAATTTCTTACCATTTTTTTTCAATAACATGACATTATCTGCTACAATCTCAGCAGAAGCCGGAGTTACCATCGTCCACGTCATCATCGTAAAGCGTTTGGTCGCCTCAATCAAATCTTCTACCACCACATATTCTTTATTAACCAAAGAAACAGCCCGTTTTGCACTTTTTACCTGATCTTTATAAACAGGGGTCAAATCAGAAATAACATACATATTATTTTCCTGATCCGAATAACCATCAATCTGAGCTTTCCCCTTCACATCCTGGTATTTATGATTAAATGATAATGTGTTATGGGCAAAATTATTATAACGGTAAACATCCCAACGTTGAGAATTTTGACGCGAATTCCACAAATCAACCCCTTTCGTCTCCAATCTGTTATATTCTTCTCCTCCCATATCCATTCCCCAAAGGACACCATCCGCTTCCAATAAAAAACTACCAACATCCATATGTCCGTGATTGACAGAAGGAGTTCCCATTTTCATACCGACATAGACAGTAGACGAATCATTCCAGGAGGAACGCATAAAACAAACCGGATTATCTCCCTGCGCCTTCCATGATAGTCGAGTTGGTTTCTGTGGATTCGCCAATGAAGCAGAAGCGCCCCAAATCAACATGGCCGGAGCTAAACGATTTTTTTTGATCCGTTTTTGTCCGTCTTTGTTATATAGTTGTACCTGATTATACAATATAGAGGCATCTTTTGTCTTATCATAAAACCAAAACATAGTCGGCGCTAAAAAGGCATTTCCACCATTATCAGAATAGGCAAAGTTTTTCAGATTTGGAGTAACAGCATGTAAGATATATTCACCTGTCTTCAAAAAACCGGGCAACTCACTTAACCCATAATCCGTTCCAAATACCTTTTCTATAGCACTAAGGAACATGGCATTGAAAGATGTTCCATAATCCCAATAGCCGATACCTTCCGGATAAGCTCCGTCAGGGGCATAATGTCCCATAGGAATCGAAATTTTATCGATAGCCCGATTTATGACAGTCCGGGATAACTCCGGTTCTTTCTCCCATATAGCCAAAGCTCCATAAGTAACACCGGCATGACAAACCTGACTCCAATTGTGGACAGCATTGACAAACCAATTGTATCGTTCATCAAAGGAAGGTTTCAGGCCTTTTTCTACAATAGCATTTTCTATCTCCCTCTTTGTCTGTACTGACAATTGAGGATAAAGCCAATCATATCCAATCGCTAAAGCCATCGTCATTTCACCCACATCCAGGAAATGGGACGGATTCCAGTCAGAAAAAGAGGCAGCCTTCAACATCTCGCTCTCTGCCCGTTTCAGGAACTCACTCTTTCCTGTCATTCTATAAGCATAACTCAGAATAAAAATACGGCGCAGATTTTCTCTCGATACACTCAATAAACGTCTGCCGGTCTTTATCCGTTCATTCAAGGGCAGTTTTACGATTTCTCCAGCTTCGTCCACTAATGATTGATGGATATCTTTCCATACAGCATCTTTCATTATCACTTTTTTCAACGCTTTTTCTTCCCCCTTCTGTAGTAGACGGACAAGCGGACAGAAGTATTCACAAACTCTTTCTGTGCAAATGATGCATTGTGACAACAAAATAATGCCACTAACCATACCAAAATACGTGCCTTCATTCTTCTTAAATTTAAGTTACTTATTATATATCAAACTCTTTCCTGCATATTCATTTTGAGGCAGATCCACAGAAATCCGGGTTAAAGCCTGTTTTTCGTCCCATTCAGTTTGTATATTTTCTTGTGCTGGCCAAACGATTTTCTGATTAACAGAAAGATGGAGTTTCTTCATGAAACGGGTCGGATCAGAGACACCCAATGCAAGTATTTCACCGACATCATTATATTTCACCATCAACATTCCGGGAGAATCCATCTCCACCACGATTTTGTCATGGACCTGAAGCGTTCCACCTTTATAAAACACCGCATAAGCCATATTCAAACCACCATGCCGGACAGCCTGCAAATCAGAACAATTTGCCAAAATAACCACTCCTTCCTCTTCTACCTTTTTCTCGATAGACTGCGGATCGGACGAAGGGATGACCATATAGGCATAACCACCATTATTCGGAGAGCTACCATGATCGATAGAAAGAGTAAATACATCTTGCCGAATAATGTCTGTAGGTGTAGTAGTCTGCCGGTTAGCAATCTTCCAGCTTCCTTCCATATGCTGATTGGATAATATGACATTCTCTTTTTTGAGGAAATAATAGCCCACTTTGTCATGCACCACCCATCGTACCTCTTTTTTCATACGAGATCCCTGTTCTTGCGGATGAATACCATCAGCATCGCTCACGGTCACCTCCCCATTCAAGAGACATTGATTGACTGTCGTCAGGACCTGATCTTTCATCCAGCTGGATATGTTTGTCCCCAAACAAACGTATGTTTTATCGAAGAAAAACCATGCTTTCCTGGCCGCTAAACCTGTGTGCGGACTTTTGAAATCGAAACCAACCGCCCCGTATATTCCATCTGTAACCGCTCCGACATAATCACTCAACCCCCATTTCTGAATTTCATTCTCACCCGGCATCTTATCCAATTGTACAATCGTTGCCCCTGGTATCTTCATCCAATCATAAACAGGTGTCAATCTTTTATACTCATCTCCCCGGACAGAAAGATAATTCGTTCCGTCGCCTCTAAAATGATTCATCAATCCTTCTCCATTATACGGTTCTTCCATATTGGCACTGCGGGTAGAATACATTCTGACAGAAGTATAAAAATCAGGACGTTGGAATACAAAATGATCCGTTCTCCAAAAGAATTTGGCAAAAGAAGCTGGTCGACAGGAAGAATCCCCTTTTCTTAAACAGATGATATTATCCAATTCCGCTTGCCTGTAATCAGTCAAGTTTCTCAACTTTTCAGGGTCGGAAGGGCTCCACACCTTTTCTTCGCCCGGCCGGGTGATGTCCCGGTTCAAGATACCCGGATCCGAAATCCTTCCATAAACCATCTGTTTGCAAAGGCCGTCTAAATAATAGTCAATCAATAACCGGACAACTTGTTCCGAAAAACGGAATTTCGTATCTGCCACATTCGAAGCCCACTCTATAAAAGCGCTAGCATAACCGGAACCGTAAGAGAGTGTGTTGTTAACCCAATCTGTCCGGTGGTGAAAGCTAAAATCATGTTGCATACCTCTTTCGGTCGAAAATTTTATTTCTCCCTCTATAATTTTCATTAGCATGGCAACTTCTTGAGCATCTCTTTTAAAAAGAGCCGCTTTCGCTTGTAGACCTGCTATTTTTATGCGATCACCGCTGGGACGCGCTCCTGAGGCACTCATATTTCCACGTCCGGCGATTTTCAACATCCGTTCCGATTCTTCCGGGGACAAATCCCGGTCGAGTATCAATAACATGCTCACCATCATATTAGGCGTACCTATTTGGTTCCACCACCAATTCTCACAAATGAAATCATTTTTCAACCAGAAAGCCAATGCCTGATGAACAGCTTTTCTTACCTGTTTATTTCCTTTGTAAGGAGACCCTTTCTTTTTATAAGCGACGCTTAACGTCAACATATTGTTGAGATGCCGTTCATGCTGGAAAGCTGTGCGGGTAGTATCGACATAGTCTATCCCCGGCCAACTTCCATCTGGCTGAAGCGTTCCCACCAACGTCTTGATCCGGCCGTCAGAAACCGGAACACTTAATAATTGCATGGCAAAACGTTTTCTTAGTTTCTCTATATCGGCATCTTTTTTAGCCACAGACGATTGCCCTCCCTGATTATACCCATTTAAAGAGAGCGGCATCAACGTCGGAAAAACCCATGCAAAATGATGTACCGGATAAATATGAGGACGGCTATTTTCAACATATTCCACATACGCGGACTCCCCATATATACCGGCCATAGCCTCCAGCAAATTGTCCGGCCAAGTGGCATGCGTCCCAACATTCGGTCCTTCATACCACTTCCATTCAGATGGAGCTTTTTGATAACGAAGCAGATAATCCAATGCCTTTTTGATCGACTTTTCCTCCTGTTCCCATGAAAACAGATTCTCACCCGTCAAATTATAGATAACCCAAAAAGAAGCAGTCATAGGAGCCAAAGAAAAATAGGTATACCAAATACCATTTTTCTCGCGAATCACTTCTGACGGCATGTGACCGTCGCTTGCAATCTTCTCACTCAAATCTCCTTTAATCAACTTGATATTACGTTCAATCTCCTCCTTGTCATTCAAAAATGATGCGGCTAACAAAGAGCCCAGACGTCCCCAATCAGCCCAATTATTCTTCCGTTCACGAATTTCATTTGTCGCTTTCCGATAAACAGACGTCACCCAATCCTTAAAAAGCCGCTTCTCATCAGCCTCCCATACCGACATATCATCCATTAACTCAGCTGCCATTAAAAATGCCGCCCCAGAGTAGCTCATCACCAATGGTCCATCCGGCTCCGAATATTTCTTATTAATGGTAGCCCATGCATTCATAAAATAACACGCTTTTTCTCCATACCCCTTCTTCCCCGACAACCGGTAAGCCAATGCAGAACAATAAGCAGCAAAAGCATCCTGTTGCAACGCCAACGAATTGGCCCGATGCTCTTCGGGCTTCACATAATAACCGGGAACAGCAAAATTATTTCGTGCATGGTGAGTGACATGTTGAATGGAATCTGCATAACGGATCAATTGCACATAAGCCGTACGATACGGTTCCTGTTGTCGTTCTATCATTTTTTTTACAAAGGCTATTTGTTTTAGTGGATGCATGCTATGGTTCGCCCATAGCGATTGGTACACGCCAAACAAACAAAAAGACATCAATATCCCAATAATTACTTTTCTCATAACGATCCTATTATTTCATGGTACTATTTTCAATCAATCACTCCATCTTAAAGACTCTCTCGCCTCCAGTCAAATAGAGAGTTTTTTTCAACATCCCATTTTTCGCTTGTATTTTTATCGGACAATTAGAACGGACCAGAAGTGAGGTTTGATCATATTCCATATAAAAACTACCTCGATTCTCCGACTCAACCTTGAATTCTTTATTTTCTACAAAGAATCCATTCCCCACATACACACTATTTTTTCCTTTCCGCTTTGCAAAAATAGCAAAATCAGCACAACATTTCCGATTATTCAATATGACAGGCCCACCTTTCAAAATATTAACTAATGTAAAAGTATCACCTTCTTTTGTCTTTACTTTAATAGCGCAACCTTCTTTTCCCCGAGGGTCCAATTTTATCCGGTCAACAGACTCAATTAAACCAGCGGATAACTTATCTGATATAGGTTCGTAAACAGCAACAAACGGTTCTTCTACAGCAGGTTTCTCTTTCCGCATTGTAACGACAAGAGAAGGTTTGCTTTGATAAGGAGATGAAGCGGTTTTCGCACCAGGTGCCAAAGCTGTAAAATAAGAGACATCTGAAGATGCCGGCATCCACATCTTCAGATAACTTGTTCCTGTATTTAATAGTCTTGCAGAAAATAAAGCGACAACCGTACTGTCATTGAGTCCGGTTGTCCGTACCGAACGGAAATATCGTAACCCCGGATGATCCTCTCCGACAAAAGGATAAGACAGAACCTCATCTTGTCTCAATACATTTCCATCTTGTGCATAAAGAATTACGCTATCCCCTATATTATGATACAAATAATCATTACTGATCGTATTATCGGAACGATAAAAATCCACATAAAAACCATGTTTCTCATCAATACGAAGAATCGATAATAAACGGTCTTGATTCGTTTTTGTCGAACCATCATAATATTTCGTCAACGTATACGAAAACTCCTCAGAAATAGCCTTTTCACCAGCTGATGGTTCCATCGAAACCAATTCAACTTGTCCTATCCTTTTTGTTCCACCTCCACCTTTAAACGGAGTTACCGAAGTAGAAGCTCCTGCTGCTACAACCGTGTTATGAGCCGCCCATTGCGTATAATAATTAACATGCATCGGATGTTCATAAGTAGGGCCATTACCTGGATCGATACCTTGAACTGTTCCGGCCCCATATAATTCCATACTCATGCCATTGGAATGATTATGATTATAAGTAGCTCCCTGCACTACACACATCAGCCCATCCTACGGATCTATTCCATTTCTCTGAAGGTAACAAGAAGCAAAATCCAATTTTTCCGATCTATTCCAAAGATGGTCATCCCCACTCTTTGCCTTCGGCAATTCAGGCAAATAACATAACAATCCGGTCAGTCCGGATTTTGAACGGTCATATTGTCCTGCCCGTTCCAAAATTATGGCTGCATCCAACAAATCCGGAAGAATCGGTAATTGATATTTGTCGGCCATCAGAATAGCACTCTCCAAGCACTCCATGTTCTGGCGCGGTCTACCCGTATCGCCAAAAGCCGAAGCAGTTAAGTCAGGAAACGAATATTTCAACATAACATAAGAAGCTTTCAACAAAATCGGATATTGATTAAAAATCTGATACCCATTATTTTCAAGCATAAGTGCAGCCTCTATTAACTTCGATACCGGATAATTATGATAACCTCCCGGCTCTTTCCAATGCCCATCCGGTGTAAACCACAACTTGGATGCAGTAGGTAAGCTAAGTTGTCCGCAACCGTCAACAACCGTATCCCGGTTCAAATAAAAACCCAAATAAAAGTTCCTTTTCCGTGCATCTTTTAATAATAGCGCTGCTGCAACCAAAGTGGAACTTTCAGCAGCAAACCAGTTATTCCCAGTATATCCCCTAAACGACAACGTCCAAGCGATCTTTTCAAAAACCTTATCATAATTTTCCAAAGGATACCTATATTTCACCAGATAAGGATACAAGAAATCATAAGCCAAAACCAATGGCTTCTCTTTCTCATCTCCCAACGTCTGAATATCTAAAAAGCCGGTACGTCCCGGACCGTCAATCGGTTCCTGATAGACAACCCCACTTACCATTGGTTCAAAATATCGGCAGCAAACTTAGCATATTTTTCTTCTCCTGTCAGCCAATAAATGACAGAAGCCTCATAAGCCAGAACATTGATTCTACCGTTAATAGCGGCCACATATGCTCGCGGATCCACACGTTCATATTCCCGAGTATCCGGATTCAGCAAATTCATTGTCATAGACGTATCATTCGGGACTATATCCTCAATTTCAGGAACGACATAAGCTCGGCCTTGCGATGTGATCGGAGCACGTTTATGTGGTGATACCCGTACAGTCGGAACCGGAGCGTCACCTTCGTAACCGATCAATTGTGTACCATCTTTATCGGATATAAAACGAGTATAACGTTTTCCTGGAATCCTATTCATCAAATAGCGATCCAAAATCCAATCCGGTTCTGCCTGATGCCTTTCCACATAGACAGCCAGCCGCTCCTTCGTCTGATTGAAAATATATTTCGCCCAAGCCTGTTTCTCTATTTTATCTAACACGGCCACTTTATCCTCATCTTTGACAAGAATATGCGGATATTTCTCAGCACAAACCGGTAAGCTGGCAAACAAGACTATAATTATAATATATATCGTTTTCATCATTTGTTCATTATAATTGTTCCAATTGCAGTTTTTTCTCAGAAGAAAGCCATTCCTGTCGTTCTTTTTTGCCGTTCCATCTATAAAGATTATCTTTTATATCTGTTTCTTTCATGCCAAATGCCTGAATTCCATAATCATTATTATACTGAATCTTATTATTCCTGATTCGAATAAAACTGGAACCATCTACTACGAGATTCTCTATCGTAATATTTTTCGCATCCAAATCACCCAATAAGACTGCTGCTGTCCGGACCGTCGGTTCACAAATCAAAACCGTGCTCCGTCCTTCTCCACAAATATGTATATCAGAGGGAATAGTCAAGGATTGTTTCAATCTATATTCCCCGGCACGTAAAAAAAGCGTTTTGCCAGAACCGGCATTCGCATTCAATACCGCTTGAAGATCTCCCCGATTATCAACTTCGATTACAGAGTGTTCCATCAGATGATTCTGTTCCAATGTCGCACCTGCATGATAAGCGATTTTACATCCCCGAATATCAGCAAGTTCTGAAGGTTTCTGCCGGAACTCTTCACTAAATGCGGTCAACTTCCACAAAGCATTTGCCGGATTGTTCATTTTAGTACGACTACATAATTTTCTTAGGTAAGGCATGTCGACGCCCTTTGTTGTAAAATGATCGATGCAGAACTCGAATCCTGCCCGATATTTAAACCGTTCCCGTTGCGAAGGAGCGCCATAAACATAAACAGAATCACCGCATATAAAACGTGCTGAATACTCCAAACCTAAAGCCAACCTGTTATCCGCAGCACTGAACAGATCCACCCCTTGTGTGTAGGCGATACGTGCTGCTCCTGCAAATTCATAAAGTCTCATTTGGACATGCCCCTGATCCCGACGTGTCTCCTGGCATTGGCCGGTAGGATAAATATATTTAATCAGACTACCGTTCGCATTAGCATGCAAATAGTGATAGACTGCATTATCGAATAATTCCCTAGTATCAGTAAAAACAGCAATGGCCAGCAAGGTATGCATGATCGCTCCGTCCCAATTGCCGTTTGCAACAGGAAAATAATAACGAATAGTCGGATAAAAAGCCGACATCATCAATTGTATCATATTTTCCGTATCTTTCTTTTTCCATCCGGAATAATTATAGCGCAAAATCTCGGCAGCATTACAAAACTCATAACCAGTCAATACCACAAGCAATTTAGCGTTATTCTCATCGAAACTGCGTAAGGTATTGGCCCACTTTTCAATAATATCGACCACTATTTCAGCATAACGTTCTTCTCTTGAAATATACCATAAGACAGCACAACTATATGCCATACGTGCAGACTGAGACAAATCCTTACCTCCTATATCAGGTTTGGAATAGGGTCCACTGATCACATGGGAAAAAGGTTTCACTTGAAACTCCAATGGTGTTTTTTCCTTCAACAAATCATAAGCATCTTTCCAAGGTTGTTCTCCCGCCAGAACTTGGTTACGCATATACTCCAAGTCTGCTGGGTTCATATCTATTCCGGGATGTACAAACTTCTGGGCAATTCCGATACCGGTCATCAACAAAAGCATAGTCACTATCAATAAAAATCGTATGTTGTGTCTCATGATATATTGGTTTATATAATAGAATAGACTAAAAAAACAAAACTAAGGGCAATCTGTTGGTAAGTCGAAGAACCTGAATTCTGCAACTTACCAACCTATCACCTCATCAACAGAACTTACATTTTATACCTTTTGACACTGACAGTCATCTCCCCTGCAGACGCCTTGTTAATATAAACATATGCCCTATATTTACCATCAGCAGTTTCAATCCACGCGCCAGCCTCTTCTTTTAATCCCAAGATATAGTTCACACCATTAGACATCTCGATTGTCTCAAAATCTAGATCATCAACAAATTTGCTATACTGCAAGTCAGACAGTTGCCGATCTTGTAAACCATAGATTTTAACCATCTTGGTATTATTGACAAAGCCAGAAGGAAGTTCTGCTCCTCCCATATACTCTTTCGGAGAAGAGGATGTATAGAACGCATATGACAAATCAGACTTTTCACTGTAAGCATACATAATATCAATTTTCGTTGCCAATGAAGGGTCAGCCTGCAAGTCTTCCTTTGAATAAATATGTACAGCCTCTCCTTCATTCGAGAATGACAAATAGCATTTATCATTAGTCACAAACACATTCTTTGTCATATCCATTTTTGAAATTTTATATGGGCCTAATTTGTACTCCGCAACTTGACCGTTACTGGCTTTAACCGAAAATAAAAACTGGACTTCTTTACCACGAGCTTCTTCAGGAATAATATAATAATAACGAAGAGTGGCCGCACAAGTATCAACTATGAAATCTATAGCTGTTGTCACCCCATTCATTTGCGAATCTGAACACACCCTTACCGGGATATCCTGACCGGACGAGTTGGTATAATACGAATTTGGATCAAAATAAGTACCAGTTGCACCTGCAATATTACTCACCACCTGAGCAGAAGACAATTTTCCAAGTTCATCAGGAATAGCCATCGCATAGGCAAATTCTATTTCATTACCTACGATATTTGGCGCAACAGGCAAACTTCGTTTGATACAATCATTGCTTAATGCAGAGACCGGGTCCTTTAATAGCACAGGATCATCATCACATGCGAACAAAGTTAAAGCAAATGATAACAATACTAAATAATAATATTTCAGTTTCATATTTTTCATCTTTTATTATTGCAATGGTCTTTCTACTATAAGGAATATGTATTCCTTTTTAATTTCACGATTACCGGCGATAACAGTAAACCGTTTGGCTGTCGAAGGAAATGCCGACGGATTATTCACAATACGTTCACCCAACTGATCTGACGGATTTCCAGACTTCCAATCACCTTCAACGAATTCCATATTCATTTTAGAACCGGAAAAATCCATCCAATCCGTAATTTTAGGAGCCAGTTTCGCATCTTCACAAAGAGATATACGCGGCCATACATGATTAATCGGAGTACCAAATTTGACATACATGACAGCAACTTGAGCCATTGTATCAATATAAGCATTACCCAATTTAATCGTTTGATGATCCGTATCATACAAATCAAAATTACTTACATAACATTCTGCTCTTGTTGTGATCAGTAAACCATCTTCATCTACTGGAAAATCTTCACATGATGCGGCTATCAAGGCAATGAACAAAAACAAGCAAATTTTATTAATCATCTTTTTCATATCATCCAATTTTTTAATTACAACCATGGTGTATTCTGTGTCAAATTCGGATTTTTATTTCTTTCAGAAGGTGGAATCCGGAAGATATAGTTTCGTTGATAATTCAGCAAAGAAGTATTATTAAAAACAGTCTGCCTCAAAGCACCGTGTGTATCATACATCCTAACCCCGGGAGATGTCTGCGGCGGTAAAAATACCCGTTCAATGGAACGCCAGCGACGAAGATCAAAGAGACGTTGTCCTTCCGCAAACAATTCTACGATTCTCTCCTGTTCGATTGCATAAAAGAAAGTCAGCTTATCGGCATATTTCTCAGGTTTCAGGGCAGGTAAATTACCACGATGACGAACCCGATTAACCACATCAAGTGCCAGACCACCATCACCAGTAGGCCCATAAGCCTCATTGGCAGCCTCCGCATACATCAAATAAACATCGGCCAAACGCATTATCGGCATATGGTAATCACCATCCGAACGACCTTGTCCCGCATAATTGCGGACAAACTTTCTCATAATATAACCGGTCTGATCTCCATCGGCATTGATCGCTCCGTAACCGTCTACCGAACCTTGTAATGCCTTATATTGATATTTACTTACGGATTTGGTCGAAGGAAAGGTTTAACATAGTTACCATCGTTTCTCCATCCCACAACAGTGTCGATTTCATACGATAGTCACGATCTTTATAAGATTCCGGATTTAACGCAGAATTAACAGCCGTACGAGCATCCGTATCAGCCGGATTCTTCGGGATCAGTTTCTCACAAAAATCACCAGTGACCGTAGACTGATAACGATTAGCCAATTCAGCGCGTGGTTGTCCCCAGCCTTGGCTACCTTCCGTTGCACGTGTACCGAAATCTCTCATCAATTCTTCCCCCTGTCCGGTTCCACCATGCGTAAAACCAACCATTAATTCAGGATCTGCATTTGCCGTCGGTAAAAAGAGATAAAAATAATTAGGCAATACTTCACATCCTCCCATTTCTCCCCAATCACCAGGTTCACCGTTGCGGAACAAACTAATACCAGATTCCTCAATTACTTTCTTAAAATCGGTAGCTGCATCTTTATAGGCTTGTGCCGACTCAGACGCATTAGGAGTGAACGTATCCAGTTCCGGCCAACCTCCATCAGGAGAGACAGGGGTATCCCACGGCCAAGAGGTACGGTTCCAACAAGCCCAGAAAAGTTGCAATTTACCCCGGAATGCCAAAGCCCCCCATTTAGTAAAACGTCCTAATGCCACTGGTTTCGCCGGCAGTTTTTCCCAAGCATAAGTAAAGTCATCATAGATATGCTGCTTTATTTCCGTAATAGAAGTACGTGAAATATTAGCAACCTCATCATTACTTTCTATTATCCTATCGAAATAAGGAACATCCCCCCACATGGAAATCAGGCGGAAATAAGCCATTCCCCTCAACATCCTAGCTTCGCCAATAAAGGCCTCCAACTTTACTTTGGATTCCTCCGTCTTTGCATCGGGAAGCATTTTTTCTATATTCTGAATAGCATAGTTGGCACGATTGACTGTAGCATAAGCATATTGATAGTAATTATCAAAACTACTTCCATAGGTAGAAGAAGGATTGTTATAAGAACCGCTACGATAAGCAATACTCCGGTCTCCGGTTGCCTGAGAAGTCCCGACATTACCTCTGAATCTCAGATATTCCGTATTTCCATCGAACACATAATCACGATTGAACATGGCTCGTGCCTGACTATAAACACCATTGACAGCATATTCCGCATCGCTTTCAGTTTTCCAATACAAGGAAGAAGCCAGTTCTCCCCCCGGAGTCTGGTTCAATAAATTATCAACGCATGAAGAAAACATCAGATTAGCTCCAACAACACATGCGACCGTTAATATTTTAAATCTATTTTTTTTCATACCATTCCTGTTTAAAAACTAACATTAAGACCGATTGAGAAAGACCGGTTGATCGGATACAAGTCACGAGCACTATTCTTCTTTTCAGGATCAAGTCCCGGATATTGTGTCACGGTAAACAAATTTTCGGCAGAAGCATAAATCCTCAAATTCGTCATCGAGATTTTGGACAAAAGTTTTTTCGGCAGATTATATCCTAACATGATATTTTTCATTCTAAGATAATTCATGTTATAGAGCCAATAACTATTATCGCTTCTGTCCGTGCTTGTTCCTAACCTTGGCCATTCCCCACCTCTATTCTCCAAAGACCAGGGTTCGGTCCAGTGATCCCAAGTGGAAGCATATCGCCTGTCGGCAAATGCCGTATTATTGAAATCTGTAAGCCAGAAATCCTTACGCCCTAAACCTCCATTAAACAACATGGATATATCAAATCCTTTCCAAGCAGCCTGCAGGGTAATACCGTAAGTGGTTGTCGGACGGTCCCGTTGAATATTCGGATAAGCCTTTTTATCTTTACCATCGATTATACCATCTCCGTTCAAGTCTTTACGGATCACATCGCCCGGCAATAATCCCTGAGGCGTATTGTTATAAATATCCTGCCATGTTTGAGCTATACCATTGTTTTCATAAACATATAAGAAGTGGTAAGGCATATCCAAATAGACCCAACCACGACTGAGGAACTCATTCCACTCTTTTAGTACTGTACGGTTATAAGCCCCGTTCAAGTTGACAGAATATTCCACATTACCAATTTTGTCTTTCCATGTCAAGTTCAATTCCAAGCCTCTATTCAACAGATCACCGATATTGGCTCGAGGAGCACTATATGCCCCAGTCAGATGGATTGACATCTGAGACGGACGATTCATGCCTGTACGCAAACGGTTATAAAAATCAATTTCCGTACGTAAACGATTATTCAAGAAGCCTAAATCCAAGCCTACATTGATATCTGTAGAAACTTCCCAAGAAAGATCTTTGTTGATCATTTTCTTGTTCACAAACCCTTTAACAACATCACTCGACATATAATTCATTGCGGTCAGAGTTTCCAACTGTTCGAAACGTCCTACTCCTGAATTGTCACCCAATTTTCCCCAAGAACCACGAAGTTTACCACTCGATAACCAGGAGGAAAGATATTTCTTCAGAAACTCTTCTTCAGTGAAGCGCCAACCGACTGCAACAGTCGGGAAGAAACCATATTGGTGCCCTTTAATAAACTTAGAAGAACCATCCACACGGAAGCTGAATTCTAACAAATATTTATCATATGCACTATAATTCATACGACCGATATAGGATCTCAAACCTTCTGAAGCAGAACTTCCCGAATTACTTTGAACATTTGTCAGCGCAGAATTGATTTCACTGGTTGACGGATGAATACGATCGTTACGGGAAGCCCCTGTCGAACGAGTATGCCAATACTCTTCGCTATAGACAAACATTGCACCAATATTATGATTTTGCGCAATAGTCGTCTCATATTGCAAACGGCCGTTCAACTGAGTTTTGTAATTGGTAGTATTATTGTCGCTGACACCCACGTTGTCGGCAACATAGTAACGTCCGATATCCTTTCCCGTCTGAAAATCATAAGCAGCTCCAGTCGGAGTATCAGCTCTTTTCTGAAAATAGTTGCTAAAGCTCAGAGCATAATCGACATGGGCAGTAAAGCCTTTAAAGACATTCCAGTCCAAATAAATACTTCCGTTCAATTGCTGACGAGTCTGCTTCGGATTGCGGCTGTCAAAAAAAGCATACGGGTTATAAGCCTGAATATCTTCTCCATAAGCCATAACACCTCCATAACGGCTAGTCACAGGATCATAAGGAGTCACACCAGCAACTGCATATTGCATATCACCACCTCCGGAATCGCTGGTATCATTGTTCGTAATACCATCGGCATAACCACTATAAGTAAATTCAGACCAGTTACCATCAAAACGAGCACCCACTTTCACATTATTGAACATATTATAGTCATAATTGAAACGAGTATTATAACGCTTGAAATCGTTTTTCATCTGAATACCCTCTTTATCCATCATACCGATAGAAATGTAAAAATTAGATTTGTCATTTCCACCGGTTGCTGAAAGCGTATAGTTTTGAAGGGTACCTGTACGCATGAAAGTATCAAACCAATCAGTATTCGGATAGCGTAGCGGATCGATCATTCCTAACGCCATCCATTGATCGATCGTCCCATCTTTGAAGTTATAGCTTTCCCGTTTTGTACCTGATGCTGCCCTAAACTGTTGCAATGTCAATGCACGTGGGTAATCATCCATAAAGTCATAAGAACGTGATGGTTTTTCTATCGCATAAGAGCCCGTAAAATTGATACTCGTCTTTCCCTTTTTACCTGTACGAGTTGTTATCAAAATAACCCCATTGGCAGCACGGGATCCATAAATAGAAGCAGATGCCGCATCTTTCAATACGGAAATACTCTCAACATCAGCCATATTGATACGATTGATATCGACATCCGGCATACCGTCAACAACTACTAACGGACTGGTATTGTTTACCGTACCCATACCACGAATCATCAAAGAGGCATTATCATTACCCGCCATACTGGTCGTTTGGGAAACCTGTAAACCAGGTACCAAACCGGAAAGTCCGGAAGACACATTGGATATTGAACGGCTTGATATTTTTTCATCAATATTGACTGCGGCTACCGCTCCAACCAAATTAACCTTTTTTTGAGTGCCATAACCAACAACGACAACTTCTTCAATTGCCTGAGAATCTTCTTTCAATGTCACATCTATTTCTGATTGTCCCTTGACCGGAATCTCAATGGAAGTATATCCAATATAAGAAATAATCAAAACCGCATTTTCAGGAACATCCAAGCTGTACCGCCCATTTATGTCAGTGATCGTACCCGTCCCATTATCTCCCTTAAGCACAACATTAGCACCTAGACAGGTTCACCTGTTTGATCTTTTATAATACCGGTAATTCGTTTATTCGCTTGGTATTTTTCATTTTTTTCAGGGATAGATGATTCCGTCAGGATAATGTCTTTATCTACGACCTTATAAGCTATATTGCTATTTTTAAACAAGATATCTAATACTGTAAAGATATCCTTATTATCTACGGCAAGCGTCACTTTACGATCGACATTAACCAACTTGCTATTATAGAAAAAATGATACTCCGATTTATTTTCTATAACGTTTAACACCTCTGCTATACTCTTCTTCTCTGCATTAATAGACAGTATCGTATTTGAGGCAGAAGAGCCTGACGCAAATACTACTCCTGTGCAGAAGAGCAGAAATAAAATTAAATACTCGATATATACCAGATTTCATGAAATCTGGTATTGGATCACTGTGATCCAATCGACCATCATTATTTTTAGTCATACTTGTAATTATTGATTTAAGATTAAATTAAATCCGGACAACCAGATTATTAATTAATTTGACAAGAAAAATCCATATTTATTTTTCTGCCGTTCTCTCATTCATTCTTAGTTCATTTATTCCATAAGCATTAAATTTAAGTTAAACATCATATTCTTATTTTATCCTGCGAAGCACAACCTGTTCACGCTGTGCGGACAGACTGTCATCCATTTCCATCCGTTTTATCGAATAATCAATCCGAGAAGAAATCCTAAGATAATCTAAAACCTGCGATAATTGCCGATTATTAAAAGTACCGGTAAAGTGGTACGAGTCAAGAACCGGATCCATCACCTTAAAATCGACATTATAAAAATTAGCCAAACATCTCAAGACTTCAGGTAAAGGTGTTTCTTTAAATACCAAACGTCCCTCCTTCCAAGCAATCTCACTTTCAACATCAACATTTATAACTTCCAAGGTCTTATCGGTTAAATCATAAACAGCTTTTTCCGACGGATACAAATTTCTTTCATTTGTTTTACCCTTATCTTCTTTCATTACTATATTTACAGATCCGGAGACCAAGGTCGTTTGTACAACATTCTCTTTCTCATAAGCCCGAACATTAAATTCTGTTCCGAGCACCTTCACCCTCAAACGATCATGAGATACACTCACAATAAACGGATGCGCCGGATCATGTTTTACTGAAAAATAAGCCTCACCGACAAGTGTCACCTTCCTTTCCTCTGCATCATATGAAGAAGGATAAGAAAGCGTACTGCCCGAATTCAAATAGACAATCGAACCATCCGGCAAATCAAGACTTGTCCTCACACCTCTATTCGCACAGACCGTTATTTGCTGCGGAGCCAATACAGAAGACTTCCGCAACAAAAATAAAATAGTTGTCGATATTACCAATAACCCAACAAAACACGCTGCAACAATAGAAATCTCGTACAACCTTATCTTTTTCTTACGTTTATCTATACGCTTTTGGACCCTCTTGTAAGCCTCAATAGAATTTCGGGAAAGAATCCGTTCACTTGTTTGAGAAATATAAAAAATACGGGCTGCCTGTAATACGGTTTTCTCATTTTCTTCTGAAATCTGCATCCAATCCTCCACACGCTTTCTTTCCTCTCCAGTCGTCAAACCTCTAAAGTATTTGAAGAGCAAAGCAGTATCAAGATTTATTCCATCCATATGTTCTTTTCCAATTCCCATTTTATATATGACAAACTCATACAGACTATACCCTAAACAAAAAATACATTTTTGTCAAAAAAATTGATCTCAATGATACTTTTACTAAAGTTTCCAGGAAAGAAACTACTCATAAATTCAAAATAGTTTTATTATTTTTTACCTTTGCGCAAAGAGATAAAAAAATCTAAATGTAAAGGGCATGGACGATAATAACTTAATAACCTTACTACAACAAGGAGACCAGGATGCTTACAAACAACTGTTCATCAAGTATTACTCCCCCCTTTGCGAATATGCGTCCCAGTATATTTCTGATGATGATTCTGAAGAGCTTGTGCAGGAGTTGATGCTTTTTCTTTGGGAAACACGGGAAAATCTTGTGATTGAGACGTCTTTGAAATCCTATCTATTTATATCCACCAAACACCGTTGCCTCAATGCGATCAGGAAAAACCTGTATCACGAACGTATCCATAACCAGATATATGAGAAGATAAAAGACCAGTTTGAAGACCCGGACTACTATTTTGTAAATGAACTGACAGAAAACATACAGAAAGCAATCGAGAACCTGCCCGAAACCTATCGGGAAACATTTGCCATGAGCCGATTCGGGGAAAATACGAATGTGCAAATTGCCCAAAAACTCGGAGTATCGGTAAAAACCGTCGAATATAGGATATCGCAGGCACTTAAGATACTCCGTCTTAAATTGAAAGATTATCTGCCTCTCTTGATAAATATTCTGGGATAAACCTGCTTTGACAAATTGTCACTTCCATCCCATCAAAATCAGATTAGTATCCCATATTTTTAAAATTAGTACTGCGGGTAATATTTTTTAACATTCATATAGACAGCCAAAATAGGAAAACAGCATCAATCTGTCAGACGCCACTTATTCGTTAATAAATTAAAATCAAGCCAAAGCTTATTAAACTTACAGAGAACTTCCGTGTCTATCTTTTCGTATTTAATATCAGATAAGATAAAACAAAAGTTATGAAATCGGGAAGGTATTTTTTTATTCTGTTTTTAATTCTGTTGACTATGCCTGCATATGCACAAAAAGGCGTAGACATCACCGGAACGGTGATCGAGGAGGGAACCAATGAGCCGATCGAGCAGGCTACGGTCCGTTTGCTAAGCGTCAAAGACAGCTCCATGATAGGAGGTGTCGCCACATCACGCAACGGAGATTTCACACTCAAGAACATCAAGAACGGCAGCTACTTGCTGCACGTGTCGTTTGTCGGATTCGATCCGCTCTACCAACCCCTGCGTATCACAGGGAAAAACAATCCTGTCAAATTAGGCAAACTCGCGCTTGCCGACGGATCGATCTTGTTGGGCGAAGCAGTTGTGGTCGGGAAAGCGCCGGAAGTAACCGTGCGTAACGATACGATGGAGTACAACGCCGATTCCTATAAGACTACAGAAGGTTCCACATTGGAAGATCTGTTGAAAAAGATGCCCGGTGTGGAAGTAGACAGCGAAGGGAAAATCACCGTCAATGGGAAAGAGATCAAAAAGGTGTTGATCGATGGAAAAGAGTTCTTTTCCGATGACCCTAAGGTGGCCTCCAAGAACCTACCATCCAAAATGATTGACAAAGTGCAGGTGTTGGACAAGTTGAGCGATATGGCCAAGATGACCGGATTCGATGACGGGAATGAGGAAACCGTCATCAACCTGACCGTCAAGCCCGGCATGAAACAAGGCTGGTTCGGAAACGCATTTGCCGGTTACGGTAGCGAAGACCGGTACGAAGGTAACTTCATGGTGAACCGTTTTATCAACAACGATCAGCTGACTTTGATGGGAGGAATCAACAACACGAATAATATGGGATTCTCGGATCTTGCCTCCAGTATGTTCTCAGGGATGGGAGGACCGCGTGGACGCCAGGGCAGAGGAGCCGGCAACGGGATCACGACATCCGGCAATATCGGTCTGAATTTCAGTAAGGAGTTTAACCCGAAGCTAACAGTCGGGGGCAACCTCCGTTATTCCCATTCCGAGAACGATGCAATCAGCAAAAGCAACCGGCAGAATATACTACCGGGTGACAGCACCTCTTTCTACAACGAGAATAACAACAGCAACACACGCAGCGACAATGTAGCCGCCGACCTTCGCATGGAATGGAAACCGGACTCGCTCACCCAGATCATCTTCCGTCCGAGTTTCAGCTATAGCGACAGCCATAGCCGCGAAGGAAGCACTTTCAACACACTGAGCGGAAACCGCGACACGGTCAACATAGGCGAATCCGAATATCTTTCCGACGGAAACGGATACAACCTTAACGCCCGCTTGGAATTCAGCCGTAAGCTGAACAGTGAAGGGCGTGTTTTCAGCGGATCTCTGTCGGGAGGACTAAACGATTCCTACAATAAAGGGCTGAACTATTCGAACACCGAGTATCTGATGATGGCGGACGGGATGGACAACGAACTGGTGGACCAGCGCTTCCGCTACGACAACAAAGGGTTTAACTACCAAGCTTATCTATCCTGGGTAGAACCGATCGGCCACAACAATTTCATCCAGGCGACCTACAGCATCCGGCAAAACAAACAGGAATCTCTGAAAAACTCTTACACCCGTGAAGAGGGAAGTGAAGATTACAATGTCTTAGACACAACCTATAGCAAAAGTTACCGCAACAATTTCATTAACCAGCAGGTCAGCCTCGCCTTCAAAGCCGTCCGGGCCAAATATGATTACACGGTCGGTTTGACGGTAGACCCGTCTCATAGTACGAGCGAGAACTTCGTGGGTGACACGGTTCTCTCCAAGCTGTCACGAAATGTGGTAAACCTTTCACCGATGGTCCGCTTCAACTATAAATTCGACAAGCGGACAAACCTCCGCATCAACTATCGCGGACGTACCAGCCAGCCCAGCATGACGCAACTGCAACCCGTGGCCGACATCTCCGACCCATTGAATACGACAATGGGTAACCCTGATTTGAAACCGACCTACACGAACAACCTGTTCATCCGTTTCCAAAAATTCATGCCCGAAAAGCAAACGGCCCTGATGGTGATGGCGAATCTCAACTACGTGATCAACGATATCGTCAACAAATCCATCTATGTCGGCAATACAGGTAAGAAGATGACGACCTACGACAACGTTAACGGGAACTACAACGGAAACATCCGCCTTCTGTTCAACACGCCGCTCAAAAACCGAAAGTTCTCGATCAACTCCATGACAATGGCCTCTTATGCCAACAGCAACGGGTTCATCAATGATGAGAAAAACACAAACAAAAACCTGGTTTTGATGGAACGTGCCGGAATCGATTTCCGTTCCGACTATCTGGACCTCGGGCTCAACGGCAACATCCGCTACAACGGGACACAGAACTCACTTCAAGGACAAACCGACCTGAACGCATTCAATTACGGTGTGGGCGGAATGACAACGATCTATCTCCCGCTCGATTTCAAAGTGGAAAGCGATATCAACTGGTCTACCAACTCTGGCTATTCGGATGGTTTCAAGCAAAACGAGGTGCTATGGAACGCCTCTGCCTCCAAGTCATTCCTGAAAGGGAAGCAGGCGACACTCCGTTTTAAGATATACGACATACTGAAACAACGCAGCAATATCTCCCGCAGCGTGACTGCCAGCTATACACAAGATTCCGAATACAATACTTTGGGTAGCTACTTCATGGTACATTTCATCTACCGTTTCAGCATCTTTAAAGGAGGAGCCAGCATGAATGACGTGCAGGGACCGGGCGGAAGAGGGCCGAGACATGGTGGTCCGATGGGTCCGCCTCCGGGTGGAAGATTCTGATAATTTATCTGTTACTTTTCTTTCAAGAGAAAAGTAACAGATAAAACCTTTTGATCAACGAAGGCTCCAATATAGCCGGATAAATCAAACCGTAAAGTGCTCCATAAAAGTGGGCGTTATGATTAATATTATCCCCCGCCTTTTTCGCCATATACTGGCAATAGGCCAGGTAAATCACACTAAAAATAATTCCCGGAACCGGCAATACGGCAAAAAACAGAATCTTTCCCCACGGATCCAGAAAGATGGAAGTGAACAAGACAGCCGATACAGCTCCCGAAGCGCCTATCGAGACATAATAGGGATCATTGCGACGACGGGATAGATCATAAAGGGAAGCAGCAACCATCCCTCCAAAATACAATCCTAAATAGCCGCCTGTACCCAACCCCAAATAGCTGAAGGCACTCTCCATATATGTCCCGAACGACCAGAAGGTGAACATATTCACAAGCAGGTGCGTCATGTCGGCATGCACAAAACCATGCGTAGCCAACCGGTACCATTCATTATTATGAACGGTACGATACGGTATGAATGCAAACTTCCGGAACAACTCATGGTCGCCGAAACAGATATAGGACACGACAACCGTAATCCCGATAATAACATAAGTAATCATGATCTATTCTATATTTAATGCGTCAAATGTAGTAAAGATTAAACAATGTATTCCTTATATGGTTTATAAAAACAAAGCTTTTACATTTGCAATTTCCGCATTAGCTTTCTATCTTTACCAATTGCAACATACTGACAGATATAAAAAACATCCGGGATGCTGGCACTCGTACACATACATATACAATGGATAGTGGGTATAATATTCATCATATTATACTGCGTCACCATTCTTGGGTTAGTACTGGTTATCATCACAGAGAATCGGAATCCGTTGAAAACGATTCCCTGGGTGATCGTGTTGCTCCTTGCTCCCGGTATCGGGCTCCTGTTCTATTTCTTCTTCGGACAGGATAACCGAAAGCAACGGATTATCTCCAGGCGCACCTATAAACGCATCATGAAGCGACCGCAGGAAGGGAAACTCCCGCAAGATGCCTGCTCTGTTCCAGCTCCCTATCAGCCATTAGTCACACTGTTGACAAACAGCAACCAGTCCTCTCTGCTCTATGGAAGCGACATCACGATCTATACGAACGGGGCAGACAAGTTTCACGACCTTTTACAAGAGATTGCGGGGGCAACCCATCATATACACATCCAATATTATATCTTCTGCGACGACGAAATTGGTAATAAAGTCAAAGAACTGTTGATCGAAAAAGCCAAAGAAAGAGTCGAAGTCCGTGTTCTTTACGACGATGTAGGTTGCTGGAATGTGAAAGACAAGTTCTTCAAGGAAATGTCGGATGCCGGTATTGAGGTGTACGCTTTCCTGAAAGTAGCGTTCCCGATCTTCACCAGCAAGGTAAACTACCGGAACCACCGGAAAATCGTTGTCATAGACGGTAAAGTCGGCTTTATGGGCGGCATGAACATTGCAGACCGCTACACGAAAGGAACCAGTTGGGGGACATGGCGGGACACGCATTTCAAGATTATCGGAAAAGGTGTACATGGTTTGCAGGCAGCTTTCCTGATCGATTGGTACGTGGTCAGCAAGAAACTCCTGAACGACAAGATTTACTATCCGCCGCTTCCGGTCTATTCGGACGATAATATCATGCAGATCTGCACCAGCGGCCCCGTCGGACAGTGGCGCACGCTCTTGCAGGCGGCCATATTCACGGTTGCCAATGCCAAGAAATATGTATTTATCCAGACCCCTTATTTCCTTCCGACCGAAGGGCTGAACCAGGCTTTGCAGATAGCAGCTTTGGGAGGTGTCGACGTACGGCTGATGCTCCCAAAGCGTTCGGACACGCGTACGGCAAACATGGCGACTCACTCTTTCATTGATGAGATGGTAAAAGCAGGCGTCAAAATTTATTTCTATAAACCGGGATTCCTACATTCTAAACTGATGGTGGCAGACGATGAACTGACCTGCATCGGTTCCGCCAATATGGATTTCCGCAGTTTCGAGCATAATTTCGAGATCAACACCTTTGTTTACCAACCTTCGTTTGCCTTACAGATGAAGAAGATATTCCTGCACGACATGCATAGTTGCGAAAGACTGGTTCCATCACGCTGGCTGAAGCGTCCGATCAAACAACGCATAGCCGAATCGTTTATGCGTCTGTTTTCTCCTCTTCTTTAATATCTTCTTTGATAAAGATAGAAAAATTCACCGAACCGTAGACGCGGTGCTGATAGAAATAGGGCAACCCGGAGAAATCATATGTCTTCGGATGTTCCATCACGAAGATTCCCCCGTCCCGCAGCAGATCACGTTCGAAGACAAGTTCCGGCACTTCGGGTAATTCTTTCAGAGCATAAGGAGGATCGGCAAAGATGAAATCGAAATGCCGGGCCGGAGCCGAATGGAGATAACGGAAGACATCGCCGCGGATCAGCGTCAGCGAATCCGTTTTCAACTCTTTGGCAACTTTGGCGATAAAAGAAGCATGCGCATTATTCTTTTCGACAGCTGTCACGCTCCGGCACTCACGTGAAAGCAGTTCGAAAGAGATACTTCCTGTCCCGGCAAACAAGTCGAGTGCGTCCAACCCTTCAAGGTCAATATGGTTGGAGATCACATTGAAGATATTTTCCTTCGCAAAGTCCGTCGTCGGACGGGCACTGAAGGTAGACGGGACATCAAAACGACGCCGTCCGTATATTCCACTTATAATTCGCATAAAGATAAAGCTATAAGATCCAGCGGAGCCTGCAACACCTCCGGCCCCATCAGATAGGCTTCGGAAGGGATCTCCTGCGGATCGATGTATTGTAAATAATTCCGCAACGTATTCGTTATTTCACTCCGCAAAGGCACATCGCCGAAAAGACGCAACTGGTCTTTCTGTTGATCCATTCCAGCCTGCTTCCATACATATAATATATAGTACAAGATATCGTCCGTATGTTCATACTCGAACGAGTTCACAAAAAGCAGGTTCCCCTGTGCATAGCACGCCACATCCATTCTCCGGCGATGCAGCACGACATATAGCTGGCGAGGCAAGCGGGCACGGCTCTGCTTCTTCCACAACGAAAGCAGCGGACTGACATGATGGAAAAAACGAGGATTGACCAGCGAACGGGAACAAAACTCATAGACTTCCTCATCCACCCCGAATATCAGTTCCGCCTGTTCGTCTTTCAGTTCATTGCTCAGGCAACGCCCTTCGGGAGACGAGAAGGTGAACGCCAGCAGTTCCGCTTTCTGCTTTTCCAGAAAAACTTCTTTCGGCACAAGCGTATACCGGGGAGTGACACAAACCACATTGACCTGTTTGTAGAACCAGGTCAGGAAATCGTTTTCAAAGAAACATTCTTTCAGGGAAGAGACATAAGACCTTGCCCGGTCGAACTCGATGTCTCTATAAAAGAAACTCTCGTTCGCCGAAGGGCTGTATGCGGAAAAAGAAAGTCCACCCGACCGAAGCCGGATGGACATTATATAATTTTCCGAATAATCAGCTGTCAACTTATCAGACAGGTTAATAGCCATAGGCGGTCATTAATCTTCCCAGTTACCTGCGTTGTTATTGATTTCTTCAATAGAACCTACACGCAGACCCGGATATTTATTCATCTTTTCTGCCTTGTCATTCAAGTTATAAAGCAACTGCTTGTTCAAGTCACCCAAGTAGTCGTTATACAAGACACCGCACTGGAATACTTTCACCGTATATCCGGAGCCGGAAGTCAAAGTAGCCGTATCCATAGAGAACTTGATATTTGTACCCGGTACATTGCCCAAATCTTCTACGTTGTACCCCTTGCCGAACAAGGTATCCACTGCTGTTACCCAAATAGTATCACGTTTGATCAAACCTTTCTTAACAGCTTCCTTCTCAGTCATACCCTTTTCAAGCTGTTCGTCCGTCAATACACCTTCCTTGATAAGGAACGGCAATTTTTCGTCTTTTAAAAACTTGCTCAGTTCGTCAAAATTGGCTGCATGCACCTTATGAATGTTCTTATACTCAATCTGAGCCTTACGGATATCAATCAAACGTTGTTTGATCAAAGTTTCACGCTGTTCTCTTTCAGCATCAAACTCTTTCGGCGTCATAATACTTCTGTAACACATGTACGCAAGCAGTAATACTGCGAGAGTCAACAAAATTTTTAATGTAACTTTCATGGTTTGTATTGTTTTTTGAATTTATTTCGTTCGGCAAATTTAAAAAAGAATATTTAATACACTACCTTTATCGCGAAAATTATTGCGATCAAAATGATAAATAGTTATTTAAGCTGCCAAATTACACAAAATTTCCCATATAATCCGACCGGAGACCAGGTTTTAGCGTTAAATGTCCTATCCGATTTCCTTCTTTCGGAAAAACCGGATTCGCTTTTATTACTCAAAGGATATGCTGGAACCGGTAAAACATCTTTGGTCGGAGCCCTGGTGAAGACGATGGCGGAGCTAAAACAGAAAAGCATCCTGCTCGCCCCGACCGGACGGGCGGCAAAGGTATTTTCCGGCTATGCCGAACAGAAAGCGTTTACAATACACAAGAAGATCTATCGTCAGAAAGCCTTTTCAAACGAACCGACCGGTTTTCATCCGGCAGACAACTTGCATAAAGACACACTATTTATTGTAGACGAAGCCTCCATGATAGCCAATGAGGGATTGGACTCGTTTGTTTTTGGCACCGGACGCCTGTTGGACGACCTGATCCAGTATGTCTATTCCGGCGAAAACTGCCGCCTGATCCTAATGGGCGATGTGGCACAGTTACCTCCCGTCATGCAAACCGAAAGCCCCGCCCTCAACCCGGAAATCCTGCGGGGATATAATTTACAGGTACAGGAAATCACCCTCACCCAGGTGGTCCGCCAAAGCGAAGACTCCGGGATCTTGTTCAATGCAACCCGCCTTCGGGACGCCTTGCGGAACGAAACGGTCGAGATTTTCCCTAAACTAAGGCTGAAAGGCTTCACCGATTTCAGAAAGGTAAACGGGGACGAACTCATCGAAGAAATCTCCTCGGCCTACAGCCGGGACGGAATCGAAGAGACCATGATAATCTCCCGTTCCAACAAGCGGGCGACTATTTATAACAATGGTATCCGCAACCGCATCCTGTACCGGGAAGAAGAGCTTTCGTCAGGCGACCGGCTGATGATTGCCAAAAATAACTATTTCTGGACAGCCGGCAACAAGGAGATGGACTTCATCGCAAACGGCGAGATCATACAGGTGCTGCGCGTACGAAGAACCTACGAACTCTACGGTTTCCGTTTTGCCGACGTATCGGTCCGTTTCCAGGACTACGATCTTGAAACAGATGTCAAGATTCTCCTCGACACCTTGCAGACAGATGCCCCCGCACTGCCCAAAGAACTTAATGACAAACTCTTCTATACCATCCTCGAAGATTACGACGATGTCCCGACAAAAGCGGGAAAGATGAAAAAGATGAAAGCCGATCCCCACTACAACGTCCTGCAAGTCAAATTCGCCTATGCCGTCACCTGCCACAAAGCGCAGGGCGGGCAATGGATGAATGTCTTTCTGGATATCGGCTATATCACCGAAGAGATGCTTGGGGAAGATTTCTACCGCTGGCTTTACACGGCCTTTACACGTGCGACCCACCGGCTCTATCTGGTGAACCTGCCGGAGGAGTTCGAAGAATAATAACCGAGAAGCCCCGAAAGCGTTTCCACCTTCGGGGCTTGTCTTGTGTCAGCCTTCGACCTTCGCAGGGGAAAGGCAACTTTTCAATATACTTTAGTATTATTAATATTAAATCCGGCCGCCTGTTCGCCTGTCGCAGGATACTGACCGTTTTCACGGCACGCGACCAAACATTTTAGAATTATTTGATTATAAAATGTCATGCGTCCTGTCATGGCGGAGTAGACCCCCGCCATGACGACAGACTGTATTGTTTCTTTTTAGTATCAACCGTTATTTAACGATCGCTTTCACAGCTTCTTCGCCTTCAACAGCTACCACTACCACACCTGCGGGAGCAGCGATGACAGCGTTGTCAGAAGAGATAACCGTGTTAGCGACTACCTGACCCAAGATGTTGCTGATCACAACTTTCTTGCCGGCAGCACCAGCGATTGTCACGTTGCCTTCACCGGCGATAACAGTCACTTCAGATGTTGCGATGGTTTCGTTGGCAGTCGGATTCTCTGAAGTCTGTTCCAGTGTGAAGACTTCTGCTTCTGAACGCTTCGGAGTTACAACAGGAAGACCGTTATGATATTTTACCCAACCTTTAGTTGCAGTATACTTAACTTCTTCCGTCAAGTCATCGATTTCTTCTTCATAATCGTAAGCTGTTTCGATAACAAATGTTGTGCGATCAGCATCTACATAGTGGAATGCGAAGTCGCAAACCTTTGCCTGTCCGAAGTCGTTGCTTGAAACGATGATTGTGTCATTTGTAGAAGCGATGATCAAAGAATCTTCAACGTGAGTTGCAGCAACGAAACCTAATCTGTAGTACGGTTCGCCTGCATTTCCGTAGTTCTGGAACTTGTAGATGTTCTGAGCATCCTTCACACCGGCTTCCGCCTGAGCTTTGGCAGAGTCAACCAAGTTCACCAAGTAGCGGCCTGTCTTGAAATCTTTCACCTTAACGGCATCGGCACAAGGCTTGCCATTGTTGTGTTCGTCTCTCCAAGTCTGGTCATTGTGCAACGGGTTGAACGGACACATCATACCGTCTTTGTGCTCATGTACGCCTACAGCCAACAGATATTCCTGTCTCCAAGTACCCTTACCAGCTGCGCTATCAGCATAGATTGCAGCATTCTTGTAAGCAGGATCCAAGAAGTTCTTCAGATCCAGGAAGCCTTTGTTTTCGAACAAGAAGTAGTTGTGGTCAGCTTCACGGAAGATCTTGATGGTATCACCTTCGATATTGGATACGTGCTGTTCTGCACCAACTTCATCAAGGATGAACAGGTCGTTAGCAACGAAAGCATAAGCTGCATCAGCTTGTTTCAGTTCGGCAGTGTTGTGTGCTCCGTAAAGTTTGCTTGCACCACAGAACGCTGTAAACTCTTCACCAATATATGAACCATTTGCTCCTCTGTTATCATCAACTGTACTCAAATTTTGAACGATATTGAACAGATTTTCTGCCTTATATTTGAATGTCAGAGATTCATAAGCATCATCTTCATCATCAGAAAGAATAAACTTCTGTGCTCTTGAATCATACGCCAATACCTCATCTGTCGCAGCTTCAGTTACAATATACTGGCTCATGTTCATAACATCATTAGCATAACCATTCTGAGTTTTGTCAGATGCATACCGAGTATAGTGTCTTACCACCTGAGAGTTTTTAGTATTTCCATCATTTTCGAAAGTAGCTTTTGCCAAACGGAAAGCAACAGCTTCAGCCTTGTCATCGGACAAGAACAATGCACCGTCTTCGTCCTTTGCCAAATAGACAGTATCACCGGTTGCTTTTACCGGAGTTGCGATACGGAATGCTTTCTGCAACAAGTCGTCGTTGGTATATTTTGACAAATAGCCATCTGTATAATTTGTGCTCGGTTCACCCACCTTCGTGAAGGTATAAGTAAAGTTACCGTTAGAGAATGTCAGTGTTTTTCCTTCGATCTTACGAAGACCATTGATAGCCTGAGAACGGCCGGATTCACGGTTTACAAAAACATCACCGTTCCACAACCATTGTCCTTCCGGATAAGCCAATGCTACCTGTGCAGCAGGAACCCATGCAAATTTAGAATCACAGCTCGGACCAGCCACCAATGTTTCAATGACTTTACCGTTAGCATCATATTCAGTCTGAGTGATGTTCCAAACTGCATCATTGAAGATTGCATAATTAACATTATTGTCATCACCTAACTTTACATAAGTATTTTCAGTCGTTGTACTACCGTTCCAATTGTTAGTAAAAGAAGCGGCACCGACCAGCTGAGACAAATTACTATTTTTAATCTCTGATACAAAATCTTCAACATTTACAGGATCGTTAGCATCACCAGTTGTCAAATAGTAAGTACCGTTAACACCAGCAACCATCAATTCGTAACCTTCACCAGCTACTACTTCCAACGGTTCTCCGGTAATAGCATTCGGTTGAGTGAATTTGAATGTTTTAGCCAGGATTTTTTTAGAATCTGACATCTGTTCTGATGTCATCGTCGTAAACTTATAACCGCTCTTATCTTTTCCCTGCAAACTGTTAGACAGGTTACCCCATTTATCAGTTGTCAAAACTATATATTTACCAGCTTCATTCTTCAACATGATACCATCAGCAGTCTGTATAGCTGTCAACTTTCCAGTAAAGACATTACCTTCAAGATCACTGTAAGCACCATCCCAAATCAACTTATTAGGTTCATTATTATCTCCTTTTGTCTTACCAATCGTAATTGCGAAACCGCCTTCCAACTGGGCATTCAGTTCACCTGTTGATAACATATGAGTCGGCAGTGTGTACATTACCATCGATGTACCATTCGCTACCAATTCATAACTATCACCAACCTGTGTCACACATCTATCGGTAATAATTTTGCCATCCTTACCAACAGCTTTCAGAATTGCATTGTCAAATTTAAATACTGTATATACAGCCTTAGAAGCCTGGGCTGTATATTTACCATTTTCGTCAAACTGAAGCTTAGCTCCATTCGCATTCGTAAATTCAAAACCAATTACCCCACCATTTACTTTAATTGCAGAAACTTTCCAGGCATTTGCTTTTGTAACAGCTGTAAAACCCTTTTCTGCTGTTAAAGTTCCATCCAATGAAATTGAGTAAGATTCCGAGTAAGGCGCATCACTCTTACTATCATGCACCTTCAACACATGATAGAACTCTTTGTCAGCAACATCTTTGGGCCAAACTTTCACCTGTGCATTTGCGCTGAACAACCCACCAGCCAGCAGCATGCTGACTAAAAGCGTAGAAAACTTTTTGTTCATAATCATTAAAAATTAATTGTTAATAAAATAGTGTATAAAAATTCAACAACTAATTTTACGAAGGAGAGAACAACTCCCCGCGAATGATTATGGACGGGCACAAAAAAAACGCGGGCTTGCTGTCTATTATCAAGTTTTAGGTATCGGCAAACACCCGTTCAACAATAATAGAACAAAAGCCCGCGCCTTATACGATATAATATAATCCACCCATAAAAAATGGGAGACAAACTTATACGTAACCAGCGCAAGCATTTACTGTCCATTATTCTGTTGAACTTAAAATTTTGCCGATTTTAAAACTTAGAATAATCTTCGTAAAATGCTTACAATATGTAATTGACCCCGCGTCCTGTGAGCCGCTGCCCACTACGGAATCGTTGCAAAGGTAAATAGGTTTTCCGAATCAGCAAGAAAAAACAGGCATATTTTTCCAAAATATATGGGTTACAGGACAAAACAATACCGTTTATGCAACATTTCTGCCGGTTCGGAGGATAAGATGATTTCCTCCATGAAGAGAAAAATTTTTTCCGCTCCGAATAATTCTTTCTTAACTGCCTGCAAATTCTGTAATCAGTGGCACTGATTATATAATCACAAGCACTGATTATATAATCACTGACACTGATTTTATAATCGCTGGCACTGATTACAGAATTTATAGACACTTGGCCATTTTTCTATGCTTATGTAGATACGTTTTCTTGTAGCGGAGGAACAATATATTTATATCGGATTTAAGATTCGCAGCGCAAGAGAAAAAAGATTTCATACAATAAATACGTTTCATATATAAGAAATACCTATTTTTGTTGCAATATATTATGGTATAATGGCGAATAAAGAAAAAATAGATAATCTGCTTCTGGATATCCGGGAGCTTGAAACGTTGGTCGTCGGCATACGGGATGCAGAAATGTATCCGGTATCTTTTTTCGGCCGTACTTTCGACCTCACCCATAAGGTTCTTCAGGATCTGCATGCTTTGGAAACGGCCCAGATCGAGATGCTGCGCAAACAGATGGAAGAACATCAGGCGTTGATCCAGTCTATCCCTCCATCGGCCGCCCAGGTACAGGCGACACAGGCAGAGACGGAACCGGCCCCTCAAGAACCGGAAGCCCAACAGGACGTAACGGTAGAAACCGTAAAAAGAGCTCTTCCGGAAGAAAAGCCAGAGAAAGAACCGGCGGTTGTCCAACCGACCCCCATAATGACTCCCGCAGAGGAAATCAGGCAGGAACCTCCCGCAGAGAAGGAATCCCCGGCCCAACCGGAGCCAGCCCCCGTTGAAGAGCAGAAAGCAGCGACCGTTGTGGAAACGCCCGAAAAAGTGATCCCCGCAGAACGTCCCGGATTATTCCTCAACGACCTGTTGGAGAAGAAAAACCTCTCGGACTTCCGCAAGGCATTCAGCCTTAACGATCGTTTCCGTTTCCGCCGCGAACTGTTCGGAGGGGATGAGGCACGGATGAGCAAAGCAATCAACGACCTGAACGACCTTCATACGTATGAAGAGTCGGTCGCCTATTTGAATAACGAATTAAAGTGGAATATGGAGGATGAAGCGGTTGCAGACTTTATCAAGCTGCTGGAAAAACGCTTCCTCTGAATAATGGACAATTGACAGTGGACAATCGACAATGTATTTGTATTTGTCTTCTTCATTGTCAATTGCCAATTATCAATTGTCAATTAAAAAGTGCTATGGCAAAATTAACAGTAGTGCCCACCCCTGTCGGAAATCTGGAAGACATGACGTTCCGGGCAATCCGCATACTGAAAGAGGCTGATCTCATTCTGGCAGAAGACACACGTACTACAGGCATCCTGCTCAAACATTTCGAAATACAAAACAGGATGCAGTCGCACCACAAGTTCAACGAGCATAAAACGGTCGAACAAGTGGCCGCCCGTATCAAGGCAGGCGAAAACATTGCATTGGTGTCGGACGCCGGTACGCCCGCGATATCCGATCCCGGATTCATGTTGGTGCGTGAATGTGTACGCCAGGGAGTAGAAGTGGAATGTCTGCCGGGAGCCACCGCTTTCGTCCCGGCATTAGTCGCTTCAGGATTGCCTAACGAGAAATTCTGCTTCGAAGGTTTTCTTCCCCAAAAGAAAGGAAGGCAGACGCGCCTGAAAGAACTCTCGACGGAATATCGCACCATCATCTTCTATGAGTCACCTTTCCGGCTGGTCAAGACGTTGACTCAATTGGCCGAGTTTTTCGGGAATGACCGTCCGGTTTCCGTTTCACGTGAAATATCAAAGATACACGAAGAAACCGTGCGCGGCACACTGGACGAAGTGATTGCCCACTTCACCGTGAACGAACCGAAAGGTGAAATTGTTATTGTATTAGCAGGCTTAAAAGATAAAAAGGACAAAGAGACAGGAACAGAAGTTTAACGTAACAACAGAAAGGACATGAAGAAAGTATTAATTGCAACAACGATTTGCACAGCTATGCTGGCCTCTTGCGGACAGAATTCGGCAGAATATAAGAAGCTGAAAGCAGAAAACGACTCCCTGAAAATCGAAAATACCAAGAGCAATGCGGAAATGAATGAGATACTCGGCATCCTGAACGAGGTGGAAGCCGATATCCAATCGATCCGTGACGCAGAAAACTATATCAACATACAGCAACAGAACGGAGATCTGAACAAGAGCAGCCGCGAACAGATCAAAGAAAACATGCAACTGATCAGCGAAACGCTGAAAAAGAACAAACAGCAGATCAGCGAACTGGAAGAGAAACTGAAAAAGAGCGGCATCCAGTCTATCGCCCTGAAGAAAACAATCAGCCGCCTTTCTTCCGAACTTGACCAGAAAGCCAACATGATTGTCGCCTTGCAGGAAGACCTCGCCAAGAAGAACGTACGTATCCAGGAATTGGATGAAATGGTGACTTCGCTGAACGAGGATGTAGAAAACCTGGCCACCACGGCGGCAGCCCAGTCCGAAAAGTTGCAGGAACAGGACAAGAAACTCAATACCGCTTATTATTGCTTCGGCACGGCGAGAGAACTGAAAGACCAGAAGATCCTCTCCGGAGGCGGCTTGTTCGCCAAATCAAAAACATTGCAGAGCGGCTTCAACAAAGATTATTTCATCTCAATCGACATCCGCGAGGTGAAAGAGATCCCCTTGTTCGCCGGTAAAGCCAAACTGAAATCCAACCATCCGAAAGGCTCATACGAATTCATAAAGGACGAAGACGGCAACATGACGCTGAAAATCACGGATGAAAAAACATTCTGGAGCCTCGGTAAATATTTGGTGATAGAAGTGGGATGATGAAATACAAAAGTCTTTTCATTGATTTGGACGATACCCTTTGGGATACGTACCATAACAATAAAGAATGCCTTGAAGAGCTATATACCGATTACCACTTTAATCGGTATTATGCCTCCTTCGAGGCTTTCTTCGATATCTACCGGCCGCACAACAACCGGCTTTGGGAACAGTACCGCAACAATGAAATAGGGCGCCAGACATTGATCGTCGAACGTTTCCGCTATATGCTCCGCCCTTTAGGGATAGAAGACACACAGTCGGCACTGGCGATCAACAACGATTTCCTGCAACGGACCACCCGTAAGACACGCTTGGTGCCGGGTGCCATCGAGTTGCTGGAATACCTGCGTCCCTCCTATCGTATGTATATCCTGTCCAACGGTTTCCGGGAAGTCCAGTTCAAAAAACTCAGCAATTCGGGACTGGCTCCCTATTTCGAAAGGATGATCCTTTCCGAAGACGCCTGCATTCAGAAACCTCATAAAGGTATTTTCGATTTCGCCCTCAAAAACACCAACTCCCGCCGAAACGAAAGCCTGATGATCGGCGACAGTTGGGAAGCTGACATTGTCGGTGCCCACAACTCCCAGATCGACCAGCTGTGGCTGAACCCGAAAGGATTGCCGGCAAAAGGGTTTATACCGACTTATATGGTCGGGAACTTGGAGGAGATTAAAAATATTTTGTAGTTTCTTTCCTTCCTATTTTTGAAAGAAAGTATTACATTTGTAACCATATCATCAAACACATAAAAGACAAAACTATGGGAAAGTTTTACAATCAATTACAAATACGGAACGATATTAAGGAGAGGAAGCGAGTCCAAAAGGAAACGAGAGGTAAATTCTTCTATGACTTGGCCAAGATAACATTCACCTTGGCAATTATAAGCGGAATACCGGCTCTTCTGACCGATATCAAGAACACAATTTATTGGACAACGATCTGCATAGGTTTCTTCCTCACTCTTTTATTGAGTTTTTTTGCAAATAACACATTAAAATAACAGTTTATGAATGGATTAACATTTGCTTTTGCTTTAGGTTCAGTCATCATGCTTATCTTGATTTGGTGGACTACCTACACCCGCTCCGGCAGAAGATGGAATGGAACTGAAGATGAAGATGACAAATAATAAAGGTCGAATTTAAAAAGGGGCTGTGCATATCGTATTTTTGCACAACCCCTTTTCTCCTTTTTCCATTTCCTCCTTTATCAGAACTCCGATGTGAAGTGGAACTTGATATCCGGGAAATCCTGCTGGGCCATCATCAGCACATAGCCGGAATCGGCCAGATAGACATCGCGTCCCTCCTTGTCGAGCGCCATATACTGGGCCTTGCGGCGTTTGAAGTTTTCAAGGGCGGCGGCATTGTCGCTTTCTATCCAGCAGGCTTTATAGAAGCTGATCGGTTCCCACTTACACTGTGCACCATATTCGTGAAGCAAGCGGTACTGGATCACTTCGAACTGCAACTGTCCGACCGTACCGATAATCTTACGTCCGTTGAACTGGTTGGTAAAGAGCTGGGCGACGCCTTCATCCATCAGCTGTTCGATCCCCTTGTTCAACTGCTTGGCCTTCATCGGGTCGGCATTCTCGATATATTTGAACATTTCGGGAGAGAAACTCGGCAATCCTTTGAAGTGAAGTTCTTCACCGGAAGTCAGCGTATCGCCGATCTTGAAGTTTCCGGTATCAGGCAAACCGATGATATCGCCGGCAAAAGCCTCGTCCACCACTTCCTTCTTCTGCGCCATGAAAGCCGTAGGACTGCTGAAGCGCATCATCTTTCCGAAACGGACATGCTTGTAGTTGGCATTACGCTCGAAACGTCCGGAACAAATCTTCACAAAAGCGATACAACTGCGATGGTTCGGGTCCATATTCGCATGGATCTTGAAAACGAAGCCGGAGAAAGCATCCTCTTCCGGATCGACCACCCGTTCCACAGCCGACACGGGACGGGGAGAAGGAGCGATATTGATAAAGCAATCCAGCAACTCTTTCACCCCGAAGTTATTCAAGGCAGAACCAAAAAACACGGGAGCAATATCTCCTTCCAGGTAGGTATCGACATCGAATTCGGGATAAACCCCTTCTATCAGTTCGATATCGGAACGGAGCTTTTCTGCCTGTCCGGCATCGATATAGTTTTCAAGTTCCGGGCTGTTGATATCCTTAAATTCCACGTTCTCCGTCACATATTGCTTGCTCGGCGTATAGAGATTCAGTTTCTGTTCATATATATTATAGACGCCACGGAACCGTTGTCCCATGTCGATCGGCCAGCTCAGCGGGCGCACATTGATATGCAGTTCCTCTTCTATCTCATCCAGCAAATCAAAAGGATCTTTACCATCACGGTCCATCTTGTTGACAAAAACGATCACCGGAGTCTTACGCATACGGCAAACCTCCATCAACTTACGAGTCTGCGCCTCTACTCCCTTGGCGATATCGATTACGATAATAACGCTATCCACCGCCGTCAGCGTACGGAACGTATCTTCGGCGAAGTCCTGGTGACCGGGCGTGTCGAGGATATTGATCTTATGGCCGGAATAGTCGAAAGCCATCACGGAGGTTGCGACGGAGATTCCGCGCTGCTTCTCGATTTCCATCCAGTCGGAGGTGGCCGTCTTCTTGATCTTATTGGACTTTACGGCACCCGCCACATGGATGGCTCCCCCAAAGAGCAACAGCTTTCTCGGTAAGGGTAGTCTTACCGGCATCCGGGTGGCTGATTATGGCAAACGTTCTTCTTCTTTCAATCTCTTCTGAATACTGGCTCATTCTATTTTATCTGTATATATTATTTCGTTTTATAATCCCAGTTTCATTTCTTCCCGAAAACGACATCCCGATGTCATCCGAAACGACATCCCGATGAAGCTCCCGGCGACATCTCGGTGAAGCGCCCGGTGACATCCCGATGAAGCTCCCGGCGACATAGGGATGTCGTTTCGACCCTCATCCGCATGTCTGCGACAGCCGCTTCAGGCAGTGCTTCAGACTCTGCTCCCAATGCGGGATGCCGATGCCGTAGGTAGCCTTGATCTTCGCCTTGTTCAGGACGCTGAAATGCGGACGGGCAGCCTTCGCAGGATAATCTTTGGACTCAATCGGGAGAACGTGGCAGGGCGCATCGCCCAACTCCATAATCTTCACGGCGAAATCATACCAACTGCAAACTCCTTCGTTGGAATAATGATAGATACCGGGAACGAAAGCACCCGCCTCCGCCTGCACCGACACCGCTAAAATGGTAGCCGCCAGGTCACCGGCATACGTCGGCGAACCAATCTGGTCGAACACGACAGGCAATTGCTCCCGTTCATTTCCCAGACGCAACATCGTCTTGACAAAATTATTACCGAACTCGGAGTACAGCCATGCCGTACGGATGATTACCGCATCCGGGCAAACCTCCTGCAAAGCCTGTTCACCGGCAAGTTTCGTACGCCCGTAGGCAGAAGCCGGACAAGTCGCGTCCGTTTCCACATAAGGCAGATGATTCGTACCGTCGAACACGTAGTCGGTAGAAACATGGATCACCCTCGCCCCGGCTCTACGCGCCGCCTCTCCTAAGTTCCGAACGGCATCCCGATTGATACGCGAACAAAGAGCTTCGTCATCTTCCGCCTTATCCACAGCCGTATAGGCTGCACAATTGATGATATAATCGGCTTGCTTCTCCTTGACAAAAGCATCCACAGCCCGGGCATCACAAATATCGAGCGTATCCACATCCGTAAACACAAACGCATATTGCGGATATCCGGCAGCCAACTGCCGGATCGAATTGCCCAGTTGCCCGTTAGCTCCTGTTACTAAAATCGTTTTCATCTTGTCTTATTCTTCTAATTTCAGTTCCCCATTCATATCTTCACGATACTTCCCGGCCAGAAGCGCCAGGAACGAGCTGATCTGTTTGATCCCCTCCATCGTTTCGGGGCTGATTTCCTTTCCTTGCATCTTCAGCATCAGGAAACCGTAAATAGCATTGAAGCAAGTCTCCAACTCAGGCAAGTCCTCGCCGCCCGATTTGGCACGGAGCTGGACGATAAAGGGGAGTGTTTTATAATAAGCCGCCCCGTAGACCATCTCCTTCGGCGATTTCAGAAGACGGAGGTGCAGATCGGTCAGTGCGATGATCACATTCTTGTTCAGCTGGATATGTCCTTTTTCCTTCACCCCTTCGCTGCGCATCATCTCGATCAGCTCCTCATACCATTGGGCTATCTCTTCCTTTACATCGTCCGGCCGGTCGTAACGTTCCACGATCGTGCGGCGGATCGAGTCCATATCGAAATTATTCGCACGTATCAGGTCTTCCACCTGCCACATGTACAACAGATATTCGGCTATATTTTCCTTTCTTTTTTGTCTCGCGATAATCATGGGAGCAAAGATACACTATATTCGGATAATGCCTGATAAAAATCCGCATCTTTTACACCTAACTGGCGGCAGGCCAAGCGGGCAGCGTTCAGATTGATCAAGAAAAAGCGATCCGGAATATAGACGGGGAAATCCCCGTAGCGAGTCTGCAAATAGGTCTTTCCATCTTTCTCGACCACGACATGCTGGTCGTAGGGCATAGCCGTTATATCCTCGCGCACTTCCTGGGCAAGCTGTTTGACGACAGGATCGCCGTCGAAATAGATCAGCTTTCCTCCGCGCTCGATGGAAGAGGCGAACGTACGGAAAGTCGTGTGATAGGCTTCCGGCGTGGCATGGTCGGTCGCGGAAGTCCACATCAGATTGGTCAGAATGGCAATATGCGGACGATAGAATTCAAGCTGGAAGCGTTTCTCCAAAGCAGACGTGACATGCTCGTCGCCCTCGATAATCGCAATCCGGGCTTCGTAGCTCAGATGCACACGGTTAGGCAACAAGGGAACTTCGCTGGTCAAAGCATAGTCGAACGCCAGTTTCTGTTGCCTCAGGGCGCAGACAATCATCGAGATGATCGTCTTCTTTCCCCGGCTGCCGGCAACCACGACCCGCGTCTTCTCTTTCGTCCGCTGAAATATGAATTCAGGGATCGAAAGCACTAATAATCCCAGTTCCTTTGCGCGTATCAATTCGGGGTTGTCCTGACGGACCGTCGCCCCTAACACCACAAAATGTATATCCTTTGTTAATCTCTCCGGAAACCATCCGTCTCCATGACAAGTACAACCTTCCTTCCTCAACTCAGCAATGGAGTCATCAACCAGTCCTACACCGGATACGCTTACTTCATATCCTTTCTGGTGAATCGCCAACGCCAAATCAAACAACAAAGGCTCAGTTACGGAGATTAAATGAACTTTTCGCATCACTCAGATTTTGCCTGCAAATGTACACAATTTCATTTACCCGTTGTACGGAGCAAGAAGAAAAAACTTCCCTATCTTTGTCCGAAAAAGCAAAACTTATGGATATTCAACTTATAGATACCGGCTTTTTCCATGCAGACGGAGGTGCCATGTTCGGGGCGATCCCCAAAACTGCCTGGAGCCGCCGTTACCCCGGCGATGGACAAAACGGGTGCATCTTGGCCATGCGCACCCTATTGGTGCGTGACGGGAGCGGGAAGATCGTACTCGTTGACAACGGGGCGGGCAACAAGCACCTGAAACAACTCAGCTATTACAACTTCTTCGACCTCGTCGACCTGAAGGAAGAACTTCAAAGACGAGGCGTTGCCTGTGAGGAGGTGACGGATGTCGTACTCACACATCTTCACTTCGACCATTGCGGATATACGACACAAAAAGAAGAGCAACCGGACGGAACGCCGCTCTTTAAAATAACCTTTCCGAATGCCACCCATTGGGTAAGCCGTGCACAATGGGAAAATTTCCTTCACCCGAACGCGCTCGAAGCCGACTCCTATTTCATCGAGAATATGCAAGCCGCCTACGACAGCGGAAAGCTCCGCCTCATCGAAAGCGACACGAACCTCTGCCCCGGTATCGACCTACGGCTGTTCGACGGACATACACCGGGACAAATCGCCCCTTACATCACGACGCCCGAGCGCACCTACGTCTTCGCAGGCGATGTCATCCCGCTGGCGGCAAGCGTTTCGCCTCTCTGGATCTCGGCATACGACACGTATCCTGTCGTATCCTACAACGAAAAAGTGCGGATGCTGGAAGAGGCGACCTTAAAGAAACAGGCGATCATCTACTGTCACGACGCCTATACACAGTGCACTACTGTGAAAAAGGTGCAGGACTTTTTCAAGATCGATCAAAAGGTTTCACTTTTCACCTTCGGGAAACAAAAGTTTCATCGGCATGGAACAGAAACAATATAGTAGTCCGATCAAAGAAAAGCCTGTTATATTGTAGGGAAGTCTACTATTTATCTTTATCTTTGTCTTTGCATAATCATAAATTAATCCTGGTCATCATGAAAAAGACAATCTTCGCATCATTGACAATCCTGGCATTCTCGGCCCTGATGTTCTGTTGCAGCAATGCTCCCAAGCAGGAGAAAGTGCTTCGCCACGTTGTCATGTTCGGATTCAAACCCGAAGTATCCGCCCAACAGATCAAAGAAGTCGAAGATGCTTTCTGCGCACTTCCTTCCCAGATAAACCTGATCAAAGGGTACGAATGGGGGACGGATTGCAGTCCCGAAGGATTGCAACAAGGATTGACGCACTGTTTCTTCCTGACGTTCCATTCGGACGCGGACCGCGACGCCTACCTCGTCCACCCGGCGCATAAGGCTTTCGGGAAAGTATTAGGGAACAAGGCTTCTGCCGTCACCGTCGTGGACTACTGGACTAAATAAGAATCATTATTTTTCTCACTTATAACATTTTAAACGCATGAACAAACTAACGAAGTATGCATGTATCCTGACAGTCCTGGCCGGAGCCGTGGCCTGTTCGGATGGTAAAAAAGCACAAGGAGACTATGCCGTTATCCCGCTTCCGCAAGAGATAACCCAAGGTGGCAACACTCCGTTCCTGTTGAAACCGTCTACCCCCATCTCCTATCAGGAAGGTGATACGGAAATGGAACAGACCGCCCGTTTCCTTGCCTCCTATATCAAAGAGACTACGGGATATGAACCGAAAGTAATCGCCGGAAACGCAGACAAAGGCATTCATCTGTCGATCGTTTCCGACATCCGGCATCCGGAAGGCTACCGTCTGCTGGTCAGCGAGAACGGCATCGAGATCGCCGGAGCATCCAACGCCGGCATTTTCTATGGCGTACAGACCTTGCGCAAGTCTATCCCCGCCGTAGCCGCAGGAATGGATATCGAACTTCCTTCCATCTGCATCAACGACTATCCGCGTTTCCCCTATCGCGGTATGCACCTCGATGTTTCCCGCCATTTCTTCCCGACCGACTCGGTCAAGAAGTTCATCGATATGCTCGCCTTGCACAACATGAACCGTTTCCACTGGCACCTGACAGACGACCAGGGATGGCGCATCGAGATCAAGAAATATCCCGAACTGACCAAGATCGGGGCGCAACGCAAGGAAACCGTCATCGGCCGTAACTCCGGCAAATATGACGGCAAACCGTATGGCGAAGGGATGTTCTACACGCAAGATGAAATCCGCGACGTGATCGCTTACGCTCAAGAACGCTTCATTACGATCATCCCCGAAATAGACCTTCCGGGACACCAGCTGGCTGCCATCACGACCTACCCGGAATTGGGTTGTACAGGCGGACCGTATGAAGTATGGACACAGTGGGGCGTTTCCGACGACGTGATCTGTGCCGGTAATGAAAAAGCCATGACCTTCCTTGAAGACGTGCTTGGCGAGGTGATCGACCTTTTCCCGTCCGAATATATCCATGTAGGTGGTGATGAGTGCCCGAAGGTACGTTGGGAGAAATGCCCGAAATGCCAAGCTCGCATCAAGGCGGAAGGTATCAAGGGAGATAAGAGGCATTCCGCCGAGGAATATTTGCAAAGCTACGTGATCTCCCGCATGGAGAAATTCGTGGAGAGCAAAGGACGCCATATCATCGGCTGGGACGAAATCTTGGAAGGCGGACTGGCTCCGAACGCAACGGTGATGAGCTGGCGCGGCGTAGCCGGAGGTATCGAAGCGGCCAAACAGAAGCATAATGTGCTCATGACGCCTAACTCTTACCTGTATTTCGACTACTATCAGTCTACCGACACAGAGCACGACCCGCTTGCCATCGGTGGTTACCTGCCATTGGAACGCGTCTATTCATTCGAACCGACTGCCGGAATCCCGGAAGAGTACCAGAAATATGTAACCGGTGTACAGGCGAACCTTTGGACAGAATATATCCCGACATTCAGCCAGGTCGAATATATGGTATTGCCGCGTATGGATGCATTGGCAGAAGTGCAATGGACAAACGCTCCGAAGGATTTCAAGGCATTCCTGCCGCGCTTAGTCCGCATGACCGCACTTTACGACCGCTTAGGTTACAACTATGCCAAACATATCTTCGACATCCGCGCTTCCTTTGCGACCGACGGTGACAAAGGTGAAATCGTCGTGACACTCGAAACCGAAGGTACCGCCGATATCCATTATACGCTTGACGGCAGCGAACCGACGGCAACCAGCCCGAAATACGAAGCCCCTCTCCGCATCAAGCAAAATGCAGAAGTAAAAGCCGTAGCTGTCCGCCCGACCGGAAACAGCCGCATCTTCTCCGAAAAGATCGATTTCAACAAAGCGACAGCCAAACCGGTCACACTGAAAGTAGCTCCCAGCAGAGGATATGACTTCAACGGCGGACCGGAACTGACCGACGGCCTAAGCGGCAACGACAACTACAAGACCGGACGCTGGTTAGGATTCCAGGGCAAAGACCTGGATGCCGTTATCGACTTGAAAGAACCGACCGAATTCAGCAAAGTCTCTTTCAACACGAATGTTGTGAAAGGGGACTGGATCATGGGGGCGGCAGGCGTTACCGTAAAGGTATCGGACGACGGACAGAACTTCAAGGAGGTAGCATCCAAAACAATTCCGTCTTTAGGTAAAGACGACAAAGACGGCCTTTATCCGCAGGAAATCTCCTTCTCCCCGGTAAAAGCCCGCTATGTCGAAGTCATCATCAAGAGCGACAAACTTCCGTCATGGCACGGAGGTGCAGGTAATCCGGCGTTCTTGTTTGTGGACGAGATCAATTTGCAATAAGTAGATTTAGGCACAGATTTCGCGGATTTCACGGATTCGCTTTCTCATCTCCGTATAATCCGCGAAATTCGTGCCTAAAAAATATAACATAGTTTTGCTATTCTAACATATTCCCCCATGAAAAGAGACATACTTATCCTTTCAGCCCTTTGTACCTGTTGCAACCTTTTTGCCGAAGAGATCACGATCAAGCATCTCAGGTATGCAGGCCCTTATGAAATAAAAAGCCCGTTCATCGTCGACAGCCTTGACGTGAACAGTAAGAAATTTACAGATGCCGAGCTATTAAAAACCGCCATCCCCTTCAACAACGTCCGGGAAAGCAACCGGACACTGGATGCCGCCGCTACAGCCGGACAAAGCAAAAACAGCTCCGTCAGCCTCGCCTCCTTCTATCTGAACAGTGACCGCTATACGGCCGGAACTCTACTGATCAGCGGACCGGAACATTACGAAGTATATATCGACAACGAGAAGCAGACACCCGCCAACGGCGAGCTCAAGCTCACGCTCGAACCCCGACGCTACGAAGTCGTAATCAAATATCTTACAGCCCCGGACGAAACAAACCGCATTCCGAAAGCGACCTTTAAGACGGACAGCAAAGCCATTGTCACGGCGACAACCGATCCGGAGAAGCGTTACACCTTGAGCGATGTCTTCGACGGTATACGCTTCCGCTCCGTCAGTCTCTCCCCCAACGGCAAATACCTGCTGACCGCCTATCAGACAACTTATCCCGGCGGCGATACCGAATCCTTCCAGCAAGTGACCGACCGGGCCACAGGACAGGTTTTAATGGAGAGCGACAACCGTCAGTATAGCTGGATGCCCCGCAGTAACCGTCTTTACTATACCCGTAAAGGCATACAGGGGAAAGAGCTTGTCACCATCGATCCGGCCACCCAAGCCGAGTCTGTCCTTGCCCGTAACCTACCAGACGGCTGGTTCAGCTTCGCCCCTACAGAGGATTTCCTGTTATTCAACGTCACTGAAGAGGGGCCGAAGAAAGGGGAAGACCTTCAGGAAATCCTTGTGCCTGATGACCGTCAACCGGGATGGCGTACCCGTTCGTTCATCCATAAGTACGACTTGGCAACCGGAGTGTTCCAACGTCTCACCTACGGACATACTTCGACTTCCATCAACGACATTTCCGACGACGGCCGTTACCTGCTCTTCACTTGTAGCGAACGGGAACTGACGAAACGTCCGTTTTCGACTACTTTGCTCTATCGGATGGATCTGCAAACATTGGAGACGGAACTTCTTTTGAAAGATCCGTTCATCAATTACGCCCAATTCTCACCCGACGGCAAGATGCTGGCAATTACCGCATCCGGGGAGGCTTTCGATAAAATAGGGTTGCAGATAGCACCGGGGCAGACTTCCAACATGGCCGACGGACAACTCTTCCTTTACGATCCGGTAAGCAAACAGGCGAATCCTGTCACCAAAGATTTCAATCCATCGGTTCAGAACTTCGTTTGGAACACAGGTGATAAACAGATCTATTTGCAAGGAGAAGATAAGGATTGCGTACGCCTGTACGTCTTGAATCCGGCAACCGGGAAAATCCTCCCCGTCCCGTTAAAAGAAGATATCCTATCGGATTTTACGATTGCCGAAACAACTCCCGAACTGGTCTATTTCGGCGAAAGCGCCTCCAACTCGCAACGTCTCTATTCCGTCAACCTGAAAAAGAATCATTCTGTCTGCCTGAAAGACCTTTCAGCCGATATCTTGAAAGATATCACCCTCGGCGAAGTGCACGACTGGAATTTCCGGGCGGCTGCCGGCGACACGATCTACGGTCGTTATTACCTGCCACCTCATTTCGATCCTAACAGGAAATACCCGATGATCGTGAACTACTACGGGGGAACCAGCCCGACAGAACGTTCGCTCGAAAACCGGTATCCGTCACACGTATATGCGGCATTGGGCTACATCGTCTATATCATCCAACCCAGCGGAGCAACCGGCTTCGGTCAGGAGTTCTCCGCCCGCCACGTGAATGCATGGGGACAGCGTACGGGAGACGAGATTATCGAAGGGACAAAGAAATTCTGTGCCGAACACAACTTTGTCGACATTAAAAAGATCGGTTGCATAGGAGCATCCTACGGCGGCTTCATGACGCAATACCTGCAAACGAAGACGGATATCTTTGCCGCCGCCATCTCCCATGCCGGAATCAGCGACATTACCAGCTATTGGGGCGAAGGTTACTGGGGATATTCCTACAGCGCCCTGGCAAGTGCGAACAGTTATCCCTGGAACGCACGGGATATGTACACGTTGCAAAGCCCGCTGTTCAATGCCGACAAGATCAACACCCCGATCCTTTTCCTGCATGGTACGGTCGACACGAACGTCCCGGTAGGTGAGAGCATCCAGATGTTTACAGCCTTGAAACTGTTGGGCAAACCTACGGCCTTCGTACAGGTAGTAGGACAAAACCACCAGATACTGGACTATAAAAAGCGTGCCGAATGGAACAAAACCATCTACGCTTGGTTCGCCAAATGGCTCAAGGACCAACCGGAATGGTGGAACACCATGTATCCGGAAAAGGCGTTGTAAAACTGACGATCCCCGGTTACCATTGGACTGCGCTACTTCAGTCCAATGGTGGCCATATCGCCCCATCCGGTCGGGCGCATACATTCATACGTTTATCCCGTGTTTCCTAAAGATCGCTTTCGCATTGGCCAGCCGCTCTGCCGAAAGCGGTTCCACCCCTTTCAGTTTATAATCCAGACCTTGTGCCTCATATTTGTAGACACCCATGATATGATAAGGCAGAAGCTCGACTTTCTGAACCACATTATATGAACTGATATATTCCGCCAGTTTGTTCAAAGCATCATCATTATCCGTCAGGCCGGGAACGACCACATGGCGGACCCATACAGGAATGCCGCGTTTCTCCAACTCGTCAAGGAAACGCAAAGTGTTATCAAGTTTCACGGCAGTCAGACGGGGATGAAGTCCGGCGTCGATCGTCTTGATGTCCAACAGAACCAGATCGACATATTCAAGGACTTCTAAAGCTTTACCGGAACAGATATAGCCGGAAGTATCCAACGCCGTATGAATGCCGTTCTCATGGCAAAGGCGGAAAAACTCTTTAAGGAATTCCGGTTGTAACAAAGGCTCGCCACCGGTCACGGTAACACCGCCTTTGGCGATAAAATTCTTATAGCGCGACACCTCGGCAAGCAACGCTTCGGGTTCCAACAGATAAGGTGTCTCACGCTTTACCTCCCAGGTATCCGGATTGTGGCAATACAGACAGCGAAGCGGACACCCTTGCATAAAAACAACAAAGCGGATTCCGGGACCGTCAACGGTCCCGAAACTCTCTAAAGAATGTATGTATCCCAACATATTAATCAATGGACAATTGAGAATTGTCAATTCTCAATTATAAACTGCTGTTGATGGTACGCGAGATGACATCAAGCTGCTGTTCGCGTGTCAGCTTGACGAAATTGACAGCATAGCCCGAAACACGGATCGTAAGCTGCGGGTATTTCTCCGGGTGCTCCATCGCATCTAACAGCAGGTCCTTATCGAACACGTTCACATTCAGATGCTGTCCGCCGTCAGGCGTGAAATATCCATCCAGGAGGCTCACCAAGTTGCTCACCTGAATATCGCGCTCCTTGCCCAAAGTGGCCGGTGAAACGGCAAATGTATAGGAAATACCGTCATGCGCATGCTGGAAAGGCAGTTTGGCAACAGAAGCCAAAGCGGCGACAGCCCCTTTCGTATCGCGTCCGTTCATCGGGTTGGCTCCCGGGGCGAACGGCGTTCCACCCGGACGGCCATCGGGAGTCGTTCCGGTTTTCTTTCCGTAGACCACGTTTGAAGTGATCGTCAGGATAGACTGTGTCGGTGTGGCATTGCGGTATGTCTGATGCTGGCGCAGGTATTCCATGAACTTCTCGGTAATGTCGACAGCGATACTGTCCGTACGATCGTCATTGTTTCCGAAAGGCACATATTCGCCTTCGCGCTCGAAGTCGACAGCCAAACCACGTTCGTCACGGATTACTTTCACTTTTGTGTCACGGATGGCAGCCAACGAGTCGGCAACGATAGAAAGGCCGGCAATACCGGTTGCGCGGATACGTTCCACATCTCCGTCATGAAGCCCCATTTCGAATGCTTCATACGCATATTTGTCGTGCATGTAGTGAATGATCTTCAGTGCATTGACATAGACTTTAGCCAGCCAGCGCATCATCTGCTCGTATTTCTCCATCACTTCATTGTAATCCAGATATTCGCTGGTGATCGGCTCGAAGCGGGGAGCCACCTGCACACCCGATTTCTCGTCACGTCCGCCATTGATCGCATACAACAGACACTTTGCGAGGTTGGCGCGGGCCCCGAAAAACTGCATCTGCTTACCGATCTTCATCGGAGATACACAGCAAGCGATACCATAATCGTCACCATAGTCCGGACGCATCAGATCGTCGTTCTCGTATTGGATGGCGGAGGTATCGATCGATACTTTCGCACAGAAGTTTTTCCAATTATCCGGCGCATTGTTGAACCAAAGCACCGTCAGGTTGGGTTCGGGTGCCGGACCAAGATTATACAGGGTATGCAGATAACGGTAAGATGTCTTTGTCACCAACGAACGGCCGTCAACCCCTTGTCCACCCAGCGATTCAGTCACCCAAACCGGATCACCGGAGAACAGGTCATTGTATTCCGGAGTACGCAGGAAGCGGACAATACGCAGTTTGATAATAAACTGGTCGATCAATTCCTGTGCCTCTTCTTCCGTCAGCTTGCCTTCACGGATATCCTTTTCGATATAGATATCGAGGAATGTGGAAGTACGTCCGAGAGACATGGCGGCTCCATCCTGGTCCTTTACGGCAGCCAAATAAGCCAGATACAAGAACTGTACGGCTTCGCGGGCATCTTTTGCCGGACGTGTCACGTCGAAACCGTAACCGGCACACATTTTTTCAAAAGCTTTCAGCGCTTTGATCTGCTCCGTTATCTCCTCACGGCTCTGAATGATCTCTTCCGTCAGTTCCTGGATATCGAGACGTTTCTGGAAACGTCTCTTCTCCTCGATCAGGATCTGAGTTCCGTACAGAGGCACACGACGGTAATCACCGATGATACGTCCGCGACCGTAAGCATCAGGCAATCCGGTGATGATGGCAGAACGGCGTGCTGCAATCATTTCGTCCGTATAAGCTGAAAAGACACCTTCGTTATGCGTCTTTCTGTATTTGGTGAAAATCTCTTTTGTCATCGGATCCAGATGATACCCATAGGCTTCCAGACTGTTTTCGACCATGCGGATACCGCCTTTCGGGAAGATACCACGTTTCAACGGGGCGTCTGTCTGCAAGCCGACGATTACCTCGTTTTCCTTATCAATATAACCGGGTCCGTATGTGTCAATCCCCTGGGGAAGTTTCGTTTCGGCGTCATAGACTCCTTTTTCCCTTTCCACCTTAAACATCTCGGTCAACTTGTTCCACACTTTCTTCGTTTTCTCCGAAGAGGGTACGAGGAACGTATCGTCTCCGTCATAAGGTTTGTAATTGTTCTGGATAAAGTCTCTTACATTGATCTCCTTTTTCCAGGTTTCTCCTTTGAACTGCGCCCAGTTCTCGTTTTCAAACTTCATAAGCTTATCTTGTCTATTTCGGTTTAGGCGTGCAAAGATACGTCTTTTCCCCCTATCTGAAAAGGATTGCAAAGGAAGAGGGATGTTAAACCGGAGAAAATACCTACAAATAGGGATAAGAAAAAAACGAAGCCCCGGAAGTACGAATACCTCCGGGGCCTGTTTTTTGTCTGCCGTCCGGTCTTCACAGAGGGAAAAGCAGATGAACTTTTAATTTCATTACTTTAGTATTATTAATATTAACCGGTCGCCTGTTCGCCTGTCGCAGGGTAATTGCCATTGCATGGCACACGACCGAACTATTTGATTATAATTCAATTTTATTTCACGATAGCCTTAACTGCTTCTTCGCCTTCGACAGCTACTACGACTACCCCCTGAGGAGCAGCGATGACAGCGTTGTCAGAAGCAAGGACTGTGTTGACAACAACCTGGCCTAAGATGTTGCTTACTACAACTTTCTTACCAGCAGCGTTAGCGATTGTCACCTGACCTTCACCGGCGATAACAGTAACTTCCGATGTCACGATTGTTTCGTTGTCGGTTGCCAAATCATCATTGTTGCCCTGTTCGATTGTGAAGATCAACGCATCGTCATTGCCTGTCACCTGATCGAAAGAAGAAGTGCTGCCGTCAGAACCAGACATTACGATACAGCCATTCTGCATCTTCAACCAAGAACCGTTAACCGGTTCGATAGGAGTCTTACCCTGAGATTCCATCAAGAATGCACGATCTTCTTCTTTTTCGTTAGCGGCAACTTCCGGATTAACGAAACGCATTGACCATGTTACCAGTTTATGATTGTCGCCTGTCAAATCAACCACATATTTTGCGGCATATTTCTTTTCTTTTACAGCCTTATGGATAGCAGCCGTGTCGAATGTTGCAACTGTTACATCAGCGAACTGACCAGTCAGGATATACAAGCTGTCACCCATATGGGCAGCTTTCACGAAACCTGCGCGAGTGTAACCCTTCCAAGCATAATCCGCCTTATCCTGAGCATTCTCAACAGAGTCAGCAAAGTTCACCAAGTATTTACCCAAGTGGAACGGAGAAACGCCTGCTTTGTCGTGCGGACAGTTTTCTACCGGCTTTTTGCCTGCGTCGATCAATGCCTGGCAAACCGGACATCTTTCGCCGGCTTCGAATGCCTGGTCTTCACGATCGATAGAGATCAAGTATTGCGGTTTGATTTCACCCTGTCCACGTTTTACCCAAGCCGTATCAACGATGAAAGACTTGCCTTCCTTCGTGAAGTCAGGAGTGTAGATACCCAAGAAGTCGATACCCTTCACCATGAAGTTCGGATTAGCTTCGATCTGCAAGTATTCACCACGATATTTTTCTACGAAACGCAGCGTGTCGGCTGCATCACCTTCGTTGCCTTCCAACACCTTGGAGTCAAAACGACGGTACAGAGGAGCGTTATATTTACCGATGAAGAACGTTGAAGTTCTTGTTTCATCCATTTTCTGATCTTTCAAGATTACAGTTTCGTCAGATACACCGACTTTCGTGTAAGTTTCAGTTGCAAGTGCACCCCATTTGCCTGACTGTCCAACAGACAACAGTGCATGATAATGCTTGTTGTTTGTCAGGTCGTTTTCTTCCTTGAACAACAGGGTTACAGGACTACCGTTGTTAACGGTTGTGAACATATACTGGTGTTCTGCATTTTCACACAGATACAAGTCACCCTTGACTGTCGGAATATAGATCTTATAAGCCTGACGACGTAATTGTTTCAAGCCCTTGATACGTTCTGCAGCTTCTTTCGTCACTTTGAAACCGTAGTCGTAGATGCCTTCTACTTTCTCGATCTTGAATGCCTGACTACCGTCAGTTGCCTTAGCCAAAGAGTCGTTTGCAGATTTCACGATATATTTGCCATCAGCATACTGGTGCAGGTAGTTGAAAGTGTAACGATTTACCAACAGAGAATCTTTTTCGAAGTTCTTATAGCCTAACAATGTGTCAGACAGGATAGCCAAGTCTTCGATCTGGAAGAACTTCAGAGAATCGGTTGCTGCCATACCTAATGCTCCAGCAGTCAGATAGAAATTAGCAGCACCGTCTTTCTTGTTCAACTGAACGCTATGGCTCAGGTTTGCAAACTCACGGTTTGTGATTGTCACAGGAGAAGTTTCCTTCACCTTGTCGGAATAGTTCTTGTCTTTCAACACTACCCACTGGTAAGCCGGCATATGTTTAACTTCCTGCAGGTCTGCATTTACAGTTACCCATTTAGCAACAGAAGCTGCACCGTTTACAGTATTATAGATCGGAGCTGCCAAGTACTGGCCTTTACCGTTTGTGATAACATACAGACCGTCTTTTTCTGAGCTATAGTCGTTTCCTTCGACTGTTGCAGTAAAGCCGGACTGGATCAGAGGAAGAACAAAGTCAGCTTCTTTAGCCTTATCGTCATCATCCATATCTGCCACCAAGAAGTTAGGAGTAAGAACAAGAGTCTTATCTGTCAGATACTTCAGAGCGATCAGACCGTCACCGGAAGTAGTGGGTGTAATGGGTGTAGCGGTGATTTCACGGTAATCTGTCTTATCACCAACCGTTACCATATTCGTAGCATACAGTGCGATAGAGTCATTAGCCAAGAAATACTTACCTGTAAAGACTGCACTTCCCAACGGGAAACGAGGTTTCTTGCCAATAGGCTTGCCATCTTTGTCCGTTACTTCGTCATAAGTCGTAGCCGATTTAGTATAAGTCAGCGCACCATTATCTGCATAACTAAACGTACCTCCGATTGAATCGATTGCCAGCTTGTTCAACTGAGAAGTTTCCGAACGGCCATAGAAAGTTGTATCTACTACCAAGTGCATAGGAGTCTTCACATCAGAAGAGTCCTTTATAGAAGAAAGCATGAACTTTTTAGAAGTAGCATTATTATCCGTATCTGCCGAAGAAGCCTTCCAAGCCTTAGCAGTCAAAATATTCACATTACCAGCACCCGCAACATCCTTGCCACCGTTGAAGTGCAACTTACCATCTTTGCCTACGAGGTAGTTGAAGATATCTGGTGTGATTTCAAACTCCTTTTCTGGAGCCGGAGCCGGAGTAATCGGAGTTATCGGAGTCTGCTTCAAAGCATCCACCAATTTACCTTTGATAGCACACAACTTGTTTTCGCTGAAATAGAAAACAGAGTCACCAGTGATGTGGTACAGACCCAATGTCGGTTCATATCCCCAGTCCGTGTTACCACCGTCAGCATAAGCCGCAACTTCGGTTGAAGTTCCCTTGTTATTTGTTTCCAACTGAACGGCGAAAGGCATACCTGTTGCCTTGTTCACGAATGTAAAAGTAGGAACACCATCAACTGTTTTGGATTCGTTGATAGTCATTTGCCACAATCCTTTGAATGCAGTTTCTACATTTTCAATGGAAACAAAATCCGTCTGATCAAAATCAAACTTGCTATCAGCAATAGAAAGATACTCATCAGATGCTCCACAATCTAACGTGACATAGCCCCCATTTTCCACTTCCAGCAACTCCTTAAGAGTCGTCGTTGCGGTCTGTGCAAAAGCCGAGAAGCTACCAGCTACCAAGGCGGTAGCCATAAGAGTAGAAAATCTCTTGTTCATAATTTAACCTTTTAATTAATAATAATGTATATTGAATCTCTATGTCCTTCTCGTTGGCGGGAGTTATACCACCCCGCTTATTTAATTATTGTATAATGACCAAATAAAACGTTCGTTTTTTTTGGTCATTTTCAGGAGGCTTCCAGGAGAGTTCGTATCGGAAAAACGGTTTTTTGTACTTGTTAAGCTATCTGATTGATAAGAAAGAATATAGAAAAGGAAAAATAATTGGAAGAAAGGATTGCAGGTTTAAAAAGTAGTTGTATTTTTGTGCTGTGAAAATGGCAAATTTAAACGAACGTTTTTCTTCCATTTCCTTTTTATACACATACATCCCTTATTAGCAACAACTTACATTAAGAAAAAGCGATTAAATACATACTGAAAAGAAGTCTTTTTCAACCGCTCTCCAATCTCTTACATTTTTTATTAAAGCAAAGATTATCAATCCTATATAAGACATACTTCCTTTATCCACATCGAAGAAGAAAAACGGCAAGAACAGTAACTTTCGTAATTTCCTCTTACATAAGCTCCTCCTTTTGTTAAAGACATGCTTAGCATAATAATGGCTTCAAGACTTGCAAACCCCTACATTATTATCTATCTTTACATCTGTGTCCGTCGCAGACGGGCTAAACACCCATAATACATTACAAATATGAAAGAAAAAATCAACGCCTCCACTATCCCGGACGCTTACCTGCTCTGCATGAACCAAGACTGCCCGAAAGCCACCGGCTGCCTGAGGCGCATCGCCGAGCAACAAATCAGTGATAAAGTGAGACTATGGCGGGTCATCAGCCCCAAATACCAAAAGAACCAAACCGGCGACTGCCCCTATTTCCGCCCTTCCGGCAAGCAGACGTATGCACTCGGTTTCATCGGAATGCTGGAGCAGATACCCTACCGGCAAATGCAAGAAGCTGCCGGCAGACTCTTGAACCATTTCGGGCGCAGAACATACTATCGAGTGCGCAAAGGTGAACGGCCTCTCTCACCGAACGAGCAAAAAAGCATTTTGAATATACTGGAACAGTGTGGCATCGGTGATCCAGGCAAGTTCGATGCCTATTTCGAAACATACGACTGGTAGTCTGTGGCCGGTTACATACCTATGTAACAGTTGTGCCATACCTATGTAACGGCTGTTTCCTGCCGAGGGAACGACTGTGCCATGCCAAGGAAACTGCCGTGCCATGCTGATGGAATTTGTGTGGCACTACCATGTCACACAAATTATCCCTCGTCGAACAATTGATACCCCAGTAAAGAAAGGAACCGATTCCCTAATAAAAAAGAAGCCTCTCTTCACAGAGGGGCTTCTTTTTTATATCGAAAATAACCAATAAAAACTTTCCGATATAGTTAATCATCTTATATGCTTACATAATTAGCAAAAGGTTCTGGATATAGCGATTATACTAATAGTGTTACTTTACTTAATGACATTGCAAAGATACGGGCACCTCCGGCCTCCTGCAATACCTATATGTGAGTAAAAAAGCATCTTTTACTACCTAATCGGGGTGATATTGAGGCACAATACCTACAAATAGGTAACATCGACACCTTTTTACCTACTAATTGCGATTGCCCACCGTTCGCAACCCCTCTAATTTTGCCAAAAATTTAAAAACGCAATGAAAAGGTTAACTAATTTATTAGCAATCATTCTACTAACCTCTTTTGCAACGGTGTTTGCACAGGGACAAGAAGAAACTATGACGACAGGAAAATCCGCAGTGGAACAGTCCGCAGACATCTATGCCACCGGATATGACAAGTTCCGCTTCGGCGGATATGGGGAAATCCTCGCGAACTTCATGGACTACGGCATCAACCGCTTCCGGGGTACGGACAACGGAAACAAGAAAGACCGTCGTAACGCGATCTCCATTCCCCGTTTTGTCCTGGCCTTCGATTACAAATTCAATTCCCAATGGATAGTAGGAGCTGAAATAGAATTTGAGGCAGGAGGAACGGGAAGTGCTTATGAGATAGAGAACACGGAAAACGGAGAATACGAAATGGAGGTGGAAAAAGGCGGTGAAGTCGCTTTGGAACAATTCCACATCACACGTCTTGTCCACCCGGCCTTCAATGTCCGCGCCGGCCATCTGATCGTCCCGGTCGGTTTGACCAACGAGCAGCACGAGCCGATCAACTTCTTCGGGACTTCCCGCCCGGAAGGCGAAACGACTCTCCTTCCTTCCACCTGGCATGAAAACGGTATCGAAGTGTTCGGTACGTTCGGCCGAGGCTACACACGTTTCAACTATCAGGCTTTGGTCGTTTCCGGATTGAACGCCAACGGTTTCGACCGTAATACATGGGTTGCCGGCGGCAAGCAGGGACTGTTCGAAACAGACAACTTCACCTCGCCGGGCTACGTGGCCCGCCTGAACTATTCAGGGGTACCGGGATTGAAAATAGGCGGTTCCTTCTACTATTGCCACAACACGGGAGCCAATTCCGACAAACCGGAGACCTACGTCAAATATGGGAACATACCTTTGCACATCTATACGGCCGACCTGCAATATAAAAACAAATATGTCACCGCACGTGCCAACATGATATACGGTAATCTGAGTAAAGCCGACGACCTCAGCAACGTCAACAACCACCAGAGTGGCGGTTCTCCTTACACACAGACAACCCCGATCGCCAAACGTGCAGTCAGCTACGGTGGTGAAGTGGGCGTCAACCTGCGTGCGGTTTGCAAAGACAACAGGAATGTGCCTGTAATCTACCCGTTCGTCCGCTACGAATACTACAACCCGCAAGAGAAAGGCGAAGGCAAACACACGATGGACTTACGCAACAAAGTAAGTATGTGGACAGCCGGCGCCAACTGGTACGCTCTACCTAACCTTGTCGTAAAAGCGGACTACACGACACGCAAAATCGGAGGCGGCAAATATAACAGTGAAAACGAATTCAGCCTGGCTATCGCCTACATCGGCTGGTTCCTCAGCAAATAAAAACAACATAAACAATTTAATAACTTATCAATAAAATGAAAAAGAAAAATTATTTCTACCTGGCAGCCTTATCGCTCGCCATGACATTCTCGATGGGAGCATGTAGCGACAACGACGATCCCACGCCTGATGGTGGCGGAAAAGATCCGGTCAGCCTGGATTACAGTTCTGAAAACGCCGTTGCATGGGGTAACTATATGTACAACGTGGCAATGTTGCTGAACAACGATGCGACCACGCTCTACAATTCCTGGGTAACGGATTATGTCGACGAGCAAGGTTCACACGGTCCATACGCCACGATTTTCAAAGATCAGACTGCCGGCGCTTACCAAAGCCCTCTTTCGTGTATCGAGGAAATGATCGAAAGCGGTATGTGGAACATCGCCAACGAAGTCGGTGATGCCAAGATCAAAGACCCGTATACCAAATATACCAGCGGTGACAAGGAAGGCGGTCTTTATGCCGTCGAATCATGGTATAGCTGGCACTCGCGAGACGACTATACGAACAATATCTTCTCCATCCGTAACACCTACTACGGCCGTATCGACGACAACGATGTGTCCAAAGTAGACGGAAACCTGAGCGCTTTCAACTCTTACAAGGATTTCGACGATGAAGGGGATATCGCAGAGCACTCGCTTTCACGACTGATCGCTTCTACCCATCCGGATCTCGACGAAGAAATCAAAACACTGATTTTCGCTTCTGCAAAGGCGATTCAGGCTATTCCGCAACCGTTCCGCAACAACATTGACAGCGAAGAGGCTGTTGCTGCAATGAACACCTGCATGGAACTGGCCAACCTGCTGTTGAACGAAGTAAAGCCGTATGTAAACCGGACTTTCGGCGACCCTGAATACGACGATGATTTGGATGCGATAGCCGAACAGTTTGTCGATGCAGTCGTTCTTCCGACTTACAAAAACTTGCAGGAAAAGAACAAGCTTTTGCTGGATGCGGTAAACCGGTTCAGACAGAACCCGAGCAACGACAACTTCGAAAAGGCCTGCAACTTATGGATCACAGCCCGCGAACCGTGGGAAAAGAGCGAAGCTTTCCTTATCGGCCCGGTTGCCAACTTAGGCTTGGACCCGAACATGGACAGTTGGCCTCTGGACCAGAACGGTATCGTACAGGTATTGAATTCCCAGAACTGGGATGATCTGGAATGGAGCGGAAACTTCGACGAAGAAGATGAAGCCATCGGCGCCGCACAGAGTGTACGTGGTTACCATACATTGGAATATCTTCTGTTCAAAGACGGACAACCCCGTACTGTCGACGGAGCAAAATAAATGTGCCTTTTGAGACATAAAACTTGACAATAGATCATGACTGACCTTGGAACAGTAGACAAATACCTACTGTTCCAGGGTTTCAGAGTTATTACACAATGTGACTCGCGTTATTCGGAAACAAATTCAGAAAACCAATAAAATGATATGAAGCAATCTTACCTGTTAGCATCCTCGCTATTCCTGCTCTTTTCATACGTAGCTTGTGAAGAGAACGATAAAATGGATATGGATAAAATAAATGTCCCGAACGGATATGCGCTGTCAGCAGGGACTTCAACGATTTTCCTAAACTCATCGGTCGCCTATGACACGAACGCCGACTGGATAACAGGAGCCAACTCGATCCGTTTCAACAACGGCGACGGCCTCTACGACGACGTACGCACCAGTAACAACGGCGACGGAGGTGGCCTCGGAGCTGTCTATGCAGGTTATTCTTGCGGCAGTTGCCACCGCAATGCAGGAAGAACCAAACCGACATTGTGGGAAAACGGCGGATCGGGCAACTACGGTTTCTCTTCCATGCTGGTTTATATCTCCCGTCGCAACGGTGCTTTCTTCCGCGACTATGGGCGTGTATTGCACGATCAGGCCATCTACGGCGTCAAACCGGAAGGTAAGCTGTCCGTCACATACGACAAACAGACTTTTTCTTTCCCCGACGGGGAGACTTACGAACTATGCAAACCTAATTACACGATAACCGAATGGTATAAAGACAGCATCGCCCCGGAAGATTTGTTCTGTACCGTACGCATCCCGTTACGCCACGTCGGCATGGGACAGATGATGGCTATCGACCGCCGGGAAATCGAAGCGCTCGCAGCCAAAAGCAATTATCCTGAATATGGCATCAGCGGACGTTGCAACTATATCACCGAAAAGGGCGTCACCGGTGTCGGCCTTTCCGGCAACAAGGCACAGCATCTCGACCTGACCGTCGAACTGGGCTTCTCAAGCGATATGGGTGTGACAAACAGCCGCTATCCGGAAGAGATTTGCGAAGGGCAGGCTCAGATCAACCAGGGCAGCATGATGGGACTCTCGTACGACCGGCTCGACATATCGACCGCCGATATGGAAGATGTGGACCTTTATATGCAAAGCCTCGGCGTTCCGGCGCGACGCAACATAAACGATCCGCAGGTCATCTTGGGAGAACAAAAGTTTTACGAGGCAAAATGTCATCTCTGCCACGTCACTACACTGCATACGCAAGCGGGCGGTTCCACTCTGCTCAACGGCACACGTTTGCCTTGGCTCGGCGGACAGACCATCCATCCCTATTCCGACTTCCTGCTACATGACATGGGATCGGAAATCATGGGAGTCGGGTTGAACGACAATTATGTCAGCGGCCTGGCACGAGGAAACGAATGGCGCACCACGCCGCTCTGGGGCATCGGGCTGCAGGAGAAAGTCAACGGTCATACCTATTTCCTCCACGACGGACGCGCCCGCAACCTGACCGAAGCCATCATGTGGCACGGTGGCGAGGGAGAAGCCTCCAAAAATTTATTCAAACAAATGAGCAAGGAAGAGCGTGAGGCAGTGATCGCATTCCTCAACTCCTTATAATTTATCCATAAGACAAACTAAAATGAAACAACTGATAATCATAATTGCAGCATTATTACTCTTGCCGTTGTCCGCCATAGCCCAATATGAGGAAGATACGGAAAACGGTGTCGTATCACTAAACGGCAAAGAAGGTTTTACGATCGCCACCAAAAAGGGAGATTTCGTTTTCAAACCTTATATGCTGGTTCAGACCAGTGCCAATATCAATTACTACGATGATGAAGGACTGGACCCGGCCTACAACCAGGACAATATACACAACAGCGGTTTCTCGATCCCCTACGCCATCCTCGGTTTTACGGGCAAGGCATTCAACCGGGTGACATTCAACCTCTCCATCAATGCAGCCGGAAGCGGAGGGAACATCTTGCAACAGGCTTGGTTCGACGTAGAGATGAAGAAAAGTTTTGCTATACGTGTCGGCAAGTTCAAGACTCCGTTCTCACACGCTTACCTGACTACGTTGGGCGAAACGTTAATGCCGACATTGCCGACATCGCTCACCTCATCCGTTATCCTGCCTTATTCTCTTAATGCCGTGACACCGAATATCGGCATGGGATTCGATCTCGGAGTGGAAGTGCATGGATTGGTAAAGGAGAAGTTCGGCTACGAAGTGGGGATCTTCAACGGAACGGGAAGTACTGTCAACGTAGCGTCCAAAACGTTCAGCGACGACTGGCATATCCCGTCATTGCTGTATGCCGGCCGCGTCACTTACATGCCGAAAGGCGTCATGCCGTCCAACCAGGGCAGTCCGAACCGTTTGAAGGAAGACAAAATGCTGTTCGGCCTTTCCACTTCATTGAATGTGGAGAGCGAGAGCGAAAGTACGAACGACTTCCGTGCAGGAGCCGAATTCGCCATGCTGAAGAACCGCCTGTACCTCGGTGCTGAAATCTATTATATGAACGTAGGTTTTACCAAACGGCAGAAAATCAACGAGAGCTATAACTACTTAGGAGGGTATGTGCAAGGCGGTTATTTTGTTACCAATAAATTGCAGGCGACCGCCCGCTATGACTTCTTCAACCGCAATGGATTGGACACAAACGGTTTCCTGAATATGCCGGCCGTCGGATTCAACTATTTCTTCACCGGCTGTAACCTGAAACTGCAAGCCATGTATCAATTCATCGGGCGTACCGGACACGACACGCAGCTTGATCGCGACAACGACGACTTAGGATTGGCCATGCATTCCGGAACTGTCTTACTTCAGTACACTTTCTAATCTCAACGCCATGAAAAAAGAAATTTATTCATTCATCTCCGGACTGTTGCTCTTTTCCGGTCTTGCCATCTCCTGCGACGACGGCAAGATATATGATGAAAACAATCAGACGGAAAGAGAGGGAGGGACGGTGAAGTTGACCGCCAAAATCAGCGGGGTAGATTCCTGGCCGGGCGGTTACAGCGTCGTGCTGGCCGGATTCACTTCCGACAATGCTTTCGCCCAAACGGCAAAAGGGATTAGCCAGACAGACGACGGGACGATAGACATGGTCTTGGCCGGTATTCCCGGCGAAGTCACACAGATCGAAGTTTGTGTCATCAACAAGCTGCGCAAAAGGATCGCCAGTTTTTATGCCGCCGACTATACGGAACAGGCGGATACCATACGGCTGAACGCCGGAAATCTGGACGCCGGTATGTTCAACAGTGTCCAGACCGAAATCTTCAACCGTTCCTGTACGGCTTGCCACGGAGGGAGTACGGAACCTGCTGCAGGGCTGTACCTTACGGAAGGTAAAAGCTACAAGGCGCTGGTCGATATCGTAGCCGATAAAAGCGAGGAAGGGCTGAAGTTGGTCAAGCCGGGAAGTGCGGAAGAAAGTTTCTTGCATGTCATCTTGCACGAGAACATTGTCAAATACGATCATACCAACATCATTACAACGTCCAGCACCCTGACGCTGCTTGACGATTGGATCAATAACGGAGCTAAAGAATAAGAGAAAGCACATATTACATGAATTATATCAAAAAGACATATACAAACAAAGCTGTCGAAGTTCAGATTTCTTCTTTTGCCGGGAAAGGCGGGGTAACCGAATATCACGTCCTGCTCGCTATTACAGACCAAACATTGCCGTTTTCCGGACAACTTCAGAACATCCAACAGGCCTATGCGGCAGTTGTCCAAGAAGCATTACCCAAGAATACGACTGCCGTTTTCCGACGCTATTTCCTGAGCGACACAGCCAACCAAGCCGATTTTGTGATGGCCTGGGAATGCGAAAATTCCTATTGCCCGCTTTCCGTTGTGGAACAGGCTCCACTGAACGGAAGCAAAATAGCCATGTGGATTTGGTTCCAGACCGGTATCACCGTCGAAACGATCAAAAACGGAATGTCGAAGGCCAAACACAACCATTATACACAATACTGGACCGGAGGCTCTTGCAACAAAGCTTCCAACTCCGAATACCAGACACGACTTTTGCTGAACGATTACGTGTTGCAACTGACCGAACAGGGATGCAAGTTGGCAAACGATTGCATCCGTACCTGGTTCTTCGTCCAAAATGTGGATGTCAACTATGCCGGTGTCGTCAAGGCTCGCAAAGAGGTTTTCGTCACGCAAGACCTGACGGAAAAGACTCATTATATTTCCAGTACGGGAATAGAAGGACGCCATGCCGATCCGAACGTTTTTGTCCAGATGGATACCTATGCCGTAAAAGGTTTGCAACCCGGGCAAATCCAGTTCCTCTATGCTCCCACCCATCTGAATCCGACCTACGAATACGGGGTGACTTTCGAACGGGGGACAGCCGTAACCTATGGCGACCGGAAACAAATCTTCATCTCCGGAACCGCGAGCATCGACAACAAAGGCGAGATCGTATATCCGGGGGATATCCTGAAACAGACGGAACGTATGCTGGAAAATATCGATGTCTTATTGCAGGAAGCGGGTGCCGGGTTACAAGACATTATGCAAGCGATCGTCTACTTGCGTGACCCGGCCGATTATGTCGTGGTCAAGCAATATATCGAAAGCCGGTATCCGTCGTTCCCCCATCTGATCGTACATGCTCCCGTGTGCCGTCCGGGCTGGCTGATCGAAACGGAATGCATGGTTGTCGTACCGGCGGATGAACCTCAATATGCATGCTTATAATCAACCTACTATACAAATAATAAAAGATATGGGAAACATGAAGAATGGAAAATACAGGGAAACAAGTAAGATGAGTGACCTGATATGCGAAAATTATCCGATGGTCCTTGTGATGAGCCGCTTCGGTATCGACCTTGGGTTCGGAGAGAAAAACATCGGGGAAGTATGCCGGCAGAATAAGATCGACACACATACTTTCCTTACTGTCGTCAACTTTCTGACAGAAGCGGAGACGGTCCCGACAACAGAGGTCCATAAGGATATCTCTATCTCCTCGCTTATCACTTATCTGCATAATGCACACGACTATTTCCTGAACTTCCGTCTTCCCCATATCCGCCACAAACTGACAGAGGCGATCGTGAGTTGCCCAAAAGATGTGGCTTTCGTGATCCGCCGCTTTTTCGACGAATATGCCGAAGAGGTACACAAACATATGTCGTACGAAGAGAAAACCGTCTTTCCGTATGTCCGTAATTTGCTGGAAGGAAAGAAAGACCCGAAATATAACATCACCATCTTCCGTAAGCGGCACGACCAGATCGAGATGAAAATCACGGAACTGAAGAACCTGATCCTGAAATATTATCCGGGACCGGACAGTAACCTGCTCAACAGCGTCCTGTTCGATATCTTCGCGACGGAACAGGATCTTGCTTCTCATAACCGGGTAGAAGACTATATCTTCGTACCGGCTATTCTATCTTTAGAAAAACAATAAAACCACCTGCCATGTCCACTAACATCAAAATAACGATAGCCGAATCGTCCGCCATCATCCGGTGCGGACTGGAAACGCTGCTGAAACGCTTACCCGGATTCCGTATCCAGATATCCGAGATAACAGCGGCAGACTGTCTGACAGAGGGCTTACGCATTTATAAGCCGGACATTCTGATTATGAACCCTTCCATTCCCGGAAACTTCAACCTGCAACATCTGAAAGACGAATGCGGCTGTCCGGACATGAAATGCTTCGCCCTTTTATATAATGTGAGCGACCCGTTCCTGCTTCGCCCCTACGATGACCAGATATCCGTATACGACAGTGCGGACGAGTTGAAACACAAGCTGGAACGCCTCAACACCGAAGAAGGGCCGCCCGAAGAAGGAGAAAGCGACGAGCAGCAGACACTGAGCAGCCGGGAAAAAGAGATTGTCGTCTGCGTGGTGAAAGGTATGACAAACCGGGAGATTGCAGACCGGTTGTATCTCTCCACCCATACCGTCATCACACACCGACGGAATATCGCACGAAAATTACAGGTACACAGCGCCAGCGGCTTAACCGTCTATGCCATCGTAAACAAATTGATAGAGTTGAAGGACTTGAACGGTTGACAAACAGTATACCTCCTTACTTTATTAAGTAATTTTCAACTCTCAATTTTCAATTTTCCATTAAATAGCCTTATTTTTACGATTCATACCGCAAACACACACAGACATGAACCTGATAAGGAAAACATACGGCACGACAGAGGTACAAATCACCTCATTCCAATCTTCCAAAGGTATAACGGAATACCATATCTTCTTCCAACAGACGGACTGCATGGAGGATTTCCACACCCAGTTACAGCATATACAAGATGTTTACACCCGTTCAGTCGAAAAGTTGCCGGGTAATCCGGCTGCCATTTTCCGGCGTTATTTCCTGAGCGACGTCACCAACCAGACGGATGAACTGATGGAGCGGGAACGGCTTTTCCCCTACTGCGCACTGTCAATCGTACAGCAGGCTCCGATGAACGGTACGAAGATTGCGCTGTGGGCCTGGTTGCAGACAGGTGTGCAGACACAGGTATTGCCAAGCGGATTGTTTGAGGCGCATCACGGTGCATACGGCCAGCTTTTAGGCGCCAACCAATGCAACAGGGCGGCCAATTCGGAATATCAGACCCGCCTGATTTTCCGCGATTATATCCTGCGATTGACGGAAGCCAATTGCACATTGGCGGCAAACTGCCTGCGCACCTGGATCTTCGTACAGAATGTAGACATAAATTATCCAGGTGTGGTAAAAGCCCGTAAAGAGGTGTTCGCGACACAGAACCTGACGGAAGAGACTCACTTCATCGCCAGTACAGGGATCGAGGGCCGCTATTTCGACCCAATGGTATTTGTGACAATGGACACATATGCTGTTTCTGGTATCCGTCCCGAACAAATCCGCTATCTATATGCTCCCGAACACTTGAACCGTACATATGAATATGGTGTTACGTTCGAACGGGGCACAGCTGTCACATACGGCGACCGTCGCCATATTTTTATATCCGGCACGGCCAGCATCGACCGATACGGGGAAATCGTACATGCAGGCGATGTCATGAAACAGGCTTCCCGTATGATCGAAAACATCGAAGCCCTGCTGAAAGAAGCGGATGCCACTTTGAATGACATCATGCAGGCGGTAATCTATATCCGCGATACGGCTGATTATGCACGGGTCAAACAGTATATGGATGAGCACCATCCCGCCCTTCCTTACATCATCGTGCGTGCTCCGGTCTGCCGGACCGGCTGGCTGGTCGAGATGGAATGTACAGCGGTGACTGCAAATGGAGATGAACGGTTTGCGGCATTATAACAAAGACAGACGCTACCATAAAATATTACCAATATTCCGTACTATGAAATAATAACACGAAGCCCCGGCAGTACAAATGAATACTACCGGGACTTGTTTTTTCGTATGCCTTCGCCCTTCACAGGGGGAAAGCAACTTGAACTTTAATTTCAATATACTTTAGTATTATTAATATCAACCGGCAACTTATTCACCTTCCCAGGTTATTTGACAATATCCATTGTCACGCCACCGACATTTTAGAATTATTTGATTATAAAATGATCTTGATCCAAAGCAGAGAGATACTCAAAAGCAAACTCTCTGCCCGAAACGAATCGTTATGTTATTTTACAATAGCTTTAACAGCTTCTTCGCCTTCGACAGCTACTACGACTACACCCTGAGGAGCAGAGATGACAGCATTGTCAGAAACCACGACTGTGTTGGCTACTACCTGGCCTAAGATGTTAGAGATAACAACTTTTTTACCAGCAGCACCAGCAATCTTCACCTGACCTTCGCCGGCGATAACTGTCACTTCAGATGTTGCGATTGTTTCGTTGTCTGTAGCCATGTCGTCAACAGAACCTCTTTCGATGTTGAAGATAAGAGCGTTGTCACCACCTGTCTTAGCTTCTTCGAATGTTGATTCTGACGGATCAGACAATACCAGACAGTTGTTCTGGTTCTTCAACCAAGCAGCTTTAGACGGAGCAATATTGTTATTACCTTTGTTAGATTCGATCAAGAATGCACGGTCTTCTTCAACTTCGTTAGCTGCCTTTTCAGGATCGATGTAACGGAATGACCAAGTATAGTTGTGGTGAATGTCTTCTTCACAGACTACACGCAGATCAATACCCTTGACAACTTTCTTGACATCTTCCATCTTCAGATCAGCAGTTGCTACTGTTTCGAAACGTTCACCCAAGATATACAATACGCTATCCTGTTCTACAGCGTCAACGAAACCTACACGGGTGTACTTACCGAACTTATACAGTTTTGCATCTGCAGAGTCAGCAAAGCTTACCAACAGTTTGTAGCGTTTGAAGCCATCAGTACCAAGTGTTGCGTGAACACAATGCTCAGCGTCAGTGATGTTACCGTCTTTGTCCACGTGAGGACCTTCTTCGTTACATTTCTTGCCTTCAGTACCTACGTTTTCTGTTTCGTTTACATAGATCATATACTGCGGTTTGATCCGGTATTGAGGTGATAAACCAATATTAAACGGACGAACGTTGAACGACAAACCTGCTTTTGCGATATTAGCAGCACCGATTCCCAAGAAATCAACACCTTTACGTTTGAAGTTTTCGTTTGTTTCATCCATCAGATAGTCATTCACGTATGCTTCTTTAAATTTCAACAGTTTAGTTGCGTCTTCGTTACCGGCAACAGCACCGTCCAATTCAACGTTATTGAAACGACGATACAACGGCTGATCAGAAACAGCGACAGTGAAAGCAGAAGTTCTAACTTCGTTGATCACCTGTTCCTGCAGAAGAGCTTTCAGACTCTGGTCTGCAACACCTAATTTGTTAACAAAATAATTAACCTTGTTTTCCGTTACAGTCTTAACGTCAATGAATGCATAATAGCAACCTTTTGCTACTGTTTCGTTATTTTCTTTGAAATAGAATGTTGCCTTATCTCCTTTGTCAGTCAAGACATAACGGCTTTCATTACCTACTGCAATATATTTATTACCTGACTTGATCTGATAAGTAGCTCTTTCCAGTTGTTCCAAGCCTTCGATTCTTGCCTTAACAGCATCTGTCACGACATAACCGTAAGCAGTAGCCTTATTGTTGTTCTGCGCTACCAATTCGAAGAAAGTAGCCTCATCCTGCAATGCGTTCAAAGTGTTATCTCCTTCTACCTGTGCAATGTATTTATCCATTGTATACGGATTGAAGTAGTTGAATGCATAGTTTGTAATCATCAGTTCATCATTAGTCAGATACTTGTAACCCAAGTTCTTGTCACCTAAGATTTCTTTATCTGTAATCTGAGTGATAACCAAAGAGTCAGAAGCCAAATCAGCACAGAAATACAGAGAAGAACCTTCTGCCTGAGTCAACTGCCAGCTGGAACCCTTCACCATATTCTTTGCAGACGGGTTAACCAAAGCCGGATATTCACGGTTCTTTGCTGAAACCTTAGATGTAGCAGCGAAATATTCAGAAGTTTTATCCTTCAAGACAACCCACTGATAAGCCGGCATATGCAGCACATTCTGTTCAGCAGCATCTACTGTCACCCATTCTGCACTACGTCCGTCAATATGAATCGGAGAAGCCAAATATTTACCTGTAGCAGCATCCTGAATCAAATACAGACCATCAGCCAAAGAAACCTTGTCAGTGCCAGCTTGAACACAACCACCAAAACCTAATGTAATGTCAGTTTCTTTTTGATCAGCGATAGTCACAATACGAGTACTGTCAACACTCACCAAATCCTGAACTGTCACAAAGTTCTTTTTGTCTTTATTATTAGTAGTAATAGTCGTCACACCGCTTGTCAATGCTGTTGTCCAATCTTTAGCCTTATCACCCAAACGAGCCACTTGTCTTACCTGAATAACCAAAGAATCCTGAGTCGGGAAATAAGTAAACAGGAACTGACCTTGAGCTTTCAAATCTTTAGACAAACTCTTCTTATAGTTGAAAGCCAAAAATTTGTCACTATTTAAGTTTGTATAAGCAGTATCAACGTGCAAGTACTGGTTATCTGCTTTTCTTGTTACATAAACGAAATTTTCATTTGAAACTTGTTTTGCGATAAAAGCTTCATCACTGAACGGGTTCTTCAAAGAAGTTTTGTTGCGATCCGGAGTGAAAGTCAATTTAACACCGGCATCAGCAGCCTGCAAACCTAATTTCGTATTGATCTGTTTTGCATTCAATGTGATAGCATCAGCCTCAACCAATGTGAAAGATGCAAATTTAGCGGCAGTAATATCTTTTGCACTTGCTCCAGATTTTTTCAAACGAATCTTTCCATTATCGAGTGCCAAACCTACTACTGAATCTTCTTGGAAATAAGAATACATCGGTTTGTTTTTTTCCAACGCATTGGCATAAGTTGTAGAAAATGCCCAACCGGCGATCTCACCTCCTACCAAAGAGTTTTTTGTTGTTTGATTTGCATTCTTTGCAAAATCTTCCATTGTTACAGACAACAATGCTTCAGCACCTTTATTTACGAAATCATAAATAGGAGCTTTCCCTTGATTTTCAACTGTTACAGTCGTACACCACAATGTACTGGCGACATTGTCAGCAGTTACATTATCAACCACTACCAACTCACCCTTCGCATTAATTGCCAAATAAGATGAACCTGACTTCAATTGATACAAACCGTTGTTCGTACCTTCAACCAAAGCAGTCACGTTATTTCCTGCAAAAGCTACAGTCGCTCCAAACAAAGCAACACCAGCCAAAAGAGTAGAAAACTTTTTGTTCATACTTTAAACATTTAAAATTAATATAATGTGTAAACTCACTATCTATCAGCCTTGACATTTCTCCTGATTTACAAGAGTCAGCCAAGCCCCGGTATAATGGCTAATGAAAACGTTCGTTTTCATTAGCCATTTTTTGGGAGGGTTTAAATGGTTTGTGATAAAAAGGTGGTTTTTCGTACTTACTAAGCTATCTGATTGATAAGAAAGAATATAGAAAAAGAAAAATCTTTGAGGAAAGAATTGCAGGTTCAAAAAGTATATGTATTTTTGTAGCTGAAAAATGACTAAAAAAAACGAACGTTTTTTTTGGTCATTTTGAAATGGAATCCTATCCTTTTAAAGCTCAATATCTTATATCCGATTTTACGTCCTATTTCACTCCTTGAAATTCCTCATTTACGCGTACATTATACAAATCAGCACATTCCTATTGATCAGATTGTTACAAAATCACCCAAATGCAAAAAACTCCTTTTTTGCGAATTACCACCAAAAACAGCCTTTTTAGCCCCTATACAAGACTGATATATTTTTTAAGTTTCACGACTTGGCACAAACAGTTTCAAGCCGTGAAACAAACGGTTTCACGGCTTGAAACAAAAATTTCGTCCGAGGAAACTTTTGTTTCAAAGCAAGCAATTCTGCTAAACTTTAGTTTCAAACTTTTTTTAGTTGAAACTATCCGGTTTCCCGAATCCACTAATTCCTTAAACGCAACCTGCGGAATCTATTTTTTATGTATCTTTGGCTATTCAAACACCAAGACAAGAGAGAAAAGCCTATGTATAAGAATGGTAAATATCGGGAAACCGATAAAATGAGCGATCTGATCTGCGAGAATTATCCGATGGTACTTGTTATGAGCCGCTTTGGTATTGCACTCGGATTCGGTGAAAAGAACATCGGAGAGGTATGCCGCCAAAACGGTGTCGATCCCTGCACGTTCCTCACCGTCGTGAACTTTCTGACGGAAGAGGTATCCGCACCGATGACAAACATTGACAAATGCCTGTCGATTGAGGCTTTGATCACTTATCTGCATAATGCACACGCCTATTTTCTGGACTTCCGGTTGCCCCATATCCGCCGTAAACTGACAGATGCGATTGCAGACTGCCCGAAAGACGTGGCGTTCGTCATTACCAAATTTTTCGACGACTACGCAACGGAGGTAAACAAACATATGTCGTATGAGGAAAAGACAGTATTCCCTTATGTACGGGGATTACTGAAAGGCGTGAAAGATCCGAAATACAATATCACGATCTTCCGGAAACATCACGACCAGATCGAGATGAAGATCATTGAGTTGAAAAATATCCTGATCAAATATTATCCGGGTCCCGGAAGCAACTTGCTGAACAGCGTCCTGTTTGATATTTTTGCAACCGAACAAGACTTATCGTCCCACAACCATGTGGAAGACTACCTTTTCGTTCCGGCGATCTTAGCTCTCGAAAAAACAATACAGTGATGCCAATGAGCACTTTCTTAAACATAGCGATAGCCGAACCGTCCGCTATCATCCGTAGCGGGCTCGAAGCGGTATTGAAGCGGCTTCCCGGATTCCGCATCCAGATCATCGAAATTGCCACTGCGGAGCTTTTGCAAGAGACACTTCGCTCGCACAAACCGGACATGCTGATTATCAACCCATCGCTCCCCGGTTGTTACACCATGCAGCTTCTCAGGGAGGAAACCGGCTGTATGGAGATGAAGTGCATAGCCCTGCTGTATACCGTCGCCGACCATGCCCTGCTGCGGCCTTACAACGACCAGATCAGCATCTACGATAGCCCGGACGAGATTCGCCACAAACTGGAACGCCTCCATACGCCGCCGGAAGAGGAGGTGGAAAACGAAGAACAGCAGACGCTCAGCGCACGAGAAAAAGAAATCGTGGTCTGTGTCGTCAAAGGGATGACAAATCGCGAAATAGCCGACCGGCTGTTCCTCTCCACACACACCGTTGTCACGCACCGGCGCAACATCGCCCGGAAATTGCAGGTACACAGTGCCAGTGGTCTGACCGTATACGCCATTGTTAACAAATTAGTTGAACTAAACGACATCAAATTATAATCCATGAAGAAAAACAAACTCGCGAGAGATAAAGCAGACAGTTATATGTACACGATATCTTCAGAACACTGACAATCATTGGAAGGTAGAACCGGAAGATTTCAAGACCACAGCCGGTGCCTCTTCCGAAGCCATCCGCCTGAACGACCGCTTGCCGATAGTGGAAGAGGACAAAAAGCAAGCTGTCACCTCCCAACGACCTCCGGCAATGCAAGTATTTCGCAAGTAAAAACAACGGACAATTGACAATCATCCCTTGTCAATTGTCCGTTGTCCATTCAAAAGTAGATTTCCCCAAAGAACTCCGGGCAATGGAAGTTCGGGGTGGGAAGGCCAATCGGGCTCCAGCTGACGAAATGCGGAAATTCCGTATCGTCCGCACATTTATAGAAGTTGCCCATTATCTTTTCCGGCAGGTTGTCAGGATCGAGGCCCATCAACCGGAAAGGAATGGCAACCACCAACTCCCAACTATATACCCCTAATTTCTCTGGGAAAGCAGTATGCGGCAGACTCGAAAAGCGACGAATGGATGCATATTCTTCCGCTGTCAGCGACTTTTTCGAATCACGCGATTCCCGGTAAGAAGCATCGCACGTGCCGATACAGTTAAACTCGAAATTGTAGTAATTAGGATCATCCACCCGCTTCATAAAAAACTCCACGCAACTGTCCGTATAAACCGGCGATCCATCTGCTTCGTAGAGCGCTTTCAAAGAGTTTCCTTTGACAAAATAACGGATATACAGGTTCACCTTCGATCTTGCTATGTCGAAGGCCACAATAGGTTTATAGGGATATTCCTCCCAGTTAACCACATCGATTGACTCTCGCTGGGCCTTTTCCATCAAAAAGCCTACGGACGACAGGTCCAGTACGTCCAGCGTTTCCAAATAAGGGACTTTCAGTTTCTTCATTATTAATTATAGATTTGGAGTAATGGCAAATGTAAATAAGAAGTCAGCAATACGGATAAAACTCCGATTATAGCCAAGACAATAATGACCGATCCCACAATCCTATTCAATAACCATATACCCCGCACGTTAAACCATTTCTTCAACTTAGCAACTATATAAGTGATTCCGAACCACCAGAGAACAGCGCCCACCCCGATAAAAGCAATGCCTCCCAACAGCATCCAAACAGAATGTTCCGGCAAGACAAAACCAAAGCGGGCAAACAAACCGATATATAGTAATACGATTAATACGTTGCTAAAGGTAAGAAGAAAAGCCGTAATAAAATCCTGAGTGAAGGATAACTTTTTCTCCCGTTGTTTTTTAAGGTTCCGGACAGGATTGGATTGGAAAATATAATAGCCGAAAATACCCAATACGATACTGCCGATCAATTGCAGGGGAGCCTGATTCGCCTCCACAAAATTCACCACGACTCCCATCCCCAAGCAGGTCAGTGCAGCGTAGATCACGTCTGACAGAGCAGCCCCTAATCCGGTGACAAACCCGTGCCAGCGTCCTTTGTTCAGCGTTCGTTGTATGCACAGCATACCGATCGGGCCCATCGGGGCGGAAACCAGTACACCGATAACAATTCCTTTACTTATCAATCCCAGCATTATCCTTTTATTTTCTGCCTAATCCTCTGCAAAGATAAGCTGTATTCCTGATAAAAAAAGAAAAAACGCCTACGGGAATGTTTTTTAGATTACCTACAGGCGTTTTCACACTTTGTGCTAAAAGACTATTTAGCCTTTTCTTTCTCTAAAATAGCTTTCAGCTTTGCAACAATCTCAGGATGTTCGGCAGCCAAATTTTTCTTTTCGCCAATATCCTGTTTCAAGTTATAAAGCTGTTCTTCCTTACTGTTACCCAACTCGATATCAGTAAGTTTCTGGTAGGCGGCGCCGTTACTCGGAGCAATATACTTCCATTCACCGTCGGATACGGAGAGGGAACCGGCCACTTCAACCACATAGTCACGTCCTTTCAGATCTTTGCCCAAAAAAGCATCCAGATGGTTCTGGCTATCAGGGCCAGCACCCGATCCAAGTGTTTTCCCCATCAGGCTGGCCATAGAAGCATAAAGGTCCACTTGAGAAACCAATGCATCGGAAACACCCGGTTTCACCCGGGCCGGCCAGCTGACAATCATCGGGATACGGGTTCCGGCTTCGAAAATACTATATTTTCCACCACGGAATGGTCCCCAAGGCTTATGGTCGCCTAAAAGTTCAACTGCACGGTCTGCATAGCCATCGTCGACCACAGGGCCGTTATCACTACTCAAAACAATCAATGTGTTTTCAGCAATGCCTGCCTTTTCGAGTGCTGCCATGATTTCGCCTACAGTCCAGTCGAACTGTAACAAAGCGTCACCACGGGGTCCCATACCGCTCTTACCCACAAAGCGAGGATGCGGCCAGCGTGGGACATGTGCATCATTGGTGCCTACATACAGGAAGAACGGTTCGTTCTTATGGTCCTCGATAAACCGGACCGCTTTGCAGGTGATGCTATCCGCTATATTTTCATCTTCCCACAAAGCCTGTTTGCCGCCTTTCATATAGCCGATACGGGAAATACCGTTCACGATTGCCATATCATGACCGTGGTTCGGACTCGGTTTGAGCTTTGTCAACAATTCCGGATGGTCTTTTCCCAACGGTTCACCGGGGAACGGCTCCTTATAGCTGACAGCGATCGGATCATTCGGATCAAGATTTACGATCCGCTGGTTCTCGACGAAAACACAAGGGACACGGTCAGCCGTAGCCGCCATCAGATAGGAGTAATCAAAACCGATATCGGTCGGACCGGGAGTGATAAAACCGTTCCAGTCCTGCGTTCCGGTCTTGTCTCCTAATCCCAAATGCCACTTTCCGATCGCACCGGTCACATAGCCGCATTCGCGGAACATGTCGGCAACAGTCGGCTGCTCGGGACGGATCACCATACCTGCATCTCCGGCAGCAATCCCTGTATCGTTCCGTCTCCAAGCATAATGCCCGGTAAACAGAGAATAGCGCGAAGGCGTGCTGGTCGCAGCTACCGCATGCGCATCCGTAAAACGGACACCCTGTGCCGCCAGCTTTTCCACATTCGGCGTATGGATCGTTTTCGATCCGTTACAACTAAGGTCACCATAACCGATATCATCGGCTATCAGGAAAATAACGTTGGGCTTCTGCTGCGCCACTTTCCCATCTGTTTTTTGTTTGTTTCCGGAACAGGAGGCCAACAAGGTAGCCCCTATTCCTAATACGATTGTTGATTTCATGATAACAAATTATGTATAGAATGACGTAAATATCGCCATTTAATGTTTCATGTGCAATACCCCACACACAACAAGTCCCAATAACGGATTCCTTCCATCGGCAGAAAACAATTGTTCCCTGCCGGGACAAATTTATTTTCTTCAACAGATTTAGGAGAAATTCGGTTAGTAAGCACTATCTTTGCATTTTGAAACGAGGGGATCCTTTATTATCCCCCGTATGAACGGAATACCATTAATAAATCGACGATATGATTCTATTCTTTCAATCTCCAACAAAGACGGTGTTAGCTGTGGAGGCTGCACACGCTTTCTCACCTGAAGATGTAGAAAAATTAGTTTGGGCTTTTAGCGAGGCAAAGCCTCTCCAGGCTGAAACATTGGAAGGCTGGTATGTTGGTCCACGCCGGGAAATGATCACCCCGTGGAGTACGAATGCCGTGGAAATCACCCAGAACATGGGACTCACCGGTATCTCACGCATCGAGGAATACTTCCCCGTTTCTTCCGGCGAAGCAGAACATGACCCGATGTTGCAGCGTATCTATGACGGTCTGAACCAGGACATCTTCACGATCAGCAAACAACCGGACCCAATTGTTTACATCGAGGATATCGAAGCCTACAACAAACAGGAAGGACTGGCATTGAGCGATGAAGAAGTAGCTTACCTCAACGAAGTAAGCCAAAAGCTGGAACGCCGGCTGACCGACAGCGAAGTATACGGTTTTGCACAAGTGAACTCGGAACACTGCCGTCACAAAATCTTCGGCGGTACATTTATTATCGACGGAGAAGAGAAAGAAAGTTCTCTCTTTAACCTGATTAAGAAAACATCGGCGGAAAATCCGAACAAATTGGTTTCCGCCTATAAAGATAATGTAGCTTTCAACGAAGGCCCGGTGATCGAACAATTTGCTCCGGCAAGCGGCGACAAACCTGACTTCTACGAAGTAAAGGAAATCAAATCCGTTATCTCGCTGAAAGCAGAAACCCACAACTTCCCGACAACAGTCGAACCGTTCAACGGTGCAGCTACCGGATCGGGCGGCGAAATCCGTGACCGTCTGGGTGGCGGAAAATCATCTCTGCCGATTGCCGGAACAGCCGTCTATATGACATCTTATCCGCGTACGGAAGGGGCACGCGAATGGGAAAAGATTCTCGACCCACGCCCTTGGCTGTACCAGACTCCGGAACAAATCCTGATCAAGGCCTCCAACGGTGCATCCGATTTCGGTAACAAGTTCGGGCAGCCGCTGATCTGTGGTTCGGTCCTGACCTTCGAACACGAAGAGAACAAGAAGAAATACGCTTATGACAAAGTGATCATGCTGGCCGGAGGTGTCGGTTATGCCAATATGCGTGATGCATTGAAAGGCGATCCCGCACCGGGTGAAAAAGTAGTCCTGTTAGGGGGTGACAACTACCGTATCGGTATGGGTGGCGGTGCCGTCTCTTCCGTAAACACAGGCCAATATACCAGCGGTATCGAGTTGAATGCCGTACAGCGTGCCAACCCGGAAATGCAGAAACGTGTTTCCAACGTGATCCGCGCGATTGCCGAATCAGACAATAACCCGGTGATCTCCATCCACGACCACGGCGCAGGCGGACACTTGAACTGCCTCTCCGAATTGGTGGAAGCAACCGGCGGACATATCGACATGAGCCAACTGCCGGTAGGCGACCCGACACTCTCTGCCAAGGAAATCGTGGGGAACGAAAGCCAGGAACGTATGGGCTTGCTGATGAAAGAAGAAGATGTAGCCCGCGTACGGCGCATTGCCGACCGCGAACGTTCGCCGATGTACGTGGTAGGTGAAACGACCAACGATATGAAGTTTGTCTTCGAACAGGCTGACGGTGTGAAACCGATCGACATCAAGCTGGAATATATGTTCGGTAAACCGCCAAGAACGATCATGAAGGACCATACGGTTGAAGAAGCATACGCTCCGGTCGTTTATAAAGAATCCGAACTGCATCATTACCTCGAAAACGTGCTTCAGTTAGAAGCTGTTGCATGTAAAGACTGGTTGACCAACAAAGTGGACCGTTCGGTGACAGGCAAGGTTGCACGCCAGCAATGCCAAGGCGAATTACAGTTACCGTTGAGTGACTTGGGTGCAGTCGCTTTGGACTATCGTGGAAAAGCAGGTATCGCTACCTCCATCGGCCATGCCCCGCAGGTGGCGATGATCGACCCGGCGGCCGGTTCTGTCATGGCGATTGCCGAATCATTGACAAACATCGTTTTCGCTCCGCTGTCCGATAAGCTGTCAGGCGTATCTTTGAGTGCCAACTGGATGTGGCCATGCCGTAACGAAGGCGAGGATGCCCGTCTGTACAAAGCGGTCCAGGCAGCTTCTGATTTCGCTTGTGCACTGGGTATCAATATCCCGACCGGTAAAGACTCCCTGTCCATGACGCAGAAATACGGCGACGACAAAGTGATTGCTCCGGGTACGGTGATTATTTCCGCCGGCGCGGAAGTCAGCGACATCCGCAAGATTGTTTCTCCGGTATTGGCTCACGAAAAGAATTCTTACATATATTATATAGACTTCTCGTTCGACACGATGAAGTTGGGCGGTTCCGCTCTTGCACAGGTTCTGAACAAATTGGGCGACGAAGTCCCGACGGTAAAAGACAGCGAATATTTTGCCGACGCATTCAATGCCGTGCAGGATGCCATCGGAAAAGGTCTGGTTCTCGCCGGACACGACATTTCAGCCGGTGGTATGATCACAGCATTGCTCGAAATGTGTTTTGCCAATGTGGAAGGCGGTCTGGAAGTGAACCTCGACAAGTTGCCAGAACAGGACATTGTCAAGATTCTGTTCGCTGAAAATCCGGGTATCCTGGTCCAGGTGAAAGACAAGAAAGCATTCGAAAAGTTGATGGAAGAGGCAGGTGTAGGTTTTGCCATTATCGCCAGACCCACATCCGAACGCCACATTCTGGTTTCCAAAGAAGGCGTCCAGTACCATTTCGGCATCGACTATATGCGCGACGTATGGTACGAATCTTCTTATAAACTGGATATCAAGCAGAGCGGTAATGTATGCGCAGGCAACCGCTTCGAGAACTACAAAATGCAACCGTTGGAATTCAAGTATCCGAAAAGTTTCACCGGTAAGTTGTCTTCTTACGGCCTGACTGCCGATCGAAAAGGAAAGAGCGGAATTCGTGCCGCTGTAATCCGAGAGAAGGGTTGCCAGTGCGAACGTGAGACATCATACGCTTTGTATCTGGCCGGTTTCGACGTAAAAGATGTTCACATGACCGATTTGGCATCCGGACGCGAAACATTGGAAGACGTAAACATGATCGTATTCTGCGGCGGTTTCTCCAATTCCGACGTTTTGGGCTCTGCCAAAGGATGGGCCGGCGGTTTCTTATATAACGAGAAAGCCAAAAAAGCGCTGGACAACTTCTATGCACGTCCCGACACCTTGAGTTTAGGTATCTGCAACGGTTGTCAGCTGATGGCCGAGTTAGGGGTTGTTTATCCGGAACATGAAAAGAAACACAAGATGTTGCACAACGATTCGCACAAGTTCGAATCGAACTTCATCTCGGTTGAGATCCCGAAAAACCATTCTATCATGTTCGGCTCGTTAAGCGGTTCCAAATTAGGAATCTGGGTGGCTCACGGCGAGGGCAAATTCTCTTTCCCGTATGAAGAAAAAGAATACCATATCGCACTTAAATACAACTACGAAGGCTATCCTGCCAACCCGAACGGTTCGCCTTGGTCGGTTGCCGGTGTCTGCTCGCACGACGGACGCCATCTGGCTATGATGCCTCACTTGGAACGTGCGATGTTCCCATGGCAATGCGGTTACTATCCTGAAGATCGACGGGACAACGACGAAGTCACTCCTTGGATCGAAGGGTTCGTGAACGCACGTAAGTGGATAGAAGAGCATAAGAAATAAAAAAATGCCTACCGGATCACCATCCGGTAGGCATTCAGCAAAAGACGGACAGGCATCGGACTCCATTCGAATGCTTGTCCGTCTTTATTTTCAGACCGGAACGATAAATACCAGCTAAGGATTGGCTTTATGAAATAGAATCTCTATCTTCGCGTCCTAAACAATAAACAAATACACTGATTCATGCAAAAGTTGCTATTTATCCTTTTTACAGCAGGTCTTATACTGGGATTTAGCTCTTGTTCCCACAAAGACATTCCGAATAATACACTGACATTGATCCCACAGCCCCAAGAAATGAAGGTAGGGGCGGATCACTTCAAACTGACTCGCCGGGCAGCTATCACACTCGACACCTCCAATCCTCAGTTAATGGGGATAGCACGGTATTTCAACAACAAGGTCGCTCCCGCAACAGGCTTTGAAATTCCGGTTGAGAAGCATGGCAATATTGAATTCAAGTTGACTGACGATACCGCTCTCGGCGCAGAAGGATACCGCTTGCAGGTAAAACATGACGATATCGTCATCACCGCCCATCAGCCGGCCGGGATTTTCTACGGGCTACAAACTTTATTGCAGATGCTCCCCCCCGAAATAAAAAGCAGCCGGGAACAAAAAGATATCGACTGGACGATTCCCTGCGCCGACATCACCGACAAACCTCAGTTTGCCTGGCGCGGACTTATGCTTGACGTCAGCCGTCACTGGTTCACCAAAGAGGAAGTGAAGAAATACATCGATGAGTTAGCAGAATACAAAATGAATGTATTCCACTGGCACCTGACCGACGATCAAGGATGGCGTCTGGAGATAAAATCCCTGCCACGCCTGACGGAAGTCGGCGCCTGGCGTGCTCCACGTGTCGGACAATGGTGGCAACGCGAACCACAACAACCAGGAGAAGAAACGACCTACGGAGGTTTCTACACACAGGAAGACGTGAAGGAAGTGCTGGCATACGCTGCAGAACGCTACGTACGCGTCATCCCTGAAATAGACGTACCGGGACATAGCCTGGCTGCACTTGTCGCCTATCCTGATCTGGCGTGTATGAAAGCACCGTCGGCTGTCGGGGTCGGCAACAAGTTTTACGGCGAAGACGAAAACACGCTCTGTGTCGGCAAAGATGCGACTTTCGAGTTTATGGACAAGGTCTTGACGGAAGTAGCCGCCCTGTTTCCGGATGAATACGTCCATATCGGGGGCGACGAATGTTTCAAAGGTTTTTGGCATAAATGCCCGCGTTGCCAAGCTCGCATGAAAGCGGAAAGCCTGAAGAACGAAAACGAATTGCAGAGTTACTTTATCCATCGTATGGAAAGCATCCTGAAAGAGAAGGGAAAAAAGCTGATCGGCTGGGACGAGATTATCGACGGCGGACTGGCCCCCGATGCTACCGTTATGAGCTGGCGCGGGATGGAAGGTGGAATCAAATCGGCAAAAGCCGGTCATCATGTGATTATGACACCGACCGAACATTGTTACATCGACCTCTGGCAAGGAGAGCCGTCTGTCGAACCGGATACCTACTCCATGTGCCGCCTGAAAGATTCCTACAGCTTCAACCCAGTACCCGACAGTGTGCCGGCTGAGATGATATTAGGAGGACAAGGCAATCTTTGGGCTGAATCCGTCCCCACTTTCCGACATGCTGAATATATGACCTGGCCACGCGGATGGGCGCTTGCCGAAGTCCTTTGGACCGGACCATCCAAGACGGATTGGGATCGGTTCTGGCCACGTGTCGAACAACATTTCGTTCGTGCAGACCAGGCACAAATCAACTATGCACGCAGCATGTACAATGCAATCGTCACTCCCTACTATACTGAAGACGGAGCCTTAGAGATCAAACTGGATAGCGAACCGGGCAACCTCGACATCCACTATACATTCGACAATACAGATCCCGACAACTTCACTCCGAAGTATGAAGCTCCGCTCCGGATACCCAAAAATGCGACTTGGCTGCGTATTGTCACTTATCGGGACAACAAGCCGATTGGCAAAGTCATCACTCTGAAAATCAAAGAGCTTGAAAAACGTGCGGAGAACACCCGCCATGTCGTCGGCAACTTGTAACACACATGCCGTAAATGCGAAACAGTATTCCTGCACCCCGATGCAGGATCGTCTTAAAGCCGTCCATATCAGTCAGATGCATATGGCCGGCTTTTTGTATCCCGGCGTCAAACGTGGAAACGAGAAAACACAAGATGCACAATTATTATTTATTTGTGCAATAATATTAGCCAATTCTGCACATTCTTTGGTTTATTGTGCTACCTTTGCCACATATATTTTTATATTTATACATTTTATTTACATGAAGACATTAACAATCGGGGATCTGAAAGCCCGCATTCCAATCATCCAGGGTGGAATGGGCGTAGGAATCTCTCTCTCCGGCTTAGCCTCAGCCGTTGCAAATGAAGGTGGGATCGGCGTTATCTCCGCCGCCGGTCTCGGTCTCTTATATAAGAAACTTTCTCCCAACTACACCGAAGCCGGCAACCTCGGCCTGAAAGAAGAAATCCGGAAAGCCCGCGAAAAGGCCAAAGGCATTATCGGTGTGAACGTGATGGTCGCACTATCGGACTTCGCCGAACTGGTGAAAACCAGTATTGCGGAAAAGGTAGACATCATTTTCAGCGGCGCCGGACTTCCTTTGGACCTGCCGTCGTTCCTGAAAAAAGACAGCGTGACAAAGCTTGTCCCCATCGTTTCCAGCGCACGTGCCGTCCGCATCATCTGCGAGAAATGGAAAAACAACTACGACTACCTTCCCGATGCTGTCGTGCTGGAAGGCCCGAAAGCAGGCGGCCACTTAGGATATAAGGAGAACCAGCTGGAAGACGAGCATTTCTCGCTCGAAGAACTGCTGCCTCAGGTAGTGGAAGAAGTTTCCCACTTCGAAGAAAAATACAACAAGAGAATCCCGGTAATTGCGGCAGGAGGCATTTATACGGGTGAAGACATCAAACGCGTGATGGACCTGGGAGCATCGGGCGTGCAGTTAGGAACCCGTTTCGTCACCACTACCGAGTGTGACGCTTCCGACGCTTTCAAAGAGAGCTACATCAAAGCGGAAGAAAAGGATATCGAGATTATCAAGAGTCCTGTCGGTATGCCGGGACGAGCCATCCATTGCAATTTCTTGCAGAAAGTGAAAGACGGCTTGAAACAACCGAAAGTTTGTCCCTTCAACTGCATCAAGACTTGTGACATCTCGCGGAGCCCCTATTGCATCGTGACTGCCTTGTATAACGCTTTCAAAGGAAATTTTGAGAACGGCTACGCTTTCGCAGGAAGTAATGCTTGGCGGACAACCCGCATCATGTCGGTAAAGGAAACGATCAGCGAGCTGATCAACGAGTGGAAACGTTCCGACCAACCGACTCTTTCCTCACGATAAACAAAAAGTTTCCTCGGCATGGAACAAGAGTTTCCCTATAATGAAACTCTTGTTTCCCGCCGAGGAAACTCTTGTGCCATGCAGAGGGAACGACTGTGCCACACGGATGGAACTTTTTGTGCAACCTTAGAAAAGATGCGGAAACCTTTTACTTATCTTCTTTTTTCTTCATATTCGTCTCAATAACGAACGCGATAATCAGCCCCAAACCACCGAACAAAAGAACGGACGCGCCATAGGCTGCACCGATCAACCGCTCCTCTTCAAAATGGCGCAATTCAGACAACTCACCACCGACCACCATAATATTCAAAAAGAAACCGACCAGCACTCCCAGACCGATCCCCACCAACAGACAACCGGTCTTCAACGCACTGAACGAGAAACGCCCTCCCCCGTAAGACGGCAGACACATCTTGCCCTCAAAAGCCGTAGCATCCAAGTTCTCTCCAATCTTCTCGATAATCGCCAACCGTTCCTTCCGGCGCACGAACAATTCAAACAGACCGTAAATAGCGGCAAAGACAATTCCCGTTACCAACGGGACCATAATAAAATCCATCATAACTGTACTTTTTTTAATGATTAATTATTTTCTTTGCTACTTTTGACGCACCTCTTTCCGAAAGGTTACAGATCGGGAAGAAAAAAATATTTTTTATTTTTGTCGATGCAAGTTGTAACCGATCCGCCCGGCTTGCGTCCATTATAATACGATGGAGTTGAATAGCGACACATATTATATACAAAGGATACAAGCGGGAGATACGGCATGCTTCGCCTGCCTGCTGGACAAATACAGCCGCCCTGTCCATTCGTTGATCTTAAAGGTGGTCAGAAACCGGGAAGATGCGGAAGAACTGGCGCAGGATGTGTTTATGAAGGTGTTCAAAAACCTATCTTCGTTCAAAGAAGAATGCAGTTTCTCCACCTGGATCTACCGGATCGCCTACAACACAGCTATCTCGGAAACCCGAAAAAAGAAACACGAGTTTCTGGCGATCGAGGAATCGGTCATCAACAACGTATCGGAACAAGAAGTGGCCGAGACGCTTGGCAGGACAGACAGCTCCGAGCAAATACAGATGCTCGATGCCGCCCTCGCCCAATTGCCACCCGACGAGCGGGCGATCATCCTGCTCTTTTACATGAAAGAAAAGACGATCGGCGAAGTGGCGACAATCACCGGATTGACTGCTTCCAATATAAAAGTAAAATTGCACCGCATACGAAAAAAACTGTTTGTCGTATTAAAAGAAATGGAGGAACAATAAAATGACCGAGAAGAATGACATATTGAAAGACCTGTTTGGCCGGATGCCGGAAGAGGAGCTTCCCGCTTCGTTCCGTACCCACGTGATGAGGCAGGTCATGGCCGAAGCCGAACGGATACGCAAGCGCGATGAACGCTGGGGATGGATCGCCGTCATCGCCGCCTCGTTGCTGATGATCAGTATCGCAATCGCCTCATTTTTATATGTAGGCATCCCCAAAATATCCGTACAGATACCCGATATGAGCACATTTCCTTTCCATGCCTATATCGGCATGCTTGCCCTCATCCTGTTAGGAGCCGATTACAAGCTCAGACAAATATACCAAAGAAGGCAAACGGCTCAGAAAGAAAAGATGTAAGTATCGGTATTACAAGCTAAAAAGATTGTTTTTTCCATATAAAAAGCCTTGCAAGTCAGAAAAAAGCATTACCTTTGCCCCGATTTTTGAGAGATGACAACATAATGTCTAACTTACTAATTAAAACAAACTTAAGTATTAACAATCAGAGAATGGAAAATTTAAAAAACATTCAGCCCATTGAAGATTTCAACTGGGATGCTCTTGAAAAGGGCGATTCTTACGGTGAAGTAAGCAAGGACGATCTTGTAAAAACGTATGACGAGACTTTGAACACAGTAAAAGACAAAGAAGTCGTCATGGGAACCGTAACTGCAATGAACAAACGTGAAGTTGTAGTAAACATCGGTTTCAAATCAGACGGCGTTGTATCTATGGCAGAATTCCGTTACAACCCGGATCTGAAAATCGGTGACGAAGTAGAAGTCTACATCGAAAACCAGGAAGACAAAAAAGGCCAGCTGATCCTGTCTCACAAGAAAGCACGCGCTACACGTTCTTGGGATCGTGTCAACGAAGCTCTTGAAAAAGACGAAATCATCAAAGGTTACATCAAATGCCGCACCAAGGGCGGTATGATCGTCGACGTATTCGGCATCGAGGCATTCCTCCCCGGCTCCCAGATCGACGTTCGCCCCATCCGCGACTACGATGTATTTGTTGACAAGACAATGGAATTCAAGGTTGTAAAGATCAACCAGGAATTCAAGAACGTTGTTGTTTCCCACAAGGCTCTCATCGAAGCCGAACTCGAGCAGCAGAAGAAGGAAATCATCTCCAAGCTCGAAAAAGGCCAGGTGCTCGAAGGTACGGTTAAGAACATCACTTCTTACGGTGTATTCATCGACCTGGGCGGCGTAGACGGTTTGATCCATATCACCGACCTCTCTTGGGGCCGCGTTTCTCATCCAGCAGAAGTGGTTCAGCTCGACCAGAAGATCAACGTGGTTATCCTCGACTTCGACGACGAAAAGAGACGTATCGCTCTCGGCTTGAAGCAGCTTCATCCCCATCCCTGGGATGCTCTCAACCCCGACCTCAAAGTGGGTGACAGAGTTAAGGGTAAAGTTGTCGTTATGGCTGACTACGGTGCATTCCTTGAAATCGCTCCGGGCGTAGAAGGTCTGATCCACGTTTCTGAAATGTCTTGGACACAGCACCTGCGCTCTGCTCAGGACTTCATGAAGGTAGGCGACGAAATCGAAGCCGTTATCTTGACTCTCGACCGCGACGAACGCAAGATGTCTCTGGGTATCAAACAGCTGAAAGCCGACCCATGGGAAGATATCGAATCTCGCTTCCCGGTAGGTTCTCGCCACGCTGCTAAAGTGCGCAACTTCACCAACTTCGGCGTATTCGTTGAAATCGAAGAAGGCGTTGACGGCTTGATCCACATCTGCTGACCTCTCTTGGACCAAGAAAATCAAACACCCCAGCGAATTCACTCAGATCGGTGCTGACATCGAAGTTCAGGTTCTCGAAATCGACAAAGACAACCGTCGTCTCAGCTTCGGCCACAAGCAGCTCGAAGAAAATCCTTGGGATGTATTCGAAACAATCTTCACTGTAGGTTCTATCCACGAAGGAACAATCATCGAAGTACTGGATAAGGGTGCTGTAATCTCTCTTCCTTACGGCGTAGAAGGTTTCGCAACTCCGAAACATCTGGTAAAAGAAGACGGTTCTCAGGCTGCTGTAGACGAAAAACTGCAGTTCAAGGTAATCGAATTCAACAAGGAAGCTAAGAGAATCATCCTTTCTCACAGCCGTATCTTCGAAGATGAACAGAAAGGCGCCAAGAAAGAAGCTGGCGAAAAGAAATCATCTGCAAAACGCGGTGGCAAGAAAGAAGAAGAATCTGCAATGGTAACCGGTCCGGTTGAAAAGACTACACTGGGTGACATTGAAGAACTCGCTGCTCTGAAAGAAAAATTGGCTGGTAAATAATTACCGTCTTTTCAGATAAAATAAAAGGAGATGTCCACCCGGATATCTCCTTTTTTATTGCTTGAAAAAAGAATAGAGAAAGCTTTATCAGTCTATCTCCTTGATCGCTTCCTCTACCTGTTCTTGTTCACCGTAATATTGGCAACTTTTGCCGATACCCAACAAAACATTCATTTCATGACGCTTGTCCAAGTCCGTAAAATAAGCGTCTACTACCTTATAAATATCGAATCCGTCTGTTGAACCCGCTGCCAGATTCAACGATTCTACCAATTTGCCTGTAGCCTTGCGAATTTCAGCTTTACTAATCAGATGAAACTCATTGTTGTGAATTAATTGTCTCTTTTCCATGATGTTTGATTTTAAAGTTATACTTGTTCTTCATTAATAATCATTCCCGAAAGCGGTAAGTTTAATCTCGCTGTTTCGTTTCATGCACTAAATATACAAACATCCTCGGATCTTTCAACCTTTCAGGCCTTTTATTTTCAATAAAAAAACGAATCCGATCCCGGCTTCACGATATTTCATGATGGGCAAGGAGAATCGGATCTCCAAACATAGAATAAGTTCTATTCTATTTGGTCATGTGAAAATTAATAAGTAGTTTATAAAAATTAATATACATATGTTGGCACGGTATTTGCATAGTAGCAAAGTAGACAACTATGAGAATTACAGAAGTAAACCTTACAAAGAAACAAAGAGTGGAGTTGGAGTACACATTGCACTTCGCCCCCGCTCCTTTATGCAAATCAGGAGCCGGATAATATTATACAAAGCGGATGGCTTGTCTTCCAAGGCA
>JAAGKN010000465.1_pt1 | contig 89835 bp, 89 predicted proteins | sample 6206371 | NCBI WGS metagenome assembly JAAGKN01 (sample SAMN11533720, study PRJNA540317) | gut metagenome | isolation source: fecal pellets from male and female animal of same cohort | host: Peromyscus leucopus | place: USA:CA | collected 2017 | reverse complement strand
AAGTAGCGGTCGTTGGGGCTGCGGCCGGTGTGTTTGCCGGTGCTGACGCACAAGGGCCCGCCGTAGACGACGTTGCCTTCTTCGCGTTTTAAAGATTCTTGATATAAGGCCGGAGTGGAGTAGTTCCAATACACGGTTTTGTCGGTTTTGAGTCCCGCGTTTTCAAGTCCAAAGTCCGGCTTAAAAAAATCCGGTTTAGCATTCAATGTTTTCATGTTAATCCCTCGTTACAATTTTATCCCCGATTGTAATTTCGTTCGGAGCCGTTTTATCAAGCGCCCAGCGGATGCGGCGCACGCCTTCTATAATAGAAGCCTTGTCCGCACAGTAACTGATGCGCAAATACCCTTCGGCCCCAAACGCCCGACCGGGCACTACGGCCACCAGCGCTTTTTCCAACAAAAACTGCGCAAGCGCGTTGGAATCGGCGTTATAGTGGCTGAAATCCGCGAAAGAATAGAAAGTCCCCGCCGGTTTGATTACGCGCACGTTTGGAATTTTATTTAATTCTTCCAACAATGCGTTGCGGTTTTCTTCCAGAATCTTCCGTAAATCCGATATGCAGCTTTGGTCGCCGTTTAAAGCGGCCGCGGCGGCAACTTCGGACAAATCGCTGTTGCAGGACGTGCTTTGCGCCTGCATACGGCCCATGGCCGCAATAAGTTCTTTATCGGCTGACACCGCCCACCCGATGCGAAGCCCGGTTAAACCGTAAAGCTTGGATACGCCGTTAATAATGACGAGGTTTTTCCCCTCTTTGGCGTACGCACACGGATTAGGCACGGTTTGGCCGTCAAAAACAAGTTGGTGGTAAATATCGTCCATTACCAAAAAGATATGGTTTCTTTCGGCAAATTCCACCACGGTTTTAATAAAATCTTCCCCGTAAATCTGGCCGGACGGATTACACGGGCTGTTAATCAAAATAGCTTTTGTTTTGGGTGTAACCGCGGCTAAAATTTGCGCGGCGGTTACCTGGAGGCCGCTCTCCGGCCGCACGATAACGGGCGTCCCCCCCGCCATACGCACCATTTCGGGATAGCTGACCCAATACGGCGCGGCGAAGACCACTTCGTCCCCCGCGTCCACGGCGGCCAGTAAAAAATTGAACAAAGCCTGCTTTGCGCCCGCACTGACAAGCACGTTTGCAGCGTCATAGCGGCGGCCGTAATGCGTTTCGGTATAATTTAAAACAGCTTCTTTTAAAGCGGGCGTACCGGAACTGGGGGAATATTTAATTTTACGGCTTTTGGCTTTTTGGATAATGGCATCCACCGCCGCCTGCGGGGCGGGATAGGTGGGTTCGCCGCCGCCCAAATGGATGACGGCTTCTCCCGCGGCTTTAAGGGCGCGGGCTTTGGCGTTTATTTTTAACGTCGGCGAATCGCCGATTTGGCAAGCTAATTTACTTAAAGAAAGCGACATAATTTTCCTCTACCGACATTCTAGCATTTAAATTTGAAAAATGGGTATCCTTTGCTTTTTTTGGCAAAAGCTACAACGGATAGAAAAGCGTTTTTCTTATCTGTTGTGCGTAAACCGTCAGTTAACAACAGCGGTTATTCCTGGCCGTGCAGGACAGAATAACATCGCCTACGCTTCGGCTGATTTTTTAGATGTGAGTTAAATTTGCGCCGCCAGTTGCCCGTATAAGCAACGAAACGCAAAGATGTACTCTTTGCGTTTCGTACATATTACAAAAGTTAGCAACAGTTGTTATTTCCAAGCTGTGCAAGGTAGAATACCATAATAGACGACTATATGATTTTTCAAATCCGCTCCGAGTTGCGCGGACCAGTTGGGACGCAGCGTAGTGGTAATTACGTAAGTCCCAAGGTACGCGCAAAGCGGCAGGAGTTGAAAAATTGTTTATCCTAAAGAGTAAAGCGGAGCAGACATATATTTCTGCTCCGCTTACGCAAATCGTCAGTTAACAACAGTCGTTAGATACCAGCCGTTATTTCTCCACCGCGCGGTCCTCAATCTGCCCCGTAAAGGTTAAGTGGTTGCGGTGAATAGACCCCGCCAGCGCCGGGACTTCCTTGCGCACGAAATATTCCGGCACCAAACGTAATTTTCCATCCACCCAACGCCAGCGGTTCACTTTTTTAAGCGGAAAGAAATCCGGCGTAAAGAGCGCCAAATAAGCGCCCAGCCCGCCGCCGTCCAAAAAGGCGGGCAGCGTCCCCCGTCCGGCCAGGCGGGCGCGCGGATAAATGGTGGCTTTTAAATGCGGAATATACCGCAGCGAAGCTTCCGCCTGCTGTACGCTGAGCAAATCACGCGTCGGATCCAAGCCGTCGCCCACCATCGTGCTGGCGCGGAGTTGGTCCAGATCCGGCTTTTTAAGATCTTTTACATAAGGCACCGTGGCCAGCGTTAACACCCGCGGGGACATTGTTTCAAAATCAAACGCCACTACGGGCACATTGTCAAATACCACGGGTTCAAAACGGTCAACGGTGGAGGTTCCGTCATATCCGGCACGCACGGGCCCGGCGTAACCGCCGTCCGAAAACGACATTTGGCACACGCCGCCCACTTTATCAAAATTATTTATTTTGATTTTTAACGAAGAAGGAGCACTGATGTCGCCCCCTATTTCCGTAGCGGGAGCGAAAGCCCCCGGATCAAAGGATTTGCGGTATTCCTCTAACATTACTTCGCCAAATTGGTCCAGCGTCAAATAACGGCTGCGGCGGCCCAGGACGAACCAGTCCTGCACCCGCTCCCACCACGAACGCTTTTCCGCGCCAAACCGGCTGATATTTTCCGCCGCCGCCAAATTGCGGCGTTCGTTTTCAAGCGCCACCCACTTGGGGCTGTTCAAAAAGAATTCCGGCATACTGCCGTCTTCAAAAAAGGCGGAACGGCGCGTTTGGGTAAAATACGCTTCCAGCGAAATGGTTTTTCCGTTCCCCAGCGAAACGGGTTTGCGCCAAAATTCATTTACGCGCGTGCGGTCGGCGCGCAGGCCGGGGCGCTGGATTTCGCCCACCAGCGCACGCCAGTTGCGCCGGAGCCCGGCGGACATAGCCGCGTCGTTAGCGTAGGAAAACCCTTGTTCAAAAGTATAATCTTCCAGCGCGGTAGCCAACTCTTTCAGTTCTACGTTATGCGAATAAATGGTGCCGTCTTCTCCCGCCAGCTCCACAAAACGGTTGATGTTTTCGTTAAATTTATTCTTATAATATCCCGTAGGCAAGCGGCGCGTACCGGGGATTAACTTGGTGTCATACATAAAATCCGGCAGACGGCCTTTTTGGCGGATAGGCTCCAAAATCACGCGTTCGGCCTCTTCCAACGTCATATAATAAAAGTATTCCATAATGTTGTTGGCTTTGGCGGCGGACATACCGCGAATGGCTTCAATCTGGTCGCGCGGGCGGAAATAGCCGTTGCGGTAGTATTCCATCCAGTCCGCAATTACCTGCTGCTCATCCTGCAAACCGGACGGGAAGCGGTTGGTAAGCGGGTTTCTCACGCGGGAAGCATCCTCAAACGTGGCGGCGTCTTCCGCCGGCGCAAGGGAAGATTTTTCCGTCAGCAGAAGCGGCTCCGAGACAGACAGAGACGGAACCGTCACATCCAGCACCACATTTTCAAGCGCGGGAGAGAGTGCCTCCGCCCCGTCCGCGGCGGCAGGCGGCGTTGCGTCAGCAGGCGCTTTTGTCTGCTGTGTCCGTTTCCAGCTGGCACGAAGGCGGGCGGTTTTTTCTAAGTATTTTTGCGTAGCGGCGGGCGAAAAATCAAACAATTCCAACGCGGGGCGGCTAATGGACTGCATCTCCTCTTTAAAAGCGGACAGATCCGTTTCCAACAAGGCGCCTTGTCTTTCGGGAATGGAAACAGCAACATTCTGTTCCCGCAAAAAGCGGGCCATTTCTTCATATGCCGCTGTATGCGAAGAAGACGCCAACAATTCTTCCAACGCGGGTAAATTCCCGGTGGAAAGCAGCGCACGCGCCACGGCGGTAAAAGCCAGCGGCTCCAATGGGGAAAAAGAAAGCCCGCGGTATAAGTTCAACAAAACGGGCGCATCCTGTAAATGCCCCACTACCCCCAAACCATAAACGTCGGCCAAGGCTTCCAGCGCGCGGCGGCTTAACTCCGGCGACGAAAACCCGACTACCGGGGTACGGAATAAATCGGCGCGGGCCAACAAATTTTTCCGAAGCAGCTGGACTGCCTGTTCCGCCTGTTCCAACGAAACGTTTATTTCGGGATGAAAAGACGCCGTTAAAAATTCGTTGCGCACCAGCTGGGGCGCTTCGGGCACCGCCAAAGAAGACGTTAATACGCGGGAAGAAATTTTTCCACTGGCAACCAGCCGGGTTATTTCGCGGGCGGGCAGCGGCGCAACCCGCAGCGTTTGCGCCCGCACAAGCCCGGTAAGTTTAGGGGTGCGTTTAAGCATATTAGCGGAACGCAAAAATTTATTCCACTGTGCGTGCGCCGGAGCGCATAAAGATACGCCTACTAAAAAAGCCGCAAAACGTTTCATAATAAATACTCCGCAAATTAAAAGTTCTTTTTATTATGATAAATCCCGCGCGGGAGTACAAGGGCCATTTGACCTATAAAAAAATAGGCCCCGCGCAAACGGGGCCCGGAAAATAAAAACAACATTACGCCTTTTGCGGCAGGGCGGACAGTTTTTCAGCCAGCGGCGCAAGCGCTTCTTCGCGCACGTATTCAATGCGGCCGTCGTCCACCGCCGCGGCTACGGAGGGATTCAGCGGCAGACGCGCCACCGGGGCGATATTAAATTCTTTCCCCAATTCTTCTGCGCGCGATTTGCCAAATACGGCAAGTTCTTTGCCGCAGTCCGTACATTTTAAATAGCTCATATTTTCCACCAGCCCCAAAACGGGAACATTCATCATTTGGGCCATTTTGACGGCTTTTCCCACAATCATTTTAACCAAGTCCTGCGGCGTGGAAACAATTACAATCCCGTCCACAGGCAGGCTTTGGAACACCGTCAGCGTAACGTCCCCGGTGCCGGGCGGCATATCAATAAACAAATAGTCTACGTCTTTCCAAATAACGTCCGTCCAAAATTGTTTGACGGTGCCCGTAATCAGCGACCCGCGCCAAATCACCGGGTCGGTTTCGTTTTCCAACAGTAAATTTAAAGACATTACCTGCACGCCGCCTTCGCTTGTAACGGGGTAAATACCGTCCTGGTCCCCCGTGGCGCGTTCGTGAATGCCGAACATTTTGGGTACGGACGGCCCCGTAATATCCGCATCCAGCACGCCGCAGGAAAACCCGCGCCGCGTCATTTCGGCGGCAAGCAGGCCGGTAACGAGGGATTTACCAACGCCCCCCTTACCGCTCACCACGCCGATAACGTGTTTTATGCGGGAAAGCAAATGCGGCTTGTCTTTGGGCATTTCGCCGGGTTTGCGGCTCGCGCAATTTGCGCCGCAAGAAGAACAATCATGGGAACAATTTTCGCTCATATATAAAAGGCTCCTATTCAATCCAATTAAAATTTTCGTCCGTTAAGCCGACTACGGACAGCGTGTCTTTGCCGATTTTGCGTACGGCGGCGTAACGGGCACGCTCATATTTTTTACCCGTACCTTCCTGAAAGAAAAATTGGTGCGGCACGCGGTAACGTCTGTGCTTGTAACGGATGGTAACGCACTCTTCGCCCTTCGCGTTTAATTTAAGCACGCCCGCCTGCGTGATTTCCCGCAGTTCACCCGCCTGTTTCTCGCGCGTTTCCGGAGCGGCGCAAAGGGTGGCATCTTTCCCGCCCGCTTCATTTTCAAATGCGTAAGAAAGACGCATATAATCGCCCATCATAAAAGCGCGCGGATCTACGGGGGCCGTTTCCAAATAAAAGGTATACGCCATTTTGCGGCGCACCTGCGTCATCCAGGCACTGCCCGCCAAAACACCGCACAGCAATACACAAACAACAAAGAAAATTTTACCGCGCATATTTCCTCCTTACCCACGCATACGCCGCCAGCACACATACGCCCGCCAACGTCAGCCAGCCGGATTTTTGCAACAGCGTAGCCTGCATATCGTAATACATCCACACAAGGCCCGCCGCAAAGCCCGCCATTCCAAGCCATTCCATATAACGTTCGCGCAAATAATATCCCGCCGCGCAGGCAAACAAGCCCATAAACGCGGGGACGCTCAACCAACACGCCAGCGCCACGATCAGGCCGCAACCAAGCGCGCGGTTTTTAAAAGTAAACGGCAAACGCGTTACGCACCACGCCGCCAGTCCGGCGGCCAGCACGCGAAAAAAGGACATTCCAAATTCGGACGATAAACTTATCACGCCATACCCGCACGCCAGCAAACACGCATACGCCAGCGGGCGAAGCCGAATCCGGCGGGCCGAAAATACCCATAATGCAAAACCGAAATAAACCAAGCACAGTATGCCGCCCGCAAGTTCCGCGCCGGAAAAGGAAACATCCCGCCCCACATGCCACAAACGTCCTACTAAAAAATCAGTGATGTTGCCTAATGCCCACGTACAAAAAAACAGACGGTCCAGCTGCGCTTTAAACAAAGGATATCCCGCCGCGGCCACCGCCGCAACAACCAAAATATCCCACTCGCGCTTATACCCGCCCAAATGGACCAGCCAGCTGATAAGTTCCAACCGGCCGATAATGCCCAGCATCATCCCAAACTGGGCGCAAAAGACGAAGGCGAAATCCGTACGGTTTCTGTTTTTATGCGCCAAGAACCAACCCGCCGCCGTAAAAACGATAGCCAAAATATATTCCGGCACGCGCCACCCAAATACCGTAGAGCTGCCCCACAGCACCAATAAAGAACTAATCAGCGCGCCGACAAGCATCATCCCCTGCACCAGTTTCGGAGGACGTTGTGCCAATGTTTGCACGCACCGTTCCGCCGCTTCGCGTTTTTCCGGCGATACCAACTGCAAAAGTTCCTCGTTCATTTAGTCCTCCGTATATATTGAATCCCGCGCCACGCGGCCAATCCGGCCGCGCAGAATAATGCGGCGACTAACAGGCCCGAAGCCAAAAAACCGGAAATAACGTCTCTTTCAATCAAAAATACGCATAAAAAAGCGGCCGCCGAAAACGCTCCGCCGCATAATACGGCCGGGCTTTTTAGTTTAAAACCCGCGCCAATGCAAAGCGCGCAAAAAACGGGCAAAGCCCAATACTTGGGGTTCGCGTGAAAACGGTGCCAGTTCCCGGCCATTAAAAGCCCCAGCAGTGTAACGTAAAACCATAACGGAACAAACACCCACAGACGAAAATTGACGGGCCATTTTTTAAAATAAACAGCGGCTTCCGTTGCCGCCCACGCCGCCAGGCCAACGGCTAACAACGGCCAGTAGCCCGTTTCAATCCCGTATTTATCTTCCACATACACGCAAAACGCGCACAAGGCGCCCAGCCATACCCAGCGCACGCCGGATACAAGCGCCAAAACAAGCAAAATTCCACTCCACGAGGCGAATAATTCATATACAAACGCCCCTGTTTGGAACTCCTGCCCGTAAACGGCTAAAAACGTTCCGGCAAACACGCCAGCCCCCGCGCAGCAGGCCTGGCCCGGGGCGGATTTTACCCCCCATTTCCATACGCCCGCGCCGCAGAGCAAAAGCCCCAGTAAAGGAAGCCCAAAACGGAGCAGAAGCCCCATATCTTTCCAGTTATAAGCAAAAAAACACACCACGCCCGCCAATACCAAGGCCGAGCCGATACCCAACAGACGGCGGACCGCCCAGGACGGAGCCCCTTCATGCGGTGCGGCCGCCAAAGCGGTTTCATACGTTTCGCGCGTGATAAAACCGCGCGCTAAAAATTCATCCAACAACGGTTTTTTTATCATATTTTGATTATACAAAATGCGCTCAGGCGGCCGCCTAAAAGCTATAATATTAATATGGTTTGGCTTATTTTTGCCCTTTTGACCGCTTTTATTATATGGTACGCGCTTTCACGTGTGGGAATGCGCGTTATTTTCCGCCCGCAGAAAAAACGCTGGCCGATGAAACTGCCGTTTGAAAATATTTCATTCCCTGCGCCGGACGGCACCGCGCTGACGGGCGTTTATCTGCCCGCCAAAAACGGCACTACGCTGTTATTTTTCCATGGACGAGGCGGCAACGTATCACATTTTGAAAAGTTTGCGCTTGCGTACGCTCCGCTTGGCTACGGGATTCTAATGACGGATTACCGGGGATTTGGACTCTCCGCCGGACGCGCCAGCCAAAAACATATGTTTGAAGACGCTTTGGCCGCGGCGCGGTTTTTACTTCACACTAAAAAATTACTGCCGCAAAACGTAGTAATTTTTGGCCACTCACTTGGCAACGCGGCCGCCCTGCACGCGGCTTCGGCCCTGGGCAAACTGCCGTGGAAAGCCGTTATTTTGCAAAGCCCGTTTTTATCTACGCCGGATATGGCCGTTAGTTTTATAACGCATTCCTATGCCCCTAAACACTGGTTTTACCGCACTTACAAAACCTTTGTAACGCCGTTTTTATGGTTCAACCGTTTTAATAATACCGTTCCGGCAACAAAACTGACCGCCCCGGCCCTGGTGTGTATGAGCAAGGCAGACGCAACCATCCCCTGGAGAATGACAGCGCGGCTGGCGGATTTTATCCCGCACGCCAAACGTTTTTTGGCGGATAACGGCGGGCACGATGAATTTGCCTGGGCGGCCTGCGCCGTTAATGAATTTATCAAAGAGTCCCAACCATAAAGCAAAAGTTTGATATAATAAAGTAAGCGTTCGTTAGCCCGCCACTCGGTGAACGCGTGAATGGAGAGGTGTGTGAGTGGTTGAAACAGCAGGTCTCGAAAACCTGTAAACCGCAAGGTTTCGAGGGTTCAAATCCCTCCCTCTCCGTAGGATTTAAAAAGCACCCGAAAGGGTGCTTTTTTATTCTTAAGAGAGAGTTGGAGCGGCATAAACTGCTTTATGCCGCTCCCCATCCTTTACCAAGCAACGTCCGCAAAAATCTTGTTTTCTTCCTCCAATACAGGTACAATTATTTAAGTAAGTGCTACACCTTGCTTTTTCTGCCACCCGGCAATTTTTCCATTAAACATCTTTCATCTGTCCCGCAAACGAAAAAATGCCGGTATAGTTGCCCGGCGCCGGGCAGCCCAATCATCTCCCCATACAAAAGGTCCCCAATGAAAAAACTATTAGCCGCAGTGGGCACGGTCTGTCTGTTGGCCGCCTGTTCCACGCCAAAAATAGACGGAAGCGACGAAAAGACGTTTAAAAATTCGTTGCAAAACATATCCGAGTCTTTGTCTGCCGAGGAAAACCAACGCTTCCAAGCCGCTTATTTAGTCCTGGCCAGAGAATTCGTCCGCAATGAAATGGGCAAAATTTTCGCCGCCGTATTTTCCGGCGAAGACGTATCGGAAATATCCTCACCCGAACAAAAATTTTACGACCAATTAAACGGCAAAGACTATAAACAAATCACCCAAGAAGCCGACGTTATTATGCAACACCAGATTAAAGAAGAAAAACTCGCTCTCTCCAACACCGTAACAAAACTGGAGCAAGAACAAGATTTGGCCTTGCAAAGCAAAAAAGTTTTGGCTGAAATAAAAATCACTAAAGCGGATTTCTACAGCCAAATCAAAGAATACGCCCGCCGCATGGGCTGGACAAACGACGCTTTTAAAGAGCACATCGTTAAATTTGACATTTACAACGGAACTACGGAACCTATTTCATCCGTTACATTAAAAGGAAGCATCACCAAGCTGGAACGCTCCATTCCGTTTTTTGAAGGCACATTTACAGCCTCTTTTCCCGGAGGACTGGAACCCAAAGAAAAGCAGCATTTTATAGGGGAATTAAGTAATTGGAGCGACTGGGCCAACGCCCACAAACCGAAAGGAAGCGTTTTGTCGCTGCAGGCCGTTGAAGCCTACGGAGCAAACAACCGCCTGCTGTGGAAAGATTCCTTCGGACAAGACAAAGAAGAAGAGTTAACCCGGGCTAAAGCCAGGCTGCACAACCTGACGGACGCCGAACACAACTGGTACAAAACGTACGCGCAAGATTTCCAGGAATGGAAAAATGACCTTCCTCCTTGGGCGCAAAATTAACATCTTTTGCAAAAAGCCGCGCCGCCCGGCGCGGCTTTTTGCGTTTTAAACCCATTCCCTCCAATTCGGCCCAATTTGTTAAAATATAAATAATGACCCGTTTAAAAACCGTTTTTTTTGGCACGCCGGATATCGCCGTGCCTTATTTGGAACTCACCCGCGAACTGACAGACCTGCAGCTCGCCGTTACCCAGGCGGATAAACCGCGCGGACGCGGCATGGAAATTTTGCCCTGCCCCGTTAAAGCGCGCGCCGCAGAACTGGGCGTACCCGTTTTATCTCCTGAAAAATTAAAAGACGATTTTGATAAAATAGCCGCCGTTCCGTTTGACTTGGGAATCGTGGTGGCATACGGAAAAATTTTCCGGCCGAATTTTTTGGCCCTGCCGAAACTGGGCCTTATTAACGTACACTTTTCACTTTTACCGCACTTGCGCGGAGCGGCCCCCGTACAGCAAGCCTTAATCCAAGGCTATACCCGCACCGGGGTTTCCACCTTTTGGATTCAGGAAGGAATGGATGACGGCCCTCTTTTCCTGCAAAAAGACACCGATATTTCACCGCTGGACAACGCGCGCACCTTATTTGAAAAACTCGTCCCGCTGGGGCTGGAAGCGTTAAAAGAAACGATTACCCGCGCACAAAACGGGAATTTACCCAAAATCCCGCAAACGGGCGAACCCACGCTTGCCCCCATGCTTGCCAAAGAGGACGCTTTCTTACGCCCCGCCGAACTGGACGCCGTAACGCTCCATAATAAAGTACGCGGCCTGGCGTGCGGCCCCAAGCCGAAAATTCCTTTTACGCACAACGGCAAAACGGAATGGCTGCAGGTTGTACGCACCGAACCCGGCCCAAACGCCGCCGGCGAACCCGGAACGCTTCTTTGCATTGAAAGAAACAAAGGAATTTTAGTAAAATGTAAAGAAGGAAGTATATGGTTGAGCGAGGTTCACCCCGCCGGTAAAAAACCGATGCCCGCCGAGGCGTTTGCCAACGGACGGAGCGTAAAGCCGGGCGACAGGGTGTTTGCAGAATAATGGCCGACAATAATCAAAATTTTGAAGATTTTTTAAATAAAACAAAAAAATCCTCCCGCGCTAAATGGATTGCGGCGGGCGTGGTGGCGGCGTTTTTTATCGCGCTTATTGCCGTATCGGCCGACTGGGTTATCGGCGCGCTCGTCCATACCCGCAAAGAAGTAACCGTACCCGATTTAACCAAAAAACCCGTTACGCAGGCGCTGGATATGCTGGCCGCCAGCAACCTTGCCCTTAAGCAGGCAGGTGTGGAATTTGCCCAAAGCGTTCCCCCCGGCTCCGTCCTGCGTCAAATTCCGTCCGCCGGCTCCACCGTGCGCGAAGGACGCGTCATCCGCGTTTGGCTCAGCCAAGGGGATGAAATGGTTTTTGTACCCAATACGGTAGGGACTGATCTGCGCGCCGCACAACTGGCCGTGCGTCAGGCGGGTTTGGTAGTGGATAAGGTGGAAAACGCCTACTCCGTCACTTACGAAAAAGGCCTTATTGTTTCCCAAACGCCCAAAGCGGACAGTATGGTTCAAAAAGGGCAGAAAGTTTCCCTCGTTTTATCCAACGGTGCGCCGCCGTCCAGCGTTATTTTGGTGCCTAACTTCAAGAGCAAAAAACTCGCCGAAGCCACCTTGTGGGCCAGCGCGCAAAACATCAATTTAATCATTAAAGAAGATAAAAACTCCGTATTCCCCAACGGCTCCATCGCCTCCCAACGGCCGGAAGCGGATTCCCAAATCGCGCCGGACGGCAACTTGGAAGTGCTGGTCAGCCGCCGCGCCGTAAACGACGAAGAAAAAAGCTATCACCTGCATTACGAAATGCCGCAAGGCAAAAAAGCCAGCCGCGTGCGCGTAACGCTGGAAGACGCCACGGGCGAAAACGAAATTTTAAACGAAAATAAACAACCCGGCTCTAAAATAGATATGGAAATTCCGTATTCCGGCCGCGCCACGGTGCGCGTGTTTACAGACGGAGTTTTGGTCCGCGAACGGGAGGTTGAATGATAACCTCTTCCAAAATGCCCCGCGCAAATGGTAAAATATCTATAGTGCCTTCCATTCTGTCCGCTGATTTGTTTAAACTTGGAAAAGAAGTGGAAACGGTGGAAAAAGCGGGAGCGGATTGGTTGCACGTAGACGTAATGGACGGACACTTTGTGCCGAATTTAAGTTTTGGCCCGTCCGTCGTCAGTTCTTTGAACGGAAAAACAAATTTACCTTTAGACGTACACTTAATGGTGGAAGAACCGCTTCTTTTTATTGAAGCTTTCGCCAAGGCGGGCGCGGACTTGTTAACCGTGCACATTGAAGCCAAGGACGATGTAGGTTTTGCGCTGGAACAAATAAAAGCCTCCGGCGTGCAAGCGGGCCTTTCCATTAAGCCGGATACGGACCCCGAACGGATCACCCCGTATCTGGACCAGTTGGATTTAGTACTTGTAATGAGCGTATACCCGGGTTTTGGCGGCCAGGCGTTTTTGCCCGAAGCCGAAGACCAAATCAAACGGGTGCGCCAGCTTATTAACGCTTCCGGCCGTGCAATTTGGCTGGAAACAGACGGCGGCATTAATGCGCAAACGGCCCCCCTGGCAACCCGGGCGGGCGCGGACGCGTTAGTGGCCGGCAGTGCAATTTTCAAAGCCGCGGACCCTGTAACGGCCCTCAACCAAATCAGACAGGCGGCCTCGGACATTTAATTATCAGTCTTTTGCATAAACGCAAAAGCATCACAAGGAGAGTTATAAATGGCAGTAGTTATCAGATTACAGAGAGTCGGCAAAAAAGCCCAGGCTCAGTACAGAGTCGTCGCGATTGAAAAATCCCGCGCGGTCGGCCAGGAAGCCAAAGAAGTTTTGGGCATCTACCACCCTTGCAACCCCAACGTGGCCGAACAAGTAAAACTCAATATGCCCAGAGTGGAATATTGGATGAACGTCGGCGCGAAACCGTCTGAAACCGTCGCCAGCTTGATTAAAAAAGCCAGCGCCAAATAAACTGCGGTGCGCGTTATGAAAGAACTCGCGACGCTGCTGTTAAAATCCCTTTCTTCTACGCCGGATAATGTGGTAGTGGAAGAAAAAGTGGAACAAAACAAAGTTTATCTGTCCACCAAAGTGGACGCCGCCGACAAAGGTAAAGTTATTGGCAAAGACGGCTGCATCATCAAAGCCGTGCGCACCGTATTAAACGCGGCCGCCGCCAAACAAGATAAAAAAGTTACCTTAAAGTTGGAAGACTAATGAAAATAGACGTTATCACCGCTTTTGAAGAAATGATAGACAGTACGCTCTCCCACAGTATTGTGGGGCGTGCGCGCAAAGCGGGGATAATAAAATTGGGAACGTTAAGCCCCCGCGCTTTTGCGGAGGATAAACACAAAACCATTGACGACCGCCCTTACGGCGGCGGGCCCGGAATGCTGATGAAGGCCGAGCCGCTGTACCAGGCGATTAACAAGTTGCGCAAAAAAACGTCGTACGTCATACTAACCAGCCCGCGCGGCCAAACGTTTAACCAGGAATTGGCTAAAAAATTGGCAAAAAAACGCCACCTCATTTTCGTGTGCGGGCATTACGAAGGCATTGACGCGCGGATTTATCCCGAGGTGGATTTGGAAGTGTCACTTGGCAACTTCATTTTAACGGGCGGAGAGTTAGCCGCCTGTACGATGATAGACGCAATTACGCGGTTGCAAAAAGGCACTTTTAAAAAAGACGGCGTAACGGTTACGGAGTCGTTTGAAGAAAACTTGCTGGAAGCCCCACAGTATACGCGCCCGGAAGTATGGCGCGGGCGGAAAGTTCCGGCGGTGCTGCTTAACGGAAACCATAAAGAAATAGAAGCGTGGAAACGCGAACAAGCTTTACAATTAACAAAACAGTTAAGACCCGATTTGCTTGAAACCGCCTCTCTAAAGCCAAAAAAGGTCCAAAAGAAAAAAACGATTCGGAGGAAGTAAGTTTTATGAATATCAACGACATTAAACACAATCTTAAATCCAACATTCCGCAGTTTAAAGCCGGCGACACCGTGCGCGTAAAAGTAAAAGTAGTGGAAGGCGACAACGAAAGACTCCAGGCTTTTGACGGCGTAGTCATCGCCCGCCGCGGTTCCGGCATCAGCGAAACGTTCACCGTGCGCAAAATTTCGTTCGGCGTGGGCGTGGAACGCATTTTCCCGTTGCACTCCCCCCGCGTGGACAGCATTGAAGTCCTCAAGATCGGCAAAGTAAGAAGAGCCAAACTCAATTACTTGACCAAACTCTCCGGTAAAGCCGCCCGCTTGCAGGAACTCAAAAAACCCGCCGCTAAACCCGCCGAAGCCGCCGCTCCGGCCGAAGCGGCCCAAGAGGCGAAATAAGTTATCCTGCATCAAGGAAACTGAACTCCGATTCAACCCCGCGTATCTGTTTTACGCGGGGTTTTTACGTTATAAAAACTCCTTTTGGCGAAAAAAATAATTTGCTATACTGCTTCCATGCGGTTTAAAATAAAACATCCCTTTTTGGCCAGCTATCACAGAACAATGGTGTGGTGGGGTATCCTGTCGTTGCTTACGCTGACGGGTATGGGCGCAGCAGTCTATTTTGCAGGCGGGATAACAACCGCCTGGCAAGCGTTAGGCAGTACCATCAACGACATTTGCCAAGACAAATGGACTTGTAATCTCGGTTTTATACTTTTGTTTAAAATTTTCCCTTTTGTTATTCTCGCTATTTTTGCACTTTTTCTATGGGAAAAGCGGACAAAGTTTCACTCTCCCCGCCCAGGGATGTATTTTACTCATATGACCTTCGGCCCCAACGGCGTACTCCTGGAAAGAACTTCCCCCGGGAAAAACATATTTTTTCCGTATAAAGAAACCTCTCTCCATTTATCCGCCAATGCCCGGATGGTATACACAAAGTATGGTTCATCAATGCGCGTTTATCATCTGGAATTTACTTTTATGCACAACAATACTGATCCCAAACAACAAACAATTTCTACCGAAACGCTCCAATTATTGCCGCCGCGCAACATATTTGTATTTTTGGGTAAAATACTGGATACCCGCCGTCATTTTTATCAGTTTACTTATGATACCGACCAGCACTCCAGCCCGGAAGCCGCCAAAATCTTACTTAACAAAATGGACGACTATTGCAAAACGGGTTTTATGTCCGCGTTTGACACCCGGTCAACCCGCAATTTTATGTTGTGCGCGGGACTGATGTTTGCCTTCGCTGCGGTATATATCGGGTGGGAGTGCGATTTGGAATTTTATTTAAAAAACTGGTTTTTCTTACTTATTCTCCTTTCCGCCGTTTTTTTATGGTGGCCGCTAAAAGACATCTGTTTGGAACGAAAATCCCGCAAAAAGTAATTCCCCGTTTCTAACCCGAAAAACCGCTTTCCAACCCCACTTTCGTTTTCTATAATATATAGAAAAGAAAAGCCGCCCCGCGCGGCGCGCAACGGAGGGGTAAAATGGATATTACAACCATCAACAAACAAGTCCAGCAGGAAAGCTTGTTTTTGCAAGATTTAAGAAGAGAAGTCGGAAAAGTAATCGTAGGGCAGGACGCCCTTGTGGAAAAAATGCTCGTTGCGCTTTTGGCGGACGGCCATATTTTAATTGAAGGCGTACCGGGCCTGGCCAAAACCCTGGCCGTAAAAACGCTGGCGCAAGCCATTCACGCGCAGTTTCAGCGCATCCAGTTCACGCCGGATTTACTACCCGCCGATATCACCGGCACCCTTATTTTTAACCCCAAAGACGGTATGTTCTACCCCAAACGCGGGCCCGTATTTTCCAACTTTGTATTGGCCGACGAAATCAACCGCTCTCCCGCCAAAGTGCAAAGCGCGCTGTTGGAAGCCATGCAGGAACGGCAGGTAACTATCGGAGAGCAAACCTATAAACTGCCGGAACCGTTTATGGTAATGGCTACGCAAAACCCGGTGGAACAGGAAGGCACTTACCCGCTGCCGGAAGCGCAGGTGGACCGCTTTATGCTTAAAGTGCTGGTTACTTACCCCACCAAAGAAGAAGAAAAATTGATTTTGGAACGTATGGCCGGGCACCACAAAATTGAATTAAACACCCAAGTTACGCCGGAAATGATTTTAAAAGCCCGCGCGGTAACGGACGGCATTTATGTAGACGAAAAGATTAAAAATTATATTGTGGACCTTGTTTTCGCCACGCGCGACCCAAAAGCCGCCGGCCTGGAAAAGTTAGCCTCGTTTATTTCTTACGGGGCCAGCCCGCGCGCAACCATTTTCCTTACGCAGGCCGCCAAAGCATACGCTTTCTTAAACGGGCGCGGCTTTGTTACGCCGGAAGATATCAAGGCCGTGGGGATGGACGTTTTGCGCCACCGCGTGCTGTTGTCTTACGAAGCGGAAGCGGAAAACATCACCTCCGACCAAATCGTCAAACAAATCTTTGACGCGGTGGACGTACCGTAGTTTTCAGGCGGGGGCAAAATGGATACCGCGGATATTTTAAAAAAAGTACGCCAAATAGAAATCCAGACGAATAAACTGGTTTCGGAAACGTTCGCCGGGGAATATTTAAGCGCGTTTAAAGGCCAAGGCATTGAGTTTGCCGAAGTGCGCGAATATAACCCGGGCGACGACATCCGCGCCATAGACTGGAACGTTACCGCACGCACGGGCGTACCGTATATCAAAAAATATAATGAAGAACGCGAGCTGACGCTTATCATCGCGTGCGACGTATCCGCCTCCCTCCAATTCGGCTCTACCGACAAACTGAAACAAGAAGCCGCCGCGGAACTGACGGCGCTGTTTGCTTTTTCCGCATTAAAAAACAGCGACAAAGTCGGCCTTGTTTTGTTCTCGGACCAAATTGAACTTTTTGTTCCCCCCAAAAAAGGCAAAAAACATATTTTGCGGCTCATCCGCGAAGTGGTGGCTTTTGAACCCAAACGCCGGGGAACCGACATCGGCCTATGTTTGGAAACGATGTCCAAAGTCATCAAACGCCAGGGCATTTTAATTTTAATTTCCGATTTTTTGGCCGATACGGACGCCTTTGCAAAGCCGTTCAAACTGGCCGCCAAAAAGTTTGACTTAATCCCCGTACTGCTTAAAGACCGGTTGGAAGAAAAAATGCCGCGCCTGGGCGTCTGCCTGGAAGTTACCGACCCCGAAACCGGCGAAGAAGACTTAATCGGCCTCTCTTCCGGGGAGCTTAACGGCGCGTTGTCCGCTTACCGCACCCGCCATACGGAAAAACTGCAAGCGCTGTTTACCCCTTTTAAAATAGAACCGATCGTCGTAGATACGGCGCAGGCGCCGGCGGACCCGGTCATTGCGTTTTTTAAACGCCGCGCAAAAAGGCTCCGGAGACAATAATGAAAAAGCTCTGCACGTTACTATCCCTTTTATTTTTTCTTACGCCGCTTACGGCGCAAGAACTTAATTTGCTTGAAAAACACGCGCCCCAAACCGTTGCGTTCGCCCAGCCTTTTTCCATAGAGTACGTTTTCAGCCATACGCCCGGCTATCAGGTAGAGTTGGACAAAGACTCTCTGTCTGCTGATTTTGAAGTCCAGCAAGCGGCGCTGGTGCCCAATTCCCCCGGCACGGCAGCCTACGGTTTTACGGTTATTCCGTTTACGCTGGGCAAATCCACTTTCACCGCCGCATTCGTACTGTCCAAAGACGGCACTACTACTTCCGCCCGCGTGGAAGACCCCATCTATATTAATGTTTCCCGCGCCAAAACGTTTAACGACAAAAACCTCCGCGAAATCCGCCCGCCGCAAATTCCGTTGGGCTGGCTGACGTGGTTGCTTGCCGCTTTGGCGGCGCTGGCGTTTTTAGGGGTATTATACGCCTGGCGCAAAAAAATGAGGGAAAAAGCGTTATCCCTGCGCCAAGAACCCGAAGATCTACGCCCGTCGGATGAAATTGCGCTTTCTAAAATTGACGCACTCTTAAACAGCGGTTTGTGGGAGCAACAACAATATAAATTGTTTTATATTACCCTGTCCGACATTTTACGCGAGTATTTATGGCGGCAGTTTCATATAGACGCCTCGGCCGATACATCCGCCGAACTTTTGCGCCGCGTTAAAAATATGCCGGCGATGGCCCCTCTTTTGTATGCGTTGAGAAACTTCTTAAACTCGGGGGACCTGGTTAAATTCGCCAAAGCGGTGCCGGAAGAAGCCGTGCGCAATAAAGACGTGCAGCTGCTGCGCCAAATTATCCGCGAAACTTCCCCCAAAGAAACGCTCCCCCAAAAGGAGGAATCCCTGTGATTTTCTTTTTAATTGTCAGTATAGGTTTTTTGCTGGGGACATTACTGGCCTCCCTTTTCGTACGTACGCGCTCCAAAATAATAACGGCTCTTATTGCGGCGGCCGCAGCATTAACATTGGTGGCAGCCGCCTCACAAGTATTTTTGCGTTTGGCCGGGGGGCGGGCCGAATTTATGCATCCGTGGGCGTTTTTACTGCTTATCATTCCTTTTGGGATCCTGCTGGCGCATACGCTTCTGCGCAGCGCCTTCTCCCGCAGAATCAACTATTCTATGGCTCATCTAAAAGTACAGCAAGCTTCGTTGCGCGTATTATTTACGCGCTGGCTGCCCGTTACGCTCTATACAGTGTCCCTGCTTTTAATGACCGTTGCGCTTGCGCGCCCCGTCCGGGTGGACCGCACCGTTCTCCCGCCCTCGGAAGGGATTGACATCATCCTGCTAATGGACGTTTCCGCCTCTATGCAAAAGCAGGACTTTTACCCCAACCGTTTCATCGCCGCACAGCAAACGGCGGACCGTTTTATCGCCAAACGCATCAATGACCGCATCGGCCTGGTGGCATTTGCAAAAGCGGCAATGCTGCAGGCCCCGCTTACCTTGGATCACGACGCTTTGCGGGAATATATTGCATCCCTGTATTTAGGCGCGGTGGACCCGAATTATACCGCCATTGGCGACGGGCTGGGCGTGGCCGCCAATCATTTAAAAGACAGCAAGGCCAAGAGCAAAGTAATTATTCTGCTGACGGACGGCGATTCCAACGCCGGAGCCATTGAACCTTTAATGGCCGCCAAGGCCGCCGCGGCATACGGCATACGCGTCTATACCATCGGCACGGCCAGCGCGCCGGGAAGCAACCCGTACTCCAGCTCCGCCGACGAAATAAACGAAGGCTTGATGCTGGAAATCGCCGCCCTGACAGGGGGCAAGTATTACCGCGCCAACAACGAAAACGAACTGGCTAAAATTTACGACACCATCAACGAACTGGAAAAAACGGAATTCTCCCCCAGCTCCACCGTAAGCCGGACGGATTATTTCCAACCCGTTTTACTGCTTGCGCTGTTATGCGCGCTGCTGGCGCTGACGCTTGAAAAACTGCTTTTAATAAAGGTGCCCTGATATGGAACTGTTTGCTCATCCCGTATATCTTCTTTACTTCCTGCCCGTCGCGGCGGCAACCGCTTTGGTATTTTGGGCGGGCAGGAACTTAAAACGCCGCGCCGTGCACGCCCTGTTCGGTCCGGCGGCTTACGCCAAACTAACGCAAAATTTACGGCCCGCCAACGCCTGGCGGACGGCGCTTTTCTTTGCGGCGGAATTATTTTTATTCGTATCGCTGGCAGGCCCCCAGTGGGGTACGGAAATTATAGAAGCGCAGGGCGCGTTTGCGCAGACCGTTATAGCCGTAGACGTTTCCGCCTCTATGCTTGCGCGGGACCTCCGCCCCGACCGCTTGGATAACGCCAAAAATATGCTGCGGATGCTGGTAAGCAATTTAAAGCAGGAGCGCATCGGCGTGATTGCGTTTACGTCGCAAGCATACGTCCAGTGCCCCATCACCACGGACGAAGACGCGCTGCAGTACTTTATCTCGGCCTTAAAACCCAATATGCTGCCCGTTAACGGCACCTCGCTGGCCGCGCCCGTATCGCTGGCAGCGCGTATGCTGGCCAAATATCCCGGGCAAAAGGCCCTCATTTTATTAACGGACGGAGAAGACCACTCCCCACAAGAATTGGCCGCCGCCAAACAGACCGCCGTTAAAAACGCCGTGCGCATTATTGCCATTGGCATCGGCACGAAAGACGGTACGCTCATCCCCGCCAAAACCGATGCGGCGGGCAACGTTTCCGAATACAAAAAAGACAAACAGGGCAACACCGTCGTTTCCAAACTGGATGAAAAATCCTTGGCCGAGCTGGCCCAGGCCACCGGCGGGGCGTACATTTCTTACACAACGCCTGCCCAGGTGGCTACCAAAGTGGAAGAAGCCCTGCGCGGATTGGACAAAACGCTTTCCAGCGCGGTAAAACGCGCCGCTTATAAAAACCGGTACCAAATTCCGCTGACGCTGGCTATGTTATGCCTGGCGGGGTATTTGCTGTGGCCGCGCGGGCGCAAACCTCAGCCGGGGGCGGAGAAAGAAAAAGACGCTTAAAAAAGGTAAAATAAACATATGAGAACGCCGCTTTTATTCCTTCTGTTATTGGCCGCCTACCCCGCCGTCGCCGGGGTACAGGCGGATTTGCGCGAAGGCGGAAAACTCTACGAAGAAAAAAAATACGGCCAGGCGCTCGCCAAATACAACCAAATTCTGCGCGACGCCCCGCAAGACGAAGCCGCCTCTTTCGGCGCGGGGGCCGCGGCCTATTATCTAAAAGATTACGGCTCCGCGGAAGCCGCCTTTAAACAGGCCGCCCGCAAAAACGGATCTTTGGAACAAGATGCTCTTTTTAATTTAGGCAACGCTTACTACCGCGCGGGAGACACCAAGCAAGCCGCCGCCGCGTACCGCCAGGCAATTTTAAAAAACCCGAAAGACAAAGAAGCCATTCATAATTTACAGCTTATTTTGGAAGAACAGCAAAACCAAAACAACCAAGATAACCAAAACCAACAGAACCAAAGCCAAAATTCGCCCAACCAAAACGCGGGGAATGAGCAAAGCCAAGGCCAATCTTCGGGGCAGGACCAACAAGCCCCCGCCCAAAACCAGCAAGATAAAGACGCGGCGGACCGCGTAATGCAAATGGCGCGCGAAAACGAATATAAAAAACCGCAGAATGCGGGAACCTCTCAAGACGATACGGTGGAGAAAGACTGGTAATGATGAAAAAAACGTTTTTAATTATTTGTTTGTTACTGTCCGGCCTGTGGTCGTTCGCCCAGGTAACGCTGACGGCCTCCGCCGACAAAACCGTTTTAACGCTGGATGACGAGCTGACGCTTTCCGTACTTATTACCGGGGTTTCCGGCAATATGGTAATGCCCCAGCTTCCCAGTCTGCCCGCGTTTAACGTCTACTCGCGCGAAGTGGAACAAAACACCGTTAACGGCCAGACCACGCTGGAATTCCGCTATATTATGCTGCCCCGTTTTGCAGGCAACGCCACCATCGGCCCGGTAACGTTTACCCACAATGGCCACACATATAAAACCCAACCTTTTTCCGTGCGCATTTACCGCACGGCGGCCAACTTGCCCGCCGCCCAACAAAAAAAGCGGGCAAACACCGTAGAACGCGCCGATCCGTCCCTCCCGCCGATGGAAGCGTCGCTCGCCAACCAGGCTTATGCGCGCGGAGGAGAGAAATACTTTTTGGTGGGAGCCGTAAGCAATAAAACCCCCTACGTGAATGAACCTTTTACCCTGGCGGTCCGTTTTTATTATTCCCAGGCGTTTTACGACGCTCCTTACCAAAAACCGTCCGTCACTAATTTATTTATGCAGCCGCTTGGCACGGCCCAAGGCTCCCAATCTATCGGCGGAACGCTTTACCGTTACGAAGAACAACGCTACCAGCTGGCCGCCGCCGCGCCCGGCCCGGGAACCATCGGCCCCGCTACGGTACGCTATCAAACGGGTTCTTCCCCTCTTTCCGCTTTTGACCGTCTGTTTGGCGGAGCCGCCGTTTCCGAAGAACATACAGCCCAGTCCGCCCCGATTACGGTTAACGCGCGGGCCTTGCCGGCGGCGGGAAAGCCGGATTCTTTCTATGGCGCAACCGGGGAAGGATACACCCTTTCCGCCCAGGCCGACCCCGTACAGGTGGAAGCGGGCGAAGCTGTCAACTTAACCGTTACCGTCAAAGGGCCGGATAACCTAAAATCTACCGGAGATTTAACATTCCCCCCGCTGGCCGGATTTAAACTGTACCCCGCCGCCCCCGAAGCAGGCTCTCTGCCCGCGGCAAACGGCTCCGCGCGCGGTTATAAAACTTTTAAAACGGTACTGGTGGCGTCAGCCTCCGGCATTTATACGGTTCCTCCCGTTAAATGGTCCTATTTTAACCCTAAAACGGCAACGTATAAAACATTGCAGACAAACCCCATTACGCTGACGGTTACGCCTTCCACAAAAATGGAAAGCGGCTTTAACTTTGCCTCTGCCACCCCCACCAGCAACGGCGTACAGGCGCTGGGGAGTGATATCCGCTATTTAAAAACCACCTGCGCGCCCGAACCCGGCCTGCTGGACAAAACAGCCGGATGGAAAAATTTAAATTGGCTTTTCCTCGGTTTGCTGGCGGCGGGCGTTTTATTCGCCTCCGTCGGGCGCAAATCCATCGCGCAGAAACGCGCATACGCCGCGGCCAAAAGTACACTCAAAAAAGCCGTTTCCGGTGAAGAAGTATCCGAAGCGGTATCCGGCTATTTGCAGCAAAAACTAAAAATCAGCACCGGCAGTATGCCGCTTAAAACGATCATACACACCTTGCGCCAATATGGCGTAAAACCGTCAACGGCGGAAGCTTTTTCGCTGTTGTGGCAGCGGCTGGACGCGGCGCGCTTCGCCCCCGGAGGGCAAGGGAGCAAAAGCGCTTCCAACCTTTCGGTACAGGCGTTGGACGTGCTAAAATTATTGGAGGAAGAAACCAAATGATCCGCAAATTAATGCTTTGGGCGGCCGTATTTTTGGCGGCGTGCCAGGCGGCGGCGCAAACGCAGGGCGCAATGCTCCAGGCCGAAGAAATGTACCGCCAAGGGAAATTTTCCTCCGCCCTGGGAGTCTATGAAGAAGTGCTGAAAAATCGCCCAAACGACCCTTTTGTTTACTACAATATAGGAAACTGCTATTTTAAAATGGGCAGCAAAGGTTTGGCCGCGGCCAATTATTACCGCGCGTTCAAACTGGCGCCGCGGGATGCGGACATCCGCCATAATCTTTCGCTCGCGCTGGCCGCGGGCGGAGAACGGCTGGTTCCGGCCGGTATGCCGGGCGCGCTTCACCAAGCTTTTTTTGCGCTGTCCTATAATGAGTTAAAGGGGCTTTTTTTCCTGCTTCTTTGGCTGTGCTGCACACTGGGGAGCGTTTGGCTTGTCAAACGCAAATTCGGGCGCACGTGCATACTGCTAGCCGTAACGTTTGTTTTATGCGGCGGGTGGATGTGGTGGCGGTATACGCTTGAAAGTGAACCGCTGGCCGTAGTGGCTTCCCCCTCCGCCGAAATACGCAGCGGCCCGGGAACCAACTTCCCCGCCAGCGCAACGGTGGCGCAAGGCCATCTGCTGTTGGTGGAAGACGCAAAAGACTCTTGGTTTGAAGTGATTGTTAAATCCCAAGGCTTAAAAGGCTGGGTGGAAAAAAGCGCCGTAGAAAAAATTTAATTATTATAAAGAGGTGTATATGTTTGTACAAAACCAAGCCGACGAATTAATCAAAGCCGTTACTTACGTAAAAGAAAACCTGGCGGACAAAGTGGAAGAACTGGCCGCGCAGGTAATTAAAGCGTTTAAAAACGGCAACAAAGTTATTTTGATGGGCAACGGCGGAAGCGCGGGTGACGCCCAGCACATCGCCGCCGAATTTGTGGGCCGTTTTAAAAAAGAACGCCCTTCCCTGCCGGCTTTGGCATTAAACACCAACACCTCCACCTTAACCGCCATTGGCAACGATTATTCGTACGATGTTGTTTTTTCGCGCCAAATTGACGGATTTGCCAAAGAAGGGGACGTCGTAATCGGCATTTCCACTTCCGGCAACAGCAAAAACGTGTATTTGGCGCTTGCGCTTGCCAAACGGAAAGGATGCTTTACGGCCGGTTTTTTAGGCAAAGACGGCGGCACCATTAAAGAAGTGTGCGACATCCCCCTTACCGTCGCCGTAAAAGATACGCCGCACATCCAGGCCTGCCATATTTTTATGGGCCACTGTATGTGCGACCTGGTGGACCAGGCCTATTAATTTATGAAAATAGCCATTGGATGTGACCACGCGGGTTTCCCGCTTAAAGAAACCGTTATAAACGAAATAAAACGGTTGGGGCACGCCGTAACCGACTGCGGCACTTTTAGCTGCGAACGCGCCGACTACCCCGACTATGCCGATAAAGTGGCCCAACTGGTGGCCTCCGGCCAGGCCGACCGCGGCGTTTTAATCTGCGGAAGCGGCGTAGGCGTATGCGTAACCGCCAACAAAACAAAAGGCGTACGCGCCTGCGTCTGCCATGACGCATACAGCGCGCGGCAAGCGGTAGAGCACGACGCCCTAAACGTGCTGTGCTTGGGCGCGCGCATTATCGGCCCTTCCGTAGCCGAAGAACTGACGGAACGTTTTTTAAACGCGTCTTTCCAAACGGGCACCCGCCACGAAGGACGCTTAAATAAAGTAAAAGCGATTGAAGAAAAAAATTTTAAATAAGGCCCCAGCGGTCTTTATAAAAGGATGACAAAAACTATGAATACACATGCAACACCTATGGCCGAAGGAATTATCCGGGAAGGCGAAATTAAATTGGAAGGACTGGAATTTAACACCAAATTCTGGGCCAAAGATCCCACCCTTTGGAAACAAGACAAAGAACATATGGAATTTATCCCCAAATTTCTGGGATGGCAGAAAGTGTACGACTGGACGCTGGAACGCATTGACGAAGTGCTGGCCTTTGCGGACGACGTAAAACAAAATTTTAAACATTGCGTAATTATGGGTATGGGCGGTTCTTCTTTAGCGCCTGAAGTGTTCCGCACCGTATTCGGCAAGCAGGAAGGCTGGCCGGAGCTTATCGTGCTGGATACCACCAACCCCGACTGGGTCGGCGCCGCGCGCGCGAATATTAACCCGGCGGAAACGCTCTTTATTTTCGCCAGCAAATCCGGCGGCACGGTAGAGCCGTCCTCCCAGTTTGCCTACTTTTTGGACGAAGTAAAAAAAGCCGGCGTAAAAGAACCGGGCAAAAATTTTGCCGCCATTACCGACCCCGGCACCGGATTGGAAGCCTTGTCCAAAAAACACAATTTCCGCAAAACTTTCTTGAACCCTGCCGACATTGGCGGACGCTTTTCCGCGCTTTCTATGTTTGGCATTGTGCCCGCCGCCATTATGGGCGTGGACGTAAAGAAAATTTTAACCATCGCCAAAGAACAAGCCGCCACTTTTGCGCCGGAAGCCCCGGCCAAAGACAACGCCGCCGTTAAACTCGGGGCGTTTATGGGCGCTTGCAACGTCAACCACGGCAAAGATAAACTGACCCTGCTTACCCCCGTGGATTTCGCCACATTTGGCCTGTGGGCCGAACAGCTGGTGGCCGAATCCACCGGGAAAGAAGGCAAAGGCGTCGTGCCGGTGGCGGGCGAAACGCTGCATAAAAATTTTGACTACCGCGACGACCGCTTTTTCGTCCACCTTTCCACCGGAAGCGAAGACGACAAACGCGTGTCCGCCATTACCAAAGACCTGGCCGAACGCGGCTACCCGCTGATGACGATTGAAATGCCCAACAACTATTACTTGGGCGCTATGTTCCTGCTGTGGGAAATCGCCACCGCCGCCGCCGGCGCCATTTTAGCTATTGACCCGTTTGACCAGCCCAACGTGCAAGAAGCCAAAACCCTGGCCAAAAACATCTTGGGTGAGCTGAGCTCGGGTAAAATTCCGGCTGAAATTAATGCGCCGCTGCTCGTTTCCAAAGATATCGCCGATGAAGTAAAACTGGATACCCTGGCCCAGGACTTGTACTCCCTCCTGGAAAGCAACGACTATATCGCCGTTCTGCCTTATATGTATCCTTCCAAAGAAGTGGACGAAGCCTTGCTCGGCTTGCGCGACAAAATTATGGCCCGCACCAAACGCGCCGTATTGTTCGGCTACGGCCCGCGCTACCTGCACTCCACCGGCCAGCTGCATAAAGGCGACGGCAATAACGGCGTATTCCTGATTTTATCGGCCGACCCGGCCAACGACGTAAAAATCCCCGGCCAGAATTACACGTTCGGCCAGCTCTGCAACGCCCAAGCGTTGGGGGATTTTCAGGCGCTTGAGTCCAAAGGCCGCCGCGTAATTAAAGTACATCTTACGCAGCCCTTGGTGGAAGGCATTAACAAAATCAGCAACCAGTTCTAATCACACAAACCAAAAAGGGCGGTCTGTTTTAGGCCGCCTTTTTTATTTTTATTATTATGAAAAAAGTTTTTATTCAAACCTACGGCTGCCAAATGAATATTGCGGATTCGGAAGAAATGTTTTCCCATTTGGCCGCCCGCGGTATGACAAATACCGATAATTTAGACGAAGCCGACGTCGTCCTCATCAACACCTGCACCGTGCGGGACCACGCCGAACACCGCGCCGTTTCTTTCCTGGGCCGATTGGGCGCGTGGAAAAAAGAAAAACCGGGCCGCCGCGTGATTTTTGCCGGCTGCGCCGCCCAGCGTATGGGTGATAAATTAAAAAAACACTATCCGTTTTTAGATATTTTATCCGGTGCAAAAAATATTGAACGTTTTGGCGACGCACTGGAAGAAAGCGGCTTCTTCCCCGCCGAAGGACCTCAGGGCGAACCGCTAAAACCGGGTTTAACGGGCTACGTTACCATTATGCGCGGCTGCAACTTTGCCTGCACCTATTGCATCGTACCCACGGTGCGCGGCCCCATTAAATGCCTGCCTCAGGAAGAAATTTTAAAAGAAATCCACCGCAAGGCAGCGCAGGGAGCCAAAGAAATTATGCTTTTGGGGCAAACCGTCAACGCGTACGCCGACGGACAGACCACATTTGCCGATTTACTCAACCGCGCAAGCGAAGTCCCTGGGATAGAACGCGTGCGCTTTACCAGCCCGCACCCCATTTACTTTACGCCCGCGTTTTTAAACGCCGTTAAAGACAACCCCAAAATCGCCCGACACGTACACTTGCCTGCGCAAAGCGGATCAAGCAAAGTGCTGGCGGAAATGAAACGCGGCTATACGCGCGAAACACTTTTGGAAAAAATACAGGCGTTAAAAGAAATCGGGATGAACATTTCAACGGACCTGATTGTAGGCTTCCCCACCGAAACGCAAGAGGATTTTGAACAAACGCTTACGCTGGTGGAAGAAGCGGGTTTCTCGGCCGCATTCTGCTACAAATACTCTCCGCGTGAAGGAACGCCCGCCGCGCTTATGACGCTTCACCCCGATAAGGTACTGGAAGAAAGGCTCGAAATTTTGTTGAATAGAGTAAGAGGCCTTGCGGAACGCGCCTATAAAGGGCAGGTAGGCACAGAGCAAGAGGTGCTTATGGAGTCGGAAACCAAGGGCCGCTCGTCGGGGAACTTCTGGGTAAAGACCAATAAAGAGTACCCGGTTGGAACTATTGTAAAAGTAAACATAGAAAAAGCAGACGGAACTTTATTATTTGCGAGGGACTGATTTATGACTAAAAAGAATTTTGCCGAAAAACGCAAACATCCGCGTATGCCGGTTATCAGCAACTTGATTGAACCGGTCAACCTGCATTATAAAACCGAAGACGGAAAGGAAACGTCTCTTGTGGCCATTTTGGCGGATTTGTCGGCCTCCGGCATGAGAATGATCAGCTTTTTGGGCGCACCGCTGGCGGACCGCTTTTCCATCAGCCTGCAGCTGCCCGGCGCGGGCAAAATGGAAGTAGGCGCCAAACTCGCCTGGGTAAAACAGCGCGAAAACGTATACACCATTGGTATTGAATTTGTAAAAATGGCGGAAAAAGACGCAAAAATCATCAGCGAAATGGCCGACGATTTTAACGACTGCGACACGCGCATTTTGTTAAAATTGCCCGATGTATGCGTACCCGAATGCAAATGCCACAAAATTTGCAACAAAATCCAAAAAGACGAAAGCCTTTTTGAAAACAAATAGTTCCAAAATACTTCGCAAATAGAAATGAAAAACCCCGGGGTTCTACCCGGGGATTTTTATTCTTTATAATAGGCTGTTGCAAGAAAATTTATTCTCTGTCCAACTCCCAGGAGGGTCCCTCCGCTCCAGCAACAAAAAATCTTTCTTCCCTTATAAATTTACTAAAATAAATAGATGAAACCAATCGTCCTTTGCGGGCCCACCGCATCCGGCAAAACAGAACTGGCGCTTGAACTGGCTCGCCAAACAAACGGCATCATCCTGTCCGCCGATTCGCGCCAAGTATATCAACGCTTAACCGTCGGCACCGCCAAACCGGAGGGCACCTGGCAAAACGGCGCGTATTTAGTGGGCGGCGTTCCTTACCATTTAGTGGATTTTTTGGACGTAACAGATACTTTTAACGCGGGTACATTTAAAACGCGGGCGCAAGAGCTGCTAGACAAAAACCTCGGTAAGCAAATTATTTTTGCGGGCGGGACGGGTATGTACTTACACGCTTTTTTTGTAGGAATGGATGAACTTCCCGCCGGCACGCCGCAAACGCGCGCCGCGCTCCAAACCCTGCTGGAAACGAAAGGCAAAGAAGGCCTGCACGCCGAACTGGCTAAACAAGACCCTGTTTCCGCCGCTGTAATCCCCCCCGGCAACGTTCAGCGTACAATGCGCGCTTTGGAGCTTTACCTGCTGACGGGCAAGCCCGCGAGCGAACTAAAAAGCGGGAATTTCTTTAAATTACCCACGCAGGACAGCTCCTTTTGGGTATATTTAAACTGGGAAAAAGACGCTTTAAACGCCCGCATCACCGAGCGGACGGAACAAATTTTTGACGGTATGGCCGATGAAGCCCGCGCCCTGCTGTCTGCAGGATACACCGCCGATACCCCCGCTTTAAAAAGCCTGGGCTACCCGCAGGCAATCGCATACCTGCACGGGGACCTCAGCCGCGCGGAAGCGGTGGAACGCGTGGCCACACTCACGCGCCAATACGCCAAGCGCCAACGCACGTGGTTCAACCGCTACACAAATGCTCTGCGCATTACACTGGCACGGCCGGAAGATTTTGACGCAAAAAAAATAACGCGGGAAATTTTATCCCGCGTTTAAAAAATGTTAATAACAAATTTCGTAAATATCGCCGTACTGATTCGTTTGCGTAAAACGCCCCATACTTTTCCCTAATTTTTTTAACTTTTCCGTCGGCGCGCGCAACAAAAAACAACCTTCCTTTACGCCCCAAACACTTCTATGCCAATAATTAAGAGTCAACCCATATTTGCTCCAATATCCGCCGATATACCCGTCTTGATCCAAACGATAGGATGTTCCGTCCGGCAAGTGAAGACTGCTGGACAAGAGTTCCGCTGAATCTCCGATTTCAGTCCCCGCAAAAGAAACATCAATATCCGCGAAACTCGTGGGATATTGTCCATTCGCCATATAATATACATCCACCGCCTGACGAAGCGTTTTTAAATTTGCCAGCAACCCGGCGGCACGGCTTTTTAAAACGGCGTTTTCGTATTGAGGCAGTGCCACCGCCGATAAAATACCAATGATTAACACAACGACTAACAGCTCTATTAACGTAAAACCTTTCATTTTGATACCTCCAACAATAAATTAGTCATCCTGAAAGGTCTCTGTTCAGGATCTACTGATTTTAATTAATATAAGGTAGAGGCCGAGCAACAACATCTCGGCATGACCCTTATTGTATTCTTTACTAAAGGTCATGTTATCAAAAAAAAAAAACAGAATCAAGGCCCAGAGGCTGGGCTCCCCTCTTATTCGCGCTCATCTGACTGGTTTAAGCCACATTGATTTAGACAAAACGCCCCTTTTTTACACCGTGCTTATTTACTAAAATTAGAATATGGAAAAAGTGATTTTAGTCGGCGTTTCACTTAAAACGGAAGTGCGGCACTCCAGTTCGCTGGAGGAACTCGTCCGCCTGGCCAATACGGCGGGCGGCGAAGTGGCGCATATTTTTCACGTGCGCGTAAACGCGTTTAACGCCGCGGCGTTCATCGGCGCAGGGAAAATGGAAGAAATCGCCCAAGCTGTACGGGAATTGAACGCCGAAACCGTTATTTTTGACGATGAAATTACCCCCGCCCAACAAAAAAATTTAGAAAAAGTAATCCCCGCCAAAGTAATTGACCGAACCCGCCTGATTTTGGATATCTTTGCCCAGCGCGCCCGCACCCAGGAGGGCAAATTGCAGGTGGAACTGGCACAATTAAAATATCTTCTGCCGAGGCTTGGCGGGCAAGGAACCTCGCTCATGCAGCAAAAGGGAGGCATCGGCCTGCGCGGCCCCGGCGAAACAAAACTGGAATACGATAAACGCCGTTTACGTTTGCGCATCAGCAAACTGGAAAAAGAAATTGACCAAGTAAAAGCCGAACGAAACCTGCGCCGCGCGCGGCGCGGGCAAATCCCGCTGCCGCAAATCGCCATTGTCGGCTATACAAACGCCGGGAAAAGCACCCTCCTAAACGCGCTTACGCGCCAAACGGCCGTATACGCGGACGATAAGCTTTTCGCCACGCTTGACCCCACCACCCGCCGCGTGCGGATGCCGGCCGGCGGCGAAATGCTGTTTACCGACACGGTGGGATTTATCCAAAAACTGCCTCACAGTTTGGTAAGTTCTTTCCGCGCCACGCTGGAAGAAACCACCTTTGCCGACGTTATCCTGCACGTGCACGATGCGGCCTCCCCGCTCGCAGACCTGCAGGCGGCCACCGTACGCAAAACTATTTCGGAACTGGGCGCAAAAGAAACGCGCATCATTGACGTATTTAATAAAACCGATTTATTATCCCCCGCTCGCCGGGAGCTTTTAAAAGCCCAGCAGCCGCAGGCCGTACTCGTCAGCGCGGGCCAACGCCTGGGGCTGGACACCCTGCTTGAAAAAGTGGAAGAAGCCGTGGCACACCGCTGGAAACTGCGCCGCTTAAAATTAGAACCCGCCCAACTGGGCGCGCTGGGTAAAATTTACGAAAAAGCCCTTGTTACCGGCAGAAAAGAATTGCCGTCCGGCGCGTGGGAATTAACCCTGATGGCGACGGACGGCAATTATGCCAGCTTGCTTAAAATCTTAAAAACTCATATTTGAGCCATTAATTAATTTTATAATTCCCTCAAAATCTTTCTTCACCGGTTCCACAAACCCGGAATCCGCGCCAATCACCCTCAAAGCCGGCACCTTATTGCGGATAAAGTTCATCGTCGCGCCGTTAAACCCGGTAAACAAAAAATAATCATGCGCGTTTTTTAATGTTAAGACGGCTTTCCCTTCCGCATCATAGAAAGACGCACTGCCGTTTTTGGAATACATTAACGAAGACACCAGCCCCGCCAAATCACCCTGTGGCGTAAACACGCCGCCGCCGGAGTTACCGCGCCGTACGCCAAAACCGGGTGAAATAAAATGCTGAAGTTTCGCCACAAAATAAATATCATCCGAAGGGGATTGCAAATAAGAAACCAGTCCGTTAACCGTTTTGGGCACCACAATCCCCGGCAAAAAACGGGCATTGCCCAAATTGGCGGAACTGATAAGCCTTACCCCCAAGGCCCCCAGCTGGGCTTGGGTTTCCGGGCTGTCTTTAAGAAGCGCGGCAAACCGTTCTTGCGGCACACTTTTCCACCCCTCCTTCCCCAGTGCGGCATACGAGTAATCCGCCGTTTCCGGCTCAAAACGGATCAATGCCACATCTACACTGCTGATACGGTTCTGCCCCGGGAAAAACCCCGGATAAATAAATACCCGCTGGGAAGACGTACTGTGATAAACGCGCACCGTTTGGCGCAGTTCCGCTTCGGCCAATGTAATTTGTACCGTACACGGCTGCGAACCGCTGCAGGCGCTATATACGCAGTGGGCGGCCGTCAAAAACCAATTTTTATGCAGCCGCACCGCCTGGCACGAATAAACCGAAGCCAGGGAATTATACGTTTTATCCGTACGCCAAACATTTATTTCTTTTTGAACCAAAAAAGCGTCTTCGCGCACAGCCCGTTCGTCCGCTTCTTCTTGCGCAAAAGCGGAAATGGTAAAAATAAATGGCAAAATAAAGAAGAAAATTTTTTTCATATTATTAAGTGTATATAAAAAACCATTAAAAAACCACCCTTTTGATTAAAAGCCCCTGTTGGCAAAACGCCAAATATAATATAATAAACATATGACTATTACTGTTATCATTCTCGTTTTGTTCAGTTATTTACTCGGGTCCGTCCCGACCGGCTACCTCATCGCCAAACACGCTATGGGCATTGACATCCGCGAACATGGTTCCGGCAACCCCGGCGCGGCCAACGTATACCGCACGGTCGGCAAATGGGCCGGTATATCCACTTTTTTAATTGACGCTTTAAAAGGGTTTATCCCCGTATGTTTGGCCCGCCACTTCTGCCCGGAAAATTACTGGGTGGCCATTGCGTGCGGCGTAATCGCCATTTTGGGCCATATGTGGACGATTTATCTTAAATTCCGCGGCGGCAAAGGCGTAGCCACTTCCGCGGGCGTATTTGCCGCGTTACTGACTGTTCCCACCGCCATCGCTTTCGCGTCTTTCGTCGTATGCGTAGCGTTGTGGGGCCGTATTTCCATTGGTTCTATTGTGGCGTGCATCGTACTGCCCATTTGCAGCTTTTTCATCGGCCGTCATCCTATGACCGTAAACTTAATGGTAACGGCCATCGGCGCGCTTGTAATTTATAAACACGTCCCCAACATTAAACGCTTGCTCCAACAAAAAGAACTTAAATTTGAAGACGGCGCCAAAAAGAGAAAAGAACATGAAAGTAAATAAAATCACCGTTTTTGGCGCGGGTATTTGGGGCAGTGTAATTGCCCAGCATTTGGCCCAAAAAGGCTACAGCGTATCGCTATGGGAATACAACGAACAGCTGCTCAACGTACTTAAAACGATGGGCCGCCACCCGAATATTCCCAACTTTAAAATTCACGACAATATCCGCTTAACGGCCAGCGTGGAAGAAGCCGTTAAAGATACCGATTTAATCGTTTTCGTCATCTCTTCCAAAGCCATCCGCTCTTTCTGCCGCGAACAGCTTAAACCGCTGCTTGCCGGGCGCGCGGTGCCGGTGGTAAGCGCCTCCAAAGGCATTGAGGACGGCACCTTTAAAACCATTTGCGAACTTATTGAAGAAGAGCTGCCGCAGTTAAAAGATAAAACGCTTGCGTTTTCCGGCCCCAGCTTTGCGCTGGAAGTAGCGCAAAACGTACCGACCAAAATTATGCTGGCCGGGAAAGATCCGGCGCTGGTGGACGAAATCCGCGACGTAATGAGCGGGGACCCAATTATCGTCGTTCCGGCTTCGGACCGCCGCGGCGTGGAATACGGCGGAGGCATTAAAAACGTAATCGCCATCGGGTGCGGCGTAATTGACGGAATCGGCGACGGCGCAAACGCCAAATCCGCGCTGATTACCCAAGCCCTGCAAGAAATGAATGACGTCATCGTCAGCCAAGGCGGCCAACCGGGCACCGTATACAGCCTGGCCGGATTCGGCGACGCGATTTTAACGGGTATGTCCGCCATTTCCCGCAACCGCCGCTTGGGCGAAAAACTGGGCGCCGGCCTTTCGCTGGAAGAAGCCAAAAAAGAAGTGGGCACCATCGCCGAGGGCGTAAACTCCGTACAAAGCGTGTACGACATCGCCCGCAAAAACAATCTTAAAACCCCTATTTTAGACGCTATTTGGCAGATTGTCTGCCAAGGCAAAAAACCGTGGGTGCTGTTGCACGCTATGGGGTTTACCAACCGGGGCAATAAATAAAAAATTTAACCGTCCGGGCATCACTTTTAACGCCCGGACAAAACAGGCCAAAGGACGAAGAAAATGAATAAGGACGACGTAATCCGGCATTTAACCCGCCACGTTTTAGATAAAAAACAGGCTAAAATGTCGGTAGATAAAGTTTTTGAAATTATTAAACACGGCTTAAAGCGGGACGGAAAAGTAGTAATCAGCAATTTTGGCTCGTTCCATTTAAAAACAGCGCGTCCGGTTACGCGCCATAATCCCAAAACGGGTGAAAAGGTTCAGGTGCCCGCCAAACAGAAAGTACGGTTTAAACCTTCTGAAAATCTGTTGAAAAAATAGAAAAAAAGCCCCGGAACATCTCCGGGGCTTTTTATTGTCTAAAGCAAACCGGAGCGGAAAAGAACTCCGCTCCGGTAAAAAAATATACGGCTCAATCCATTATAAAACCTGTTTTAACTCCAAGGACAAGTTACTCTTTTGGATAAGCTGCGCACTGTGCGTATTAGTCTTTTTATCCAGGCCGAACACGCTCACCCGGTAACGCACCACCATTTTGCCGTCTTCTTCCTTTACGCTTTGGATTTCAAACACTTTATCCGGCAAATTGCTGGAAGACTCCAACACCAGCACGTTTTCTTTAGCGAAATTCGCGGCGGGATAGCTTCCGCGGGCCACGCGTTTAAACGCCTTATATTCTTCCGCGTTCGTAATCAGCCGGGCGGAAACGGGCGCATTAATCATAGAAATACTGCTTTTAGGGGCGTCCTCCGGGGCGGAATCGGCCGGGGCTGACACATTCGTCAAGTCCAGCACCGCTTCCGTTTTTTCTTCCTCTTCCGGGACGTTTTGAGCAGCGGAACGGGAAATAATTTTTTCCATTCCGGGAACGTTAATCTTAGACAGCTGGGACGGGACGTCGGATTCTACATAATCCGGCTTTTCCACTTCCGTTACCCCTTCCGGGGCGGAGGCTTCTTCCAAATCCAGGCTCAGTAATGAGTCCGTCGCCAACAGCGGCACGTCCGCATTTTCCGCCAACCGGGCGCGGGAAACGTCCCACATCCGCATAGCGGCCAGGCCGGCCATAAACACCAGAATGAAAGAAGCCGCCAGCAACAGCTTGTTTTTGGTTCCCATTATTATTTCTCGTATTTAGCGGTAATTACCGAGCGCAAACCGCCGCGGGGCGTAAATACGCCGGTTACGGTCGCTTTTTTAGGTTGGCAGGCTTTTACCACGTCGTCTAAAATTTTATTGGCGATATTTTCCATAAAAATACCCATATCGCGGTATTCCAACAAATAGTATTTAAGCGATTTAAGCTCCAGGCACAACTCGTCCGGAATATACTCAATCGTAATTACGCCGAAGTCCGGCAGGCCGGTTTTAGGGCAAACGGAAGTGAATTCCGGCAATTCAATTTTAATATCATAATCGCGTTTATATTGGTTGGGCCAGCATTGGATGGCCGGGAGTACGGCGTCCGCGTTTTTGCGGGCGTGGTCGGAAGTGTAACCGAAATCAATATCTTGCATCGTCATTTTATTTTTAATAACCTCATTGAATTTAACAAAATCAGCAGTACGACGGCCAAACAGCCTCCCGTCGTCCAATGCCAGCCGGATACGGCGGGCATACGCACAAACATCCAGGCGGCAAGTGCGCCGCTCAGCAAAAACGCCGCCACAGCGTTAAACGCGGCAGTGCGGCGGAGCCTTTTATTTATTGTAAATAAATCCTTCAGCGGATACAAGTCTTTGCGCTTGATGATAATATCTACCCAGTTGTTATACACATTGCGCCCGGAAGAAAATACAATTCCGGCGTCGGCGCGTAACAAAGCGATAATATCGTTAAACCCATCCCCCACCATTACCACGCGTTTGCCAAGCGCACGTAAATTGGTAACGATCTCCGCCTTGGTTTTGGGCAGCACGTTAAAATTCATTTTTTCTATGCCGGCCTGTTTTGAAAAAGAAGAAACGGACGACTCATTATCGCCGGATACTAAAATAATGTCCTTTCCTTTGGATTTTAAAAAGTCCACTATTTCTCTTGCGCCGCGGCGCAGCTCGTCGGCCAGCGTCAAATAACCTAAAAACTCACCGTTTTTAACCACGCAAATAACGGCCGCTTCCACGGAAGCCAACTCTTCGGGCAGGGCAACGCCTTGTTCTTTAATCCATTGGATGCGCCCCGCCAAAATTTTATCGGTGCGGGTGGAAGCCTGCACGCCCAAACCGGGCAGTACGTCAAAACACAATAAATTTTTTATTTTTACTTTATGCTTTTTGGCGTACCCGTTTACGGCTTCCGCAAACGGGCCGTCCACCATCTGTTCGGCGGTGGCGACCGTTTCCAATAACGTTTTGCGCAGCGTTTCCTTTGCCGGAAAAACACCCGACACACGCAGCTCCCCATACGTCAGCGTACCCGTTTTATCAAAAAACACGGTATCGGCTTGAACCAATTGGTCCAAGGCGTAGATATTTTGAATTTTAATTTTGGCTGCACGCGCGCCGGACTTGGCAAAAAACGCCGGAAAAATCCCCGCAAAAACAAGAGAAGCCGGAGAAGTAAACGATAAACAAAACAACAAAACGCCCGCATACTGGAACCAGGCGGCGCCGCCCCCGTTCCACGCGCCGGACACATACAAAGCGTACGCATACGCACCCAGCGAAAATAAAACGGTAAACGGCAGCAAGGCCGCCGCAAAAGAATCTAATCCGCTGGCAAATTCGCCCCGGCGGAGCTCCCCCGTTTTTACAGCCTCAATAATCCCCATCAGGGCGGACTCGGCAAGCGGCGCGGTTACTTCCACATAAATCTCGGCCGATTTATTAAGCGTTCCGGCATAGACGGGGCTTTCCACCCGTTTGGAAGTGGGCAGCATATTGCCCGTAATCAGTTGCTCGTCTACGGAAGTTTTGCCTTTTTTAACAATACCGTCGCAAGGGAGGCGCTCCCCCGGTTTTACAAAAATAAGTTCCCCGGGTTTTAATTCTCCCGCAAAAACTTTTTTAAACTTGCGCCCGTCGCACAACCGCCCGGATTTAGGCAAAAAATCATCCAATTTTTTAATAAACACACGGGTTTGTTCTTTTTCCCGCACCAAACGGCGTTCCGCCCACAGCGCAAGCGTTAAAAAGAGGGAAACATATACAAATAAATCAGGCGACGGGCCATACAACGGCCGCGTTAAAAACGTGTTAAACGCCGAATATAAAAACCCGGACACCACGCCCACAGCCGTCATTTGCGCAAAACTCAGCCGGCCGGCCAGCAGGTCTTTCCACGCACAGCGGATAAATACGTCCGCGCAAAAAAGCACATTCATTAAGGCTAAAATAAACACGCCCACGTCCGCATGATGGAACGTGAGCGAAAAAAGGAGCAATACCAGCAAGCAGCACGACAAGAAAAAACGGTACGCAAACGCCTTGGAAGGCACCGAAAAAGCGCACGGAGCGGAGGAGGACAAAACCGTTTCAGCCATATTAACGCGGGAAAAAGCGGTTCGCGAGCACGCGTTCGCGGCCTTCTTCGGTCCTCATCAAGCGGATTTTAGTGTCGTAACGGCGGGCGTTTTTCGGGTCCAGCTTTTTGGCCACCATATAGTTGGCCGTTGCGCTGACGGGATCTTCTACCGAAAGCATATCCCCCATTAGTTCATAGGCGGGCACATATTGGCTGGCCAATTCTTTGGAGCGCACCAGCATCCCCAACGCCTTGTCCGTTTCGCCTTTGCGGAACAGCAAGTCCCCCATATAATAGTAAGCAAGCGCGTAAGAGGGTTTAATGGTAACGGCTTCTTCCAAATCCGCGTACGCATTGGAAGGATACCCCATGCGGATAAACGCGCGGGCGCGTTCCAGGTAAGCGCGGGCGTCATCGGGGCGAAGATGAATTAAATACGAAAAATCTTCCACCGCCGATTCATACATCCCCATATCAAAATAAGCAAGCCCGCGGTTTAAAAACAGCAGGGGTTCCTGGTCGCTTAGTTTCAGCGCGCTGTTAAAATCCTGCAGGGCAGAGGTAGTGCGGCCCATACGGTAGTAGGCAATCGCGCGGTTCATCAGGGCGGTAAAATACTTGGGGCTGCGGGCGATGGCTTCGCTTAAATAAACGGCGGCGTCCCCGTTGCGGCCCATATCCACATACAGCGCGCCCACGTTGTTATACGGCTCCGCCACATTGGGGTTTACATCAATGGCGCGCAAATAGTCGGCCTCGGCGAATTTGCGGTTTTTGGCGCGCTCTTTAGCATCTTTTGCGGGGAGGCGTTCAAACAGCACTCCGCGGTTAATAAGCGCGGCGTAATGGTTGGGATTATGTTTTATAATCCGGGAATAAATTTGAATGGCTTGCGTAAAATTCCCTTTAGAAGCGGCCAGCTGCGCCTGTTTAAAATTCCTTTTTTCTCCGCTGCAGGCAGCCAGCAAACACACTGCGGCAAACAGCCCTAGAACTTTTCTCATTTTTCCTCCCGTTTCCCTTTACGGCCAAAACATAAAGAAATTACCAACATACATCCGCCTACTGTAATAAACGAATCGGCTATATTAAATACGGGCCAAACCCTAAAATCCAAAAAATCCACCACATAGCCTAACGTTATTCTATCATAAAGATTACCCAGCGCACCCGCCAAAATAAAAACACAGCCCCATTCCACCAACTTTCCGTAAGCGCACAGCTCCTTCCAGCTTTTAATCATATAGGCGACAATCGCCAGCATAATAAAAATTAACAGGAAGTTCCCGCCCTGCATCATACCAAAAGCCGCGCCCGTATTTTCCACATACCGCAAATAAAAAAACGGAAAGAGCTTAACAGGGTCGTCCGGCAACCAGAACAAAGCCGCCACTTTGGTCAAGTGGTCCAGTAAAAAAATACCGGCCCCCGCGCCAAGAACGGCGCGATTTTCTTTAGACCATAGGACGGCTTTATTCCACAAATTACGCACTGACTGTTTCTCCCTCTTCCACCACAATGCCTTCTTTGGCCAGCACTTCGGCGCAGCGGGCGCAAATATCACCGTGTTTAGCGTCGGAACCGACGTCTTCTTTCCACTGCCAGCAGCGGGCGCATTTTACGCCGGAAGCGTGCTCCGCCGCAACGGCAAGCGGTTCATCTCCGTCCTGTACTTCCACCGCGGACACGATGGCGATTTCCGGCCACAAGTCTTTGGTTTCTTCCAAAAACGCTTTTGTGGCCGCATCAGAGGTTTTAAAAATAATCTTCGCTTCCAACGCCGAGCCGATTACGCCTTTTTGGCGCGCTTCTTCCAGCGTTTTTTGGACGGCCTCGCGCATAGAGCGGATTTTATTCCATTTTTCTTCCAGTTTTACGTCCGGAATGAGCGAGGCGTTACGCGGCATATTGGAAAGGAAAATGCTCTGCGGCAAATCACGCCCCAAAGCGGTTTTGCGCAGTTCCTGCCACGCTTCTTCAGCGGTAAAAGAAAGCACCGGGGCCATTAATTGGAGGAGCGTAACCGCAATTTCGGCCAGCGCGGTCTGCGCGCTGCGGCGCGCCGGGGACGAAGCGCCCAGCGTGTACAAGCGGTCTTTGGAAGCGTCCAGCATAAAGGAGGACAAATCCAAAATACAAAAGTCCGTAATAGCGCGCATAGCGCGGCGGAAATTAAATTCTTCGTAACCGGCGTGCACTTCCTGGATAAGCGCATCCAACCGGCCCAGCATATAGCGGTCCATTTCCGCCAGTTCTTTACCCGGCACTTTATGCTGTTCCGGGTCGTAATCGGACAAGTTGCCAAGCGCGTAACGAACCGTGTTGCGCAGTTTGCGGTACGTATCAATCGGGCCACCCAAAATTTCATCGGAAATGCGGACGTCGCCCTGATAATCGGCAAACGAAACCCACAAACGCAAAATATCAGCGCCGTATTTGTTGATTACGTCTTCGGGGTCTACGCTGTTGCCGAGCGATTTATGCATCGGGCGGCCTTGCTGGTCCAACACCATACCATGCGTTAAAATGGTTTTAAACGGAGCGGTTCCTTCCAGCGTAAACGAAGGGATGTAAGAGCTTTGGAACCAGCCGCGGTGCTGGTCGGACCCTTCGGAATAAACGTCGGCCGGGAACGTGATGCCGCGGTCTTTCAAAACCGCCGCCCAGGAAACGCCGGAATCCAGCCAAACGTCCAAAATGTCGGTTTCTTTTCTAAATTCATGGCAGCCGCATTCGCAATGATAGCCTTCCGGCATCAATTTTTCCACCGGGTCTGTAAACCAAAAATCGGAACCTTCTTCCATTGCGCGGTTTTTAATAAACTCAAACAACTGGTGGTCCACCTGCGGCTTGCCGCATTCTTTACAATACAAAATGGTAACGGGGGTACCCCAGAAACGCTGGCGGGACAGACACCAGTCCGGGCGCAAACCGATCATAGAGCGCATACGTTCCGCGCCGCCGGCGGGATAGAATTTGACGTTATCCAAATTCTTCATAAGTTTTTCGCGCAGACCGTCTTTGTCAATGCTCATAAACCACTGTTCCGTCGCGCGGAAAATAATCGGGTTATGGCAGCGCCAGCAATGCGGATAACTGTGGACGATTTCCTGCTCTTTGATAAGCGCGCCAAGTTCATCCAGCTTTTTAACCATTAACGGGTTGGCTTCAAAAACGTGCATTCCTTCAAAAATGCCCGCGTCTTTGGTGTAGCAGCCTTTTTCATCCACGGGGCAGAAAGTTTCCAAGCCCCATTGTTTGCCGGCGCGGAAGTCGTCCTCGCCGTGGCCGGGAGCAATATGCACAATACCCACCCCGGCGTCCATTGTTACGAAATCAGTCCAGATAACCGGGTTTTCTTTATGCGTAAGCGGGTGATAGTATTTCATCCCCACCAAATCGGCGCCCGCCACTTTGCCGGCCTGGGTACAGTCCAGCCCGGTATTTTTCAAAAACTCTTCGGCCAGTTTTTCAGCGACAATGTAGTATTCGCCCGTGTTGGAATCTTTCAAAACGGCGTAATCTTCGGTATTGGAAACGGCCGCCGCCATATTGGAGGGAATGGTCCAAGGCGTAGTGGTCCACACGCCCAAGCTGACGGGTTTGGAATAATCCAAATCGCCCAGTTTGGCCGGATCCGGGTTTACCAGCTTAAAGCGCAGGTAAATGGAAGAGGAAGACACGTCTTTATATTCGGTTTCCGCATCGGCCAGCGCGGTTTCGCAGTGCGAACACCAAGTAATTGTTTTTTGGCCTTTGTATACGTAACCTTTTTCAATCAAATCCAAAAACACGCCGATGGTAATCCCTTCGTAGCGCGGGGCCATGGTCAGATACGGGTTATCCCAGTCGCCCTGCACGCCAAGGCGTTTGAATCCCTGGCGTTGAAGGTCAATAAATTTGGCGGCGAACTCGCGCGCTTTTTTGCGGAAGGCGGGCACGTCCGTAATATGTTTTTTATCTTGTTTTAATTCTTTTAACAAAGCCTGTTCAATGGGCAGGCCATGGCAGTCCCACCCCGGCACATAAGGGGTGTAATAACCCGACATTGCGCGGCTTTTAATAATAATATCCTTAATTGTTTTATCCAAAGCGTGGCCGATGTGAATTTTGCCGTTGGCGTAGGGCGGCCCGTCGTGCAAAACGAAATGTTTGCCGGCTTCGTTCTTTTTAAGAAGGGCTTCGTAGAGGTTGATGGACTTCCAGAAGTCTAAAATTTTGGGTTCTTTTTGCGCCAGGCCCGCACGCATAGGGAAATCCGTCTTGGGAAGCAAAACGGTATGGGAATACTTATTCTTTGCCATGATATAATTCACTCCGTATAATTAAGGATAATTATATTATAGAAAATTTAGAGAGAGAAACAACGCGCGGAATTATTCTTCCGTTCCGGTTTGTTTATGCAGATAAGCGTGCAGTTTTTCAAGCGTTTCGCGGCTGACGGCGTGCTCCATTTTGCACGCGTCCATATCGGCCGTGCGCGGGTTAACGCCCAGCACCTGCGTAAGAAAACGGCTTAAAATGGCGTGGCGTTTTTTAACGTCTTCCGCGGCGCGGCGGCCCTTGGCCGTCAGCTCAATGCCGCAGTAGGGCTGATGTTTGACGTAGCCCGCTTCGGCCAACGCTTTCATAGCGCCCGTTACGCTGGGGGTTTTAACGCCCAGCATATCGCGGATATCGCTCACGCGGGCGACGCCCTTGTCGTTGGCACAGAAAGAGACGGCTTCCAAATAATCTTCCATATTAGCGGACAGTTTCATAAGTTCCCCAGGCGCGCAAAAGCGCATATTAATTGTGTATATGGTAGCATATTTTCCGGCGGAAAACTCCGCTTGCTTTTCAAGCGGCGGAAAATTATAATAGGGGTACAAGCCGTAAAGGAGGAAAAATGGATACCAACGCTTACATTACCGAGTTTTTAGCCGCGCAAACCAAAAAGGACCCCGCCCAAAAAGTATTTCATCAAGCGGTATTTGAAGTGGTCAGCACGTTAAAACCCGTATTGGAACAGAACCCCGTTTACATAAAAGAAAAAATTTTAGAACGCATCGTAGAGCCGGAACGGACCATTATCTTCCGCGTGCCGTGGCAGGATGATAACGGCGGCGTGCACGTCAACCGCGGCTTCCGCGTACAGTTTAACAGCGCGCTGGGGCCGTACAAAGGCGGCATCCGCTTCCACGAAACGGTAACGCAGGACGCACTTAAATTTTTAGGCTTTGAACAAACCTTTAAAAACAGTTTGACAACCCTCCCCTTGGGCGGAGGCAAAGGCGGAAGCGACTTTGACACGCGCGGCAAATCCGCCGCCGAGGTAATGCGCTTTTGCCATTCGTTTATCAACGAACTTTACCACCACATCGGCTATCATACCGATATCCCGGCGGGGGACTTGGGCTGCGGCGCGCGCGAAATCGGCTACATGTTCGGCCAGTATAAAAAGTTAACGAACGATTTTACCGGCGCGTTTACCGGCAAAAAACCCAACTGGGGCGGCAGTCTTCTGCGGCCGGAAGCCACCGGCTACGGCGTGGCGTATTTTGCGCAAAATATGCTGGCTACGCGCGAAGACTCGCTGCAAGGCAAAACCGCCATCGTATCCGGCTGCGGCAACGTGGGTATTTACGCTATGGAAAAACTGACCCAGCTGGGCGCAAAAGTAGTCGGATTTATGGATTACGACGGCAGTATTTACGATGAGCACGGTGTGGATGAAGAGCGGCTGGAATTTTTAAAAGACTTGGTATTCGTACGCCGCGCAAGCCTGAAAGAATACGATAAAAAATTCAAAGGAGCGCACTTCCGCCCCGGCCAAAAAACGTGGGATATCCCGTGCGACGTAGCCTGCCCCACCGCCTGCGAAAACGAACTGCACGAAGAAGACGCAAAAAAACTTTTGAAAAACGGCTGCACCTGCGTATGCGAAGGGTCCAATATGCCCTGCACGCCCCAAGCGGTGGAAGCCTTCCAGAACGCCGGAATTTTATATTCCCCCGGCAAAGCCTCCAACGCGGGCGGCGTGGCCGTATCGGGCCTAGAAATGACGCAAAACAGTATGCGCATTTACTGGACCCGCGAAGAAGTGGACCAATACCTCCGCCGTATTATGAACAGCATCCACCAAAGCTGTTTGGCCGCGGCCGAAGAATACGGTTTAAAAGGCAATTATATGGCGGGAGCGAACATTGCGGGATTCAAAAAAGTAGCTGACGCAATGCTGGACCAAGGACTCGTCTGATACTTTTCTTGGGAAAGAAAAGTATCCAAAAGACCCGCGGCCTACGATTATAAAAATCCATTTTTGGACGCAGCCAAATAACTCGGCTACCACGCCTCAAACAAATTTGGCTTTTGCGGATCCAAAAATGGATTTTTATAAGCAATCTAAAAGGCCGCCTAAACGGCAGTCCGCCCGTTGTCATGCTTGAATTCTTGTTTTAGACAACCAGCCAATGGGGTGCAGAAAACGACCAATAAAATTTACCAATAGGTATAATGCGGCGTCCAGGCGTAAACAGGCCGGCCATATGTTTTGCAGATTTCCGCATATAGAGAACCGCCCCACCCGTTACATGTAAATTTTCCGGGCACTACCCGGCAGTTCCCTTCTGTAGAATGTTTAAAACAACGGGCAATCATCGGTGCGCCAGTATACCCAACGGAATCGGCATATAAGTTTAAATAAGAATGTTGCCCTAATCCAACCCGGTTCCAATCAATATCCAATTCTTCTTTATCGATCGTATAATATCCGTTAGCCATATAAAAGCGTTCTTCCGCTTCCTGAATGGATTTTAACAAAGGAAGCACCCGCGCAATGCGCGCTTTGATAACCGCTTTTCTGTATTGCGGCACCGCCACCGCCGCCAAAATACTGATGATTAAGACGACGACTAACAACTCTATTAACGTAAAACCTTTCATTATATACTTCTCCATTAAAAAAGTCATCCTGAGAAGTTTCTGCTCAGGATCTACCTTTTTTAACAAAATACATAGTATAAGGAAGATCCCGTACAAAAACTCTACGGGATGACTTTAATTTATCAAAAAAAAACGGGTCAACCTTTTATAAAGTTGACCCGTTGTAATACCTGGAATTTTATCCTATCCGCACGCCCTGCACATTCGTAGCCGCAGGCGACTGCGCCGACAGAGCCGGCGGATGTTTGCGCGTATAAATTTTATTTACAATCACGGCAATCGCGCCGTCGCCCGTTACATTGCACGCCGTACCGAACGAGTCCATAGCAATATACAAAGCAATCATCAGGCCCAGCTCCGGCTCCCCAAAGCCCAGCATACTCTGCAAAATGCCCAATGCAGCCATAATCGCACCGCCGGGTACGCCCGGAGCCGCCACCATCGTTACGCCCAGCATACAAATAAATCCGGCAAACTGGGCAAACGAAACCTGCTGGCCGCCGATAAACAGAATAGCCAGGGCACACGCCACAATTTTCATTGTGCTGCCGGAAAGATGAATGGTAGCGCATAACGGAACGACAAATCCGGCCACTTCTTCGCGCACGCCGATTTTAACGGCTTGCTTAAGCGTTACGGGAATCGTAGCGGCGGAAGACTGCGTCCCCAATGCGGTTACATAGGCAACCAACATTGTTTTAAGCATAAAAAACGGATTTTTCCGCGCAATCACCCCGGCCAGTACAAATTGAAGCATCAGCATAACCGCCGTAATGGCAAAAATCAATACGATAATTTTGGCAAATACCCCCAATACGGCGGCCACCTGGCCGCCGACGGTCATATTCAAAAAAATACCAAAGATGTAATAGGGAAGCAGCGGAATAATCACACGGACAATCACTTTATCAATAATATCGCGGAAATCGCCCATTACTCCTTTTAAACGGTTGCCCGGAATAACGGCCATCCCCAGCCCCAACGTAAAGGCAAGCACAAGTGCGCTCATTACGTCCATCACGGCCGGCATAGCCACGGTAAAATACGGCTTTAACTCGGCCGAAGCCGAAAATGTGTCCAAGTGGGCTGACGGGTCCAGCAAAAACGGGTAAGCGGCTTCTGCCACGCCATAGCTAAAGAAGCCCGAAGCGAGCGTAAACCCGTACGCCAACGCGGCGGTGATAAACAAAAGTTTCCCGGCACTGCGGCCCAACTCGGCAATCCCCGGCGCCACCAACCCGACAATTAACAAAGGAATTATAAACCCTAAAAAATTGCCAAAAAGGCCGTTAAAGGTAAGCACGCCCCGCACCAGCCAGGACGGAAAAAACAGCCCGCAGCCAATCCCCAGCGCGATGGCGCAAATCACGCCCGGCAGCAAGCCCCATTTTAATTTAAGATGCAACTTCCGTTTTCGTAATTTCATAATATCTTTCAATTATACGAAATTGCACCATTTTATATGAAAAATGTTAAGCCGCGCACGGTTTTGGCATCATTTGCCCGGAACGACGGCTTATGCAAATGCGCGCACAAACGAACGCCCTCTGTTTGCTATAATACATTTATGCAAGTAAAAATCAATATAGACGGCGGTTCGCGCGGCAACCCCGGCCCGGGTGCGGCGGCTTACGTAATTTGCGACTTAAACGGCAAAATCCTTTCCCAGGAAGGACATTTTATGCCCCATTGTACAAACAACCAGGCCGAATACACCGCACTAAAACTGGCCCTTATCAAATCGGCCGAACTGGGAGCCAAAGAACTTTTTATCCAGTCCGACTCGCAGCTTCTCGTCAAACAATATCTGGGCGAGTATAAGATTAAACACCCGGACCTGGCCGCCCGAATGCAAATCATCCGCCGGCTGGCCGCACCGTTTACCATTCATATAGAACACGTTTTAAGACACCTAAACAAAGCGCCCGACGCGCTGGCAAACAAAGCCATGGACGCCAAAGAGTCCCTTGGCTTCAACCCCATTGAATATTTGCCGGAAGACGGCGAAATTGCCGCCGCGCCCCAACAAGACAACGCCGTAAACGGGGTAGAGGTTACGCCCGTCGTACGCCCGGCTAAAAAATCCTCCGGCAAAAAAGGACCTGAACAGCCGGATTTATTCGGCGGTTTTTAAATTTGCTAAAATAAGGTTGGACGGCCCAGATAACCGCTCCGGCCCGATTCCGGGCCCGGGGAGGAACTTCCGGACTCCACAAGGCAGTGCGCCGCTTGAAAAGGCGGGACGGCGGGGCCATATTACCCCGCTGGACGGAAAGTGCAGCAGAAAATAAACCGCCCGCAAGGGTAAGGGTGAAATGGTGGAGTAAGAGCCCACCGCGCGTTTGGCAACAAACGCGGCAAGGTAAACCCCGCATGGAGCAAGGCCAAACCGGTCCACACGTTGCCCGCGTTCGCGACCAAGTAGGCCGCTTAGAGTAATGGTTATCCCGGCCCGCAAGGGCTGACAGAATCCGGGGTACCGGCCGTCTTTACATTTAAAAAGTCCGCGTTCTTATCAAGGGAGCGCGGACTTTTTTGCAGCCAAAAATTAAGGCAACCGATAAATTTGGCAGCTCCCCAAGCCACTGGGAGGACACGCTTGCGTGCGTGACGCCACTCCCCCCAAACTTTTACACACTTGGTTGCCTACGGAATCATCCGCTTTAGCCCAGCATTCCGCTACGCCCGGCGTTTGGCTGTAATCGCCAAACAGAACGTACCCCGTTTTAAATTCGCCAAATGGACGGGTGTAGCCAGCTGAGGCCAGATTATTGCCTCCGCTGTAAATAAACCAGTCATACCAGGTTTTGGAACAATGCAGCTGCCCTGCTCCGGCGGAAGTGCAGCCGCTGATCTCGCCAATATCAAATACGGTAATATCATCTCCGTATTCACCCGTGGCCAAATAATGTACTTCCGCGGCATTTTTAATGGTTTTAACGTTACTCATCACCGTTCCTAAACGCGATTTTTCCACCGCTACCTGATACTGCGGAAGCGCTACCGCCGCCAAAATACCAATAATTAAAACGACCACCAGCAATTCTATTAGTGTAAAACCTGTATCTTTATACATAGGGCCCCCAGCCTTATCCTTAGATTTATCCCCATATTATCAAAAAAAAAAAACGGGTCAAGCTCTTCTACAATCTTTCTCCCGCACCCCGTTATATTGAAAAAGCGCAACGAAACAAAACCTCTCGCCCCATACAAACAAACAGCCCCGCAGTCATATGACCGCGGAGCTGTTTAAACCCATAATAAACGTTACGATTATTCCGGCTTTGAAACCGCGGCATTCACCGCAACTTGCGGAATTTTAAACCAAAAAGTCGCTCCCTGCCCCAGGCCCGCGCTGTCCACACCGATTTCCCCCCCGTGCGCGTTAACAATTTCCTGCGCGATGGACAAACCAAGCCCCCAGCCTTGTTTTTTAAGGTTGCGGTCGTTGTCGGACTGGTGGAACTTTTGGAAGATTTTTACTTTTTCCGAATGCAAAATGCCGGGGCCATTGTCGGAAATTTTACACACCAGCCAGCCGTCTTCCACATAAAAACGCGCTTCCACGCGCCCGCCCTGCGGCGCAAATTTAATGGCGTTGCCGATTAAATTGCTAATTACCTGCGAAATGCGGAAGCGGTCCGCCTCCACCGTTACCTCCGTGGGATAGGCGCACTTTTGCAAATAAATCCCTTTTTTCTGCGCGTTGACCGACTGCAAATTTACCACATCGCTTAAAAGCGCGTTAAAATTAAACGGTTCCCCGTCTATTTTAAAACGGCCGGACTCTATCATAGAAATATCCATCAGGTCGGCCATTAGCATATTCATATTGTCGGTGGCTTTTAAAATGTTGTTTAAGGCGATTTGATCGTTGTTTCCCCCGCCCTGCGGGGCGTCCATCATTAAAACGGACGCAAACCCCTGAATGGAAGAAAGCGGCTGACGCAAATCATGCGCGGCAATGGACATAAATTTAGAGCGGATTTCATTTAAACGCGTAAGCTCCTGGTTGGAAAGACGAAGTTTATTTACCATTCCTTCCAATACGGTTACTTTGCCGGAAAGCTGCAGCTGCAAAGAAGCGATTTGCTGTTGGTAATTATGCTCCACTTTCATAATCGTGCGGTTCATTTTGCGAAGCACGAATTTTTTGGTGATCCAATATGTAAGCAGCGATAAAATACCCGCCGCCAATAAAGAATAAGAAACCAACATCTGCCATAAACTCATAAAATTCTCCCTGTTATTTTATCCGCAGCGGCTCGCCCAAAACGCTTTCCAGCTCCGCCCGGCAAACCCCGCCCTCGCGCAACAAAAGCGGCTCCGCCGTCAAATCAACCACGCTGGAGGCGGTGGGGCTTAGCGTGCCGCCTAAAAAAATATAATCCGCCTTGCTGTCAAACGCAGCCAGCACCGCTTCTTCATCCGTCAAGACGGGACGCCCGTGCAAATTGGCGCTGGTACACGCCATCGGAACGTCCATTTTAGAAAGAAGCCCTGTTAAAAAAGCGTTGCCCGGCACACGCAGGCCAAGCCCAACAAACCCGCGCGTCAACGCGCGGCCGTGTTCGGACGGAGGCAAAATCATCGTAAGACCGCCCGGCCAAAACGCGCGCGCCAGCCGCTCCGCCCCCGGCGAAAACACCGCCGTACGGCGGGCCTGTTCCAGCGAACCGGTTAAAATTTGTAAAGGGCTGGCGGAGGGACGTTCTTTTATTTCATAAATCCGCCGGATGGAGCTTTCGCAAAAGGCGCCCGTACCGATACCGTACACCGTATCGGTCGGCAGTACGGCCACCGCGCCGTTTTCTATATCCCGCGCGGCGGCGGAGGCCGCTTGTTTCGTCAGTTCAGACGTTTTAAAAATAACTGTCTTGTTCATCTTCTTCCGGCTCCGGCGCGGACGGACGGTCAATAATCATTACAAATTCGCCCTGCACTTTATTTTTTTTGGATAAATCTTCCGCCAGGCTTTTAGCAGTTCCGCGCAGCCACTCTTCGTAGACTTTGGAAAGTTCCCGCGCCAAAATAACGGGCGTATCCTCCCCCAATGTTTTAGCGATAAGCTCCAGCATTTTTACCACACGGTACGGGGATTCATATAATACAACCGGAACGTCCAACCCGTATGCGGACGCTATCATCTTGGCGGCTTTGCCGGGCTTGCGCGGCAAAAAACCCAAAAACGTAAACGCTCCGCCCGTTATCCCCGCGCCGGCCAGGGCGCACGCAACGGCGCTGGGGCCCGGCAGAGAAGATACTTTTATCCCCGCCGAAACGGCTTCTTTAACAAGCTTCCACCCCGGGTCCGATATACACGGCGTGCCGCAGTCCGACACCAAGGCGCACGTCTTGCCGCTTTTTAAGGCGTCCAAACAGCGCAAAACGGAACGTTCGTCATTTTCGTTATAACGGTAAGTGGGTTTAGAGATACCAAAATGGGAAAGTAAAATTTGGGTACGGCGCGTATCTTCGCACAAAACGGCGTCGGCCGTCTTAAGCGTTTCCAGCGCGCGCAGGGTAATATCCTGCAAATTGCCGATAGGCGTGGGAACAATATAAAGCATATAGTAAAAGTATATAAAATTAGAACGCCCCCGCAACGCCGGGAGCGCCCCAAAACGTAAAAAAGGCCCCGAAGGGCCTTTTATTATTCGGCAGTTGGTTTAGGTGAAGAATAGAGAGCGCTGTACCATTTTTGCAAACGCTGGTAACGGGCGGACCCGGCCGGGGCAGCAAAACGTTCCGGCAAGCGGGACATTACCTTACGAATACTTTCGTTAAGTAAAAACGGCAATAAAGTGGAAGACCCCTTTTTCACGCGGTTCACATACCGGCCGGGCAGCTCCGCCGCTACGGCCAAAACATCGTAAGCTTGCAAAAATTGCAGGGAAGTAAGGTTTTCCTGCCGGGCGATCATCGGGCGAAGCACGCCGGAAAAATAGACCTCCAGCTCGACAACTTGGGCTTCCGGCATCCCCGTTTCCTGACGGATATACGCTATTACCCGGGAAAGCTGTGCGGACAAATCTTTTTCTTCCGCGGGAAGAGCGGCGTATATTTTGGCAAAATTTGCCTCTAAATCTTGTTGTAACGCGCGGGCGCGTTTTACATCAGCGCGGGGGACCACCATTTCGGCCGGAGGCCGGGGAGCAATGCCGCTTTCCAGCCAGGTGGCCCAGGAATCGGCAAACATAGCGGCCACATAAGCTTCCGTAGGCTGCAAAATGGCGGGAATGGTTTGGACGAAAACATTTTCTTCTTTCAAAGAGGCGGGCAACGTCAGCGCCATATCTTCCAGCGTGTTGGCGGCGGAGGCCACGGGTTTTACCGCCACTTCCGGGAAATGGACGGCCACCGTTTTATGATATGAACGGAAAGACTTTTGCAGGCGGGGCAATTGGGCTGCCGGCAAATTAATACGGTTAAGAGCGATTTCGCGTTCCACTTTTCCCGTCATCGCTTTAACAATCTCGCGCTGCTGAGAGTAAGACACTTTGGGAACGCCCGGTTTACGCAATATACGCAGCCAGCTTTTCGCCTGCACGGCGGAAACCCCAACCAACAAACATACGAGTAAAGAAAAGAACCGTTTCATACTCCTCCCGGAAGAATAGTGATTGTTTTCTATACTATACTGTTTTTTTGTTTTACAGACAAGGTCTTTTGGTCCTACGCAGAAGTAGGTCTAAAAAGCGCGCGCGGCGGTTAAATTATTTAACTGTTTTAAGAGCGATATTTTGTAAAATATTAGTTTGTTGCAAATTATAACACACACAGAGGAAACGCAGAAAAAAATGTCTAGAATTCTGTCCAAAATCAAACTTAACACGTTCGCTATCATTCTTTCCATTATAGCGGTCGTGGCCGCGCTGACCTGGGTGGTGCCCAGCGGCGCTTACGATAAAATGGATGTGGACGGCCGCCAGGTCGTCGTCGCCGGGACTTACCATTCCGTACCGGCCAACCCACAAGGTTTGTTTGACGTGTTAAAAGCCCCCGTGCAAGGCTTTGCCAACACGGCGGAAGTAATCGTGTTCTTGCTCGTTATCGGCGGCGTACTGGCCGTAGTGGAAAAAACGGGCGCCATCGCCGCGGGCATTCAGGCGGCAAGCGGATTTTTCCAAAAAAGGCCGAATCTGCGTTTTCTGTTTATTCCGCTGGGGGTAATTGTATTTTCCCTGTGCGGGGCCACGTTTGGGATGTGCGAAGAAGCGCTTATCTTCATCCCTATTTTTATTCCGCTTGCGCTGTCGCTGGGGTACGACTCCGCCCTCGGCACCGCCGTACCGTTTATCGGTGCGGGCGTAGGCTTTGCGGCGGCGTTTACCAACCCGTTTACGGTGGGCATCGCGCAGGGCATCGCGCAAGTGCCGCTGTATTCCGGCATCGGTTACCGTTTTATTATCTGGATTATTTGCACCTCGGTCGTTATTACTTGGCTGAGCGTTTACGCGCGCAAAATCCGCAAGGACCCGACAAAAAGTTTAACGTACGAATTTGATATTGAAAAACGCAAAGAACTGAAAATGAACAAACAGGAAACCCGTATGACCAAACGCCAAAAATGGGTTCTGCTGGCGTTTGGGCTGGGAATGGTATGTTTGATTATCGGCGTACTAAAACCGCAAATTTGCGCCGCCATCCACAAAACGTGGGGGCTGGATTTAATGACAATGCTGCACTTGGAGGAATCCGGCTGGTATATTACAGAAATCGCCGCGCTGTTTTTGGGTGTAGGCTTTTTGTGCGGTTTTTTGGGCAAAATGAGTATGCAAAAATTCAACGACGCCTTTTTTGACGGCGTACGCGGAATGGCCGAAATCGCAATGCTTTTGTGCTTTGCGCAGGCGATCGTCATCATCGCCAACAACGGCCATATTTTGGATACCATGCTGGACTGGATGTCCTCCGGCATTAAGCACCTGCATCCCGTTTGCGCGTCCTGGGCGGCGATGGTATTACAAACCGTGATAGACTTTTTCATCCCCTCCGGCTCCGGCAAAGCCGTGCTGACGATGCCCATTTTGGCTCCGCTGGCCGATTTAATCGGCATTACGCGCCAAACGATGGTGCTCGCCTTTCAACTGGGCGGAAGCTGGATGAATATGGTCATCCCCACCGATCCGGTAACCATCGCAGCCATCGGTTTTGCGCGTATTGCATACCCGAAATGGCTGAAATGGATGCTGCCGCTTTTAATTGTAATGTATTTATTGTCCTTCGCCCTTTTGGTGCCGCCGTATTTGATGAAGTGGCAATAAGCCGTTTTTGCGTCCCCCCGCATTTATTTTGTTTGAGCCGGGGGGACGTTTTTGCTTAGCAAAAAGACGTACCAACTTGTACGAGAAAGAGGAAAACAAAAGTAAATGAAAAAAATGCTGTGCAACACCTACTTTTTGGTGTTCTCCATTATGGTATTTGTGGCCGCGCTGACGTGGATCGTCCCCGCCGGCCAATACGACCGCGTAGAAACGGACGGACGCACATACGCGGTGGCGGGTTCTTACCACGCCGTAGCCAAAGCCCCGCAAAACATCGGGAATATTTTGGCCGCCCCGGTGGAAGGTTTTACCCAGTGCGCGGAAATCATCGCGTTTATTTTGGTGGTGGGCGCGCTGTTTACGATTATTGAACGCACCGGCGCAATCAACACAATGATTAAAAAGGTAAGCTTTTTCTTCGCCAACAAACCGCAATATAAAAAATGTTTTATCCCCGTTTGTATGTTTCTGTTTTCATTATGCGGGGCGCTGTTTGGAATGGAAGAAGAAACCCTTATTTTTATTCCCATTTTTATTCCGCTGGCCCTTTCGCTGGGGTACGACACGGTGGTTGGGATGTCCATTCCGTTCATCGGCGCGTTTACGGGTTTTTCATCGGCGTTTGTAAATCCGTTTACGGTGGGCATTGCGCAAACCATCGCCCAACTGCCGATGTATTCCGGCTGGCAGTACCGCCTGCTGGTATGGTTTATTTTTACCACCGTCGTAGCCGCCTTTTTTACCTGGTATGGGGAACGGGTACGCAAAAACCCCACCAAAAGCCTTACCTATAAAATGGATTTGGAAAAACGCGCGGAACTGAAAATTATCAACGACGTGGAGGTGGACGGCTCTTTCCGCCTTACCCGCGCGCACAAAATGGTTATCGCGTCTTTTATCATCGGGATGATTGTTTTGTTTTACGGGGTCATCCGCTACCAGTGGTATATGATAGAAATCGCCGCCGTATTTTTGGGCGTTACCATCGCCAGTGCGTATTTCGGCAAATTGACGCTGGACCAATCCACCGACGCAATCATTGACGGAGCAAAATCTATGGTAGGCGTTTGCGTGCTAATGGCCTTGGCGCGGTCCATCGTCATCGTGGCAACCAACGGGCACATTTTAGACACGTTCCTGCACGCTATGACGCAAAGCGTAGGGAATTTGCACCCTATTTTTGCTTCCCAGGCTATGTTCGTCATCCAAACGGTGCTGAACTTTTTTATCGCTTCCGGCTCCGGTCAGGCCGTGCTTACAATGCCCATTATGGTACCGCTGGGCGACTTGGTAAACGTATCGCGCCAAACGGTTATTTTGGCCTACCAATTCGGCGAGGGCTGGGGTAACCCCATCATCCCCACCGCTCCCGTTACTATGGGTGCGCTGGCCCTGGCGGGGATATCGTACCCGATGTGGGTAAAATGGTTTCTGCGGCTGGAAATTATTTTAATTACGCTTTCCATGCTGCTGCTTATACCGGCCTATTATATTTGGTAAAATAGACGTAAGCCCCTTGGCTAGCCAAGGGGCTTTTTAACAGGAAACAAAAATGCTTAGCGAATTAAAAACCGTTTCATATTTTGGGTGGGCAGACTGGCTTGTGTTTGCCGGCGTATTGGGCGTTACGCTGGCCGCCGCGCTGTACGGTAATTTACGCCTTAAAAAAAATAAAAACTCCGGCCAAATGACCGCGCTGGACTACCTGCTTATGGGCCGCCAGCTGACGCTGCCGCTTTTTGTAGCCACGCTGGTAGCCACCTGGTACGGCGGCATTTTCGGCGTAAACGAAATTACTTTTAACTACGGCATCTATAATTTTGTTACCCAAGGCGTATTTTGGTACGCGGCGTATTTAATTTTTGCCTTTTTTATTGCGGAAAAAGTCGCCCGGTACAATTCTATGACGCTGCCGGACCTCACCCACCAAATGTTCGGCCCCAAATCCGCCAAAGTGGCGGCGGTGTTTACGCTCCTGTCCGTAACGCCTGTGGCGTACGTGCTCAGTTTGGGAATGTTTTTGCATATGGTTTTTGGAATCAGCATACTGCAGGGAATGTTTTACGGGACATTGTTTACCTGCCTGTATACAGCCTGGGGCGGGTTCCGCTCCGTCGTGTTTTCGGACTTGGTGCAATTTTTTGTGATGTGCGGAGCGGTACTGCTGGTCGTGTTGTTTTCCGTTCACGCGTTTGGGGGGATGGCATTTTTAAAAGCCAATCTGCCCGCCTCGCACTTTACCGTTACGGGCGGAAATTCGTGGGCCAACACGCTGATTTGGGGGTTCATTGCGCTAGCGACCTTAATTGACCCCAGCTTTTACCAGCGCTGTTTTGCGGCAAAAAGTCCGTCCGTCGTAAAAAAAGGCGTACTGATTTCCACCTTTGTATGGTTTTGTTTTGACATATGCACCACCACAGGCTCCCTGTACGCGCGGGCCGTGCTGCCGCAGGCCGAACCGGGGCAGGCCTATTTCTTCTACGCCGTCCAGCTGCTGCCCGCGGGGCTGAGAGGTTTTTTCGTCGCCGGGGTATTGGCAATTATTCTGTCTACCCTCAATTCTTTTTTGTTCATTGCGTCCAACACGCTTAGTTTTGATATGCTGCGCAACCGCTTCCGCAACATTGTAAAATCCAACCGCATTTCCATTTTTATCGTAGGGGCGGCCGCCATCGGTATGGCAAAGCTGTTCCACGGAAGCTTTAAAGAAATTTGGCTGGTGCTGGGCTCTTATTCTTCCGCGTGTTTATTGGTGCCGATTTTAGCCGGATACATTTGGCCGGGCCGCATCAGCGACAAAGTATTTGTCCGCACGTCGCTTTCCAGCGCGGCGGTAATGACGCTTTGGCGCTTAATCCCCAAACACGAACTATTGGAAGCGCTGGCCCCATTCTACATCGGCGTAGCCACCGGACTGATTATTCTAATACTTGGCAGGGATAAACGTGAAAATATCGCGCGCATTACTGATAGGTAACGGGGAAACGCTGCCGGAAGATTTTTTAAAACCTCTGGTCAGAAAGGCCGGCTTTGTTTTGGCGGCCGACGGCGGGGCGGACCGTGCGCTGGCCGCTGGAATTACGCCAAACGCCGTCATCGGCGATTTAGATTCCGTTTCCTCCGCCGCGAAAACGCGCCTGGGGCCGGGAAAATTAATTTTTATAGACAACCAAAACAATACGGATCTGGAAAAAGCGCTGGACTACCTGGCGCAGCACGGCTGCCAGCAGTGCACCATTTGTGGTTTTACGGGGGGACGGCTGGATTTTACGCTGGGTAATTTTCTATCCGTTTACCCGTACGTAAAAAAAATGGAAATTTGTTTCGCGGGCCCGGGGTGGAAAATATATCCGCTGGCGGCGGGGCGAAAATTCCCCTGCAAAAAAAACACGCGCGTAAGCCTCATCCCGTTAAAAACGTGCACGGGCGTAACGCTCAGCGGGCTTAAATATCCGCTCTCAAACGCGCGCCTGTCGTGGACGCACGCCGGAAGAAGCCTAAGCAACCAAACCCTGGCAAACAGCTTTCAAATTACGCTCAAAACCGGATATATGCTGGTATACGCGGAAGAATAAATCCCCCAAAACGCCGGGGGATTTTATATGGTAAATTTAACGGGGCGGAAGCCGCTTGTATAATTTTTTAGCCGCCTTTACTTTGCCGCGCGCCATTTCCAAATACCGCCGCGCTTGCCCATAATCGGCAAGCGCAAAAGCTACAGCCCCTTTATGGTATGCCACGTCCGCATCCCGTGCGGCCAACTCATCCGGCACGGAAGAAAGTATATCGGCGGCGGCCTGCAAATTACCCTGTTGAAAAAACACCCACGCCTGCGTGTCCATAAAAGAATAATCTTCCGGGTTTACCGCCAGCGCACGCGCAATATATTCCCGGGCCTCGTCCAACCGTTCGCCGCGCACGGCCAAGCTGTACGCATATAAATTAAGCGCGGCCGCATTTTGGGGCTGGGCTTCCAACACCAGCTGAAGAGCCCGCTCCATTTCTTTATATTTTTTTAAGCTTTCCAACGTATAAGCGTATTGCAGACGAGCTTCGGTATAAGTGGGATTGGTGCGCAAAACGCGTTTTAAAACGCGCGCGGCTTTTTTATATTCCTGCGCGTCATTAAGCGCAAGCGCATAAAAGAATCCGATTTCCACATTGCCGCTAAATTTTTCGTACGCCAAGGCCAGCGTATGCAGACTTTCTTCCGGCTGGTTTAACTTTTTTTGGTAGAAACTGACCTGCAGCCACTTGGCGGCGGCGTCATTATAATCGGCGGCGTCTTTCAAATAACCGATAGCGCGGGAATAATCCCCTTTCTGCTCCGCCAGAAGCGACAGGAAATAAGCAGAAGGAACATCGGCGTTATCATCGGCTTTGGCTTTTAAAAAATATTCCTCCGCCTTCGGATAATCTTTTACCAACAAAAACACCGACCCCATACGCGAATAAGTAGCCGCATTGCCAAAGCCCATTTTTTCCAACTCTTCAAACTCATGCAGCATTAAAAAATACTGGGAAGATTTTTCATACACTTCCCCCCTGCCCAGGCGCGGGGCCGGGTCGCGCGGGGCGAGCGCGGAAGCTTTATTGTAATAAGCAAGCGCATTGGTTAAATCGTTGCGGCGCAAATATAAATTTCCCGCTTCGGTATAGATGGGAGAGGCAAAATCCGGCTGGGCGGCGGCCAACTCCTCCATCGCGGACACCGCTTCCTGCGGCGGCAAGGCGGAAAGCAACAACATATATTGGAAAAGCAGTTGCAGGTCGTCATCCTGCCCCAAAGATTTTTTATACGCGTCGCGCGCGCCAGACAAGTCGCCTTTTTTCCACAGGTACGCGCCGTACACGCGCCAGTCGTCCGAGTCGTTATCGCCGGATTCAACAAAATCCGCATACGGCTCGGCCAAATCCGGCCGCTGCGCCGCTACGGCGGATGAAACCAATAAACGTTTTAGGTATTTTGAATCCGGCTGGAGGGCCAAGGTTTTTTGAAGACGGGAATAGGCGTTTTGATCTCCGGCGCGAAGCGCATAAACCGCTTGTAAAAAAGAGTTAAACACTTCCGCTTCCCGCTTGCTTTCTTCGTTTAACGAAAAAGCACCCGCCGGAATAAACGCCAAACATAACAAAACGGCCAATCCGTATTTCATAAATCCATTCCCATTATCCACGCGTCTTCCGAAGCGTTATAAAAATTTTTCCGAACCCCCAGCCGCTTAAACCCCGCCTTGGCGTATAAACTGACGGCAGGCAAGTTGGAAGCGTTTACTTCCAGCGTCGCTTTTTCGCCGCCGCGGGCGCGCACATCCGCAAGCGCTTGGGAAAGAAGGCCCCACCCAATTCCTTCGCGGCAATGGGAAGGATCTACACCCACGTTTAAAATTTCACAAAATCCGGCGGCAAAACGTAACGCCACAAATCCGGTAATCACGCCATTTTCTTCCCGGCATAAAATATAAGCGGCCGCCTGCCGCATTTCAGCCGCAAAGCCCTGTTCCCCCCACTGCGCACATAACGGTTGGAGCGATTCTATCTGCGCCAAGCGCGGGGCGTCGGCGGCAACGGCGGCGCGAATCATTTAGGGGTTACCAATTCAAACCGCGCGGGTTTTAAATAAAGCGGTTCAAGCGCGTCCTGCGCCAGCGAATCATCTTTGGCCATAGCCACCAGCGTGGCGGGGCGGACAAAACAGTCTTTTTCGTCTGCATACGCAAAGCGGCCACCCGCCAATTCAGCCAAAGGAGAAGCATTCTTGCCGCTGCCCGCCAGCATAAGCGGCGCGGAATAACCGTTTAAACGCTCCAGCAATTCTTCGCGCGACAGCCACGCGGGAGCGGCGTTTTGCCCGTCAAAAATCTGCAAAAAATACTCTTCGCGAAAAGCGTGCAAAACAACACCCAGCGCGCCGGAAGGGTTTAATTTTTTCCACGCTAAAAACTTTTTAGAAGCTTCCGCCTGCCGGCGCAAAACTTCAAAAAGCGTCGCGCCGCGCACTTCGGTTTTATTTAAATACTTAAGCATGGAAGCAAACGTTAAAGAAATACGAATGCCCGTAAACCGCCCCGGCCCGCGCACAATAAATATGCGCGACACATCCTGCAGCGCGGCCCCAGCGGCTTCCAAGGCGGAATTTACGGCAGGGAACAGCAAACGCTCCTGTTTAACGCCTTTGCGGCGGCGGGCATACACTTTTCCGTCCGCCTCCAAAGCGACGGTGAGCGGCGCGCCCGAGGTGTCCAATCCCAAAATTACTTGTTTGCTGCTTTGCATAAAGCCTCCAACAGCGCGTCCGATACGCGCCCAAACGAGGCCAAACGGATTACGCGTTCGTCCCCTTCTTTTAAAATAAAATCCATTTCCAAACGGTCAGCCGGAAGCATATGGCGGATAGGGTCCGGCCATTCGGCCAAGATAACGGCCGCTTCGTCTTCCAGCATTTCTTCAAAACCGAGGTTAAAAACTTCGCCTTCTTCCAAACGGAATAAGTCAATATGAAACAAGCGGCGCGTTTTATTTTTATACTCTTTCATCAGGCTGAAACTGGCGCTGGTGGGCGAACTTTTAAGCCCCATAGCCGCAGCAACCCCTTTTACAAAAACCGTTTTTCCGGCACCGATCGGCCCGCGCAGAAACACAATTTCTCCGCCCTGTAACGCGCGCGCGAAATCCGCCGCCAGTTTAAGCGTTTCTTCACGGGATGATGTAGAAATTTCCGCCTTTTTCATTATCTCACCGTCTTAATGCAAACTTCGCGCCCGGCCACGGTGCGGCGGTCTTTATTGGTCGGGTCCGGCACGTCTTTCCCGTCAACGGAAAAAACGTACTTATACTCGCCGCCCGTCAGCGCGACGGACGTTTCAAAATATCCTTTGCGGTAGGCTTTTAATTCAATAGGGTCCTTGCCCCAACGGTTAAAATCCGCCAACAGCTCCACCTTTTTTGCGCCGGGCGCAGTTAAATAAAACGTACGGTATTTTACTTCGGTATCGTACTTTTGCGGAGCGGGCACGGCACGCGCCAGCAAACTTTCTTTATTAAGCGGCGCAACGGAAGCGGCGCTTTCAATGGTATTGGAAGTATAATCGTAATAATCTTCCGACGCGGCAAAAAACCACGTTAAAATAAGTGCAAGCAGCACTAAAAAGAGCACGAATAAAGCTCCGGGTCGTTTAATCTTGCGCATCTAAAAAACTCCTTAAATAAAATACCGCGCCGTCGGCCTCGGCCACTTGTTTAACGGCTTCGGGATCGGCGCCCGTTTGGTCCACGCAGCTGGCCACCACGCGTTCAAACCCGGCGGCCGCACACAGGCGGATAAAATCGCGCACGGCGTCAAAACCGTCTTCATACCCTTCGGCGGGGCGAACGATTTTTTTCCACGTTTCAGCATCCTGCGCGTTTAGGCTGATATTAACCAGATCTACCACTTTGGCAAGCTCCGGCACGATGTTTTTATGATTGATAAGGTTGCCAAGACCATTGGTGTTCAGGCGGATCTTAAACGGCGGGAATTTGGCCTGGGCCATCCAGCCTTTAAGCGTTTGGGCAATAAACAAAAGCACCTCCAAACGCATAGTAGGCTCCCCATATCCGCAAAAGACTACTTCTTTAAACGGAGCTTTTTTAAGTTCGGCTTCCAATGCGGCGGCAACTTCCCCGGCGGACGGTTCGTTACCGGCCAGGTTTAAATTGTTTCCGTGGAAATCCATTTTCCACTTGGTTTTGATACAAAAAGCGCATAAATTAGGGCAGCGGTTAGTAAGGTTGATATATACACCGTCCCCAAAACGGTATACGGTTTTTGGCGTATTGGATATTTGCATAAATACTTCCCCCTATAGCTATTATAGCAATTTGGAGGGAGCGGACCAGCGGGGAAAAGGGTTATAATAACACTGGCAAAAGAACAGCAAAAATTAATAAAATAAAGTTACCGGGAAGGGTGGCCGAGCGGTTTAAGGCGTCAGTCTTGAAAACTGATGTAGGGGCAACTCTACCGAGGGTTCGAATCCCTCCCCTTCCGTGTAAATTTAAAAACCCCGCGAAAGCGGGTTTTTTTTAATTTAAAAAACAGAAATCAAACGCTGCCACGTTATCACTCGCCGCACCGCCACATATCGGCCAAGCCTTCTTCCAACGACACGGCCGGCACAAACCCTAACGCCGTTATTTTGGAAATATCCGCCGACGAAAAACGCACATCGCCCGCGCGCTTAGGGCCAAAAACGCGCCCCAACTTCCGCCCCGATACACGCTCCACTCTATCAGCCAGTTCTAGCAGCGTACACGCGGTACCGCTGGCTACGTTATACGTTTCGCCCGGTTTGGCTTTAAAAACCGCCAGCAAGTTGGCTTGCACCACGTCGGATACGTGGATAAAATCCCGGCTTTGCAATCCGTCCCAGTCAATCCGCAGCGGTTTATTTTCCCGGGCGCACTGCATAAACTTGGCAATTACGGCGGCATACGGCGAATGCGGGCTTTGCCCGGCGCCAAATACGTTAAAATAACGCAACACAACGGTTTCTACCCCATATAAACGCGTATACAGCGCACATAACTCGCCGCCTTCTTGCTTGGATAAAGCATAGGGGGAACGGCAATCCGGCACGGACGTTTCTTTATAAGGCAAATCCGGCCCGTTTCCGTATACCGCGCTGGATGAAGCAAACACCACCCGGCGCACACCGGCACGGCGGGCGGCGTCCAACACGTTGGCCGTGCCTTGCACGTTAATTTGGGCGGTTTCCACCGGGTATTCCACCGATTTGGGAACAGAAACAAAAGCCGCATGATGAAGAACAAAATCCACCCCGTTACAAGCGTTGCAAACGGAGGAAACATCCCGCACGTCCCCTTTAATAAGGCGGATTTTATCTTGCACTTCCGCCAAAGCACCGGGCAAGGCCGCGGAAAAATTATCCAAAACGGTAACCCGCTGTTTTTGGCGGACAAGCTCGTGCACCAGCCGGGAACCGATAAACCCGGCCCCGCCTGTTACCAGCCAATGATATTGTTGAGGTATGGAAAATTCTCCCGGCATATTACCTGTATTGTAGCTTTTTAAAGCAAGGTAAACAACAAACCGCTCCGGCGTCTGCGGAGCGGTTTATTAAAAACAAACGGAGGGAAAAAGTTACTCGCCGTCTTCGGCTTCTTCGTCGAAGTCCTCTTCTTCGGCACGGATGTCGGCCGCAAACTGCGCCCAGGCCTTGGCCGGAGCTTCAAAATTAATGTTAAGCCCCGTGTTGGAATAAGGACCGAAGACATTGTCTTCGCCGGCTAAAATATTTTGCTCAAGCGTAATTTGCATCATAAAATCGTCCGGCCGGTTATAAGAAGAACAACATCCCGCCGCTTGCAGCGGATGCATGTAAAAAGATGCTTTCGGCTCCAGCATAATCCAATTATTTTCTTTATGCTCCGCCAGCGTTTGGGCGATAAAGTCGGAAAGATAAATGCTTTCTTCATCTTTTACGGCCACAAGTTTATCGGCGAAAACGGGGTTAAAAACGGGCTCCCCCTCGCAATACAGCGCAATTTGATATTCCATAAACTCCCCTTCGCTGCCGGGGTTGGACCAAATGGTAAGCGGAGAAATTTCCAACTCTAAATGCCCTTGTTTGCCAAATTTAATTTTTGCCATATAAAAAACTCCTGCGAAAATAAACCTCTTTTACTTCATTATAGTAAATCCGCCTTTTATTTCCGCCCCTTTTTGATAAAATATAACAAGAGGATTTTTATACAATGCGTTACATCTTATATCTTTTTACCATGGGGCTGTTGTTTGTGGGCGGAATGATGGTAGGGAATATGTACCTGCCGGAGCGCGCCGCGTCGCTCTCGGCGGCGGTATCCGCGCCGGACTTAAACGCCGAAAATCCCGCACTTAAAAACCTTACGCGCGAAACGGTGCGCCGCAACCTGGACGCACTGGGCAGCGCTTTATCTTCCTGCCCCGTAGTGGTGGCGGGAGAAAAGGACCGCCTGCTCAACCAAATCCGGCTGCTTTTGGCGGTGGAAGACTTCCAGCAGAAAAAAATAAATTTAGAATTAGAAATCGCCAAAAACGAACGCGCCAACAACCCCTCTTCCGCCCTCACCCAAGCCGCCGCGGAATACAACCAGGCGCGCCAATACGCCGAAAAACTGGCTGACGAATTATTCCCCGTTCCCGCCGAAACCGCCGCCCCGGAAACCGACAAAAAAGCCCCCGCGCAGAAAACGGCGGAGGCTGGTAAAAAAATAATTTTTTGTATTGGTTATATTTATCCAAAACCGCGTGAACCGCGGTTTTTTTAGTAAGCGAAGTATGCGGCCCGACTATTACATCTTCCAACACGCAGTCTTTTAGTTCCGTTCCGTACGCCACGGACACATACGGCCCCAATATGCAATTTTGTGCCCGTACGCCGTCCTCAATCCAACAAGGCGGAATAATTTTGTTATTTTTCTCCAGTTCCGCCGGTACACGGTGGTGGCGGGATAACAGCAAGCGGTTGGTTTGAAGCATTACTTCCACGGTGCCGCAGTCGAACCAGTCGTTCATAAACACCGGGGCGATTTCCTCCCCGCGCGCCAAAAGCACGGACAAAGCGTCCGTCAGCTGGATTTCGTTTTTAACTGTTTTGCCGGAGCGAATTACCTCTTCCAACGCGGAGAATAATTGCGCGGAATCAACAAAAGAATAGGCGCCGATAATCGCCAAATTGGATTTAGGATGGGCGGGTTTTTCCTCCAGCGAAACGATTTTCCCGTCTTTCATTTCCACAATGCCAAAACGGGAAGGGTCTTCCACCGGTTTAATGCCCACCGCATTTTTTCCGCCATGCACCAAGGGACGCAAATCGCCGTCGATAATCGTGTCTCCCAACAAAATAAAACACGGGCCGGACACAACATCTTTCGCCAAATAAATGGCATGCCCCAAGCCTTTGGGTTCGGGCTGTTCCACAAATGTTACATCCAAATGGGCGTAACGCTCGCGCACGAACTCCACAATCGCTTCTTTTTTATAGCCGACGATAAACACCGCTTTTTTAATACCGCAGCTTTCCACCTGGTCCAAAATATGGCCTAAAATAGGTTTGCCCGCCACGCTTAACATGGTTTTGGGCATATGCTCCGTATACGGCAGAAGGCGTACGCCTTTGCCGGCGGCGGGAATAATGGCGGTAAAATCGCTCATAATAAAAGGGGCCTAGGCGCGGCCCGTCTCCTTTAAAAGTTCACGGTACATGGCAAGCTGCTGCGCGTACACTTCGGCCGCCTGCGCGGGGGTATACGCGCTGCGGTAGGTCCAGTTTTCTTCCCCTACCGTACCGGGCGTATTCACACGGTCCAGCGTGCCGATAACGTCCTGCCAGGAAAAAAGAGTAATGGCTGAGTGGGAGTCCAATACGCGGCGTAAAATAGCGCGCTGGGAGTCCGGGGTAAACGGAACATTTCCATCCGTTTTTTGGGCGGAAATCATTTCCCACATATTGGCGCGTTCGTACTGGGGCATAGTTTCCCACCATCCGCGGACGGTTTCCGTATCGTGCGTGGAAGTGGTCGCCAAGGATACGGCGGGATAGTTGCGCGGTTCGCGGTAATAGCCGTTGTCTTCGCGTTCCCAGCGCAGCACCTTATAGCCCGGAATACGCAAATCCACCAGCATACGGCGGACGTAATTGGGAATTACGCCCAAATCTTCCCCCACGGGCAGTTTGCCGCAGGATTCGTCCAGCACCATGCGCAAAAAATTATACCCGCGGTCAATTTGGTTCTGTTCGCCTTCTAAATCAAACGCGCCTTTCTCATCCCCCGGCGCAAAAATATAGGTGCGGAAAAAGCCGACCAAATGATCCAGCCGGAAAATATCATAAAGTTCCGTTACGCGGCGGATTTTGCGCCGCCACAAATCCAAATTATGCGTATGTTGATAGGGCCAATTATAGGCGGGAAGACCCCATTTTTGGCCGCCTTCGGAAAATTGATCCGCCGGCGCCCCCGTTTCCCAGCCAAGTAAATAATTTTCCCGCTCGGACCAGACTTCGGCGCTGTCTAAATTCGTACCAAACGGAATATCGCCAAAAATTAAAATGCCTTTTTGTTGGGCAAACGCCTTGGCGCGGCGGAGCTGCTGGTCCAAAATCCACTGAACGTAAGAAAAGAAATTAACGTATTCGCGGTAGGAGGCCTCAAACGAAGCGACGGCCGCTTTATTGCAATCGCGCAGCCCTGCGTCGGGCCATTGGGGCCAGGTTTGCCATTTATAAAATTCTTTTAACGCGCGGAAAACGGAATAATTCCGCAGCCAGCCCGCCTGCGCCGCACAATACGCCATAAACGCTTGGTAACGGGCGGAACGGACGCTTTGTTCATCCGACAAAAAACGTTGGTATCCAAACCACAAGGCTTTTAGTTTGGCTTGTTTTACGGCAAAAAACGGCGCTTTTTCCGCCGCGCGCCAGGAAGCGATATCCTTTTGCAAAGATTCCACATACGCCTTCCCTTCCGCCGATATCCACACGTCTTCCGCGGCGGAAATATCGGCGTACACCGGGTCCGTGGCAAACGCGCTGAGCGCGGAATAAGGGCAATTCTCGCCGGGGGCCGTTTCCTGCAGAGGCAAAATTTGTACGATTTTAGTTCCCTGGGCGGCTAAAAAATCCGTCCATTCCATTAAAGAGGAAAAATCTCCCACACCCCAGTCTTTTTCCGTCTTCATGGCGGAAAGAGGCATTAAAATTCCGTTTACGCGCCCGGCGAGCACTTGGTCTTGTATCGTCATGTTATTTTTTAGCGATGGCTTCTAACAAAATCGCGCTGCCTTTGGGCAGACCCACCACTTGCAGCGTTACGCGGGCGGGCGGATTTTCTTTAAAGAAAGAGCCGTAAACGTCGTTCATTTCGGCAAATTGGGTAAGGTCGGTCATATAAACGGTGGTTTTTACCACATTTTTAAGACCGCAGCCGGCTTCTTTTAAAATAGTTTTCCAAGTTTTTTAAAATAAGTTCGGTTTGCACGCGCACGTCTCCGTTGTAAATTTCGCCGGTGACGGGATCAATGGGAAGCATGCCGGAGGTAAACACGAACCCGCCGGATTCCACCGCCTGGGAATAAGGCCCGATAGCTTTAGGAGCGCTGGCGGAATTAATGATTTTTTTCATATAATAAAAACCTCGCAAAATAAATTCGGGCGCGGGCCCGCTTTTTATATATGGTAGCAAGGGCGCGGGCGGGATGTCAAACCCTTTTGCCCGAGGGAAAAAATATTTTTTTGACCATTTTGTAAAAAAAGTGCTATAATAAATTATCAAAGAAATTGGTTGTGTAAAAAACAAATAAAAAAAAGTTGCACACAAAACAAAATTTTTGATATAATAATTAAGTCGGGTTTAGATTAGTAAGTTTAGGCCCAGGATATTTGAACAATTTTTTAGCGCTCGTAGCTCAGTGGTAGAGCATCCGCCTTTTAAGCGGGGGGCCGTGAGTTCAAGTCTCACCGGGCGCACTTTAATGCCCTCTTCGTCTATCGGTTAGGACGTCGGATTTTCAATCCGAAAAGGGGAGTTCGATTCTCCCAGAGGGCGTTTTTTATTTGTAGTTGCAGGCATTTTACGAAGGAAGCGGATGAGATCCCGCTTCCTTTTTTGTTTTATTTCTTTCATAACCCGTCCCCTAATATCCTTGGCAACCACTTAATAAAAAACGGCTCGCACAACGCGACCGCCAAGGCCGTTTTATAGTATAAAGCGACCTTGCATAAACAGTGTGGCTGACGGAGTTGGACGGTTGCCCACAAGCGGCGCGGCCTGCAAGGCCTAAAAACGCTTTACGCGCCGGTGACAATAAGGTTCCTTCCCGTTACGCTCATAATATCGGTGATGATATTCTTCGGCGGGCCAAAAATCCCCTGCGCGCGTAACACGCGTAACGACGGGATAGCCTTTTTGGCGAAGTTCTTCCAACACTTGTTCGGCAATTTGCTTTTGGTCCGGCGTCGTATAAAAAATTTCCGAGCGGTATTGTGAACCGATGTCCGGCCCCTGGCCGTCTTGCTGGGTAGGGTCGTGTATTTCTAAAAAACCTTTGGCCAAGGCCTGGTACGAAACTTTTTCCGGGTCAAACATAATCCGCACGGCTTCCGCGTGCCCCGTCAAACCGGAACACACCCGGTCATACGACGGATCCGGCTCATACCCGCCCGTATACCCCGGTTCAATACGGACAACCCCCGGAAAATTCTTCATTAAATGTTCCACGCCCCAAAAACAACCTCCCGCAAAAATAGCCGTTTGTAAATTTTCTTTTTCCCCGTTTTCCGGCTGAAAAGAAAGCGAAACGGAGTTCACGCAGTAACGTGTATTTTTAGGCGTCATCTTCTCCCCTTCAAAAACGTGCCCCAGGTGGCCGCCGCATTTGGCGCAGACGATTTCCGTCCGCTGGCCGTCTTCATCCGGCGCACGGCGCACCGCCCCGGGGATATCGGCATCAAAGCTGGGCCATCCGCTGCCGGAATTAAATTTATCCTTACTTCTAAAAAGCGGCGCACCGCATTGGCGGCACACATAGGTTCCCGCTGCTTTGTGGCGGTAATACTTGCCGCTAAAAGGAGCCTCGGTGCCTTTATGCAATAAAATGCGCTGTTCTTCCTGATTTAGTGGTTTCATATTGCACCTCCCTTAGCTTAAGAATATCCATAAAAATTTCCCCGCCCACACACAAAAGAGGTTAGAAAAAAATCGGCCGAAAAGTTATAATATAGAAGCTATGAAGAAATTTTTTCCTTTTTTTTCGCCGCCTTTTTAACCGCTTGCAGTTCCATGATTCCCTATAAAAACCAGAATTTGGACTATTTGCACGGCATTGAGCAAGACCCGTCCGCCTACCGGGGCAAGGTTGTTTCGTTCGGCGGAGAAGTAAAAGGCGTAACCGAAGATACCCGCCGTATGCGTTTGGTAATTAAAATTGACGTTCCGTTTTATTATTACGCTACCGGCAAAGACCCGCTTTCTTACGAACTATTGTTAATTTCGTTTGATAAAAAAGGCATGCCACAAATGACGGGAATCCAAAAAGGAAGCAATATAAAAGTATTGGCGCGCGTAGCCAATTATGAAACGCGTAAAAATTTAACGGGTAAGCCCATTGCCGTTTTACACCTGATTGCTTTTGCCTTGGCCGACAGGGACAGAGAAAAAGATTTTTTCCGCCCGGAACCGCCTTACAAGCAGCTGTATGAATCCTGGAAAGCGGGCCGTTTGTTTTTTGACGAACAACCGCAGGAAATAGAAGCACGCTACCCGGCCCCCCAGCGCAAAACGATGACGTTTATTCCCCTTCCGCCCCCCTCTGAAGAGAAAAAGCCCTCCCCCGCGCCAGGCCCCGGCATCGTGTACGACGAAGAAGAACCCGCTTTTGTCCTGCCGAAAGACCCCGAGCCGGAACCCGTAAAGGCCCCGGAACAACCCCCGGAAGAGCCATCCGCCGAGCCCAACACGGCCGAGCCCACGCAGGAAACTCTTCCCACAGATGCGCTGGCCACGGAAGAACAGCCTCCGTCCGCCCCGCAGGACGCCGCCCCTGCAGAAACGGAACAAAACGCTCACAACACAGCCGAGGTTACCCCCGAAAATACCTCGACGGAGGAAAAAGACCTTACCACCTCCTCCGACGACGGCACCCCAACAGGCGAGGCTCAGGTAGAAGCCTCCCAAATATCTACTGGCGAAAACACCCCGTCGGAAGAGGCGCAAGCATAAGCTTATAACACTCCACCAAACGGCCAAATAAGGAATAAAACCCCGGCCTAGCTAGGGGTTTTCTCAATACAGGCCCTGGCCTCTCTTTACTTACTACTTAAGCAGTTCCCGCGTCCTGTCCGAAGCGTGTATTTCCGCTTTATTCTGTCATCCCCGAGTGTTTCTGTCGGGGATCTGTTGTTATTAAAAGCTGTAGATTCCCGACTGCGACCTTTGGGAATGACTCCCTTTTTTTCTATACCTGTTTGAAAAATCCTCTTTCTTCTTGCTCTTATATTCCCGTACTAAAACAATCTTACTCAACGGTATAACCTAAACCGAACCCCAGCCTAGCCGGGAGGGTCACAACAAAAAAATCCCGCCTCGTAAGAAGCGGGATTTAATCTAAAAGAAATTAGATTACTAGTCTTGCTGAACCGGTACGGCGCAAGCGACGGAAGTGCCGTTGCTGCAGCAAGAAGGCACGGGGACGTCAATACCGCAGAAGTCGGCGCACAAGGACTGGCCGTTATCGTTATTGCCTTTGCAGGTAACGTCGTTGCTGGCATAGAAGCGGGTCAACGTATAGTCATACTGCAAGCCGGTTTTGGCGGCGTTGTTCACGCGGTCGGCAGTGCCGAGACCGGCGGTGTAGGTTTGGCCGGCAATGGTAACTTTAAAACCGTTGCCGTTGGCACCAGTGGTCGGCTCACCTTTGGTGTAGTAATCCGCACCGGTAGCACCTTTCGGGGCGACGTCCAAACCACGGTAATCGGTCGTGTATTTGTTGATTTGCAAGTATTTGCGCTGTTGGGCTTGGGCCAAGTTGCCAAGCAAGGTCACAGCTTCGCTCATGCGGGAGCGTTCCACAGCTTTGAAGTACTGCGGCATAGCCATAGCGGCCAAGATACCGATGATCAAAACGACCACCAGCAATTCAATCAGGGTGAACCCTTTATTATTCATAAAACCTCCTACAGTTTTATATATAAGTTAGGTGTATAGTCCCGCAAGGGACTACCCATAAAGTTTATCAGTAAAAAACTAAAAAATCAAGTCCCTTTTGGGCGCATAAAAAACCCGGCGCAATATTGCCGGGTTTTTATATATAATTCCAAACGCCTTACCACAAATACGCGGGTTCAATAATAGGGGAACGTGGATCGCGCGGCAGCTCTTCCGGCACCGTTACGCCGATAAAATCCATACAAATACGCAAAGAATCTTCGTTTCCTTCTTCCGGAAGGCAAACGGTTTGGTGCCCGTCAAAAGAGCGCACCAGCGTATAGGCGTATTTTCCTTTGCCCACGCGCCGCGCGACTGCAAACCAGCGGTTGGCGCCGTCCACTTCAAAGGATACGGCAAACCCGGGGCGTGCTTCTTCTTTGGATTTATTAGCTCCGCCATTGGAATAATAAATGGTATTTTCCGCTCCGTTGGCGTAATCGTTCCCTTCTGCGGGGCGTTCTACCGGGCGGGGAACCGCGTCCAAATGATGCCAATAACGGGTATATTGGGAACGCTTTACAAAATAACGGTCCTGCGCCTGCACAGCACTGCCCATGGTGGAATCCGCCTCCGCCAAACGCATACGTTCCACAAAACGCTGGTAAGACGGCCATGCAAACGACGCCAAAATGGCAATGATAATAATCACTACCACCAGTTCCATTAATGTAAAACCGCTTTTGCACGAACCTTTCATAAACGGTACCTCTAGAAATTAAATATTTCCAACGAGTAACAAAAACAACCCCAAAAACACAACGCACAATAATACTTTGGTTAAACCCAAATGCTTTTTCAAAAACTCATTAAAACCTTTGGACTCATACCCTAAAAGAGCCAGCACAAATACGGCGATAAGCGGTACAATAAACATCAAATTATAAAGTACCAAATAAAATACCGCACGCGCGCGGAAAGCGGGGTCCTGCATAATCAGCACGCAAGTGGGCACATATACCTGCCCCGTGCAAACGGCTTCCACCAACGACACCCCAAATCCTACGGCTAAAGCGGCAAACGTCAGGCGCAGGGCGCTTTTGTTTTTATCACGCAGGAAAAACCCCATAATTTTATGGATGCGCGTTTTTAGCCCCAGCGGCAGCTGCAAAAGCATACCGTCGGCTTTTTTGGTTTTGAAATAAATCCAAAAATCATATACGCTTAACGCAAAAAACAGCAGACACAGGGCCGCCGTCAACATATAAAAACCTTTAATAACGTACGAAAACCCGCGCATGGCGTACAAAAATTTAAATACGCCAAAGCCTAATAACAAATACGCGCAGAACACGGCAAAACAATAAGCCGCACCGACCAGGATAATCTCCCGGCGGTTATACTTATACACGGTTAAGAATGAGATAAAAAACACAATCACCGCAAACGCGCACGGGTTGATCCCGTCCACAAGCCCCGCGCCGACAATCGCCCAAAACGTAATTTTTTTAAACGCTTTTTCGGGCTCTTGGGCAGAAGCGGTGCGGACATCCGTTTTTTCACCCAGTAAGAGCGCGCGTTCGATAGCGGTTTCGGCATACGTACCGATTTGGTTGGGATATCCCATTAAAAAGGTTTTCCCTACCGCCGCGGCCGGATAGCCAAGGCCTTCCGTCAGGCCGTAGGCTTTGGCCGTTTCCATAAAAATAAGGTGATTGCCGTCGGCGGACAAATCGTATTCCGTAAAATGGACGGTATCTTTATATTTCTCTTTTAATTGGGGCCAGTATTCACGTTTTAATTTATTACAATGCACACAGGTAGGACTGACAAACAGCGCAAACTCCACTTTTTCCGCGGGCTGGGCAAACGCAGGCAAAAAAACACCCGCACACAACAACAAAACGGCAAACAGCTTTTTCATCGCTTGTAACTCCTATAAGCTCATAAACGTGGAAATACCGCCCATCACCATATCCACGGACATTAAAATAAGGATCATACCCGTCAACCGCTCAATAGCCACCAAACCGCGTTTGCCCAGCAAATTGCTGATAGGGAAAGAAGCCATCAAAATAGCCGAGTTGATAAGCGAAGCCACAATCACCGCTCCCAGCGTAATAAGTTTATTGGACTGCTGCGCCGCCGTAATCATCACCATAGAAAGCGCGGCAGGACCCGCCACCAGCGGAATGGCAAGCGGCACGACAAAAGGTTCGTCTTCTTTCGGGTCGCCTTTGGTTTCTTCTTCTCCGCCGAATACAAGTTTGACGGAAATGATAAACAAAATAATACCGCCCGCAATACTTAACGAATACTCGTGAATGCCAAAGGCTTTTAAGAACCATTTGCCCAAAAATAAAAACGCCACCATAATTAAAAGAGCAATACCCAGCTCGCGGATTAACACCGCTTTGCGGCGTTCGGGCGCAACTTTTTTCAGCGCGGCGATAAACAACGGAATGTTGCCGAAACCGTCCATAACAAGCGCAAGCGTAATGACGGAAGAAATAAACGAATCCATACTGTAAACTCCTTAAATCCGGCGCGGCGGACGGAGCCGCGCGCCAAAACGGTTTGAAAAATGAGGTCTTCTTTTTAATAGTATAGCAAAAATAACGCCGGGCGGCTGGGAGGTGCGGAGAAAGGAGCGATACGTTTTTGTACGAAACAAATTCAATGTTGTAAAATATTATTTATGTTAGACGAACATAAACACAACGTTTTAAACATTATTAAATGGTTCTTTTTGGCCACGGGCGTAGGGTGCGTCATCGGCGTGTTGGACGCCGCTTTCTTAAAAGCGCTGGATGCGTCTATCGCATTTCGCAATAAAATCCCGCTTTTTTATTTATGTCTTCCTTTTGCGTTATACGTGGTGGCGGTGCTTTCGCGCAAAGTTGCCAAAAAAGACAAAGATTTCACCACCGACGCCGTTCTTCATAAAATCAACGCATACGACAGCATTTCGCTTATTTCCGTATTAAAAGGTTTTTTCCTCTCCATCGTAACGATGGCAACGGGAGGATCCGCCGGGAAAGAAGCCCCCTGCGCCGACACGGGGGCAGGCGTTTCGGCACTTATGGCAAAGCTGCTTCGCATGAAACCGGCCGACCGCCGCAAAATGATGATTTGCGGGGTAAGTGCGGGATTTGCAGGCGTATTCGGCGTGCCGATATCGGGCGCATTATTTGGGCTTGAAGTGCTGTGGGTAGGGCATATTTTCTACGAAGTGATGTTCCCCGCACTGGTGGCCGGGATTACGGCATTCCAGGTAACTTCTTACTTGGGGGTGGATTACATTTATCATCCGCTTCATTTCGTACCTGTGTTTTCGGAACAGTTCTTCCTTAAAATGATTGTGGCCGGAATGTTCTTTGGTTTGGTGGCCCTTTTGTTTATTGAAGTAATGAAATTTATGCGGGTGGTATTCCGCTACATTGCACTGCGCACGCGGCCCTTTTGGGCGTGTTTTGCGGGCGGGCTTGTGCTGCTGGCGGTGGGGCACTTTATTTCCCCCTTATATTTAGGGCTGGGCATGGCGGGTATAGACGGCCCGCTCAGCGGACAGCCGGCAGCTTCCCCTTTTGGTTTTTTATATAAGATGATCGCCACCGCCGTTACATTTGCCGCGGGCGGCATTGGCGGCGTTGTAACGCCGATTTTTTTTGTAGGCGCACAGGCGGGCGCCATGCTCGCCGATTTTATGAATGTAGACCCCGCCACCCTGGCCGCGCTGGGCTTGGTGGCCGTTTTGGCCGGAGCCGCCAACACGCCGCTGGCCGCCAGCATTATGGCTATTGAATTATTTGGCCCGGCAATTGCACCGTACGCTACCGTAGCTTGCGTGATCAGCTTTTTGGTAACGGGCCAGCAAAGTATTTATCCCAGCCAGCGCATTTCGTGGGACAGCGGCAAAGCGTTGGAAGAACAACCTCCGGCCGACCCGGCAAAATTCGGACGCCGCGCCACAGACCGCCAAACCCGTATACGCGCGCGGAAAACGCTTTTCAAAAAAGCCGTTAAAGAAATGACGCGCCACCTGATCCCTAATTCAAAAGGCTTTGACGAAAAGAAATAACAGCCTGGCTGAGCGTTTTCTCTACATACAACAACCGGGACGGAAAATTATTTCCGTCCCTGTTCATCTATGCAAAATCCCGTTTAATAAAGCGGAATGTTATACTCTTTAGCCAGTTTGTTATAACGGTCAATCACCGTGCGAACAAACTTGCGTTTTTCGATATAATCCCCGGGGAAAAAGCCGCTCTTAAACCCGGCGATTACGATGTTTTTCAGTTCTTTTGGCGATAAGTCGATATTCTTAACCAACAGTTCCATTTCTTTCGTAACGGTAGTGTTGGAAACAAGGCGGTTATCCGTATTAATGCTCACCGGCAGGCCGCGGCGGATCATTTCCCGGATGGGGTGGTCTTTCACCGATTTAATTTCTGGCAGCGTTTGCAAATTACTCGTTAAACACACCTCAATACCGATACGTTCGCTGGCGATATAGTTGGCGAGCGAATCCACATAGTCCTGCTTGTTTTGAACCTTTTTGTCCTTAATCATATCCGCCGCGAACAAATGCGTGCCGTGGCCGATGCGGTTGGCGTAGCAATCGGTGATAGCCTGGAAAATGGATTCCGGGCCGTACGCCTCGCCGGAGTGGACGGTTTTGCGGATAAAATGTTTGTGGACGTAGCGGTAAGCATCTAAATGGTCGGCGGCGGGGTAGCCGGCTTCTTCGCCGGCAAGATCAAACCCTACGACGGGCAGTTTTTCCTCTTTGGCAAGTTTCACCACCATACGCGCCAGCTCCAGAGACCCGATACCAAAAATTTCGCTCTTGTCCGACTGGGACAAAGCGTTCATCAGCGTCGCGTAATAGGGCGACATAAATTTATTAAAATTACGCATTGCGCACGCAATAATGCCAAAATAAAATTCCAAATCCTCCCCGTTTTTAACGGCGGCGGAGGCGTTGTGTTCCTGCTGGGCGCGCGTCAGCCCGCGCACCACGGCGCGCACGGCGTCCTGCGCCGTCAGCGTATCGTTGGCATGCAACTGCGGTGCAAAACGCACTTCCAAATAACGGACGCCTTCTTCAATAGCGTCCTGCCCCAGTTCATACGCCACGCGTTCGATGTTTTCGGCGTTTTGCATGACGGCCCCGGTATAACTGAATCCTTTTAAGTATTCCACCAACGAAGCGTATTTATCTTTAAACACGGTTTGGCGGAGGCCTTCTTCGGTATAAGCAGGGAGCTCCACACCCTCTTTTTTAGCCAAATCAATCAGCGTGGAAAGCCGGAGGGAACCGTCCAAATGGACGTGCAAATCGGCTTTTGGGATACGGCGTAAAAACTCGGCGGGGATGTTCATTATTTTTTCTCCACTTGTTGGCCCTGCGGCGTATCTTTTACCAGGTAGCCGGCTTGGGCGATTGCGTCGCGCAATTCATCGGACTGTTTCCAATCCTTAGCTTTGCGCGCGGCGGCGCGGGCATCCAGCAACGCCTGCACATCCGCCGGGATGTCAGCCGCCGGGGCGGCTTCTTCTTTAAACAAATCAAGCGCCAAAATACCGTCGGCAAACATTATAAAATCCGTCTTTTCGGCGGCAGAAAGCTCCGTGCTGCGCATGGCTTCCCACGTTAAGGCCAGAGCTTTAGGGGCGTTTAAATCGTCTTCCATGGCGGCGGTAAATTTATCCTTCCAGGATTTGCTTTTTTCCGTTTGTTCCCCAGTGCCGTTAGCCGCTTTTTTGGCCAGCACGCAAAGCGCGCGCAAATTTTTTAAGCTCTTGGCCGCCGCGTCCATGCTTTCGTACGAAAACTCCAGCTGGGTGCGGTAGTGTGCACTTAAGCACAAATAACGGTAAGCGAGCGGATCGTATCCTTTTTCTTTCAATACGTCCACGGTAACAAATGTTCCGCCGGATTTGGACATCTTGCCCGAACGCAAAATTAAAAATTCGCCATGCACCCAATAGTTGACGTATTTCTGCCCGGTGGCGGCTTCGCTCTGGGCGATTTCGTTGGTGTGGTGGATGGTTACGTGGTCAATGCCGCCGCAGTGAATATCAAGCGTATTACCCAAGTATTTCATGGCCATGGAAGAGCATTCAATATGCCAGCCGGGGAAGCCTACGCCCCACGGGCTGTCCCATTCCATTTGGCGTTTTTTGTCTTTGGGGGAAAATTTCCACAAAGCAAAATCGGTCGGGTTGCGTTTCTCGTCGCTCATTTCCACGCGCGCGCCGCCCTGCAAACCGCTGATACGGGCATGGCCGACAAGCGCGTCGTAGCGGTCAAATTTGGACGTATCGTAATAAATCCCGTCGGACGTGCGATAAGTGTAGCCCTTTTCTTCCAGCGTTTTAACAAGCGCAATCATTTCGTTAATGTGCTGCGTGGCGCGGCTGACGATAGTCGGGCGCGTGCAGTTTAAAGCGTCGTAATCGGCCCAAAATTTTTGTTCGTAGAATTTGGCAATGTCCCACGCGCTTTTGCCTTCGCGCGCGGCGCCAAGCTCCATTTTGTCTTCGCCGTCGTCGGCGTCGGACACCAGGTGCCCCACATCCGTCACGTTCATCACGTGCGTAAGCGGATGATGCAAACGAATGGTACGGGCAAGCAAATCTTCAAAAATATACGTACGCAAATTGCCAATGTGCGCAAAGTTGTAAACAGTCGGCCCGCAGCAGTACATGGTTACGTTCTGCGGGTTCTGCGGGATAAATTCGTCTTTATGACGGGTGACGGTATTATGCAAAAACATATTAGTTGGCCTCTTTGCTCATTTCCAAGTATTGGGTGCGGATTTCGTTAAAAAATGTTGTGCAGGTGGCTTGGCCCACATCGTTGGCGGAACGCTCGCTGAGTTTGCAGCTTACTTCCACGTCCGAAAGCGGATTAACGGAGCCTACACCGCTGATGGCATACGTAAACCCGGTCGGGCGGTATGCGCGCAGGGCTTTGGCGTATGCCGTTTCCATCGCTTTTTGAAAAACGGACATTTCTTTGCGCGAAGCGTTCGGCCCCAATTTAAATTTGCGGGTCGCCACGGTAACCACAACATCTCCGTAGTTACCGTATGTGCCCGAAAAATTTTCGGACGTAAAATCTTCATCTTCGCCCAGTTGGGCTTCTTCGCCGGGTTGGGTTTCATCCGGCTGCCCTTCCAAAACAGACGGTTCCGTGGGAATAGGCGAGGAAAACTCGTAATACGCTTCGTTTCCGCGGTAGCGGGAATAATCAATACCCTGTGTCACGCGTTTGCGGGAACGGTAATCCGTACTGCTGCAGGCACACACCAAAACGGCCAAACAAAATAAAAAGATAACACGGATTCTCATAAACACTCCTATTTCGTAATTTTTACAGTCGCCACGGCGTGGCACATGGCCGCTTCCCCGCGGCCGATTTCGCCCACGTGTTCGTGGCTTTTTGATTTAAAACTGACGTTTTCCACAGGCATTTCAAACACCTTGGCAAGAGAGCGGCGCACCGTTTCGTAATGCGGTTTGATTTTAGGCTCCTGGGTAATAACCGTAGCGTCGATATGTACGATTTCGGCCTTATGCACGCGGACAATTTCCAACACTTTTTTGGCAATCGTTACGCTGGAAATTCCTTTAATGGACTCGTCCGTCGGCGGGAATAAAATACCGATTTCCCCCGCGCACAGCGCGCCCAAAACAGCGTCGCACAGCGCGTGGAGAACCAGATCCCCGTCGCTATGGCCCAAGAATCCTTTGGTATGCGGAATTTCGGCTCCGCCCAAATACAATTTCCGTCCCGGTTCCAGGCGGTGCAAATCAAACCCAAAACCCGTGCGGTACATTACGTTTTCGCTCACTAAAGCCTCCGCAAATGTTAAATCTTCCGGCGTGGTGATTTTGTTGTTTTTATAGTCGGACGGCACCACGCGCACTTTTACGCCCGTTTTTTCCACCAGCTGGGATTCGTCGGTAGCGTCTTTTTCCGCGCCGAATTTTTCCAAGGCCGCTGCCAGTACGTTCCGGCGGTAGCACTGCGGCGTTTGCGCCGCCCACAAAACGGAGCGGTCAAGCGTTTGGACGACCACGCCGTCTTTACAAATTTTTACCGTATCTTTTACGGGGACGGCCAGTACCGCCGCGCCGTATTTAGCGGCTTCGGCCAGGCATGCTTCGATATTTGCGGGGTTAACAAGCGGACGGGCTCCGTCGTGCACGGCTACGGTTTCGGCAGATGCGTCCGTCAGCGCGAAGCCGTTTTTTACCGATTCCAGCCGCGTGCCGCCCGGAGTAGCGTACACTAAATCCGAAAAATACGCGTTTAAAACGGCCCGGTTTTCTTCCGGCGTAACTACTACAATCTGGCGCACGGACGGAGCATTTTTAAATGCTTCCACCGCACGAACAAGAACGGGCTTCCCGCCCAAGGGCAACATTTGCTTGGGGCGGCCCATACGCGTGCCGCTTCCTCCCGCAACAATTACCACTGACGAAAAACCCGTCGTTTCTTTCATAAAATTACTATTTAATTTTGGCAAAAATCATCCGGCCGGACGAAGTTTGCAAAATAGAATACACGGACACTTCCGCCCGTTTGCCGATATGTTTGCGGCCGTCTTCCACCACTACCATGGTGCCGTCGTCCAAATAACCGATACCCTGCTCCTTTTCCTTGCCGTCTTTCATAATAAAAAGCGACATGCTTTCCCCAGGCAATACCACGGGTTTAAGAGCGGTGGCCAAATCGGCTACATTCAGCGTTACCACGTTTTGCAGCGCGGCAGCCTTATTGACGTTAAAATCAAGCGTTACCACTTCCGCATCCAGGCTTTTAGCCAACTTCACTACGCGTTCTTCCATAGTGGCGGCTTTAGGCGTTTTGTTGGTAACGCGCACGGCCACTTCGGTCAGTTCCTGCAAGCGGGAGGCCACGTCCAGCCCGCGGCGGCCTTTGGCGCGTTCCAGCGGATCTTTGGAATCGCTCATTTTGTTAAGCTCTTCCAATACAAACACAGGCAGTACGATAATGCCGGACAAAAAGTTAATTTCGCACAAATCCACAATGCGGCCGTCCATAAGGGCGGTAACGTCGGCCACTTTTAAATGGCTGCCCGTGTAAGACAAGCCTTCCAAATCGCGCGATTTAAACAAACTGGCCAGTACGCCAAACACCAGCAAACCGATTTCAATAGCGCGACCGTGTTCCAGCCAAAAATTCATCACGTCCGGCGTAGAAAACTGCGCCATACCATAGTCGAACAACACAAACAGCAAGTAACCAAGCAGCACGCCGGAACAGGCAATCATCAGTTTAACCAGGCGCAGGCGTTTAAACAACACTTCGCCCGCCACCAACAGCGCGCCGCAAAGCAGCCCGCCCAAAAGGCTCATCCAATCTTTATCGATAAAATTATAGGTAAGAAAAGGAAACGCCACCAACGTGGAAATGCGGAAAATCCAAATAGGCATATGCCCTCCAAAATTATAGGGGAAACATCCCCAATTAAGACTAGTTATATTCTAGCACTTTGGGAGGGATTTTGCAGGTTTTGTTACGAAGAAAAACGCCGCGCGTTTGGCGCGGCGTAAATTTCAGCGGAGTTTAAGCGTCAAATCGCTTAAATCGGCCAGTTCGACAAGCGTCATTTTAGATAGTTTTTCTTTTTCCGGCTTGGTTACCGGAGCGGAATAGGCTTTTTTAAACCCTAGCCGCTGGGCTTCTTCCAACCGGCGGTCAATTAACGGCACTTTGGCGGCCTGGCCCAAAATACCCACTTCTGCCATAAATACACTGTCCGGCGCGAGCGGAATTTCTTTGCAAGAGCTGATAACAGCGGCACAGACAGCCAAATCCAAAGCAGGGTCCTTTAGTTTTACGCCGCCCGCAAGGCTGACGAAAATATCTTTATTATCAAGCGGCAAGCCCGTGTGTTTTTCAAGCGCGGCGAAAAGCATTAAACAACGGTTTAAATCCACCCCCGTCGATACGCGGCGCGGAAAAGGATAACGCGTAGGCGAAACAAGAGCCTGTACTTCGGTTAAAATCGGGCGGGAGCCTTCAAGCGCCAAAGAATACGCCCGGCCCTTTAACGCGCGGTCGCGCGACGTTTGGGCAAAGTATTCACTGGCGTTTTCCACTGATTCCAGTCCGCGGCCCGTCATTTTAAAAAGGCCAATTTCCCCGGTGGACCCAAAGCGGTTTTTATGCGGGCGCAACAAGCGGAGAACATTATCTTTTTCCGTATCAAAATATAGAACGCAGTCCACCATATGTTCCAAAATCTTCGGCCCGGCCAACTCGCCGTCTTTGGTTACGTGGCCAAGCACAAAAGTAATGATTCCTTTGGGCTTACACAGGCGCACCAGCTCACTGGTACACTCGCGCACTTGCGCCACGGTTCCGGCGGAAGAGGTAAATTCCGGGTGATAAACGGTTTGAATAGAATCCAAAATAAGTACATCGGGGTTTACGTTTTGCACCGATTCTACAATTTTTTGCACGTCCGTTTCGCAATGCAAAAAGATGTTATCCCCTTTTACACCCAGCCGCTGCGCCCGGCCGGAAATTTGGCTGATGCTTTCTTCGCCGGAAATATACAGCACTTTTAAATTTTTGGAAAGTTCCGCCGCCACCTGCAGCATAAGCGTAGATTTACCAATACCCGGCGCACCCGCCAGCAAAGACAGCTGCCCCTTTACAAGGCCGCCGCCAAGCAGACGGTCAAACTCGGAAATATGGGTTTCAATGCGCGGTTCTTTAACGGCTTTGCTTTCGGAAAGTTTAACGATGTCGGAGGAAAAATCCGTAAAACTGCGCGTACGCGCGGGAGCTTTTTTGCTCTCCTGCTGTTTTACTTCTTCCACGAGAGAGTTCCACTCCCCGCAGTCCGGGCATTTGCCCGCCCACTTGGGGGCTTCGTAACCGCATTTCTGACAGACAAAAACCGTTTTAAATTTCATATATCTTTACCGGGCCATGGTGGCTAAACCAAAGAAGGACGAAATGTCCTGGTCGTTAAACGACAGATTGGCTTTTACCGCAAAATTATTGGTTTCCAATACGTCGCGGCTCCACGCCCCGACGGAGAAGAAACGGTTAAAGCGGAAGTCCACCCCGTACGACACATTGGGCTTATTAAACTGGCGGCCGTTAATCACGCGGTCGCGCCCCCAGTCGGAAAATTCCCCGGCAACCGTAAAGCGTTTTAAGAAATCCTGGTTATAAAACGGCGTCAGTTCCAACGCTACACCGCCCGCACCGCGGATTAAACCGGCGGAAACGGTGGCCCAGTCGTTATAAAGGCCGAAGCGAACGTCGAACTTATTCTTTTCAAGGTAGTCTTTGGAATCCAGGCTGTCATCCTCATTACCAATGTTGGCGATACCCGCGCGGTAGAACGTGTAGCCGCTGGATGGGTAGATTTCAAGCGCAAGGTCGCTGGTGGCCAGCTTGGCGTCCGGCATGTAGAAAAAGTCGTAATCCCAATACACGCGGAAACGGCTCATCTTGCCGACAAAGGTTTTCACCTCGCTCATGGTTTCTTTCAAATTGGTTACGCTTTCTTTTACGTCCGCCTTCATCTGTTCGTCTTTCATCAGGCCGCCAATAACGCCCTGCCCCTGCTCAATGCCGGAAAGCAAATCATTCAAGCGTTCGGTAATATCATCCAAGTTTTGGGCGGAGCGGGCCAAATAGGGCTTCATCGTGGCAACCAGCTGGTTTAAATTGGAGGATAATTGGCGGACTTCAGTCATCGTTTGGTTTAACTGGTCCCCAAATGCGCCCTGATTGTTGACACTGTCCACAAATTCTTTAATGCTGGCCATGGTTTGGGTAATCATCGCGTCCATGGGCAGTTCGTTTGCGCCATTGATATACGCGCCGGGTTTATAGGCGGCAAGCATTGTATCGCCCTGTTCCACTTTTAAGTATTTGGAACCGATAATACCCGTCATCACCACGGAAAAGCGCGCCCCGGGATGAATGGCGACGGTTTCGTCTATTTGCGCAACCACGATTACGTCCCCGTTTTCAATTTTAATCTGTTTTACTTTACCCACTTCCACGCCCGAAAGTTTGACGGGGGCTTTAACGGGCAGGCCGGACACATCAGCGAATTTAATGTTTAAATCATACGAGCGCGTAACGGAAAAACCGCCCAGGAAATACAGCGAAAAGCCAAATACGATAAGCCCCAGTACGGTAAAAATACCTAATTTGGTTTCTGGTTTCATGATAATATCCTTGTACTTCTAAAATAAAAAATTGAATTAACAACCTAGTTTACAACAACTGGATCCTGAAATAAATTCAGGATGACAGACTTTCTCCTCCGACCTTATCCCCCGCCGCAGTATTTCCTATTATTTTTGTGGCGGTTTTTTTATGTTCTTTGCGATGAAGCGTATTAAGGAATACGCGAGTAAGCCAAAAAATTGAAAATTTTCCCCAAACAAAATCTAACACTTATACTTCGCTACACGATTTTTAATGTTTTTGTGGCGGTTTTTTCATTTTCTTTGCGATGAAGCGTATTCGGAAATACGCGAGTAAACAAACAAATGGAAAAGAGCCTAAATCTTACACCCAACACTAGAATTTCCGGTTATTTTTGTGGAAAGTTTAGATTTTCTTTGCGATGAAGCGTATCAAGGAATACGCGAATAAGCAAAAAAATTTAAAATTTTCCAAAAATAGCCGGAAATCAGTCGCGCATCAGGCGCATTTGGATAGGCCCATGACTGCTCCCCTCCACAAACTGCCTTACGTACGGGTTGTCCGTTTTTCTAAAATCTTCGGGCGTGCCGTAAAGTAAAATTTGCCCTTCATATAAAAAAGCAATGTAGTCCGCAATTTTAAACGCGGAACGCATATCGTGCGTAATCACCACCGAGGTTACACCCAATTTAGATTTTAAATCGATAATTAAATCGCTGATAATGTCCGACATAATGGGGTCTAACCCGGTGGTAGGTTCGTCGTATAAAATTACTTTGGGGTTGACGGCCAGCACGCGCGCCAGCGAAACGCGTTTTTTCATACCGCCGGAAAGTTCGCTGGGGTTTAAATGTTCCACGTCTTTAAGACCAACAAGCGCCAATTTTTCTTTGATAATTTTAGGATATTCGCTCATGGGCGTATCGGTTAAGTATTTAAGCCCAAACGCTACGTTTTCGCCCACGGTCATGGAGTCAAACAGCGCGCCTTCCTGGAATAAATAGCCAAAATGGCGGCGAATGGCGGCAAGTTTAATTTCACTGTGGATTTTGGTAATATCGCGGCCATCCACGATAATTTCCCCGCTGGTGGCGTCCTCCAGGCGGATTAAACATTTAATCAGCGTGGATTTACCCGAGCCGGAACCGCCCAAAATACAGGTGGTCTTCCCCTCTTCAACCGTCAAGTTTACCCCGCGCAAAACCTGCTTGGAGCCAAAACTTTTTGTAAGGTTAACGATTTTAATCATGTTAAATTCCAAACGCCGTTAAAATGGCCGTTAAAAAATAATCCAATACTAAAATCAGCACAATCGTGGTAACAACCGCGCCGGTGGTGGATTTGCCCACGCCTTCCGCGCCGCCGCGTGTGCTGACGCCTTTGTAGCAGCATACCGTAGCCACCATAAACGCAAACGCAAACGATTTGATAAACCCGTGCAGAAAATCGTTCACGTCCATAAATGTAGTAATATCCGTCAGGTATACTTCGCCGGGAACACCCAGCGCGTAAGTGGCAACTAAATAGCCGCCGATTACGCCGAATAAATTGGAAAACAAGGTTAACACGGGCATTGTCAGCAAAAAGCCAAACATACGGGGAAGCACCAAATAACGAATCGGGTTTGTGCCCAGCGTATAAAGCGCATCAATCTGCTCCGTTACCGCCATAGTGCCGATTTGGGCCGTAACCGCCGCGCCCGCACGGCCCGAAACAACAACAGCCGTCAGCACCGGGCCCAACTCGCGGATAAGGGAGAAAGTAACAATCGTACCCACAAAAATAGGTTCGCCAAAAATATTGCCAATCGTATTACCCGCCTGAAGCGCAAGCACCATACCCGTAAATAAACTGGTAAGCGCCGTTACCCCCAAAGACTCCACCCCAATGGTTACGCTTTGCTGCGCGGCCTGGTGGAACTCAAACCGGGAATGCGTCAGCCAAAACAGGCTGGAGCGCACCATTGCGGCGGCTCCGCCCACCTGGGTAAACATATTGGTCATAAATTTGCCGATTGCGGTAAACATTATTTTTTATAAATCCTCGGTACGCGCGGCATTAACAGCGTGCATAATTCGTAATCAATCGTTCCGGCTTTTTGGGCAAGTTCGGCCCAGGTGATTTCCTCATCCCCCTGGCGGCCGGCCAAAACAGCTTCGTCACCCACGGAGGCGTTCACATCCGTAATATCCACCATCATCATATCCATGGTTACGTTGCCCAGCACCCGGCAGCGTTTTCCCCCGATAAGAACATCAGCCTTATTGGAAAAAGCGCGCAAATAACCGTCCCCATAACCTACGGGAAGGGTAGCTACTTTCATCGGTTTTTGTGCAATAAAACTGCGGCCGTAACTGATACTGCTTCCCGCAGGAACATCTTTTACATACACTATACGCGTTTTTAACGAAAGGATAGGCTCATAGCCGGCCTCCAACCCAAAAAGCGCATGACCGGGACGCACCATATCGTAATAAATATCCGTCCGCGCGGCAACGCCGGGCGATGCGGCCATGTGAATATGGTTAATATGAATGCCATGAAGACGAACATTTGTTAACGTATCGCGAAAATAGCCCACTTGTTCTTCGGTAAAAGCCGGGTCCGTATCCGCACTGGACAAATGCGTGTAAAGGCCATCCAAAATTACATGCGGATTGTTGGCAAGCGTTTCTATTACGCCAAACACATTGGCGCGGCGCGTGCCGATGCGGCCCATGCCCGTATCCTGTTTTACGTGGCAGAGCGCTTTTTTGCCTACTTTTGCGGCAATTTCACACACCGCATCCGCCGCCGCCTGACTGGCAATAGTAATGGCTAAATTATTTTTAATGGCGTATTCAAACGCTTCAAACGGATAAATGCTCCCCAGAACCAACACGGGCAGTGTTACGCCCGCCGCACGCAGCTGCAAACCTTCTTCTACAGAGGCCACACCAAAAAAGTCGCACAGATTATTTTCCTGCAAATAAAGCCCCACGGGTACGGCTCCGTGGCCGTACGCGTTGGCTTTTAAAAGCGTTAAAATTTTAGCGTTTCCCACCCGAGCCCGCACTTTGTGCAAATTGCGGGCCATTTTTTTCAAATCCACTTCGGCTACGGTGGGGCGTAAAATGGGCGTTTGCATAGTTACTCCGGAATCATCACCGTATCGCCGCCCATATCCTGGGCGACTTCCATATGTTCTGGCGCAGGGTTGGTAAACAGCGCGTATTCGCCGAAGAAAGCCAAATCAATATCGCCCACCGGGCCGTTACGCTGTTTGGCGATAATTAACGTGGCTTTATTTTTGAGCGATTCATCATCGCGCTTATAGTACCAGTCGCGGTGGATCAAAGCCACCACGTCGGCGTCCTGCTCAATAGAGCCGGATTCGCGCAAGTCGGAAAGCTGGGGTTTGTTATCGGAACGGGATTTGTCTTCGTTTTTACGGCTAAGCTGGGACAAGGCAAGCACCGGCACGTTTAACGTGCGGGCCAAATCTTTAAGCATACGGGAAATTTCGGACACTTCCTGCTGGCGGCTTTCCACCCGGCGTTCGCCGCCGCGGATAAGCTGCAAATAGTCAATTACGATAAGGCCTAATTCTTTACCCTGTTTTTTCAGCTCCGAAGCCAAACGGCGCGAACGCATACGCAGCTCGGTAATAGAAATACCGGACGTATCGTCAATAAAGAAAGGAGCGGAAGCCAAACGGCCCAATTCGCGCGTGAGGTCAGCCCATTTACTGCGGTCAAACCAGCCGGTGCGAAGTTTATGGATTTCCACCATGGATGCCGCACCCAGCATACGTTCAAAAATACTGTGTTTACCCATTTCCAGCGAGAAAAAAGCCACCGGGATTTTACACTCCACGCACGCATGGTGCGCAATGTTTAAAGCAAGCGCGGTTTTACCCTGGCTGGGGCGCGCGCCTAAAATAATAAGGTCGGACTTTCTTAAACCGCCCGTGCGGTGGTCAAACGCGTCCAGCCCCGTGGGCACCCCCTGAATGGCGTTTTTGTTTTGGATGGCTTTTTCCAAAATATCCATTACTTCCGGCGCAAGATCTTTGGATGCCACAAAGCCGGAAAGTTTTTGTTTTTGGCTGAGTTTATAAATTTGGTCAGCCGCCGCGTCAATTAAAGACTGCGGATCGTCATCCTCTTCTTTATAGCAGCGCTGCACAAGCCCCGTGGCGGTGCGGATTAAATCGCGCACGACGAACTTTTTATATACAATTTCCGCATAGTGCTTTACGTGCGCCGAAGTGGCAACCTTATCCACCAGTTGGGTAAGATAAATCTCTCCGCCCAGCTGGGTAAGCAGATTATTACGCTTTAACTCTTCGGAAAGAGTAACGATGTCTATGGCCTGGCTGCGGTCCACCAGCGCCTTCATAGCGGCGAAGATTTTTTGGTGCGCGTCTTTATAAAAATGTTCAGGTTTTAAAATTTCAAAAGCGGTTTCCACGGCTTCCGCGTCCAGAAGCATAGAGCCCAAAACTGCCATTTCCGCATCAATCGCCTGCGGAGGAATACGTTCTTCCAACAAATTGCTAGCCATAGATAAAAATCCTTATAAATAAAAATCGGGACGGCCTGCGCGCTTGGCAAAAGACCATCCCTTTTATTGTAGCAATTTAGCGTAAGATTGGGGGAAACGCCCGCATCCTTAGCCCGCCCAGCAATGGCAATAGCCGTCGCTTCCACACCCTTGGAACCAATCGTCCAAATTTTTCCCTAACACGGAAGCGCATAAAGAAGCGGCTTTATAATCGTCTCCATCATATGCGCAACACCACCGTTCTCCGCTGACCCAATGACTCCAAGTAAAATGGCCGTTGTAACCGCCGTCGCATAAAACACGAACGCCCTCCACAGTACAATGCGCATTTTTAAAATACACGGTGCCCAGACGGGAATCATTAGAAGCGGGAAAAGTAACGTCCAACTCATCCAATGTGGTGGCATACGTTCCGTTAGCCATATAATACACCTGCTGGGCGTCAACCAAACTTTTAGCCGCCGTAACCACCTGTGTGAAACGGCTTTTCGCCACCGCTTTTTGATACTGCGGCACGGCAACGGCAGCCAAAATACCAATAATTAAGACGACGACTAATAACTCTATAAGCGTAAAACCTTTCATTTAATACCTCTGTCATAAACAGGTTATTCCCGAGTGTTTCCGTCGGGAATTTGTTCCTTTTAATAATAACCGAGCCTACATTCTGCAAACCGCCCCCGTACCGAAACACGATGGAATAACCTTAATTTATCAAAAAAAAAAAACGAATCAAGCCCCTTTTTTCCCTCTATATTTAGTAAAGTGTATTATCCCCTTTTAGGAGAACAACTATGGAACAAACCGCCGTTAAAACCAAACAGCCAGCCGGACTCTGGCTGCTGTTTATGACTGAACTTTGGGAACGCTTCAGCTACTACGCCATGCGCAGCATTCTCATTTTATATATGGTGTATTTATTACAGATGGACAAATCGGGCGCGTCCAACATTTATGGCACGTTTACGAGCCTTGTATATTTATCTACGCTTTTGGGCGGTTTCTTGGCCGACCGCTACTTGGGTCAAAAATGGGCCACCATTTGGGGCGGCCTTTTAATTGCCGCCGGGATGTTTGTGATGAGTGCGCCTACGGTCGCATTCCTCTATACCGCCATGGGGCTGATTATTTTAGGCAACGGTTTTTTCAAACCCAACGTGGTGGCTATCGTCGGACAGTTATACGATAAAAACGACGCCCGGCGCGACGGAGGTTTTACTCTTTTTTACATGAGCGTAAATATCGGTGCGTTTTTTGGCCCGCTGTTGGTGGGACACCTGGCCCAAGCCGGCAATTATAAGGCCGCGTTTTGGATTGCCGGAGCCGGGATGATTGCCGGGCTTATTACATTCATCTTGGGATATAAAAAATTTCTCGCCGGCAAAGGCGCCGCCCCTAAAGAAAAGCCCACTTTTTATAAAGATCCCGCCCTGTGGGCTATTGCACTGGCCATACCCGTAATTGCGCTGTATATGAAAGGCGCCCACGCTATTTCGTACGGGCTATTCGCCGTATTGGCGGTTGCTTATTACGCTTATACCAAAAAAGCAAAAGCCGCTAAAACCGAAGTCGTTCAACCTCTTACCACCCAAGAAAAACAGCAAATCGCCGTTATCGGTATTTTGGCGTTTTTCAGCATTTTCTTTTGGACGGCGTTTGAACAAGCCGGGGCCGCGCTTAACTTGTTTGCGTATGAATATACGGACCGCATAATTACGCTCTTTGGGCATTCGTGGGAAATTCCGGCCAGCTGGCTGCAAAGTTTAAACCCGTTATATGTGGTTATCTTTGCCCCCGTATTTTCCAAATTATGGATTGAGCTTGCCAAACGCGGCAAAGAACCTACCACACCGGGTAAGTTTGTTATTTCTTTGTGGCTGTTGTCGCTCGGGTTTGCCGTGATGTTAGTGGGTGCATTTGCGCTGGTGGGAAACGCAAAAATAGGCCTTTTCTACTTGGCGTTTACCTATTTATTCCAGACGTTTGCCGAGCTGTGCATTTCCCCGGTGGGCAAATCCATGGTAACGAAACTAGCCCCGGCGCGGTTTGTGTCGCTCCTGATTGGCGTGTGGTATTTGTCTAACGCGGCGGCGAACAAGCTGGCGGGCGTATATTCCGGTTATTTCGGAAGAATCAGCAACGTACAGTTTTTCCTGTGGCTGGTGGTGGTGCCGCTGGCAGTGTCCGGTATTTTGATGCTGTGCATGAAACCCATCAAACGCTGGATGCACGGCGTACATTAAGTTTAAGCAATGCCAATTTGTAAAACGCCCCATAACAAGGGCGTTTTTTATTGTCTAATTCCCCGGCTATACCGGTGGTTTTCATATGCGAGCCCTACCCTCCTTTTACTAGACCCCTGCATAATTCCGTCTCAACGACTCCTATCTCTTGCGTAATTCCATCTACCTGTCATCCCCGAATGTTTCTGTCGGGGATCTGTCGTTATTAAAGAGAAGTAGATTCCCGACTACTACCTTCGGGAATGACAACTATTTTATTAAAAAGACCTTCTGCTCACCAGTTTATCAAAACCCATTTTATTCTTGTTTTTATATACTCTTACCAAAACAGCCTTTCCCCACGGTGTAACCTAAACAGCCCCCGGCTTACCGGAGGTTTTCATTAGACAAAAAGAAAACCCCCGCGTCCGCGGGGGTTTTATACAAAACGCAATTTGCTAGTATTTATTTGGCTTCGGCCGCAGCTTCCGGTTTGGCGTCAGCGATTTTTTCTTCCACCGTGGTCAAAGGGTTGATCTGCACTTTGATGGTGGCGGTAACGGTCGGTTTCAAATAAATGCCCACTTCGGTTTCACCCAAAGCTTTGATAGGCATATTGAGTTCGATAGAATCTTTGGCAATGCTGTGGCCGAGGGCGTTCAACGCTTTAAAGATGTCGGCTTTGTTTACGGAACCGAACACCACGCCGTCGCTGTTGACGGTTTTGGTGAACGGAAGCACGACGCCTGCCAATTTTTCGGCGATGGCGCGGGCTTCGGCAAGTTCCGCTTCAATGCGTTTGGCGCGGCGTTCAGCACCAAGCTGCCAGTTCTTAATGGCACCTTCGGTGGCGATTTCCGCCAAGCGGTGCGGCACCAGGAAGTTGCGGGCGTAACCGGGCTTTACATCAACGATGCTGCCCATCATGCCCAAATTTTTGACGTTCTGTTTCAAAATAACTTTCATTGTTCGTCCTCCGGCTTATTTTTTGGGCAAAGAATACGGCAAAATGGCCAAGTTGCGGTCGCGTTTGATCGCTTTGGTGATCTGGCGCTGGTGTTTGGCGCAGGTGCCGGTGATTCTTCTGGAAAGGATTTTGCCGCTTTCCATGGTGAAGGACTTTACAAACTGAAAGTTCTTGTAATCGATGTTATCGATTTTTTCCGCGCAAACTTTGCAGACTTTTCTTCTGCTTTCGAAGCGCTTTTTGCCCATAAACGGACGCGCCGGTCTTTCGGGGCGGGCGGCCGGAGCGGCGGAAGCCGCCGGGGCTTGGGTTTTAATTTCTTCGGACATTGGATATTCCTCTTGTCTTAAAGTTTAAAAGGGCACGTCGTCTTCCATCACTTCGGAAGTGGGGACGTCGTCCTTAGCGGCCGCGTGGGTATCAAAAGAAGAACCTCCCGCGGCACCGGATTCCAGGATTTGGATCCGGCGGGCCGTAACCTGCAGGG
>JAAGKN010000672.1_pt1 | contig 90057 bp, 104 predicted proteins | sample 6206371 | NCBI WGS metagenome assembly JAAGKN01 (sample SAMN11533720, study PRJNA540317) | gut metagenome | isolation source: fecal pellets from male and female animal of same cohort | host: Peromyscus leucopus | place: USA:CA | collected 2017 | reverse complement strand
AAAAAATTCATAAGAATACTTCCAAGCAAAAGGGGGAGATAGGCGAGATTCCAAAACCCATAAAATATAAAGCTACCCAATATCAAAGAGAGCTTTGCTAAAGAATCTTGCTTAAAATGGCGCAAAATATAAAAACAAAACAACATTATAGGCAAAAAGCCAAAAATAAAACCAAATGAGCTAAAAACCATAAAACACCTTTATAAAGTTTTCTCAATACATCTTGTTGGTGTTGGTTTAATCTTCTTTGTTGGGCAAGGATAGAAAACACAACAGACAAAAAGGAAAGACATTATAGCAGATAAATGGGGGGATTATCCGAACTTGCAAGTGCTATGGCAAGGGTTTCTCTTGATAAAGCCCTTTATAAACTCTAAGCAATGCAATAAACAATGCTGTAATGGCAGGACCAAAAACAATACCCCAAAAACCAAAACTCGTAAGTCCTGCGATTATGGCAAAGAAAATCAACATCTCATTAATTTTAAGTGGAGTTTTGATTAAAACACGATTAATAAAACCGATAATAAAAGGCTTTACTCCATTATCTGCCAAGATTGCAATCACAATGATAGAATAAAACATAATGATAATCGCGCCACTATAATTCCCCAAATACACTTCATATCCTGCAATTGGCAACCAAACCAAACCTCCACCCACCACAGGCACAAGTGAAGCAAAACCATAAAAAACACCTAGCAAAAGGGCATTATATCCAAAAAAAGTCATTAAGATTCCAAATAATGCGCCCTGCAAAAGCATAGAAAAAATGGAGGAATAAAACACGACACTAATCACTGAACTTACTTCATTGTAGAGTGATTTAATATAAATTGGCTCAAGAGGAATTAATCCCAAAAAATACTGACCCAATGCACTGCCATAATAATAAAAAAAGAACAAGAAAACCAAAATAAACAATGTATCACTCAAAAAATAAAAACTATTTTGAGAAATTTTTGCAACAACACCTAAGCTTCTTTTTGCCACTTCACCCCATTCAATCGTAGAAAAATGAGCTAACCAGTTATTGACTTCTTTTTGTAACAAATCTGGCAAATAAGCAAAAATTTCTTTGCCATGATAACTTAAACGCATTTGTAAATCCAATAAAAAATTTTGAAAATTCCCTAGCTCCAAGTTAGTTGCCAAAGTTAGCAGATTTAAAAGAATATAAAAAATAGGCAAAAAACAAAGAACGACCAATAAAAAAGTTAGCAAAAAAGTAGAAATCAATCTTGATTTTAAATATTTTAGAATCACATAATAAATATTTTGTGTTGCAATAAACAACAAAAAGGCAATCAATAGATTCATCAAAAATGGAGAATAAAGCTTCAATAAAGCAAACAATGTTAAAGCAAAAATAATAAGAAAAAAATAGATTCCAGCTTTCTGCATACTTTGCCTTTGTTTAACAAATTAAGAATCGCAAAGCAAAAAGATGCTTACGATTCAATTTTTCTAGTGTAATGCCTTACTTGGTGGATAAATAAACACACTTTTTCTGAAAACTTCGATTGGTTCTTTGCTATTCAGCGCATAAGCTTTAATATTTAGAGGAATATGCGTATCTTTTTGTGCATCTTGTGCCAAATTTGCTTCCGTATAAAGCACAACAACTTGTTTAGATTTCTCTCCTGCCTCAATGCGAAATGGCTTACTTGGACGCTTAATTTTAATCTCTGCATTTCCTTCAACTTCAAAATAAAAGTCATATGCTTCTTTTTGGGTATTTTGAAACAAGAAAACATAAGAATTTTCAACGCGCGCATTATCGCGAATCGTATATAATTCTTGTCGGTTAATATTCAAAAGCATATCTTCTTTTTTGGAACTCATCATCAAAAGCCCAGAAAATACAACAATCATTGCAACAATATAACCAATTGTTTTAAAGCGCATATAACGCACTTTTTGTCGGTCTTCAATACTTTGTGGGCTAGTCCAAGAGATTAAGGTTGCTTTACCTAATTTTCCCATTACTTTGGTGCAGGCATCAGAGCATTCGAGGCAATTAATGCACTCTAACTGCATTCCTTTTCTGATGTCAATATGTGTAGGACAAATTTTGACACATGCTTCACAGCCTGTGCATTCTGCATTGGGGACTTCAGGTTTTTTCCATAATTTAATCCCTTTGGGGTCAAAAACTTCTCCACCTCGCTTATAATCATACACGGTCATAATCGTATCATTATCATACAAAACACTTTGCACACGACTATAAGGACACATATAAATGCAGAAATTCTCTTTAATAAATACTACAATGGCAATTAATGCAATAGTAAATCCCAAAAGAAAGATAAACAAATATTTGTGTTCTAATGGATTTTGGATATAACGAAAGAAATCTTCTGGTGGCACGAAATACCACATCAAGTTAGATGCAGCGATAAGAGATAAAACAGCCCAAATAAGAAGTGCAATTGTTTTTTTTACTTTATTAACTCCCAAATTCATATCAGGCTCAAGTTGGCGATTCTCTATGCGCTTACGCAAACCCAAAATCTTAGTTTCTATTAAATCCCTATACAAAACACGAAAAATCGTTTGTGGGCAAGCCCAACCACACCACACCCTTCCCGCAAGAGTCGTCATAAAGAAAATTGCCAAAAACATCAAAATCAACAAAAAAGGCATAAGATATAATTCTTGCATATCAAAGGCAACACCCAATAAATGCAATTGCTTATGGTCAAAAGATAGCAAAAAAATCTGATTACCATTGATTTTGACAAAAGGAATACAGAACAATAAAATCGTAGTAATTCCATACATCACATAGCGTCTTTTAACATATAAACGTTCCTTGACACTCATAGTATCTCCTTAAATTTGATTTTTTAGAGTTAAAGTCTAAATATTTTACTACAAATAGAATTAAATAAAATAGAATTAAATAAAAATGAAAAATTTATTGGCTACTCGCGTGATTTTCTCACATCTTGCATTAATTATAACAAATTTTAGTTAGTTCTTAAATATTTTGCGTTAGAATAAGAGGCTTTTTTGCAAAAGCTAAATTTACACAAAAGGTGGTGATTTAGATGCCTGGAATCAAAGTCAGGGAAAATGAATCTTTTGATGATGCTTACAGAAAGTTCAAAAAACAAGCAGATAGAAACCTTGTTGTAACCGAAAGTCGAGCAAGAAGATTTTTTGAACCCAAAACCGAAAAGCGCAAAAAGCAAAAGATTAGCGCACGCAAGAAAATGCTCAAACGCTTATATATGCTTCGCCGCTACGAATCAAGGCTCTAGCACGAGTAAGATTCCTTATGGAATCTTACTTTACTTCTACATATGAACTTCTTTACAAATGTAAATCGTCTTGTAAATATCCCCTTAAAATTACATTAATTTTCTATGTGCAAATTATGAACTAGCAAAATGACTAGTCATATTATCATAAAATCTTTGATTGATTTTAAGTGAAATTTATACTTAAATGAGAATTTAATAAGATAATAAATACAAACATAACAAGCAGAATCCCTCCCAAAAGGGATTCTAAAAAGATTACTCTACTTCTGCGTCAATCACATCGTCATCTTTTTTGTTTTGTGTGCCACCTTGCGCATTTTCATCTTTTTTATACATTGCTTCTGCAAGTTTATGGCTTGCTTCTGTCAATGCCTTGACTTTTGCGTCAATTTCTTCTTTGGTCGCATTTTCATTTTTGAGCGTTTCTTGCAAAGCGGAAATTGCTGCTTGGATTTTCTCTGCTTCACTTGCGTCAATTTTATCTTTCATTTCATCTAAGCTTTTTTGTGATTGATACACTAGACTATCCGCTTGATTGCGCACTTCAATAATTTCTTTTTTCTTTTTATCTTCTTCTTTATTAAGTTCTGCATCTTTGACCATTTTTTCAATTTCAGAATCAGACAATCCACTAGAACCTGTGATTTTAATCTCTTGCTCTTTACCTGTTGCTTTATCTTTAGCACTCACGGTTAAGATTCCATTGGCATCAATATCAAAAGTAACTTCAATTTGTGGCACACCACGAGGTGCAGCAGGGATTCCGCTCAATTCAAAATTTCCGAGCATTTTATTATCGCGCGCCAACTCACGCTCCCCTTGAAGCACTTGAATTGTAACAGCGGGTTGATTATCCTCTGCAGTTGAAAATACCTGATTTTTCTTAGTTGGAATTGTTGTTCCCCTCTCAATAATTCTTGTCATCACACCACCTAGAGTTTCGATTCCTAAACTTAAAGGAGTAACATCTAACAAAAGTACATCTTTAACATCACCCTTGAGAACTCCACCTTGAATCGCAGCCCCCATTGAAACAACTTCATCTGGATTTACAGACTTATTAAGTTCCTTACCGATAAAATCTTTTACTCTTTCTTGCACTTTTGGGATTCTAGTCGAACCACCTACCATAACAACTTCATTAATTTCACTTTTACTCAAATCCGCATCTTTGATAACACTAGCAATCTTATCAATAGTCTGATTGATATATTGTTCAATCAGACTTTCAAATTTGGCGCGTGTGAGCTTTTTCACTAAATGTTTAGGACCACTTGCGTCTGCTGTAATAAAAGGCAAGTTAATTTCTGTTTCTTGCGCACTGCTTAACTCTTTTTTAGCATTTTCAGCCGCTTCTTTGAGACGTTGCAAAGCCATTACATCGCCTTTTAAATTGATTCCATTCTCACTTTCAAACTCTGCTGCCGCCCAATCAATGATTGCATTATCAAAGTCATCTCCACCTAAAAACGCATCACCACCTGTTGCTTTTACCTCAACAACATTATCGCCTGTCTCAAGAACGGTAACATCAAATGTTCCTCCACCCAAGTCATAAACTACAATGTTTTCGGACTTTTTCTTATCAAGCCCATACGCAAGCGCTGCTGATGTTGGTTCATTGATGATTCTCAAAACATTCAAACCCGCAATTGTTCCTGCTTCTTTGGTTGCCTTTCTTTGTGCATCATTAAAATATGCAGGCACAGTGATAACAGCTTCTGTTACTTCCTCTCCTAAGTAGCTTTCCGCATCTGCTTTGAGTTTCATTAAAATTTTGGCTGAAATTTCTTGTGGTGTATAGACTTTTCCTGCAATCTCAATCGCACATGCTCCATTTCTATCAACTACTTTATAAGGAAGACGCTTTTTAGCTTCTTGAGCTTTTTCCTCATTAAACATCAAACCCATAATTCTTTTGATAGAATAAATTGTTTTTTCTGGATTCGTGATTGCTTGACGCTTTGCAGGGTCACCAACCAATACTTCACCTTTATCCGTAAAAGCTACAATAGAAGGTGTAGTATTTTTCCCTTCTTTGTTTGCAATAATCTTCGCCTCATTGCCCTCAAATACTGCCATTGCAGAGTTTGTTGTTCCTAAATCAATTCCTAATACTTTTCCCATTTTTTATCCTTTATGTTAAATTAAATTATTTTGCAATTCCTATGGCTACTTGGCGATACTCACCATAGAGGGACGCAAAACCCTTTCTTTATATTTATAACCTTTTTGCATTTCTGCAACAATCTCGCCAGAATTATGCTCCTCACTTTGAACTTGCATAATTGCATCATGGAAATTTGGGTCAAACCCCCCCTCTGTCGAGATAGGTTCAATTCCATGCTTTGCCAATGTCTTTAGCAAATTATCCAAAGTAAGTGCAATTCCTTCCTCTATTTTGCCTAGAATCTCATTTTGTTCTTCATTTTTTTCTTTAGAATCACAGATGGTTTTTAATGCGATTCCAAGAGTATCAAGACTTGGAAGCAAATCTTTAGCGATTTTTTCATACGCATATTCCAAGGCTTGATCTTTGTCGCGAATTAAACGCTTTTTAGTATTTTCAAAATCTGCATAAGCTCGCATATATTGATCTTTTAACTCGTTAATTTGCAACTGCAATGCTTCTTTAGATTCCGCATTTTCTTCTGTTATTTCTTCTTGCGATTCATTCTTTCCTTGTGAATCATCAAAAGACTGATTTTCGTTTTGCTCTTCTTGCACTTTTGCTCCTTAATATTGGATTTTGAATAACTTAAAATTGAATTTTAGCAATTATTTTTTCAAATTTCAAGCAAAATTATATAACTTTAGTCTATTATTGTCAAGTTAAATTAATAAAATAAACTAAACTTTCTTAAAATTTTATACGCAATTTATTTTAAAATTCTTATTTTTTATTAATATTTTTAATTTGTTTTTTATTTGTCTCCTTTTGATTTTAAGGAAAACTCTGTTATCCTTAAACATTTTAATCCTTAAAAAATAACAGACTTCACACAAAGGCTAATTCTGATGAAAATTTTAAATTTTAGAAATGCAGTATTGTCTCAATTATTCTTTCTTTGTTTTTTTGCTTTCACTCAATCTTATGCCCAAGATTTCAATTCTTCTTTGACTACTTTTCAAGTGGAAAATGGCAAAACAATCATTTTATCCACTATGTCTTCCAATCCAAAACCTATTAAAATCCATCAAAAAACCTATTCTTGGATTCCACACCCAACAGACAAATCTCAAAAAATCGTGATTCTTTCTATTCCTTATCGCACACCAACTTCTACAATCACTTTGGAAAATGGGGTATCAATAGAAGTCATTGCCGGAAATTACACTAAAGAGCAAATTCAAGCAAACCCCAGCAAAGTCAAACCCAATCCTAAAAATCAAGAGAGAATTAAACAAGAAAGAGAAGAAGCAAATAAAATTTATAGCAATTATAATCAAGCGCGACTTTGGGATTCTGCTTTTATTTACCCTATGCAAAGCGCAATTACAAGCCCTTTTGGAAGTGCACGAGTTTTCAATAATGAATTAAAGAGTTATCATAGTGGCACGGATTTTAGAGCAAAAATTGGCACAGAAATCCATGCAAGCAATCGTGGCAAAGTTGTGATTGCTAAAAATCGTTTTTTGGCTGGTGGTTCTGTGGTTTTAGACCATGGAGAGGGGCTTTTTAGTATGTATTATCATTGTAGCGAATTGAAAGTCAAGGTCGGACAAATCGTAGAAAAAGGCGACTTAATTGCTTTAAGTGGTGCAACTGGGAGAGTGAGTGGACCTCATTTACATTTTGGAATTCTTGTTCGAGGGGCTCAAGTAGATCCCCTAGATTTTATTGCACAAGCCAATGCGCTTTTTACAAATCCCTAAGGATATACAATGGATTCTATGTTAGACAAAGAAATCTTACAAAATCTCAAAACCATCTCTCTTTCCATGTTTCGCAAAAATTTCTTTGGCATCTTTCACGGCTCTATTTCCACTAAATTAGAAGAAGGACACTTTTTAATTAACAAGAAAGATGCAATTTTTGATGATTTAAATGAAGAGTCATTCATTATGCTTTATCATAAAAGAGACTATCGTTGGAATGATGCAAGCATAGATGCTTTTATTCATTCTTTGCTTTATCAAAATATTCCTAATGCCAAATACATTGCCTATGGAATGCCACCTTTTAGTGTTTCTTATACTTTAACACACAATAAAATTATTCCCAAAGATTACTTTGGCTACAAAGTTCTTGGGACACTTGATGTGTATGACCCCAAAGACTTTGATAGCTGGTATGAACGTGCCGATGTTGAAATTAATCGGTATTTCAAAGAAAGTGGCAAAAAAATTATGGTGATTCGCGGTTATGGCGTTTATGTTTATCATCGTGATTTGCAGGTTTTATCCAAACTCTTTGCCCTTTTGGAAAATACTTGCAAAATTTTACATTTTAGCAGTCTACTTGAAGGTAGCAAACAAACACAAGATTTGTTTGATATTTGATAACTTTTTGTATCATCGCAAAATTTTATAACTTTTATTTTGTAAGGATTCTAGCAAAATTATGACAATCTTACCTAATCTCATGTTGCTAAAATCCCATATCTACAAGATTCTACTAAGAATCGTGGGCAATACAATCTTATAACCCAAAAGGCAAAATTCTGCATTATGGATTGTTTTATCTTTTTAGTTTCTACAATGATAAGTGGGGATTCCTTTCCCCCCTAAACTCCCTTTTTAATCTTGGCACTTCTTTGAAATAGAATCTCAAATATCCTCCTTTAAACCAATCCTTATCTGCTTGCATTAATGCAGCTCCAAGTTTGTAAGTGAAGCATTGTTTTTCTTTGATAGCTTCTTTGTAATCAGGATAAGATTCTAATTTGGGAAGTTTTAGTTTAGGATTCTTTAGAATACTTTCTTGATATTTTTGTTGTTCTATTCTATGAGATTCTTTAATATAAGACAACACATAAGGCATTCTAATATATCCCCATAGACTTTTAGAGTTTAGAATCATTGCAGAACCTAGTTTATAAGCTAGATGGGAGTGGATACGAGAGAGAGCGGAATCTCTAACTTGAACCATAGAGTTTTTAATCGATGCTTGTTGAACTAGAATCTGTGGCTGTTTCGTCTGTGCCTTAACATTGCCAACATTAACGATTTTATGGTGTTTACTCCGAGCTATCAATTCTTGAAAGAACATTTTTGCAGGATTAAAAGGATTGATTTGCCCTTTTGCAATTCTCTCTTCTAAACAATCCAAATAGAAATTAATATCCCTTGTCAAATCTATTCCCTTAAAATCAGAAAAATGATATTGCCACCATTTGAGATTTAAAAGTCTTTTTATTGTTGATTCATCAAATCGATATTTTCGGATTCTCGCAGGATTCCCTGCTACAACCGCATAAGGTGGAACTTCTTTGGTTACCACAGAATTTTGCGCAACAACACAACCCGTATGCAAAACGACTCCGGGCTTTAGCAATGCGTTTGCACACACATAAACATCATTTTCTAATATTGGGGGGGGGGGGGCGGAACAAGATTATAATACAACTTCCAATCTTTGGCGAAATACTCCCCATTATGCGCTTTGGCAGAATCTTTAAAAATATAAAAGTTTGGGTCATAAGTGCAAGAAGAAGTGCTAATTAAGCCAAGCGGGTGATTTCCTTTGATAAAATCAAGCCCAACTGCAATAGAGCAATACCGCCCTACTTGCATATCTAATCTAGGAATCACTGCATTAGAATAACTAATACTACCCATTTGACAAAGATTGATTCCTTGATTAATGCATGAATACTCTTCCATATATCCAAATTCTGGAACATTAATTATTTGCCCTTTCTGAAAGCGACATCTCTTTTCATCAGTGTGCATACTTTGTATTTTATATTTTTCTAAATACTCAATCACAAAATCATTGACTTCAATCTGCATTCATCTCCTTTTTTATTAAAATCATTATTATCATTATACAAGATTCCATAAAAGATTCCAAAACTTGATAAAAATCTGCTAAAATACAAAATTTTAAAAACAAATAACTTAAGGAGATATAATGAAAGTTTTATTATTGCAAGATGTAAAAGGTTTAGGCAGAAAAGGTGAAATCTGTGAAGTCAAAGACGGCTATGGAAGAAATTTTTTAGTTGGCAAAGGATTGGCGGATTTTGCTACAAATGAAGTAATCAATCGCTACAAAGCCGCACAAAAAAAGGCAGCTGAACTCGCAGCAGAAGAAAAATCTCTAATGGAAATGACAGCAAAAAAAATCTCTCAAATCGTAGTAAAAATCTCACAAAAAGTTGGTGCAAATGGCTCACTTTATGGAGCAATCACCAAAGAAGACATTGCAGAAGCCCTAGGCAAAGAACATCGTTTGGAGATAGACAAAAAAACTATTGAACTTAAAAACCCTATTAAATCTACTGGGATTTATGAAGTTGAAGTCAAATTGGGACATGGAATCTCCGCTACTCTAAAAGTCGATGTAGAGGCGCAATAATGTTTCACGCAACAACAATTTTAGCTTATAAAAGCAACAAGGGTGCTGTCATTGGTGGAGACGGACAAGTAACCTTTGGCAATTGTGTCCTAAAGGGAAATGCAACCAAAATCCGCACACTCTATAATGGTAAGATTCTTAGTGGATTTGCCGGAAGCACAGCAGATGCTTTTACGCTTTTTGATATGTTTGAGAGAATCCTAGAAAACAAAAAAGGTGATTTACTAAAATCCGCTATGGAATTTTCAAAAGAATGGCGTAAAGACAAGTATTTAAGAAGATTGGAAGCTATGATGATTGTATTAGATAAAGAGCGAATTTTCATTCTTAGTGGCACAGGAGATGTCGTAGAACCAGAAGATGGCAAAATTGCAGCCATTGGGAGTGGTGGCAACTACGCTTTAAGTGCAGCGCGCGCATTAGATAGATTTAATCCTGCCTTAGAGCCCAAAGACATTGTATTGGAATCTCTAAAAATTGCAGGCGAACTTTGTATTTATACCAATACCAATATTAAAATTTTAGAACTCTAGGAAGAATCGTGGAAAATGTGATAGCAATGACACCCAAAGCCATCGTAGAATATTTAGATGAATATATTATTGGACAGCAAGACGCTAAAAAAATCGTAGCCATTGCGCTTAGGAATCGCTACCGCAGGTTGCAACTTCCCAAAGAAATCCAAGAAGAAGTGATGCCCAAAAATATCCTAATGATAGGCTCTACTGGAGTAGGAAAAACAGAAATTGCAAGAAGAATGGCAAAAATGATGGGCTTGCCCTTTGTCAAGGTAGAAGCAAGCAAATACACAGAAGTAGGATTTGTTGGACGAGATGTTGAATCTATGGTGCGTGATTTAGTTGTTGCTTCCATTAATCTAGTCAAAGAAGAGCACCGACACAAAAACACACAAGATATTGAAAAATATGTATTGGATAAAATTATAGAAAAACTTATCCCTCCACTACCCAAAGGAGCGAGCGAGCAAAAAATTGAAGAATATGAAAATGCAAGCTCCAAAATGCGCTCCAAAGTGCAAAATGGAGAAATGGATCATCTAAAAATTGAGATTGAAGTGCCTAAACGCGCTTTCGAGATTGAAGATGGCAATATGCCAGCTGAGTTTGCCAAAGTGCAAGAAACAATTGCCAAAGTTTTCATTGCTTCTCCAAAAGAAAACCCCAAGAAAGAAGTAACCATTAAAGAAGCAAAAGAATTGCTTAAGATTGAAGCAAGTGAAGCATTATTAGATTTGGATGCTATTAAACATGAGGGATTAAAGCGCGCAGAAAACAGCGGAATTATTTTCATTGATGAAATTGATAAAGTCGCCGTTAGTAGCAATGGGCAAAGCCGACAAGACCCTAGTAAAGAGGGGGTTCAACGTGATTTGTTGCCGATTGTAGAAGGCAGTGTCGTAAATACCAAATATGGTAGTATCAAAACAGACCATATTCTGTTTATTGCCGCAGGAGCATTTAGCTTGAGCAAACCTAGCGATTTAATTGCCGAACTACAAGGGAGATTTCCTTTGCGCGTAGAATTAGATAGTTTAAATGAAGAGGTGCTTTACAAGATTCTAACGCAAACAAAAAACTCTATTTTGCGTCAATATGAGGCACTTTTAAGCGTTGAAGGAGTTACTTTGAAGTTTAACGATTCTGCAATTTTAGCTTTGGCGCATTACTCGCAAGTAGCAAATGAAAAAACAGAAGATATTGGAGCAAGAAGATTGCATACAGTTGTAGAGCAAGTCATTGAAGAAATTAGCTTTGAGGCAGAAAATTATCAAGGACAAGAAGTAGAAATCACAGAATCACTTGTCAGGGAAAAGCTAGAATCGCTTGTAGCAGATTCTGATACCGCACGTTATATTTTATAAATTTGGAATCATACTTGGAATATTTTAAAAATTGTGTAGGCAAAAAAGAATTACCAACCAATCTTAATTCTACAAAAGCAGGTTTTGTGGCAGTCCTCGGACGTCCAAATGCTGGTAAAAGCAGTTTTTTAAATACACTTTTAGGAGAAAAGCTCGCTCTTGTTTCTCACAAAGCCAACGCAACACGCAAACGAATGAATTTAATCCTTATGGAAAAAGAAACGCAGATTATCTTTGTAGATACTCCAGGAATCCATATTCAAGAAAAACTACTCAATCAATATATGCTCCAAGAAGCACTCAAGGCAATGAGTGATTGTGATATTTTATTATTTTTAGCTCCCATTACAGACAAAATAAACTTTTACGAAGATTTTTTAAAAGATGCAAAGAAGCCACACATTTTATTGCTAACCAAAACCGATTGTGTTTCCAAAGAAACTCTTCTTTCGACGATAAAAATGTATGAAAAATATCAAGAAAAATATCTTGCTCTTATCCCTGTTTCCATCAAAGATTTAGGAAGTTTGAGACGAGTTGTAGAAGTGGTTTCACAATTTATACCTCCCAATCCTTATTATTATAGTCCAGAGATTCTAAGCCCAAATACAACTAAAGAAATTGCGAAAGAAATTATTAGGGAGGCGGTATTTGAAAATCTTAGCGATGAGTTACCTTATGAGAGTGATGTGCAAATCACTTTTTACAAAGAAAAACCACATATTCATCACATTAAAGCAACCATTATTGTGCATAAAGAAAGTCAAAAAGGCATGGTAATTGGTAAAGGTGGGGCAACGCTCAAGCGTATTGGACGAGAAGCTCGTTTAAATTTGGAATCCTTTGTGAGGCAAAAGGTTTTTTTAGAAATTTTCGTAAAAGTCATTCCAAGCTGGTGCAAGGAATATGAAAGTCTTAAAAAAATGGGGTATAATTTTGAAGATTAATTATATACAAAGTGGAGTTTTTATGAGATTTTTTAAAGTTTTTGGGCTATTTTTAGCAGTGGCGGTGGCACAAGCCAATGATATGGAATGGGTCAAACTCTATTCTGAAGGTGGGGCTAAAGCAATTGAACGCAAAATAGAGCAGATTATGCAAAGTCGTGAATACTGGGAAGAATCACTCAAAGCACAGGACACGCGTTTTGGATATTATGAAGACTTGCAATATTTGTTCATAGCAACCAAAAACAAACCGACTTTAAAGCTCTACTCACTAGATAATCATCAATGGAATGAGAGACTAAATGTTAATAGTCTAGTTGGCTCTAAAGGCGGACACAAAGAAAAAGAAGGCGACCTTGCAACACCCATCGGCGTCTATACACTAAATGCTCGATTGAAAAATTTAGACCAATACTATGGACCCCTTGCCTTTAGCACCAATTATCCAAATCTATTTGATAGATTACAAAAGCGCACAGGAGGGGGTATTTGGATTCACGGAATGCCCTTAAATGGTAATCGCGAAGAATTGAATACGCGTGGTTGTATTGCAATTGAAAATGACATATTAAATTCGATGGATAAGATTATTAACCATAGAGATGCTTTATTGATTACTTATGATAACAATGCAAAAGAAGTCAATCGACAAGATTTAAGCATACTCTTAGCTAATTTATATGCTTGGAAAGAGTCTTGGAAACTTAACGATGTAGAAACATATTTGGGATTTTACAGCCCCAACTTTGTTCGTTTTGATGGAATGAAATATGATGAATTTACACAAAACAAACAAAGAATCTTTGCAAAAACGGAGTCCAAACAAATTATCTTTTCTAAAATCAATATTTCACCCTACCCCAATGAACAAAACAAAAATTTATTTCGAATCTCTTTCTTTGAAGATTACAAGGCTCCAGGCTATAAATTTAGAGGTTCAAAAGAGCTTTATGTAGAGTTAAAAGATTCTAAAATGCAAATTTTAGTCGAACAATAAATGGCGCAATTTTATCCCCTCATTTCTGATATTCTCAATTTTACTATCAAGCCAACAAAGGGAGAAATTGCATTACTGCGTTTCCTAGAAGCAAATCTAAATGAACATTATGAAGTTTATTTTAATCCTTATTTAAATGGAGACCGCCCAGACATTATTATTTTGCGTAAAGGATATGGTGCTTTAATCATTGAAGTAAAAGATTGGAATCTTGAGAGTTATTTTATCGATAAAAATAAAAATGGTATGTGCGCAATCAAAATAAACTTGTTAAATCTCCAATAAGTCAAGTGTATCGATACAAAGAAAACCTTTTTGAGTTACACATTGACAATCTGCTCAATCTAAAAATCAAGAATATAAAATATTTTAATATTGTAAAATGCGCTATATATTTTCATAAAGCAACAAAAAAGGAGGTTGATAGCCTATTGGTTGAACCTTTTAAAAATGACAAAAAATATTATCAATTCTTGCATTTTAATATTGATTTATTAGGCAATGATTCATTGACGCAAGAAAATTTTAATAAAATATTTTATAAAACTGATTCTATCAAAACTCATAACTCACAATATTTCACAGATGAGATATACCGCAGCTTCAAAAGAGTGCTAACACTCATCTTTCATATGCAAAATGATGGAAGTTTTATAGAATACAATCAAAAACAGAAAGAAATTATTAGCAGACAAACAAAAGAGATGAGAGTAAAAGGTGTCTTTGGTTCAGGCAAAACAACGACTCTTGTCGCAAGAGCAGTCAAAACCTATCAAAAACTAAAAATGGAGAAACCATATCCAAAGATTCTTATTTTAACCTACAATTTAACACTTAGAAATTTCATACAAGACAAACTAATGCAAGTTAATCGAGACTTTGAAATAGCAAATTTTACAATTATTAATTACCATCAATTCATCAAAGCAGAATTAAATAATATGGAAATCGAGATGGAAATACCCAATGAGGACAAAGAAATCGAACCAAAACAATATCTTGATGAAAAATACTACTCCAATGAACAATTATTTGCCAAAAATAAAGATAAAATTATCCCCTATGATGCAATCTATATTGATGAGATACAAGATTATAAACGAAGCTGGATGAACATTATCAAAGATTCATTCCTTGCCCCAAAGGGCGAGTATATCCTCTTTGGTGATGAGAAGCAAAACATTTATGGAAATGCAATTGAAAACAAAGATATTGTTACCAATATAAAGGGGAGACCAACAGAACTAAAAATTTGCCATCGTTCGGATTCCAAGATTAAAGATTTGACATTAGAATTTCAGAAAACACTTTTTAATGAGAAATATGAAATAGATAGCTTCACAGATGAAGAAACTAGTAGCAATAGCCTTTTTGACAAAGAAGGCTATATTAAATATACCTACTTTTTAAATATTCCTATTATCCCAACTATCTATGACATTATACGCGAGAATATACGACATAAAATACACAATATTTCCCCAAATGACATCACCATTCTTGGATATACTTTGCCCTTATTGAGAGAGTTTGACTGCTATTATAGATTACTATCAAGAGAAAACACAAAAACAATGTTTGAAACAACAGAAATAATATATCTAAGCATGCTTCCAAATAATGAAAAATGGCTTGCTAGACTGAAAAACGAATTAATCCAAAACAATTACCCCAAAAGAGCAAAATTATCAGATACTCAAAATATAAAAATCAAAGGCTTTATAGCCCAATTACTAGCTATTGCGGAACTCTATACCAAATATCCAGAAAAACTAGAAAAATGCCTTAGCGAAAAATGCGAAAATTTTAAAATAGGATTTGATTTTTTTCTTTCTTTTTTAAAAGCCAATGCAAAGGAAATTCAAACTTTTAGGCATAAAGTTAATAATGAAAATTACGAAGCTATTCGTAGAAATAAAAAAATTCACTTTTGGATGAATTGTGGAATGCTTAAAATATCAACCATCCACTCTTTCAAAGGTTGGGAAAGTCAGGCAATTTTTCTTATTATAGAGGATAAAATTACAAAAAGTGAATTCAATGAACTACTTTATACCGGTATTACAAGAGCAAGAGAAAATCTTGTAATTATTAATTTTGGCAATGAAGAATACCATAAAATCTTAAAACCAATGTTTGATAAAGTGGATAGAGGATAAAATCTCCTCCTTATTGTAAAAACTTATTCTATAATCTTTGGCACGATGAAAAAATTGTCCTCTGCATTTGGAGCATTTTTAATAATGTCTTTCGCAATCTTCGGTTTAGATTCTACACAATCTTGACGCATGGGCAGTTTAGAATCTAATGGATTGAAAGAAGCTGGAATTGCATCTAAATCTAACTTATTGATATTTTCAACAAAACTCACAATTTCACTCAAATGATTTTTTGTTTCCTCGATTCTTCCCTCTTCTAGCGCAATGCCTCCAAGTTTTGCTAATCTTTGCAATAAAGCTACATCAATCGTCATCAAATCCCCTTGTAATGTTTAAGATAAAACATAAAAAAATTAACATTATACTTCAAAGAATGTTCAATTTCATCATTTTTTGGAGGTTGATAATTAGAATCCAGCAGGGAATCAAACCAATAAGATTCAACAACAAGATGAATGAAGAGTTTTGCATACTGCTCTATTTCTTTATTCTCTATATTTAAATTCTGTTTGTCATTATAATGTTTAATTGCCTTAGAAACAATATCAAAAATAATAGAACCTGAAGAACGATGAAAAGTTTCAATAAAATTTTGATTATCATAACCCTCTAAAATCATCAATCTCAAAAAAGCAATATTGTTGGCTTTTAAAATCTCTTGAATCAAATGAGAACCCATATTATAAAGAAATTGTTCCAAATTTAAGTGAGAATTCATATTTTGAGCAAACATCTGATTGATTGTCTTGATGAATTTTTGCCCATTAAATTCTATAACTTTTTGAAACAAATTCTCTTTATTTCCAAACACCTTATAAATCGTAGCAAGCGAACCACCTGTTTGCTTAACAATCATTTGAAGACTTGTTTTTTTATACCCATACTTCAAAAAAATCTCGCTTGCAATTTCTAAAATCTTTTCTTGTTTCTGCTGAATAATCCGTGTCTCTATTGTTCTTGATTCTCTTTTAATTACTGTTTTTTTTTGCTTCCGCAAAACCCTTAGCCTTTTACTTTTTTAAAAACCTAAAAATTAATATTATTTTAGAAAATTAAAAATTTTCAATAATTTTATAAAAAAATAACTTAATATCAACTGCATTTAAAAACTTTTAAATTATTATTCCTAATTAAAATTTTAAGAGGAGTGGCGAATGAAAAAAGAAACCAAAACTTACAGACCCAATGTCGCTGCTATTATCCTTTCTCCCAAATATCCCTTAACCTGCGAATTGCTCATTGCAAGTCGAACGGATATTAAGAATGCTTGGCAATTTCCACAAGGTGGGATTGATAAATCAGAAACGCCAAAGGAAGCATTGTTTCGGGAACTAAAAGAAGAGATTGGCACAAACAAAGTAGATATTGTTGCGGAATATCCAGAATGGATTAGTTATGATTTCCCTCCACAAGTTGTCAAAAAAATGTATCCCTATGATGGACAAATTCAAAAATATTTTTTGGTGCGATTACAAGAACAAGGAGAGATTGATATTGATACAGAAAAACCTGAATTTGATGCGTATAAATTTGTCGGTGTGAATGATTTATTTAATCATATCACTTATTTTAAACGTCCTGTCTATAAGCAGGTTTTAGATTATTTCAAACGAAAGGGTTATTTATAATGTTGATTGTTCAAAAATATGGGGGGACAAGTGTTGGGGATTGCGAGAGAATTCAAAATGTTGCTAAACGTGTCATTGAAGCAAAAAAGGCTGGAAATGGTCTCGTAGTTGTTGTTTCTGCAATGAGTGGAGAGACTGATAAATTACTTGGTTTTACGAAATTTTTTTCTCGTTTGCCAAATGTCCGTGAAACAGATATGGTTTTAAGTGCTGGGGAACGTATTACAAGTGCGCTTTTGGCTATTGCTCTAGAGGAATTAGGATATAAAGCAATTTCTCTAAGCGGGAGAGGTGCAGGGATGATAACCGATGATTCACACACCAAGGCGAGAATAGAATCCATTGACACCACTCGCCTAAACGAATTGCTTGCTAAAGATTACATTGTTGTAGTTGCAGGATTTCAAGGCGTTACACAAAAAGGTGAGGTAACAACACTTGGGCGTGGTGGAAGTGATTTATCAGCTGTTGCACTTGCAGGTGCATTGCAAGCAGATTTATGTGAAATCTACACCGATGTAGATGGGGTTTATACAACTGACCCCCGCATTGAGCCAAAAGCCAGAAAAATCGAAAAAATTAGTTATGATGAGATGTTGGAACTTGCTTCTATGGGGGCAAAAGTGCTTCTAAACCGCTCAGTAGAAATGGCAAAAAAGCTCAATGTAAATCTTGTTACAAGAAATAGTTTTAACCACAATGAAGGAACATTAATTACAAAGGAAGAAGAAATTATGGAACATCCAATCGTAAGCGGAATCGCATTAGACAAAAACCAAGCAAGAGTTAGCATTTGCAATGTTGAAGATAGACCAGGGATTGCTGCAGAGATTTTTGGAGCATTGAGCGAAGCTAATATCAATGTAGATATGATTGTTCAGACAATTGGTCGCGATGGTAAAACAGATGTAGATTTTACAATCCCAGAAGTAGAGCTAGAGAATACAAAGCGCGTTTTAAAATCTTTTGAAAGCAATGTAGAAAGCATCGATTATGATAGCGATATTGCAAAAGTCTCTATTGTAGGTGTTGGTATGAAATCCCATAGTGGCGTAGCTGCAAGGGCATTTCAAGCTCTTGCAGAAGATAACATTAATATTATGATGATTAGCACAAGCGAAATTAAAATCTCGATGATTATCCGCCTTAAGTATGCAGAGTTAGCGATTCGCACTTTGCATAGCGTCTATGAATTAGAAAAACAATAAATCAAATGCAAGATTTATCCAACTGGACACTACAAGCTTTGCGCAATGACGCAAGCCACCCAACTTGGCTTGAAGAGCGCAAATTTGAATGGATTCCATTAGTCAAACGTGCCTTACAAAGAATTTTTAATGGTGAGAGTATGATTTTGGTAACAGACCATCATAGAAGTTGGTTTATGGACTATGTGATTAGCTCTATCAACAGAACAAATAATCGTCCCTATGTCCCAATTCTTAGCATCAATGCACTCTTTCCAAATTTAGACAAAGCACACAAAGACGAAACAGAAATTTCTCTTATTAACGACCTTTTGGATAATATGTTTTCTCAAAAATATTTTTTTTGGTATGTAGGACGTAATGATACAGCGCAAGCAAAACTTGCGTTAAGTCATGAGGATTGCTTTTTATGGATTTTTGATACGCATCTACAAAATAGCTTTACACTGCAATCTACAGATTCACTCGTAGATATTCGTTTGATGCAAATGTATAGAATCTTTAACCTCACCTTAGAAGCTACAATGTTTGGGAATATCACTTTAGAATCATAAGGATTTCTATGCAAGATACCAATAGAGAATCTCAAAATCCAAACCCATCTAACGCTATGTCAAACTCAAAAATTGGGCACATTTTACTTGTCAATAACCCCATAAATGAAGCAAACACTGATTATGAACAACAAAACCCCCAACATTATCGCCTTTTCTGTGCAGAAGAGCTAAACATTGAAACTTCACGCGCCATTATTGATGAAAGTTATATTGCAAATGAAGGATTAAAAACAATTTTAATTGCCGCAAATTCCTTTAATCTTTATGCTCAAAATGCTCTCTTAAAGGTCTTGGAAGAACCTCCAAGTGGTATTATTTTTGTCCTTTATGCAAGAATGAAATCTTTGCTCTTACCTACGATTCGCTCGCGTTTACCTATCATCAATCATATTACAAAACAAAAATTGCCTCATTTTGCATTAGAGATTCGTAGGCTCAATTTAGAAAATATCTATTTATTCTTAAAAGAAAAACAAAAAGAAATCAATAGCACCACCTTAAAAATAGAAATTCAGAGCCTCTACTTAGATGCTATCAAAAGCGGTTTGCATTTTGATTCTAATGAAACAAAAATATTTGAACGTGCGCTTGTTTGGGAAGAACAACACGAAAAACCACAAAATATCTTCCTGGTTTTATTATTGCTTATCTTGCGCAAACAAAAACAGAAATTTTCCACTCAAAATCTTTTGACTTCTTTAAAGGGATAAAATGGCGTTTGTGCAGTATTTGGAAAATTGCGAAATAGAACTTAAGAATCTTCACTGCGATTCAATGGGCTATCAAATCCTACGCAACAAAAGTAAGGTTTTTTGTTTTTTAATCCAATCACTCAAAACTCCTGCTGCCAACATCTTAAAACAAGAAGCCTTAGCGGTTGGTGCAGACTTTGCTCTGCCAAAAGATGCGATTCTTTATAAACATGAGTGTTATAGCGGAATCTTGATGCTTACCCTCTCACAAAGTAAAGCATTATTAAAAAAACTTCAATTGCAACCTTTTGGTTTAAAACAAGTTGCTAAAGATTTAGAATCTCATTTGCGATTCTACAATCAAAAGCCTAGAATTATGGGAATCATCAATGCAACACCTGATAGTTTTTATCGCAATTCCAGAAAAAATACAAAAGAGGCGCAGACAAGAATCTTAGAAATGATTGAAGAAGGTGTGGAGATTATAGATATTGGTGCAGCGAGCACACGACCGGGAAGCACTTGGGTAAGTGAAGAGGAGGAGCACGCACGTCTAAAAGATATTTTGCACTTCATCAAACAAGAAAAAATTAATGAAAAAATCACTCTAAGCATTGATACCTACACTCCAAGTGTTGCAAGCAAATGTTTAGATTATGGCTTTGGAATCGTCAATGACATTACAGGCTTCACCAAAGAAGCAATGATTGAAGCCGTGCGTGGCTATGACTGCGAATGTGTCATTATGCATATGCAGGGGAATCCAAAAGAAATGCAAAAGAATCCGCATTATCAAAACCTATTCCTAGAAGTTGAAAACTTTTTTGATTGCAGAATTAATGCACTAAAAGATTCTGGAATCTCAAAAATCATTTTGGATATTGGGATTGGATTTGGAAAAACTTTGGAACATAACTGCGCACTCATTAAACATTTAGGACATTTTTTGCATTTTGGATATCCTCTTTTAGTCGGAGCAAGTCGCAAAAGTTTGATTGACAAAATCACGCCTTGTGGAATAGAAGAACGATTAAGTGGGACATTGGCTATTCATTTGGAATCTCTTAAAAATGGCGCAAGCATTATCCGCTGCCACGATACAAAAGAACATCTCCAAGCCCTCAAAGTTTGGCTTGCTTTACAAGAAGCAAATCTCAACACCTCAATTACAAAATTTAAGGTAACTTCATGAATCGACGCGAAATTATTTGGCAATTAAGCCAATATGGACACTCAAAGGAAAAACTTGAAAGTATGCCAATGACAGATCTTGCAAAGCTTTTTAAACAAACTAGCAAAGAACGTATTGTAAATTATATGAATGCCTTGCGGGCAGATAAAGAAAGCGAAATCATACCAGAAGATGAGACGAACTATATTGAACGGGAAATGGAATTGGTTTATCATGCAATTTCTGTGGAAGAAGTGAATTTTCCAATTCTTTATGATGCAATAGAGAAAATCTTTGAAAAATACGATTTGAATGAAGCCATAGAACTTGTGTTGTCTCAAGCTAGCGACAAGCAATACAAGCAAATGACACAAATTACAGAGGTTGCCTATCGTTCTTATCAGGAAATTCTTTTGGATAGAGTTGAAAAACTCTGTGAATTTTATCCTGCAGAAGAACGATTTGAGCAATTAAAATTTTATGGAGATAGACGAGAAGACATTAACTTCTTACGTGAAAGCATTGCCAATATGAGTGCCTCAAATAATCAAGAGCGTTTAAGTAAAATTGCCTTGCTGAAATACGATATTATCCGAGATTATTTTCCTGATTCTATGTATGAAAACTATGAAGAATTTTATGAAAATGAAGAAGAAAAAAATGATATTATTGACCGCATTATGGCACTTACAAAAGCTTACACTCGTCCTGCACTAAAAGCTAAAAAATTTCAAGTATTATCCCATATAGAGCGCGTCTTGATTGAAGATAGAGATAGGGAAAAAGAAGAAAAAGCCCTCATTAAACAATATACTAAAAAACTTGGTGATGTGATTTTGAGCGAAGATGAATTAGCCTTTGCAATGATGCTCAAAGAAGCCCTTAGTGTGTTAGATGAACGCGATGTGGCACGCATTATTGGTAATTTTGATATTTCAAGTAACCCTATTTTATTGCAACGATTCAATGCAATTATGCGCGACAATCGCAGAACTTAAAGGATTGGAAATGGAATCACAAATCAAACTTGAAAACATTAAAATCGAACCAAGCTGGAAAGAAGTTTTAAAAGATGAATTTTTATCACCCTATTTTATAGAAATCAAACAACATTATCTAGCTGCCAAAGCCCAAGGTGCAATTCTATATCCTCCTGCCAAACTCCTCTTTAATGCCTTCAATCTTACTCCTTTTAGCCAATTAAAGGTTGTGCTTTTAGGGCAAGACCCCTACCATCAACCCAATCAAGCAATGGGGTTGTCCTTTTCTGTGCCAAAAGGCGTAAGAATTCCTCCTTCTTTGCAAAACATCTATAAAGAATTACAAGCAGATTTAGGAATCACTCCTAGCTCGAGTGGGGATTTAAGCCATTGGGCGCACGAAGGTGTTTTATTGCTCAATAGCATTTTAAGTGTAGAGTCTGGGAAGCCTACCTCTCATCAGCATTTTGGTTGGCAACATTTCACAGATGCAGTCATTTGCCAAATTAATGCGCGTTGCGAAGGGATTGTCTTTTTGTTATGGGGGAACTATGCCAAAGCCAAAAAAGCCTTGATTGACCCTCAACGACACTTCATTCTTGAAGCTGCACACCCTTCACCTTTAGCGCGTAGTGGATTTTTGGGCTGTCGTCATTTTTCAAAGACTAATGCAATTCTACAACAACTCGGCAAAACTCCTATCAATTGGAATCTTAACTAATATTAATTGAATCATTTTCCGTAAGAGTTTCATCAGTGTGGAGTTCCAATGCCTTGACATCACCAATGGCATTACCTGCAATTCCCTTAAGAGAGCCATACATACCAATCGTATTTTCAAGCACTTTTTGAATTTGCTTTTCGCGCTGTTTCCATAGTCTCTGCATTGCGCGTTTTTCAGAGTCCAAATCACTTTGCATCTGCACAAAACCCTCCACGATGGCTTCAATCTGCATTTTGAATTCGGAACTCGTCAGATAATGATAAAGCAAACTCATTTTATCCTGCTTGTTTTCTTGAGATTTTCTAGCATTTTGCACTTTAATTACACTTTCCCTCAAGACTGCACATAAAGCTTTAAATTCTTCAAAAGTGCAAATCCACACACCTTCTAATAGCCCCATTCGCTCTAGCTCTTTTGGCATTGCTTCACTCACAATTACACCTACATCTGCATTTTCCCTGCGCATATCTGCTTTAAATTTTTCAATCCAAGTGCGTTGAAATTCTTTGGTGCGTTTGCTTTCATAATAAATCTTGCCACAATTTTGCATTTCCCTTGTATGCACAATCTGTAAGCAATCTCCACCATATGCACCTTTTTTGACTTCCAAAATATCATCTAACGGAAATTGCATCTTCAAATACTCTTCAATTGCTAATTCTTGAACTTCACCTTGTAATTGTTGTGAGCCCAATTCCACTTTGCGTTGTGCCTCCTGAAGTTGCTTTTTGAGTTGCTCTAATTGTTGTTCTTTTTCACGAAATCGCATTTCATTTTGCGATTCCATCTCCTGATGTAACTTTTCCTTAAATCTCACCATTTCCTTCGCTAACCGCTCTTGCTCTTGCACTTTAATCCTAGACTCTACTTCTTCTTTTTCCCGTTTTAGCTTTTCAATCTCCACTTTGGTTAAATTTAATTCTTTGACTTGATTGGATTTCTCCTCTAGCTCTTTTTTCATATTTAAAATAGCTTCTTGATACTCCTGTGCAAACTCTTGCTTTAAAGATTCTTGCAATTTTTGCCTTTCTTGCCTTAAAGACTCTTTTGTTGCTTGTTCAATCTTTTTTTCAAAAGATTCTTGCTCCGCCTTTAAGGATTCAAAGGCTTGCTTATATTCATTGCGTTTTTGTGCCAACTCTATTTCAAATTGTTTTTTAGCTTCTAAATTTTCCTGATAAATCTTTTGTTCTACCTGATGATAAACAATTGCTTGCACATCAATTTTTGCGCCACAATTTGGACATTTGATACTATTTTCTTGATTCATGTTTTCTCCTATTTAGATACGAATTATATCTAAGATTGGAATCACAAATTAACAATTCAACTTTTACACTTCCTCTAATCCAAACATAGTTTTCTTTCTCTACGCAATCTAAATATAACACAAATGAATTTTAAGAAAATATTTTAGATATTCTAAACAAAGCCGGAGTTGCAATTACTTGGCTTGATAACAACTCCGGAAAATATGACATCAGCAATAGATTAGAGGATTCTTTATCAAAGAATTATCAGAATTAAAGGATTATAAAAGTGTTTTACTCTATTTATCAGACCATAGCGAAAGTTTGGAAAAACATCCGCTCCTAAAATCCCGATAATGTTTTGAAACAATGATTCTCTGCTAAACACAATCTTACAAAAGCCAATCAAAACAAAAAATATTCCCGCGATAATCTTTTCCATACTTTGCTTAGATTCTTTAATGCAGAAACGGAGGGAATCTCTATCGCAAGATTTAGATATTTTTGCAACCAATCCCTCTTCAAAGCAATGAAAGCAAATCCAAATCTTTTGCTATAATTTGCAAAAATTTTAAGGATTTTTATATGCGAAACCTTTTGAAATTACAACCCTATTTCCTAGCCTTGTATTTGCTCCTCATTGGCATAATGCTTGGAGCAATCATTGCATGCGGGGTTTTAAGCGCGCCCTCTATTTTCCGTGCTCCTACAATCGTGCCAAATTTGGAGATGACTTTATTCCAATCAGGGATTTTAATGACAAGTATTTTTGTCAAACTCAACATTCTTTTGAATTTTTTAGCCCTCTTCATCCTTTGTTATGAGATTCTCTCTTTTTGCGTTAGTGGGGCTAGAATCGCACCAATTTTAGGATTAGCAAGCATAGTTTTAATCTTACTTTTTACTCTCTATTATACACCCTATATTGTATATGCTCAGAATTTAGGCGAAGAAGCAATCGCAAATCTTGCCTTTGATAGAATGCATACGCAATCTGTTTATGTGTTTAAAGCATTAATGATGACTTTATGCTTACTTTTTGTGATTCGCGTCTTAAAAGCAATCAATAGCGGTTACAAAGGTAGATAAAATCACAATACTTACAAGTCTCATATTTTGGTGTCAGCTCAAAATTGACTTCCTGTGCATTTTGTCGGATATTCTCTAGCTTTTGCTGCAAGACTTCTATTTTATGCTTTAAATTATGCTCATATAAGATTTTTGCCTCATACAAATCATAGAATCCCGCTTGAATCTGACGCGATGTAACCCCAATTATCCCCTTTTCAATTGCCAACGCATAAAGCGGTAATTGAAAATCTATCATTTTCTCATCATTCTTGGATTCCAACTCCAAATTACGCTTATATTTATAGTCCAATACACAAACTTCATCGCCCTTTCTATCAAGCCTGTCTATCTTTCCTATCAGAGTAAAACCAAATAAATCAAAGCTAAATTCTTGTTCAAATCCAAAAGGAATCCAACCGCTTCTCAAGCGCTCCTTCTCAAATTCAAAAAAATTTTTTAAATATTTTTTCGCTAATGCGCTTTCAAAATATTCTTGTGCGGAATCGCTTTTCTCGATTCTTACACAAACCTCTTGATACATCAAATCTATCTCGTAGCTTTGAGTTTTGCTATAAACTTCTTTGAGTGCATTATGAATCTTAATCCCAAGATTTGCGATTTCATTCGAGGACTCCTTAAATCCCAAAACATAACGATAATAATATTTTCGCTTACAAGCCAAAAAGCACTGCAAACTTGTCGCACTAAAAGTTTTTTCTCTCAAAGGTGCAATAATCTCACGCTCTTTATAATTAAGAGATTGACCGCTCAAAAAATATTCACTATAGTTCGAGCTTGCCTTAAAAATAGCTGTATGTCCAAAAATAGAATCCTCCAATAAAAAGCGAGAAGGTTTATTTTCTTCATTGTCTAAACACATAATCCAAGCCTCACGGCTATTTCGAAGCAATTGTGCATAATAATGCTTCTGTAAATTCTCACGATTTTCTCTTGTAGGCAAGCCTACTTTCTCGCGAATTGCAGAATTTAAAAATAAATCTTTATCATTAAAGCTTGGCACATTCCCAGCATTGAATTCTGGAATAATCAGATATTCAAACTTCATTCCCCGTGTCTCTAAGATTCCCATTACACTAATGCGCCCACCTCCAACATCATCAAGTGTTACTTCCTCTATCATATTCAAAAAAGTCAAAATTTGCTCTTGCACACTAAGAGGCTCTAAATATTTTCTAGCAAAATCAAACTGCTCTAAAGTTTCCAAAAATTTTTCTTTGATTTTTTGTGATTCTTTGGAATGGGTTGGTAGATTCTGTAAAAATTCCACAAAAGCTTCAAAACTATGAAAATTGGGCAAACAAATACAATCTCTACCCTTCGTCTCTTCTCGAGAATTTTTGCTTAAATTCTCTTGCATTGGGGATTCTGTTCTATTTTGCAAAGCATTTTTAAGTTCCTGATACAATGCGCTCTCTCTTAGAATACTTCCCATAGCAAAATTCAAATTCCGTGCTTTATCAAACAATTTCAAATACTGCACAAATTCTTCATTTGGCAAGACAATACAAATCTGTTCTGGTGCAATTCCGGCTTGAAGCCACACATCAATTTGTGCAAAAATACCACCTACTTCCGCAATTCTATCCTTAAACTCTAACACTTGGAGGTGTGATGATTGATGATTCTCTGGCAACACCTTGAGACTAAATTCATCTCTAAATAATTTAACTTCATAAAATCCTATTTCCAAAGATATTCCAAAAAGTTTCTGATAATAAACAAGATTAAAAGAATCCAAAGTCAATTGAAAGGTGATTGGCAAACTTTTAGCAATTTTACGAAATATCTGCATTTCAAACAAATTCAAAAATCCCTCTAAATGAACTACAATTTCATCAAATCTGTTCAATAATTCTAAAGTAATGTGATAATCTTCCAAAAAATATTTATCAAAAAAATGATGGCGAGCTAAGTTTTCTTGATAACTCTTAAAAATAGTCTTCAAAATCTCCAAATGATCATCATAAAAAGCATAAACATCAAGATTTTCTAATGACTCTATGGAAACACACTCTGCGCATAATTCATCATAAAATTTGAGAAAAAATGTAGAATTTAACAAAAATTGTGTGAAATTTCTAGCAAAATTACCTAATTTTTGCGTCTTTTGATAATTGTCTTGAATTGCTTTATAAAGATAGAAATGGCGCAAAAAAGATGGAATCTTGCGTTTATTTTCTACCCTCAAAACAAAATTTAAAAAGTCGGCAATACTTTTAGCAGTTGGCAGAAAATTTTCTGCATAATTGTGCGCAAAAAAATACTTCATTGCACGCGTATTCGAAAAAAGATGAAGAATCTCCACTAAAGAAAACTTATCCTAACTGATTTTTTGCAACAGAGACAATATTTTCCACATTAAAGCCAAAATGCTCAAACAATATCTCTCCCTTACCACTTGCTCCAAAGCTAGGCATACCTATCACGCAATCCGCAAAAGCAAACCATTCCAGCGCACGACTTGCCTCAATAGCAATCACTTTACCCTGCAATAAAGAATTTTGATAGGATTTATCTGCTTTAAAAAATAAATCATAACATGGCACACTCACAACCTGCGTTGAGATTCCGCACTCCTCTAATTTTTCTGCACTCTTAAGCGCAAGCTCCACTTCACTACCGCTTGCCAAAAGCGTAATCTGCGGATTTTTCGGATTAGATTTCGAAGCAAGCTTCAAATATGCACCCTTATGCACACTTTCTTTGCCAACACTCTCCAAGATAGGCAAATTCTGACGACTTAAAACAAAAGCGCAAGGTCCATCACACTCAAAAGCAACCTGCCAACATGCGATATTTTCAAAAGCATCACAAGGACGAAAAACATTGAGATTTGGCATTGCACGAAAATGGCTTAATTGTTCAATCGGCTCATGTGTTGCCCCATCTTCACCTACTCCAATTGAATCATGTGTCCAAATATAAAAAACCTTACTTTTCATCAAGCTCGCCACACGCACACTGGGGGATAAATAATCGCTAAAAACAAAGAAGGTAGCGCAAAATGGTAAAAATAAACCATAATTTGAAATAGCATTACTAATTGCTCCCATTGCATGTTCTCGAATTCCAAAATGAAAATTACTTCCATTAGGAAAATCACCCTTACCTTTTAATTCGGTATTGTTTGAAGGTGCTAAATCTGCACTTCCACCAACAAACCCGGGCAAAGATTGCGCAATTGCATTAAGAATCATTCCATTGCTAGCTCGCGTTGCGATTCCTTTGCCATCTATCTTTTGTTGCTCAAAACTTGGATAGATAATCTTGTCAAAATTTGGATTCAACATTTCTTCTAAAAGAGATTTTTTACTGCTTTTTGTAAATACTTTCTCCCATTCAAGATTTGCTAATTCTCCTAATTCTGCTGTATTTTTAAACCGAATCCCGCAAGACTGCGAGACAAAAAACTTCTCCTCTGGATTCAATCCTAATTTTTGTTTTGAAATATAAATTTCTTCTATCCCTAAAGGTGCTCCATGTGCTTTATGTGAACCACAAAGAGTTTGAGAACCTTTTGCAATTTGTGTTTTGGCAATAATCAATACAGGCTTCTTTGCAACTTTTGCTTTTTCTAATGCACTATCAATTTCTATTAAATTGTGCCCATCAATGCTTAAAACTTCCCAATTTTGCGATTCAAAACGCGCTTGAATATTTTCACTTATCGCAACATTACACTCCCCCTCAATCGTAATATTGTTAGAATCGTAAATTAAAATTAAATTATTTAAGCAATGATGCCCCGCAATAGAAGCTGCTTCATAAGAGATTCCCTCTTCTAAATCTCCATCGCCACACAAACAATAGACTTTATGACTTATCAAATCCCCTCCCAACATAGAAGAAGCAAGTTTGCCTGCCATCGCAAAACCTACTGCATTGGCGATTCCTTGTCCAAGAGGTCCTGTTGTAATTTCAACTCCAGGAGTATGTTTATATTCTGGGTGTCCGGGTGTTTTAGAGCCAAACTGACGAAAATTTTTCAAATCTTCCAAACTCACTTCAAAACCCCATAAATGCAACAAAGAATACACCAGTGCGCTTGCATGCCCACCACTAAAAACTAATCTATCGCGATTAATCCATTTAGGATTCTTTGGATTAAGTCGAATATGCAATCCAAGCACTACGGCAATATCGGCTAATCCCATTGGAGCACCTGGATGTCCGCTATTTGCATTTTGCACCATATCCGCACAAAGAAAGCGTAAGGAGTTCGCCATTAAGGCATATTCATTGATTTCACTATTATCTATCATTATCAATCCTTAGGATTTTGGTTGAATTGCTTGTTTGCACGCTTTGCAATTAAAAACTCCGCCTGCACGAATCTTTTTATCAACATCTATGGGCACATAATGAACCTTATTGGGACATCCGCAAATATATTCAATCTTCTTATCTTGGGTTTTGTTTGGTTGCTCCTCTTCAATCTCTGGTTCTACTGGTTTTTGAGGAAGAGGACAAGTATTGCGACGAAATTTCTCGATTTGCATATCCTCTTGAATAATATGCACCAAGAGCCAGTTCTTGGCAATCTTTGCAATTTCATCTTTCAAATCATTAAGATTTTGCACTCGCGTTACAGCCCCAACCATATCTTTAATGATTCCTTGATGAATTGCCCTATGCGCTTCTAAACGCGGAAAAGAAATAGACTGCATATACTCTTCCTCGTCCTTAAAATGCTCTTTTGTGTATTCAAGCAGCTCACGCAATACCCCAATCACCTCTTCTTTGCTTGACTTTTTCTCTGTCATCATATAGGCGCGACCTGCAATCTCAAATAACTTTTTGTGTTGTGCATCAATTTTATCATTATGCACACTGATGTCTTTAGTCCAAGTTGGCAACATAACAAACCCCTTTTTCTACCACAATCACTTAAATCTTTTAATTCTACTATAAAACTACTTAATTCTTTTTGTTTTTGCACAATTTCACTTATCAACTCAATTAAATTCCACTTTAAAGCGAAATCTAGAATCACAACATTTGCTTTTTATACCCTAAGACTATCAAAAAAGCAATCGTATGAACATCAAAATTCATTCAAGAAAAACTACAGGATTCAACAAATCTTATTTTGATATTTGATTGCAAAATCTCCAAAATAAGCCTTCAAAACAAGATAACTATTAAAAGAAAATCAATTTAATTAGAAATTTAAAGTGAGATTCTCACTCAAGATGAGCCAAAGCCCACCTTAAATGAAAAGTTAGTGATGTGCAATTTTATCCCTAACAAGAAAGAAGATACTGCCTAAAATTCCGGCTGTCAATGAAGCAATAAGAATAGAAATTTTCGCCACATCTGTTGCCACCAAAGCATGCTCTCCACTGAAAGCAAGGTTAGTTACAAACATAGACATTGTAAATCCAATCCCTCCTAATGCCCCTGCGCCAAAAATCTCAACCCAAGAAACACCATTTGGACGCGCTGCAATTCCAAGTTTTTCTGCAATAAGAGTAAAGGTAAAGATTCCAATAGGCTTACCAACAACAAGCCCAAGTAGAATCCCTAAGAAGACATGGTCAATATTAAAATCAATATTTGAACCAATAGCAACGCCTGCATTCGCAAAGGCAAAGATTGGCATAATCAAAAAATTACTATAAGGAGCAAGTGCATGCTCTAAACGCAAAAGCGGGTTTTGCACTGCATTTTTTTCTTTGCCAAGATGATGTAAAGCCTCAACTTGTTCATTTTGTAACAAAATCCCATCTTTTTTGCTTTCTGCCTCTTGGAAATGACTCACGATTGTTTTGAGTTTATCCATAAACGAAAGTGTATCAATCTTTGGTGCAACAGGAATCGTAAAGGCAAGCATTACTGCTGCAATCGTTGCATGCACACCACAATTATGCACTGCTATCCATAAAAATACTCCCAAAACCATATAAGGTTTCAAAGACTTAATTCCCATTTTATTCAACACAACCAACACTGCAACGATTCCTATGGCGATAGCCAACCATTCAAAAGAGATTCCACTAGAATAAAAAAGTGCAATCACAATAATTGCCCCCAAATCATCTGCGACCGCTAAAGATACCAAAAACACCTTAACAGAAATTGAAACGCGCTTACCCAAAGTCGCAAGCACACCCAAAGCAAAAGCAATATCCGTTGCCATTGGGATTCCAAATCCGTGCTCTGAAAGCGTGCCAGCATTAAGAACATAATAAATAATTCCCGGTCCAACCATTCCACCAAGTGCTGCAATAATTGGCAAAGCAGCGCGTTTGAAGCCTGCTAATTCTCCAAAAAGCACTTCGCGTTTAATCTCCAAACCAACAACTAAAAAGAAAAATGCCATCAAAACATCGTTAATCCAATGTTCCAAGCTCATTCCAATAAAAACGCCATCAACACTAAAACCAAATTTTGTTTTCCAAAGTTGTGCGTATGCCTCACCCAAAGGCGAATTTGCTACAATCATCGCCAAAACTGCGCAACAAAGTAACAACACACCTGCGAATGATTCACTTTGTGTGATTTTACCAAGAGACGCTAAAAACCCTTTTTTATTTTCTGCTTCCATACTTCCCCTTAAACTTCAACTAATCTTCCTTCGCCCTGTGTATAGAAAATATATCCATAAGTCTTTTTGTGCAAAATTGCACTTACGGATTCTATATATTCGCGCACTTGCACCGAGTGAGATTCCTTTGGCACACCGCTCTTATAATCTACAACAAACGCCTCTTTCTTTCCTATTATCAAAAGATCCAAACGTTTTTGCCTACCACTAGACAAGAAAGGAATTTCACATTTTACCTTTCCTTTAGCCAAAATTTCAATTAATTTTTGATTTTTTAACACAAAATTACAATGTCTGATAATTTTTTCTAAACTCATTCGTTCCAAATAAAATCCCATTTGATTATCTAAAATCTCCAAAAGAAGCTCATCACAAAGTGCATTTTGAATCTTTTGCTCCATCGCAAAATGTAATGCGATTCCATAATAAATGGCTTTTAAATTTCCTTGCCTCTCCCCTGTTTCATTTTCTAATCCTTCTTCCGCGACATACATTTCTTTTTGTCGTCCTAAATTTTCCAAACTTGGTTTTGCTGGTGTAATAGAGCAAAAAGTCATTTGAGAATCCACACTTTGTATTTGTTGGCGATTTTGGATTTGAGTCTTTATCGCATCTTCTAAATCCCCAAATTTCTGCTCACATAGATTTAGAGAATCAAAAGCACTTTTTTTATCTAAACAAAAAAGATTCATTGTATTTCTTGCACGCGTCAATGCAACATAAAGCTGATTTTTCAAATCTTTCATCTTTAGGGATTCTTCTTTGTTCAGAGCATTTTGATATATTTTATCCAAAGAAATTCTAATTTTATTTGAATATTTAAAGATTTGTTGAATCTTGATTCCATTATCCTCCAATTCAAAAAAAACCTTTTCGCGTTTATTATTGCTTGCTTTGACTCTATCTACTACAAGCACATTTTCAAACTCTAATCCCTTAGATTTATGTATCGTCATAATACGAATCCCCACGAAATCACTTGAAATTATGTCTAATGCGAAAGACTCTACTTGTTGTAATAATTCCCCAATCGTAGAAAACTGCAAACAAGATTCTAAAAATTTTTTTGCACTTAAGCTTGCAATACAATAAGCTTCCATAATCTTTAATAATATCCTGGCAGGTTCTTGAAGTTTGCCAATAGAATCCAAAAAATTTTCTAAATCTTTATTTTGAGATTCTGTTATCTCCAATCCCAACAGCATAAAAAATTCTTGTCTATATTGAATCTTTTTTGTTTGGATAAACTTTAAAATCTCTATTAACGCACGCACTTCGTTGTGATTAATAAGTTTTGCACTTGTATCTATCACGACTTTAACACCTTTTTCTTGCAAAAATTGTGCTAGTTCCACTACCGATTGATTATCAAAGACCAAAATAGCGATTTCCTCTTCCTTGGCTCCTAGTATTGTTAAGGTTTTCAAGTATTCAAAAACTTCAAGATAAAGATTTTCTTTTGGACAAATTTGAACACTCACTTGTCCTTCTATTTCTGATTTAGCTATTTGTGGGATAAAATTCTCAATTGTATCCTTAAAAATTTGATTAACAAACTCTACAATCAGTTTGGCACTACGATAATTTGTATCTAAGTTTTGGGATTCCATTCCTTGACTAGCAACTTTAAACAACTCTGGATTTCCTCCGCGAAAGCGATATATGGATTGCTTAGTGTCCCCGACATAAAAAAAACTGCGCTCAAAGTTTTTTTGCCCTTTTCCACCTTTGATTTCTTCAATCAAGGGCTTCAAAATCTCATATTGCAAAACACTTGTATCTTGAAATTCATCAATCAAAATATGACTAAGCAAACTATCAAGTCTAAAATACAAAAAATCCTTGTCAATAAGATTTTTAGCTAGCAAAGCATAAACTTTGGAAGCTACTGCATTGAAACTTAAGCGGTTTTCTTGCTTATAATATTGTTCTTTTGCACTCAAAAAACATTGGAAAATCCAATAAAGCTGCAACAAATATTCCGTCTCTTCTTCCAATAAAACTTGACAAATTGCATTTTTTAACAATTCAAAATCCATCGGATTAAAAGGAATCTTAGGAAACTTATCCCTTTTATAATCTTGCAAATTTTGCTTGGTTAGCCAAGTTTTACCTTTGTCAAGCAAACTTGCAAAATCTTTAAAATCCAAACTACTTGGAATCTCCCCTGTTGCATTACAATAAGTTTCTCTCAAAAGATTTGCATATTGGATTGCCCTCTCTTTAGCACAACCCAAACTTTGCGATTCTTCTTTTTGTGTCATATTGTCCCAAGTTTTATTAAAAAGTGAAAAATCTAACATTTCTTTGAAAGAATCCAAAAACACACATAAATCCAATATATTCTTTAAAGTTTGCCTGCCACGATAACAAATCTCCAAGATTCTTTCAAAATCAGCTTTTGTCAAATTAGATAAAAAGATTTCTGTGATGGATTTCAAATCATCTTCTTGCAGCTCAAAATCATACTCTACGCCAACATACCAACAAAAATTTTTTAAGATTCTTTGAAAAAACGCATCAATTGTCGTAATCTTCAAATCTTCACGCAAAAATTCGTGATAAACTTGACTGATTTTATCTTGCCATTTCTGCCAATCCTGCTCATCTTTGATAGTAATAAACTCAAATTTCTTAATATATTCTCTATTATTTTTATTATCATAAAGTTCTTTAATGTTTTTAATAATCCGCTCTTCCATTTCTTTAGCAGCTTTTTTGGTAAAAGTGAGAGTTAAAATACTAGAGGGCTTTGCCCCAAAAAGTAACAAATTCAAGTAACGCATTGTGAGTTGATAAGTTTTACCACTCCCAGCACTTGCGCTCAAACATAAAAGCGGATACTGCATAAATTCCTCCAAAAAATTGCAATTATAACACTAAAAATAAAAGTAGCCAAATCCAAACAAAGTTGATTGACATAAACTAAAGTTTTGTTATATAATAAACTAAAAGTTTTTATTATTTTAAGGAATTAAAAATGTCAAAAAGTCTCTATGAAACACTTGAAGTCTCTCAAGATGCAAGTGCAGATGAAATTAAAAAATCTTATCGCCGATTGGCAAGGAAATATCACCCAGACATCAACAAAGAAGTGGGCGCGGAAGAGAAATTCAAAGAAATTAATGCCGCTTATGAGATTTTAAGTGATACCAATAAACGCAAACAATATGACCAATTTGGAGATTCTATGTTTGGTGGGCAAAATTTTCATGATTTTGCGCGTGGGCAAGGCAATGTGAATTTAGATGATATTTTAAGCCAAATTTTTAGCGGAGGATTTGGGGGGTTTGGAGGAGCTAATTTTGGTAATGCAAGCTTTAATGGATTTGGTAGTGGTTTTGGCAATACAGGCTTTAGGAATACACACAATCAACCAAACCTAGACATTAATGCACAAGTTACAATTCCTTTTGTAGTGGCTATTTTGGGCGGAAAACACAGCGTTAATGTGCAGAGTAAAAATTATGATATTAAAATCCCTGCAGGCATTAAAAATGGTGAAACGATTCGCCTTAAAGGCAAAGGACAAACTCTCGGAAATCAAAATGGAGATTTATTGCTCAAAGTCAGCGTAGCACCTCATCCTCAATATACTCAAGAAGGTGATGATTTGACGAAAAAGTTTGATTTACCTCTCAAAACTGCATTGTTTGGTGGCAAAGTAGAAATTGAAACTTTGCAAAAAACAATCACACTTAAAGTGCCAAAAAATACTAAAAATTCTCAACGATTTCGCGTGAAAGAGCTAGGGGCTATAAATCGCAAAACAAAATCTTATGGTGATTTATATTTAGAAGCAAATATTCTTTTGCCTGATTGCGATTCTCTTCCAAATGAACTCAAAGATGCGCTTGAAAAATACTTATAAGGAGCTTAAATGTATAGTTATGATGAACCCGTTTATCTAATCAGTGTAGTAGCCAAAATCCTAGCAGATTCACCCTCAAACTTTGCGTCAATATGAACGCGAGGGGCTTGGTGGAGCCAGGTAGAACAGATGGCAAAATGCGTCTGTATTCTCAACGCGATATTGACAAAATTAAAATGATTCTGCGCCTCACACGAGATTTAGGAGTAAATCTCGCAGGTGTGGATATTATTTTGCGTCTCAAAGATAGATTAGATGAACAAGACAAAGAAATTGAAGAGTTGCATCTTAGCTTAGAGAAGCTCAAAGCCAATCAACCTAGTAAATCTGTCATCAAAAAACAAAGCTCTTATGAAGTTATTATTTTTAAAGACAATTAATCGAAAGTTTTAAACCTATGGCGAATTGTAAAATTACGCAAGCGCACATCAATGCTTAGTGATTCCATGCTTGTCTAAGATTCTTGATATTTTGCTCAATATTTCCCTGCCAAATACTGCTAATACACGCTATCATCTGTGCAGACTTTAATTGCCCAATATTTTCTATATTAATCCCACCAATTGCACAAGCAGGGATTGGATTGGGCATCGTATTAAAAATTTCAAATAGATTCAAATTGATTTTTTGAGCTTGTGGTTTAGTGGGTGAGTCAAAACACGTTCCAAAAGCGACATAATCTACTCCTGCCTTTTTCGCCTTTTTAGCCAATTCCAAACTCCCATAACAAGACACTCCCAAGATTCCATGATAACAAGAGCGAATCTGACGCAATTCTTCTAAACTATAGGGCGTATTGTCTTCTTTTTTTCCAATATGTAAAGCGCCTACGCTAAGATGAATCGCCAATTCTATCCTATCATTGAGAACAAAAAGGACATCATTTTCTTTACAAAGTGGTTCTAATGTATGGCAAAGTGCAGCAATCTCTTCATCATTGCTCTCTTTATCTCGCAATTGAAAAAGCTTAATACCACCCCTGATAGCTGCTTGCAAAGATTGCTCTATCGTTTCTTTTGGGGTCAAAAACTTATCGCTGATTGCATAAATCCCTTTTAACATTTATTCTATTCCTAATCAAAAATATTTTAAAATTCTATATCTCAAAGCATTAAAGAAAGTTTGCAAATGAAGAATACCCAATCATTCACAACCACTTTAAATCATACCCCCTTAACTTATGAATTTTGTCTGCATGGCATAGTGCAAGGCGTAGGTTTCCGTCCTTTTGTGTATAGAATTGCTACACAAAATCAAATCAATGGTTTTGTATGCAATGATACACAAGGAGTCTTTATTCTTGCACAAGGCAATCAAGAAAAAATAGAGAATTTTATCAAAGACTTACAAAATCCTCCAAGTGCAGCAAAAATTACAAATCTAACCTATAATCTTATTCAATCCGATATTGTTTATCAAGATTTTACTATCCAAAAAAGCAAGCAAAATTCTCCTTTAAACGCTACGATTCCGGCAGACATTGCGCTTTGTCAAGATTGCTTAGAGGAGCTATTAAATCCTAACAATCGTCGCTTTGGTTATGCGTTTATTAGCTGCACAAATTGCGGGGCAAGGTATAGTCTTATCTCTGATTTGCCTTATGATAGACAAAAAACCGCAATGAAAAAATTTAAAATGTGCAAAGAATGCCAAAGCGAATACGATAATCCCAATTCTCGAAGATTCCATTCAGAAATTAACTGCTGTCAAGTTTGCGGACCTAAATTATTTTATACTCGTCGTTTAAAAGATTGGATAAATCTTAACACCCTATCAAATAATCTTCTTGATTCTGAACTTTGTAATATTTTAGAATCACAAAATACATATCTTGCTTCCAACCCTTTAAAAGAAGCAGCAAATGACTTAAAAAATGGAAAAATCCTAGCTATTAAAGGGATTGGGGGATATACTCTTGTATGCAATGCACTCAATCCTTCTTCCATCTCCACATTAAGAAAACGCAAGCATAGGCCTAGAAAGCCTTTTGCCATTTTATGCAAAGACTTATCAATGGCGCAAAAATACGCGCATCTCAATAAAAATGAAAAAGAAATTCTAAGTTCTCCTATCGCCCCAATCCTACTTGCTAAGGCAAAAATTTCTAATAACAATTTGCATCTACCGCTTGATTTAATCGCACCAAATCTTAATACTTTAGGTATTATCTTGCCATATACTGCTTTGCATTATTTATTGATTCATTTACTAGATTTCCCCCTTATTTTCACAAGTGCAAATCTAAGTGGAGAGCCAATTATCAAAAATTTTAGTGCCATTGTAGAAAATTTAGGAGAAGTTTGCGATGGCGTCTTGTTTTTCAATCGCGATATTATCAATGCAATTGACGATAGCTTAGTAAGAGAATCTTGCTTCAAAAACCAAAAAGAATTTGGGGGAGATATGCAGGTCTTAAGACGCGCAAGAGGATTTTTGTGTGATATTCCTTCATCGCCAATTACCCCTCATTCCCAATTACAAAATTTTATAGGTTTAGGAGCACAACAAAAAGCAACCTTTTGCTTACATTTTCGCGATAAAATACTTTTAAGCCCTCATTTGGGAGATTTGGATAATCCAGCAAGTTTAAAAAACTTTATTAACACAAAGCAACTTTTTTGCACCCAATACCAAACCAAACCAGATGCCATCGCATTGGATTTACATCCTCATTACACACAAAGAAATCTAATTGATACAAATATTCAAACGCATTTTGTTCAGCATCACTTTGCACATTTGCTTTCTAATATTGCAGAAAATTCTATTGATTGTGAAGTTTTGGGTGTTATTTTTGACGGCACAGGCTATGGTGAAGATGGAAATATTTGGGGTGGAGAATTTTTAAAATGGAATCCCGCTAGACCTTTGGAATTCTCTCGTTTTGCTCATTTTGATTATTTTGCCCTTTTGGGTGGAGAAAAAGCTATCAAGGATATTAGGAGACTTGGTTTGGAAGTTTTATTTAAAACATTTGGGGAAGATTATATTAAACTAGATTTACCTTTTCTAGCCTCCCTTAAAAAAGAATTTGGCGATAATATATTAGAAACATTCTATAAACTCCATAGAGCAAATAATAAAACATTTTGTGATTCTATGGGGAGATTGTTTGATGCCGTAAGCGCACTTTGTGGTGTCTGTATGAAAACAGACTATGAGGGAGAAGGTGGAATGATTTTGGAATCCCTTGCATCAAATGACAAAATCCCAAAAGCCTATCCCTTTGAAATACAAAATAATGTTATCTTATGGCAACTTTTAATCAAAGCAATCTGCCAAGATTTACAAGATGCGATTCCATTATCACAAATAGCACTCAACTTCCACTACACTTTAGCGCAAATCATTGCTTTAATTGCCAAAGACTCAAATTGCATTGCCCTAAGCGGTGGATGTTTTCAAAATTCACTTTTAACCCACTTGACGATAGAAGCATTAACAGACAAACAAGTCTATCTTCCCTTGCAAATTCCTTGCAATGATGGTGGAATCAGCTTTGGACAGATTCGCTATTTGCAATACAAATTCTAAGCTTTATGCCATTAAAACTCAAAGAGTTTACTATATTGTTTAATGAGTAAATTTTATTAAGAAATAGAAGAGAATCTCAAGCAAAGGAAAAACCTTTGCTTAATGATTAATGCACATCATGCCAAATTTTGCGTTTCCACAAATAAGCAACGACACCCATAATAACCATAAAGATAATAAGTTTATAGCCAAGTGCTTCGCGCTCATCTTTTTTGCTATCGCCAATAGATTCCATATATGCAATGACTTGGTTTTCTGCATTTTCAGTCAAACCAACACGAGGCATTGCTGTTCCTGCAAGACGTTTTTGAGGATCATTGATAAATGTATGCAAATAATCTAAGCTTCTACTACGAATCATCATCGATAAATCCGGAACTTTTGTGCCCAAATAATCCGTCATGCCTCCTTCTGCATTCCATTTGTCATAACGAACACTATGGCAACGACCACAAGCATCGATAAACACTTCTTTATTGCTTAATTCTTGTGGAGCAATACTACGCAAATAAGCAACAATATCGGCAATCTCTTCATCGCTCATCCAATCATAAGCTGGCATTGGGTGATTACCATCAAATTTATGTGTTTGCTTTGTTGCAATAGAAGCATTTTTAACCACATTACCCAAAAAGTTTTTCTGATAAATTAAACCTGCTGATGATAAATCTGGAGGCACAACACCATAAGCTGCAAGTGCATCTTCTGGAGCAAATGGAGACTCCATACCCTCTACTTTAATTGAATGACAAGCAAGACAATTAGTATTCACAATTTCTTTACCATTTGCAGCATTACCTTCTGCTGCTGCAAGTGGTTTTAAATCTGTAAATTCATAGTCTGCTGGAGCAACTTCTGGATACATTTGACCGTGTGCAAAAGGTTCAACACCCCAATAAATAATCCCTGTCAGCACAACAACAACGATTAATGCTAAGAATTCTTTCATTCTCACTCCTTATTGTTTGTTTTCAAGCTTGGTTACAATTGGCAGAACAACAAACAATAATGCTAAAAACGCAATCGTTGCAGCAAAACCAATATAAGCATTAATGCCTGTTGGAGGGAGTTTACCCCAAATTGTTAGAATAATCATATCTATAACCAAAAGCCAGAAGAAAATCATAAATCCTGGTCGTTTATGTGCAGGTGCTACAACATTGCTGCGATCTAACCAAGGCAAAAGCATAAAGACAACATTTGCAATACCAAAAGCAATCAAACCCAAATCTGCGCTAAAGAAGAAGCCTCTCAAAATCTCATAACTCCACAAAAAATACCATTCTGGATAAATATGTGGTGGGGTTTTTAGATGGTCTGCTGGGTCAAAATTAATTGGATCAAGCGCAAAAGCGAAATGATAACATGTAAGATAAAACAAAATTGCTAAGAAAAAGCTTGCTACAAAGAAATCCTTAGATAGGAACATAGGCCAAAATGGAATCACTTTAGATTCTTTTTTATTGCCTGCTTTATATTTTTCAGCTTCTTTGTCAAAATCCAATTCTTCTCCATAAGCATTATTAACATGAGGAATCCTCAAGCTATAAAAATGCACTGCAATAACAAGCATAATAACAACAGGCAATAAAACAACATGGAGCATAAAGAATCTCGTCAAAGTCGCATCTGCAACAATGAAGTTTCCACGAATCCACACCACTAAATCTGCTCCAATAACAGGAATTCCACCAAATAAATTTGTAATTACTGCTGCTGCCCAATAGCTCATTTGTCCCCAAGGAAGCATATAACCACTAAATGCTTCAGCAGAAAAAAGCCAAAAAGAATCATTCCTGTAATCCAAATCATTTCTCTTCCGCGTTTGTATGAACCATAATAAATTGCAACAAACATATGGATATAGATTACTAAGAAACAAACCGATGCGCTCACAGCATGTAAATGCCTCCATAGCCAACCATATTTTACTTCCTGCATAATGGTGTAATTCACGCTATCAAATGCAAGTTTAGTATCTGGTTTATAATACATCAATAAAAATAACCCAGAAATTACCAAAAGGCTAAATAAAACCACCAAAACAACACCCATTGCCCAAAGGAAATTGATATTTTTTGGAATCCAATATTCTGTCATCAAAACTTTCATCAAAGGTTTAACTGCAAGCCTTTGATCCAACCAGTCAATGATACCATCTGCTTTATGAATTTGTGCCATGCGTTACTCCTTATGCCTTACCTACAAGTTTTAAGTATTCAGGACCTTCTTCACCAAGCACCAATTTTGCACCTTCGATTTTAAAAGGTGGAATCGCCATTGGAGATGGAGGAGGACCAAATACATTTTTACCACAAGCATCAAATCGCCCGCCATGACAAGCGCAATGAAATTCTGTGGATTTAGAATCATACGATGGAATACAGCCTAAATGGGTGCAAATTTGGATACCTAAACTATAATCTGCATTGCCCACAACCACATCTCTTTCTTCACATTTTTTCATTTCTGCAGTTTTTTTGATGACATATACAGGCGTTCCTCTATACTCAACTTGCCTATATTCACCTTCTTGCATACTGCTCAAATCGATAGTTGTGAAACCAGCTGAAACAACACTTGGTAATGGGTCCCAAGAAGATTTCATTGCAACCAATGACGCACCAACGCCAATAGCTGCAATCCCTCCTAGAGTCATACCAAGGAAATCTCTACGATTGACATTCTCTGCCATCTATTTCCTCCTCATTAAAACAAATTCTTAAATTTTTTGTTAAGAAACTTTATATTTTATCAAAAGAAAACTTTATTTTTAAAAAACCTTGCGAAATTCCGCACTAAAAACTTCAAAATGTTTCATTTATGCGCTTAGGATTTCATATTTATACTAAATTTATGACATTTTTCAGCCAAAAATCTTAGCAACAAAGGCAGTAGATAAATCTCATCTTTTGGAATAATTGGCAGTGATTAAGCCCTCTCCCCAGTTTATAATTCGTCCTTGTTTGCAAGAAGCATTAATGCAACTTTAGAACATAAGGTAATCTTATCATTCTCCATTGGGCTTTTATGGGTTTAGAGCCATAAGCTTCTCCTAAACTCATAAAAGTGAGATGTAATTTGATACGCAAATCTACCCCCTACCAATGCTGATTTAGAATCTTTTAATATTCTGATTTGTCTCTCTAGTGAAGCAAATTTATTTCTCTCTATTGGCGGCACAATATTATTCTTTGAGTTTCTTTTAAAAATCTCCACATTTGGGACTAAATAACTAAAATCATATTCGGATTCTACTTTATATCCTCCTTTGACTCATTTCTGTATTTACCCTAATAAGCTACTTTTATTAATTTACAAACTTCTCTAAAAAACACACAAACAAGACTCTATGTTCAATGATTTCAACAATTTTTGTCTGCGCATTTTTTAGTATAAAGCTCATTTTATTTTGGTGCTTTAATCCAAAATTCCACACCTTAATCCCAACTACTATATAGCCCTTAGTATCACGCGTGAAAAATCTCATCATTACAAGTTATTTCTATAAACTATTTCTAATTTGTATTTTCAACTCATCACCCTCACCGCCTCTAATGTTTTTTGCAAATCTCCATTATCCACAGCTTTTACCTTAAAAGCCTCTATACATTTCCCATGCACAATCTCACACACCACCATTTGAAAGATACTTGGGATTCCATTTCCTTCTGGCACTTCAAGACGATTAGGTAACCCAGTCAAAAATCTTTCAATGGGTTCTTTTGCTTTCATTCCAATCACACTCTCCCTTGCTCCACACATTCCTATATCACTTACCCCAAAGGTTCCATCAAAGATTTCCAAGTCATCTGTCCCCACATGCGTATGCGTGCCAACAATCGCACTAATCTTTCCTTTTAACATCATAAACATTGCGCGTTTCTCACTTGTTGCCTCTGCATGAAAGTCCAACAAAATATTGCAAACCCCCTCTTGATGTAGAAATTCTACTACATTTTTTGCGCACAAAAACGCATTCTCGCATTGAGGCATACCAAAATGCCCCATTAAATTGAGAATTGCGAAAGATTCTTGATTGACTTCTCCACGATAGATTCCACTACCCACCACGCCTTGCGGGTAATTATGTGGGCGCAAAACATTAGAGTTCTCTAAACTCAAAAACGAAACAATATCTTTTTTATCCCAAGTATGATTCCCACCTGTAAATACATCAACACATGCTTCTTGCAACTCTTGCATACAAGAAATGCTCAGCCCAAACCCATGACTTGCGTTTTCACCATTTGCCACCACAAAATCCAAGTGATATTTTTCTCTCGCTTCTTTAAGATAACGCGCAACTTGCTGCCTACCAATCTTGCCTACAACATCTCCAATCAACCCAAAACGCATTGTTTTCCTTAAAATGATTTAGAATCTTACCACTCACTCAAACTTTGAATCTATGATTTTTGTGATTTCAAAGTCTCCAAATGCCCAAAAACTGCCTTAAGCAAGTCATCCTCATCTTTGCTTGTTGCTTTAATTGTGATTTTTTCACCTTTGAAATCAACAAAAGAAATATTTTGCTGATAATTTAAAATGCTTGAAACTCCGCAACTTCGTGCAATAATCTTAATACGAATCAAATCCAAAAATTGCCTTGTATAAATATCCAATCGCCCAAATCGTTCTTCAATCTCTCCCTCAATCAAAAAGACTGCATTTTCTTCTTCACATCGCGAGAGTCTCCGATAAATCTCTAAACGCAAACGTTCAGATTCTATTAGTTGTGGATTCAAAAATGCAGTAACACTAAGCTTCACATCAACCGAATTTTGTTTTTGTTGCACGTCTCCGCTTAGAGTAAATATTGCCTCTTCCAACATACGCAAATACAAAGAATAACCAATGTTTTTGATATGTCCGCTTTGTGCTTCTCCAACTAGATTCCCACCGCCACGAATCTCTAAATCATGATAAGCCAATGCTCCGCCACTACCTAAAAAGGAATTCTTTTCCAACGCCAAAAGACGCTTTTTAGCATCTTGGGTAATACTCTCAAAATCTTCTATCAAAAGATAACAAAACCCTTCCTTATTGCCCCTTCCCACGCGTCCGCGCAATTGGTGTAAATCTGCAATTCCAAAACAATTCGCACTCTCTACAATAATCGTATTGGCATTTGGCAAATGAATCCCTGATTCTACAATGCTTGTGCAAAGCAAGAGAGGATAAACCCCTTTGGCAAAATCCAAAATAATATCCTCTGCTTCTGCGGAGGCAATTTGTGAATGCAAAATCGCAATTTTTAATTGAGGTAAAAAACTTAAAATTTCTTCTTTTTTTTGTGCAATAGTAGCAATATTGTTATAAATATAAAATACCTGACCACCTCTTCGAATTTCACGCAATATCACTTCTTTTAGCAAAACTTCATTATACACTTTTACAAAAGTTCGCGTAGCTTGTCTCTCACTTGGAGGAGTTTTTAATTCACTTAACCCTTTAATTCGAGAAAGTGCCATATTAAGCGTTCTTGGAATTGGAGTTGCAGACATAGAAAGCAAATGGATATTTTGACTCAAATCTTTAATTTTTTCTTTTTGTTTGACACCAAATTTATGTTCCTCATCTACAATAATCAAAGCAAGATTCTTAAATTCTACATTCAAAAGTGCGTGCGTGCCTACAACCGCATCTAAATCTCCATTTTTGAGACGATTTAAAATCGTCTTTTTATCTTTTGTGCTGACATAGCGATCCAAACGTGCCAATCTAAGTCCAAAGGGCGCAAAACGTTCTTGCATAGTATTGAAATGCTGATAAGCCAATAAAGTTGTAGGTGCAATAATTGCAGATTGATAGCCACTTAAAAAAGCTACAAACATCGCATTCATTGCAACTTCTGTTTTACCAAATCCGACATCTCCACTTAGCAGTCTATCCATCACACGCCCGCTGCTTAAATCTTTGAAAATTTCCGTAATTGCTTGGATTTGATCTTCTGTATAATGGAATCCACTTTGATTTTGAAAAATCAAAATTTCCTCTTTTGCTACTTCAAAAACCACTCCATCAAGCAATTCTCGTTTTGCCGCAAGCGCGATAATCGCATTTGCAATAACAAAGAGTTTCTCTCGCACCTTTTCTTTAAGTTTCGCAAAAGAACCTTTGCCTAAGCGGTCTAACAGAGGAATCCCTCCACTATCAGCAATATAGCGGTCAATTCTATCTAAATTTTCAACCGGCAAAAGCAATTTATCCTCTCCAAGATAACGCAACTCTATAAAATCGCGTGTTGCACCAAAAATGTTTGCTTGCACGATTCCATTAAAAATTGCTACTCCATAATCACAATGCACAACATAATCACCAAAATTTAATTCGTCCAAAAATATCTTGGCTTTTGTTCGCTTTTTTTGTTTCTGTGGAACATTAAGGGATAAAATTAACTCTTCTTTGCTTAAGATATTGATTGAAATATCCAAATCCAATATCCACTTAAATCGTGTATCTAAAAGTGATATACCTGCTTGCCGTGCTTGCGATTCCGTCTTTGCAATAATTGTGATTTGCTTATTCTTATGAAATTCCAAAAAACTTTTTAGAGTATTAAACTGAAATTCAAAGTCTTGATATTCTTGACTCTCTTCTATTTCAGTTCCATTTAAGATTCTCTGCAGGCTCTGCTCATTTTGCTCTTTAAACTCTAAAATTTCTTTTGCAAATTGTTTGACATTTGGTAATAATACGAAAGGGTAAGTTTGCAAAAAATCTTGTGCCACTTGAATTTTATTCAAATGCCAAAAACCAAAACTTGTAAGAATACCACTACTAGAAACATCTTTCAAAAACGAATCTTGTTGTTCAAATATTGTATCCTTTAGAATATTATAGGATTCTGCATCAAGATTTAAAAAAGCAGGGGGAATTATCAGCGTATCTAGTTCTTCTTTGAAACAAAGCTGACTTTGTAAATCAAACACACGAATGCTCTCTACCTCATCTCCAAATAGTGTGATACGATAAGGCTGTGAGCCTTGCGTGAATACATCAATAATGTCTCCTCTTACAGAAACTTCTCCACTAAGCTCAACTAAATCTACAAACTCATACCCTAAATGAAATAAAATCTCCTTAAATTCCTGCAATAAAAGCGTTGAACCTACTTGTATAGAAATACTTTCTAGAGATTTAGCATTAGGCAAAGGGTGGAGTAAGGTAAAAAGAGGGCTGAAGAGAATTTTCTCACCCTTACAAGCATAAAATTCTCGAAGTGTGGCAAGAATTTCACTTAACTCTTCTTGAAAGCTACGCAAGTCCTCGCCAAATGCTGCACGAAAATCAGGTAATACGAAAGTGTTAAACCCTAAAAATTGTGCAACATCGCAAGCACTTAGTGCATTTTGCTTCTCTTCACTTATGAGAATCAAACCTTCTTTAAATCGGTGTTTAAATTCTCCTTTAACTTTTTTTAGAAACGTATAAACGCTACTTTGACTCACCGCCGTCCTCTGATTTTTTTAGACTAAAAGGTGTAATTTTTGATTTATCTAAACCCGCCTTGTTTGCCTTATCAAATCCATTGGTAAATTCATTGTTTTTATAGACAACACTTTGCCCAACAAACTCTCCTGTTTTTTCGATAATCAACTCTTTAGCAGTAATACTACCATCAATTCTACCTTGTGGTAAAATCTCTACGATATTGCATTCACAATTCCCCATCAACTTCCCGCTTACAACAAGGTGTTCTGAATTAATACTTCCATTGACACTACCATTTTTACCAATAGCAACATTCGTTTTGGCAATGATGTTACCCTCTAAAGTCCCATCAATATGTAAATTACACTCACTAATCACATCGCCCTTTATTTTTGTTCCTTGCGCGATAATGCTGGTGTTGCCTGAATTTCCACTAATTTGTTTATCATTGTTAGCAAAGATTGCCATTTTATGTTTTTCTCCTTTTCAAAAATTTGCGTATAATCCCGCATTGTCCATTCTATAAATGGGCGAGGATTAAGATCACGATTAAGATAACGAATCTCATAATGTAAATGCGGTCCCGTGCTTCTGCCACTATTGCCAGAATATGCGATAAGTTGACCACGTTGCACAAAATCTCCTTTATTCACAACAATTTTGCTCAAATGTGCATAAAATGTTTTGAATCCAAAAGAATGCTCTAATTTTACCATAATTCCATAACCACCATTATAACCATTATTAGTAAAATCTGCCACACCATCTGCTGGCGCGTAAATTGGTGTTCCAACAGGGATACCAAAATCCATTCCATTATGTGGTGCGGTGCGTTGCAATACAGGATTTACACGCGTTCCCCATTCAGAGGTAATTCTGTAACCCCCACGTAAAGGGACGCCATTAGGGATTAATTGCATCACAAATGCTTTTTGTGCTCCAGTGATTCTTGCCAAATCCACGCGCTCGATTAAGCTTAAATCCTGTGGAGCTTCAATTGTTTGCTCACTTAATCCTACAATTCCTTCTAAATCTTCAATTCTATCAGAAACTTTTACTAATTCTTCTGTTTTTTCATCAACCAATGCACGCAATTGTTCATTTTTTTCATTAATTTTTAAATATTCTTGTTGCATTAAATCGCGTTTGGTTTCAATCTGCTTTACCTCTTTTAGAAGTAATTTTATGGAAATAAAACTGAAGAAAAATATCACAACAACAAGCAAAATAATATAAAGCACAATTTGCTTCATGTATTGGTGAATATTGTATTGTTTAGAACCATTAACATCAGTAATTGTAACTACAAAGCGATTCTTCACTCTAACTCCCTGTTAATGTTTTTGAAAAATATTTAAGGAACTCTGCTACAACACTAAATGAGCCGCATACTAAATAATTTTCTTGTTTTTCTATCATTTTAAAATCTCGAAACTCTATCTTTAATTCTTGCAAAATCTTTTCTAATTGCTTCTTTGCAATCATACGTGGATTGGCAACTTCCAATATCTCTACGCGTTTGATGATTGGTGCTAATACTGATAGAATTGCATAAGGATTTTTATCAAAGTAGGAATTATAAATTAAAATACATTTATTTTGACTAAAAAAATTATTTTTAAATTGTTCCATTATCGCCTGTGCCGCATTAACATTATGCGCAACATCTAAACAAATATTAGGGGTTAGCCTTTGCATGCGTCCCTGCAAATCAAACGGCAACATCAATTTTAAGAGAGATTCCAATGTAAAATCTTGAAAACACTTTGATGCTGTTTTTTGTTCCCAAATTTCTCTCAAAGCCAATAATCCATAATAAGCCAAAGTTAAATTCTGTGCTTGGTAACTAGGATAATTTTTTGCGCAAATCCATTGAGAAATTTCATCAGGAATTTGATTTAAGACTTCTAGTTTTGCCCTTTTTTCTCTAGCAATTTCTCTTGCGATTCTCTCTACTTCCCCTTCTTTTTTGTAACTTGCTTTACTTTGAAATCCCAAAATTGCTCTTTTAGACATTGCCTTTAGTTTCGTTGTAGCAATTTTTTCTAAAGTATCCCCTAAAATCTCTTGATGGTCTAAATCAATATTTGTGAAAAGTGAAAGATTAACTTTTGCGCAGGTTGTTGTAGAGTCAAACTCTCCTCCAAGTCCTGCCTCAAGCACCAAGATATCACAATCACTAAAAACACGCAAAGCCAAAAAAGTCAAAACTTCAAAATAGCTTGCTTGCTCTAATTGAGATTCCGCGATAGAATCAAGTGCCAAAAACGCCTCATTCAAATCTTCCCTAGAAAGATTTCCTCCATTTTTCCAAAAACGCTCTTCTAAAGCTAATAAATGTGGAGAGCTAAAATGTCCCACCTTAACACCCAATTGATGTAGCATCAAACTCAAAAATCTTCCTGTGCTTCCTTTGCCATTTGTTCCAATCACTTGGACAATCATTTGTCTTGATGGAGCAAAAATCTTTAATTGTTGCAAAATTTTAGGCGCGCGCATAGGATCAAAAGGAGCATATTCCACACCTTTTTCATCCAAAAATCTTTCCAATTGAGTTTCATTGTGTGCATTAAGATTCATAACGAATAATTCCTTTTGAATCTTTGTGCTGCTCAAACTCTTCTAAACTTATTTGAAGCATATTTTCTAAACTTTCGGATTCCACCCTATGAGAGACTTGAGCACTCAAAGAAATATTAATACGCGTTTGCTGAAACATAAAGATACTTTGACTCACAATGGAATCCAAATTACGGATAAATTGAATTGCCTCTTCTCTCGTGCGCTCCAATAAACATGCCAAAAATTCTTCCTCACCATAATAAGCAATCAAATCACTTTCATTACTATACTGCTTTAGCAATCTTCCCAAAGTTGCCAATACACGTTTTGCTGCCTCTAATCCAAAATGCTCTTTGATTTTTTCATATCCTGCAATACCAAAAACAATCACAGAATAATTTTTTTGATTTTCCTTAAATTGTGATTCCGCAAAATCCAAAATTTCTTGCATTCCCTGCTTACTAACAAGAGTTGTCATTGCATCAATTGGAAGAGAATAAATTTGATGATATTTCAAGGGCGTGCATTTTTCCGACTTAGATTCTTGCTTAGGTTGAATCTCTAGTGATGATTCCTTGATGTTTTGATTTAACTCCCCCTTTTTTACAAATTGTTCTTTTAGGATATGTTCTAATTGGCGTAAAAGCTTCATCTTTATTTCTTTGCTAGTATTTTTTTCTAAAATTCTGCGCACTTCTTTTTGCCATAACTCAAAAGAGGTCTCTGCAATCTTAAAACCACTCAAAATCTCTAGTCCTTTAGCCAAATCAACAAAATCCAATTCAGCAATTTCTTTAATTTGTTCCGCCCAACGCTCACGCCACATTTGCATTGATTGTGCATTCAGCTTATCAATCTCCAACAATTGTCCTTTGGCAAGCTGGCTGATTTCTTTATGTGGATGTGTGGAAAGAAAACGCAAAAGAAATTTAAGAATCTCTAATTGAGTATAAAAATTTCTTTTATAAAAAAAAAGGTGATTAATGGATTTCACCAAAGAGGCAATCAATTCATTCTTATTTTTAAATTTACGATTAAAAAGACTTACCTTGATTTCATTGTCCAACATTTCAAGGATTTTTTCTATGCTAAAGTCTATCTCTCCTACATTGCCACCTAATTTTTTTGCCTGCGCATAAAAAGCTTCTGCATAAAACTCTGGTGTTGGCTCTTTGCCTTCTTTCAATAATTCTTTCAGTGCTTCTCTAGCAATAATTTGAGCATTTGGCATTATTGTGTGTCAATTCCCATTTGTGAAATAAAGCCATCAATAGCTTGCAAAACTGCTCTATTAATTGCCTCAAGACGGACAGAATCCGTGATGATAGAGGTATCATTTAGTGAAAAATTATGATAACCCTTTTTAGAAAATATCCGCATTTTCTGTGTTACAACATTGAGATATTTAAACTCCACACTCGCTTCACAACGATAAAAAGTTGCAAATCCTGTGCGATTCTCTGCAAGAGGACTAAAATTGACATTCCGTAACTGCAACTCAATGACAGAATCTGCATTTTCTTTACTAACAACATTCGTATGCAAACGTTCAAAAATTGCTTGGGTTATTTCATCTTTCAAAGCAATGCTATTTTGAGGATCGCGTGGATTGATTTTAACTTCCACAAAAACCCTCTCTCCAATTGCTTCTTTTGTCTTGTGTGCTACGGGCTGATACCCACAGCCTATAAGCGACACCAAACCCACAAGAAAAAAAGCAATTTTTAGAAATTTTGCCATTTATTTCACCACAAAATTAACTAATTTATTGGGCACAACAATTTCTTTCGCTATCGTTTTACCCTCTATCCATTTTGCAACTTCTTCTTTAGCAAGTTGCAAGATTTGCTCCTCTTTTGTATTTAAATTTATCTTAACTTCACCACGTCTTTTGCCATTGATTGTAATTGCCATCATAATCGAATCTTCTCTAAGGGCATCTTCATCCAATCTAATTGCTTTAAAGTTTTCCAAATCAAAATATTGCTGGCTCAATTCCCAACAAATATGAGGAATAATCGGTTCTAAAATATTTAAAAGAATAAAATATCCCTCACTCCAAACCTCTATATTTTCTTGTTCATTTAAAGCATTTAAAGCTTCCATACAAGCAGCAATAAGGGTATTAAAAGCATAGCCATTTTCATGACAAAAAGTCTCTTGATATTTTCTCAAAGCCTCATAAACTTTTCTGCGTGCATATTTTTCTTGTTCATTTAAGTTTTGGGATTGGATTAACGGCAAACTACGGATTTTTTGTATTTTTTCAGTTTTTACGCAAAGTCTTTTAATGAAGCGATAAGAACCTTCTAAAGCAGAATCATTCCATTCCAACTCGCGCACAGGAGGAGCAGCAAAAAGAATAAACAATCGAGCCGTATCTGCACCATATTGCGTAATGATTTCTTCTGGATCTACAACATTGCCTTTAGATTTGCTCATCTTTGAGCCTTCTTTAGTTACCATACCTTGTGTCAAAAGATGAGAGAAAGGCTCGTTAGAATCTGTATAACCTAATGAACGTAAAACTTTAGTAAAGAATCTTGAATAAAGCAAGTGCAAAATAGCATGCTCAATCCCTCCAATATATTCATCTACATTCATCCAATAACGCTCGTCCTCATGAGAAAATATCTCACCTTGACGCAATTCTTGGGGTGTTGTATAACGCAAAAAATACCAACTAGATTCCATAAAAGTATCTAAAGTATCTGTCTCTCTAATGGCTTTACCACCACATTTGGGACAAGTGCAATGCTTCCAAGTAGGGTGCTTATCTAGCGGATTTCCTTCTCCATCAATCACAACATCTTCAGGCAAAGAAACAGGTAGATTTTGCTCTGGCACAATTCCACATTTCTCACAATGAATCAATGGAATTGGAGTGCCCCAATAACGTTGTCTTGAAACACCCCAATCACGCAACTTAAAATTGACAACCGCTTTTCCTAATTGATTCATTTCAAAATATTCAATAATTTTGGCTTTAGCTTCTTCGTTCTCCATACCATTATATTCATTGGAATGAATCAAGATTCCACTTTCTCCATAAAAATCTGTGGCTTGAGATTTGGAATCTCTAGGTGCAATCACGGGAATAATTGACAAATGATATTTTTTTGCAAATTCATAATCCCTTTCATCATGTGCAGGCACACTCATTACCGCTCCACTTCCATAGCTAATCAAAACAAAATTCGCTACCCATAATGGAATCTTAACTTGAGTTAAAGGATGAATCACAAAAATACCAAGTGGCACACCAATCTTTTCTTGTTGAGAACGTTCTTTTTCGCTTGTATTTTGTATTGCTACAATCTGTGCTTTTTGCTCTTTTGAGATTCCATAAATTTCTGCATTATCTAAAACAACTTTTACCAATGGATGCTCTGGAGCTAATGCAACAAAACTTACACCAAAAATCGTATCTGGGCGCGTTGTAAAAACTTCTATGGATTCTATGGATTCTATCTTATTTTCCAACAAAAAGGCAAACCTTAAACCTTCAGATTTGCCAATCCAATTCCTCTGCATTGTCAAAACTTGATTTGGCCATTTACCTTCCAAAGTATCCAAATCATCTAATAGCTCTTGCGCATAATCAGTAATTTTGATGTAATACTGATACATTTCCTTTTGCACTACTAAAGTATCACAGCGCCAACATTTTCCCTCAATTACTTGTTCATTCGCTAGCACGGTTTGATCTTTTGGACACCAATTTAAAAAACCTTTTTTGCGATAAATCAAACCTTTTTTCCACATTGCAATAAACAAACTTTGTTCCCATTTAGAATAAATGGGATCGCAAGTAGCAAGTTCGCGATTCTTAGAGAATGAGAATCCTAAACTATACAACTGCCGTTTCATGTTCTCAATATTAGAATATGTCCAAGTTTTGGGATGCGTTTTATGTTTAATTGCCGCATTCTCCGCTGGCATTCCAAAAGCATCCCAACCAATAGGATGCAAAACATTAAAGCCATCTTTGCGGAGCTTTCTAGCAATCGCATCACTAATGCAGTAATTGCGCACATGCCCCATGTGAATATTACCACTTGGATAGGGAAACATACTTAAAATATATTTTTTGGGCAACCTTTTATCAGTTTTTGGCTCATATAAGTCATTTTCTTCCCAAAATTTCTGCCATTTTTTCTCAATTGCTTTTGCATTGTATTCCACATTTAGCTCCTAATTGTAATCATTGTAACTTTTAATACTCTCAATGGCTACAAATACAATGGATACAATATTTGCCACTACCGCGCCAAGTGCTAAAGCAACTGCGACATTCGTATTATCAAAGACTTGCATATAAAGAAAAGCGGGAATCAAGTGCAAATCAGCAACGAGAGAAGCTGCCATTAATTCTGCAGACATATAGCTTCTCACACCAACTTTTAAAATTGTAGAAAGTAGATTCACTCCACCAGCAATAAAAAGCATTACCAAGCTTTGGTCATACAAAAACCCTACAGTAGAAGTTAAACTCATCAAAATAAAAAATATAAAAAGAACCTTACCCCAATCCATTACACTCTCCCTTTCTCATACATTTCACGCAATTTCTTTTTCTCCAATGCTTTACGCTCAGCTTCAGCAACTTTTTGATGATATTTTTTTAAGTCAAATTGAAACAAAACAACTAATTTACTTGCAACAAAAATTGAGCTATAACTTCCTACAATAGAACCCACTAGCATTGGTAAGCTGAATCCTTTGATGATTTCTCCACCAAAAAGATAAAGGGTAAAAACAGAAAAAAACATTGTAAGGGAAGTCAGCATTGTGCGTGAAAGTGTTGCAGAAAGTGCCTCATTGATAACATTTTCCAAGCTATCATTTACGCGCAAACTGATTGTCTCGCGGATTCTATCAAAAATAATAATCGTATCATTAATAGAATAGCCAATCAAGGTTAAGAGTGCTGCAATAACTTCTAAGTTTAAATCAATATCAAATAAAATCACTGCTCCAGCGGAGATAACTACATCATGGACCAATGCCAAAACTGCAGCTAGTGCAAAACGCCATTCATATCGGTAGGAAACATAAATCATAATACTAATCAAGGCTAACACTAAAGCCAAAGTTCCCTTTTCTTGTAACTCTCCTCCCACTTTTGGACCTACAATATCTACGCGTCGAATGCTTAATTTTCCTGTGCCTTTTAATACTTCTGCAACTTCCTCCCCAATGTCTTGATTGACATTAGAAGTTGCTGTGGGTAGTTTGATTAAAATTTCTTCTGGTGAGCCAAATTCACTAACTTGCACCCCTTTATAGGATTCTATTTCTTCTAGCTTTGCTCTAATTTCTGCCAAAGGTGCTGGAGACTCATACTGCAATTGAATCAAAGTCCCACCGGCAAAATCTACTCCAAGACTAAAACCGGGCTTGATAAACAAAATCAAGGAGATTACAAACAAAATCAAAGAAAGCACAATTCCATAATTGGACATTTTCACGAAATCATAAATCCTATTGTGTCTAAAAAAATCCATATTCTTCCTTATTTGCCTGTTTGTTTATAACCAAACCAAAGCGTATAATTTCCTGATTTCATAATGCGATTCTGTAAAGCTCTAAAAACACCATGTGTTCCAACGATAGCAGTGATAATAGAAGCCAAGATTCCAATCGTCATTGTAATTGCAAACCCTTTTATTGTCCCTGTTCCACACACATAAAGCAAAATAGCGGCAATCAAGGAAGTAAGATTGGAATCAAAGATGGCTCTTGAGGCATTTGCATAGCCATTTTCCATAGCTTTAATAAAATTTTCTTTCGCACGGAATCCCTCGCGAATTCTTTCATTGATAATCACATTTGCATCAACTGCCATACCCACAGTTAAAATAATCCCTGCCATACCTGGTAATGTCAAAGTTGCTCCAAAAAGTGCCATTACGGCAACAATGAGTAAAATATTGACAACCATAGCAATATTAGCAATAATTCCCGCGATTCCATAATACAATATCATAAATCCAATGACGAGCACTGCACCTGTGATTAATGCAATCAAAGAAGCTTTAATGCTATCTGCACCTAAAGAAGGTCCAACACTGCGCTTTTCTAATAAAACAATTGGGGCTGGTAGTGCTCCACTTCTAAGTGCAATTGCAATATCACTTGCCTCTTGCACGCTAAATCCACCGCTAATCTGCCCACTCCCGCCACCAATTCTTTCACGAATCACAGGCGCAGAATAAACTTTGCCGTCCAATACAACTGCCATACGATTGCCGACATTTTTTCCAGAAAAATCGCCAAAAATCTTACCACCTTGCGCATTAAGGGTAAAATTAATAATAGGTTGCCCATTTTGGTCATATGCTGCTCTCGCATCTGTTAGCATTGCACCATCTAAAATAGGAATAGCTTTAAGTAAAATCTTTTGCTCTGGATTATTGATAAAAGGCAAAATCACATCACCAAAAGATTCTGCTTCCAAATCTGTCATACTAGAAACTCTTGCGTTGCGCGCCTCATCAACTGCCATCATTTGTAAATGACCACCTTTAGAGATTAGCTCCAATGCTCGTTGTTCTTCTTCTTGTGTTTTAATGCCCGGCAATTGCACCAAAATTGCATCATCTCCTTGTTTAGTTACACTTGGTTCAGATAGTCCAAACTGATCTAAACGATTACGAATATTTGCAATGGCTTGTTCGATGGCAAAATTTTCTATATTGGTGATTTCTGATTCCGTCAAAGAAAGTGAATAATCTAAATTATTTTCTTTAATATTTAAACCTGAAATTTCTTTGAGGTATTTATCTATCTTGGATTTCTCATTAGAATCTAGCAATTCAAAATCGATTTGATTCTCTTGCACACTCAATCCATCTAACAAAATCTGCTCTTCTAACGCATAATAATTAATTTGCGAAGCAATAGAGGAATAACGTGTTTTGATTGCTTCTTGTGTCTTGACGCCCAAGAGCAAATTAAGCCCTCCTTGGAGGTCAAGTCCCAAGACAATCTTAGGTCCTGCAATTTGAAAAAAAGAAGGGAGGGAAAGCGCAACTCCAAAAACAATCGCTGCAACAAAAAAAAATAATTTCGAGTTAAAAGTCTTCTTCGCCATTTTGATGATTACTCAAACTTTTTGGCTACATAATCTTTGGCAAGTTTTACAATTGTATCATCATTTAAGCGCACCATAAAAAATCCTTCTTCTCGTTTGACAATCTCAACAATAAATCCGCCACTTGTTACAATTTTATCCCCTTTATCTAGTGCAGCAACCATTTCTCTATGTCGCTTAGCCTGTGTTTGCTGTGGGCGAATAATCAAAAGATAAAAAATTGCAATTAAAACAATTAGTGGCAGTAACTGCGTTAATGTATTTCCAATATTTTCCATCATAAAAACCTTTAAAAACTACAAAATAAAATGCGGATTTTAGCAGAGATTTACTAATTAAATCTTTAAGCTAACTCTTAAGATTGCTTCAATCTCATTTTTTTGTATTATGGAGCTTTATTTTGAAGATTTTAATACTCTTAAATCCCTACAAGAACTTTCCTGATTACAATTACTTGTGCAAAGTTTCCTTTCACACGTTAAATCTAAAATGCATTATATCGCCATCTTCAACAATATAATCTTTACCTTCAACACGCATTGCACCGGCTTCTTTAGATTTTGCCTCACCGCCATACTGAATAAAATCTTGATAACCAATAACCTCAGCACGAATGAAGCCTTTTTCGAAGTCTTTATGAATAATTCCTGCTGCAACAGGTGCTTTATCGCCTTTGTGAATTGTCCAAGACCTCACCTCTTTTACACCAGCAGTAAAATAACTAATTAAGCCCAACTTTTCGAATCCTAAGCGAATAATTGCATCTAATCCACTCTCGCTTACACCCAATTCTTTGAGAAATTCTGCTTGTTCTTCCTCATTTAAACTAACCAATTCTTCCTCAATTTTAGAGCAAAGTTTAATCACTTCCGCCCCTTGTTTTTCTGCGTATTGTTTCAATTGAATCACAAACTCATTATCCGATTCCAACCCTTCTTCATCAACATTTGCACCATAAATAATTTCTTTATTTGTTAAGAATCGCAATTCTTTATCCAAAAGCAAAAACCATTCGTTATCTTTATTGTCAAATTTACGCACAGGGAAGCCCTCTTCAATATGCTGCAATAAAGCAAGAGCAACTTCTAATTGCGCTTTAGCTTCTTTATCTGTGCCACTTTTTGCACTTCTACTCAAACGTTCTACGCGTTTCTGCAGAGTCTGCATATCCGCAATAAGCAACTCTGTTTCAATGATTTCCACATCACGCAAAGGATTGATGCTTCCCTCCACATGCGTAATGTTGGAATCAACAAAGCACCGCACGAGATGCAAAATTACTTCAGTCTCTTTGATATTTGCTAGAAACTGATTCCCTAAACCCTCGCCTTTGCTTGCCCCCTTTACAAGTCCTGCAATATCTACAAACTCTACTACAGAATGTTGGATCTTTTGCGGATTCACAATTTTTGCCAACTCAAAAAGTCGCTTATCTGGCACAGGCACAACCGCTTTATTTGGCTCAATTGTGCAAAAAGGATAGTTTGCAGATTGTGCATTTTGCGTTTTGGTCAATGCGTTAAAAGTTGTAGATTTACCAACATTTGGAAGCCCTACAATCCCGATTGATAATCCCATTTCATCCCCCCTTTATTTAACTTGATTGATAATAAACTGCACAACTGCACGAATCCCTGCGCCACTTGCCCCAAAAGGATTAACCCCCCAAGCTTTTTCTACATAAGCAGGTCCTGCAATGTCTAAATGCAACCATTTTTGCATCAAAGATTCGGCAACAAATTCACCCAAAAACATTCCAGCACTAATCGCACTTCCATAACGACTAGATGGGATATTGCACAAATCCGCTACTTCAGAATTAAATAACTTTCTTAAATAAGGATTAAATGGCAAGATTCCGCTTAACTCACCCGCTTCAAAGGCTGCTTTACTAAAATCCTCTTTTAGCTTTTGATTATAGCCCATAATCCCTGTGCTATAATCCCCCAAAGCTACAACACAAGCTCCCGTAAGTGTAGCAAGGTCAATCAAGAAATCCGGTTCCAAATCACTTGCAAAACTCAAACAATCTGCTAATACCAAACGACCTTCTGCATCAGTATTACGCACTTCAATGCTTTTTTGATTGCGCGCAATTAAAATATCATCGGGCTTATACGCATTGCCACCTATCATATTCTCTGCTAATCCTAAAATCCCATGCACTTCGGCTTTGATTCCAAGATTTGCTACAGATTCCAAAATCCCAAGCACTGCACAAGCTCCACTTTTGTCAGATTTCATTGTTGTCATAAAATCTCCCGGCTTCAAACTAAGACCTCCGGAATCATAAGTCAAACCTTTACCAACCAATACAATCTTGGGTAACTTTTTACCTTTTGCCACTTTGGGCTTATAACTTAAATGAACAAGATAAGGCTGATGAGCACTTGCCTTTGCTACCGCTAAAAAAGCACCCATTTTTTCAGATTTTAAAAATTTTTCATCATAAACTTTACATTCTAATCCAGATTCTTTTGCAATACTTTGCGCATAATCTGCAATATATTTTGGTGTTGCAATCATTGGAGGAGTATTGATGAGTTCACGGACTTGATTAATACTATGACTGATAATTTGAGTTCTTTTAATGATAGACTCAAGACTTGCTTGCTCCAACTTTACAGAACCTAAATAAATTTCTTTTAAATTATTTTCGTTTTTTTTGGTTTTGAAAGTCTCAAAATGATAAGAACCAAGCAAAATCCCCTCACAAATTTCTTTAGCCTCTTGTTGTGTTTCCACTTGGATAAAAGCAGATTTTATTTTTAATTTTCCGATTATTCCAACTGCATTTGCTAACGCATCACGTATAGCATTAGGAAAAGGATAAGAATAGCTCTCAATGCCAACAAAAAACTTTTTACTTGTTTCTACAAAGCAACACCCCTCTCCTTTATAGTTTTGAATCTCTAATGTATCTTTTTCAGCTTTTGTTAAATTTTTTGGCAATTTTTTATTGCGCAAAAGGACAATTTCTAATTCTCCCTTTCTTGTGGAACTTGTTAAAATTTTCATTTTTTACCTTTCTGTGATTTTCTGTTCAGCCTTTGCTGTTGCTCTATGCAAATAGTAATAAATCCCACCACCAACAATGACTGCAAAGGGAATCGCAATATAATAATGTTCTTTACCATAATGCACAATTTGAAGCAATTGCTCGCCAAAGAAATACGCCAATAAAATCGTAATTGTAGCCCATACAATGGCACTAATGAAATTAATAAAAGCAAAGGTTTTTGCACTATATCGTGTAACTCCAATACTCATTGGAATCACCGTTCTCATACCATACAAATAACGTTGGGCAAAGATAATAGGCCAACCATAACGTTGCAAAAGCAAATGCGCCAAGGCAAACTTTCTACGTTGAGTTTTTAATTTTTTGTAAATAAATTGTTTGTTATATCGTCCAATATAAAAATACACCTGATCACCTACAAACCCTCCAAATCCTGCTACAATGATGGCAATAGGGATTGTCATATGACCCGTATGACACATAATGCCTGCCATAATTAAACCAAGCTCACCTTCTAAAGTGCTCCAAATAAACAAAATAATATAGCCATATTCTTGAAGCCATTGTGTAAATAATTCTTCCATAAGCAATTTTCTTAAAATAAAATAAGGCTACATTCTAGCAAAAATTTGCTTAACATTTTCCCTTGCAATTTGATTTTCCAGAATTTAGGTTGAAGCCTAATCTAATCAAAATTATTGCCTAAAAGTAAATAAAGTGCCTTTGGTATGTTTAGAATAAAGCAAAAAATCTTTTAAAATATTTAAATCTTTTCCACTAGAGAGAAACATTTCTTTCTTATTTTCCAACAAAAATTGCGCTGCTTTAAGTTTTGTTACAATTCCACCTGTAGCAAATGCATTATTGGGTGTCGCTTGGGCTTCCAATTCAGCTGATGAAATACTTGTTACTATCTTGCGTATCTTAGCCTTTGGATTTTCTTTTGGATTCTCTTCATAATATCCGTCAATATCACTTAATATAGCCAAAAGTGAAGCATCAAAAAAATGCGTAACATAGGCAGAAAGCTGGTCATTATCACCAAATCCCAAAAACATTAACTCGCCTGTAGTTGTAACATCATTCTCATTAATGATAGGCAAAACTTTATTTTTTAACAAGGTCTCCATTGCATTGCGTGCATTTTGTGTGCGTTTTCTCGAATCCAAATCATAACCAGAAAATAAAACCTGCGCACTTAAGATTCCATAGGGCTGTAACGCTTTAGCATAAGTTTGCATCAAAAGCGGTTGTCCAATGGCAGCCAAAGCTTGTTTATTTGCCATAATCTTTTTATCCAATTCCAATGCAGTAAAACCTGAAGCTACTGCTCCAGAGGAAACTAAAATCACTTCATAACTCAAGCTCAATTCACTGATTAATTGTGCCAATGAATCAATACGTTTAAGGTTGATTTTTTGATTTTCCACCAAAATGGCACTGCCGACTTTAATGACAATTCTATTTTTATACATTAAAATCCTTTAAACAAGAATACAAAAGGAATCGCAAAGATTCTAAATTCTCTCCACTCACACTTGAAACTCCTAATGCAAATAAGGGTATGCTTAAATCATAATCCACACCAAAATCTCTTCTATTCTTCTGAACAAATGATGCAGAATGCTCATTCTTTTCTAAATGGAATCCAAAAGTTTTCAAAAATTCAAGAATACGCTTTTGATGTCCTTGTGATTCTGCACTAGACTCCTCAGCCAAACTCTCACTCTGTGTATCAAGTTTAGAAAACATAATGCCAAAAGGGCGTTTAGTTAATTCAAGGCTAAAGCACTCTAATTCTGCTTTTAAAGTAGTAAATTGCTCTTCTAGTGTGCGATAATTTGCAAGGTCCAAGACAAAAAGCAAAAATCGTGTGCGTTCAATATGACGCAAAAACTCCAATCCTAATCCCTTGCCCTCACTCGCACCTCCAATAATTCCGGGTATATCTGCAATGACAAAAGATTGATAATCACTAACATTCACAATTCCCAAACTTGGAATAAGCGTTGTAAATTCATAATTTGCGATTTCTGGTTTTGCATTAGATAGAATACTCACAAGAGTAGATTTACCAACATTTGGAAAACCAACCAACCCAACATCTGCAATCAATTTTAACTCTAAACGAATCTTTTTTTCAATACCCAATAAACCTTTTTGCGCATAAGTCGGTCGTTGATTTGTTGCGCTCTTGAAATGCGTATTACCTAAACCGCCCTTACCACCTTCCAAAAATAGAATCTTGTCCTTTTCTTCCAATAAATCTAACAATAATTTATCTTCTTCAAAAATTTGAGTTCCAGGAGGCACAACAATCACTAAATCATCGCCTTTCTTGCCATGTTTATTGCGACTTTGACCAGGCTGTCCATTTTGAGCTTTAAAACATTTGTGCCCTCTAAAATGTGAAAGCGTGTCGGTATTTCTATCTATTTGGAAATAGATATTACCACCTTTACCACCATCACCACCATCGGGACCACCATTTAGCACAAACTTTTCCCTACGAAATGAGACAGCTCCTTCACCACCTTTGCCAGAAGACACAAAGATTTCAACACTATCGACAAACATTATGAATAACCTTAAAGTTTAAAAGAACCTTTTTGGGATTCTTAGAATCCCAAAAAGAAGAAGTTTAAGAAGCAGGAAGAATAGAAACCTTTTTACGTTCTCTATCTTTTCTCTCAAAAGAAACGATACCATCAATTAATGCAAAAATTGTATGATCTTTGCCTATTCCTACATTGTTTCCGGGATGAACTTTTGTTCCTCTTTGGCGAATAATTATATTTCCAGCACGAACGAATTGTCCGCCAAATTTTTTAACACCTAAACGGCGTCCCGCAGAATCGCGGTTATTTTGGGTGCTACCCTGACCTTTCTTGTGTGCCATATTAACTCCTTAAATATCACGATTCCTAAGCTACGATTTTAATCACGCGAACCCGCGTAAAATCTCGCCTAAAACCTCGTTTAGTTTTACTATCTTTTCTACGACGCTTTTTAAAAGTGATGACTTTTTTACCTCTGCCTTCATTGATAACTTCTAGTTCTACTTTTGCACCCTCAATATAAGGTGTTCCAAGTTTCACATTATCACTATCACAGATAGCTAAAACTTCTTTCACTTCAACTTTTGACTTTGGCTCAAGGTTTAAACAATCTAGCAAAATAATATCACCTTCTTTAACCTTGTATTGCTTGCCTCCATTCCCAATAATTGCATACATAATACAATATCCTTAAAAATTTGAAGTTCTTTTTATTAAAATCTAATAAAAGCTGTTATTATATCTGAAATTTTATAAAGATTAGTTTAATCTTTTAGTGCAATGCACTCAATCTCTACTAAAGCATCTTTAGGTAATGTCTTAACAGCTACTGTGCTTCTAGCAGGTTTGTGTGTTCCGAAAAATTCTGCATAAATTTCATTTACAAGTGCAAAATCTTCCATATCACTCAAGAAAATTGTGGTTTTTACAACATTTTTCAAACTACTTCCTCCTACCTTTAAAACTTCACTAAGGTTATTTAACACCTGTCTTGTTTGCGCTTCAATACCGCCAACCAATGTTCCTTGTGGATTTAATCCAATCTGACCTGAAGTATAAATCACTCCATTTGCCACAATAGCTTGCGAATAAGGTCCGATTGCTTGAGGTGCATTTTGTGTTGTAACGATGTCTAACATTACAATTCTCCTTTACTTTATTTTTTAAATGTTATAAAATTATAGCCAAAATACTTTATTGAAGGAAAATTGATGAAATGTTCTTTAAGACTTCTAGCGATTCTCTTATGCGCCAACACACTTGTAAATGCCGATAATTTTGTGCAAGCTACTCCTCCTCCAACAGAGCCAAAAATAGTAGTGAAAGTCCCTCCACTCTCATCTTTTGATGAAACATTACAGCAAGAAATGAAAAAATATCCACAAGGTTCTATGTTTTTTGTTGATGGGAAAACTGGAAAAGTTTTATCCGTCAATCAAACACCAAACATCAAATCTAGCGCAAAAAATCCGGGTAAATTCTATCCAAGAGAAGCAGATGCAATCAATCCTCAAAAACCAAGTGAGATCGTTCCCTACAAAATGCAAGAAGAACATCTAAATCTATTGTAAGTTTGAGGAAAAAATGATAGAAGTTGAATTTTTGGGACCACTTGGTAATAAAACTTTTCAAAGCCAAGCAGAAGATTTCCACGCCCTAAAACAAGAATTGCAAGAGATTCCAGAATTGAATGGTTGGCTAAAAGATTGCGCGATTGCTTTAAACAACGAAATAGTTACTTCATTGGATACTCCAATCAAAAATGGTGACAAAGTTGTATTGTTACCACCTGTTTGTGGTGGATAAATGCAAACACAAATTAATGGATTGGAGATTTTTGAAGGTTCATTGGATACTTTTGCAATTTATAAAAATTGGTTTGATTTTAGTGCGCAAGCCAATTTTGGGGCTAATGCAATTTTTACAGGAATTGTACGTGCAGAGAATGATTGCGAAGGATTGAGTTTTGATATTTATCCACCTTTGTTAGAGCAATGGTTTTTGGATTGGTCAAAAAAAGCACTTGCCAATGAAGTATTATTGAGAATGGCACATTCTAAAGGCGATGTTTTAAACCATCAAAGCTCTTATATGGCTGGGATTTTTAGCTCCAAGCGTCGTGCGACTTTGGACATATTTGAAGATTTCATTGAAGATTTTAAGCACCATGCACCAATTTGGAAATATGATTTAAAAAATGGGCAAAGAATCTATGCCAAAGAACGTAGTTACAGATTACCACATAGCGGAATTTTAAGTTGATTCTTAAGAAAAAATGAAAGCAATTGCATTTACAGGAAATTCTAATAGTGGCAAAACCACTTTGATTGAAAAAATTTCTATCCATCTTAAAACAAATTTTCCTCAAAAAAATATTTGTATTATTAAGCATGACCCTAAAGATAAAGCAATCATAGATACTACAGGTAAAGATTCTGCACGTTTTTTCGAGACAGGAGCAGATGTAGCAATCCTTGGAGCAACACAAACAACCTTGAGATTTCACGAATCTTTAAATTTTCAATCATTGATAAAGTCTTTTGATAAATATGATTATTTATTTGTAGAAGGACTAAAAGAACTACCTTTACCAAGAATCTGCGTAGCAAGAAATCAATTTGATACACGTTTCTTGCCTCATATTCAAGCAATTGCAATAGATTCCACTATCGACAAAGAGACTTTAACGACTTATCAACTTCCAATCTTGAATCTCAATGAACCTTGCCATATTTTAGAATGGATTAATGTTAATATAAAGGACACCTAAATGACAAATAGAAAAATTGCAAAAATCGGCATTTTAACATTATCTGATAGAGCAAGTGCTGGCATTTATGAAGATATTTCTGGTAAAGCAATCCAACAAACTTTGCAAGAATATCTTATCACTCCTTTCAACTGCACTTATCGCATCATTGCGGATGATTTTGAAGCAATCAAACAGAACTTAATACAACTTACCGATGAAGAACATTGTGATTTAGTCATTACAACCGGTGGAACAGGACCCACATTGCGCGATGTTACACCAGAAGCAACGGAAGCAGTATGCGATAAAATACTTCCAGGATTTGGGGAGCTTATGCGTCAAACTAGTCTAAAATATGTCCCTACAGCAATTCTTTCTCGGCAAACTGCTGGAATCCGTAAGCAATGCCTCATCATCAATCTTCCAGGCAAACCAAAGTCTATTCGTGAATGTTTAGATGCCGCTTTTCCTGCGATTCCTTATTGTCTCGATTTAATCGGCGCAAGTTACTTAGAAACCAACGAAAATGTGATTAAGACTTTTCGCCCTAAAACCTAAATTTCATTGGCAATTTAACAAAAACTTTAAATAATTTCAGAAAGATAAGGGAAAGATTATGCAATAAGATTCTTTCAAAGAATCTTATTGTTTTAATTAAGCAAGCTCAATGATAGCCATGGGAGCAGCATCACCCGCTCTTACTCTTGTTTTGATAATTCTTGTATAACCACCATTTTTACTTGCATATTTTGGTGCTATTTCTTTCACTAGCCTTTTCACAGAATCTTTATGTTGTAAGTGAGAAAAAATCAAGTGATGTGCCATAGAATCACCCTTTTTCGCCTTTGTAATTAATTTCTCAAAATAGCTTTGTAATTCTTTAGCTTTTGGAAGTGTTGTTTCAATTTTCTCACTTGCAATCAAGGCAATTGAAAGATTTTTTAGCAAAGCTTTTCTATGAGAGCTTGTCCGCCCTAACTTTCTATATCCATGTCCATGTCTCATTTTTATTCCTTTTAGTTAGAAAATTTTTTCTTAAGCAATGCGACTAAATCTTCTGGGATTCCTTTACCAATAGGATAACCTAACTCATCTAATTTTGTGGTAATTTCATCTAAAGATTTCTTGCCTAGATTTTTAATATTTTTGATTTGGTCTTCATTAAGAAGCACAAGCTCTCCTAAATATTTAATTCCCGACCTATCCAAACAATTAAAGCATCGTGCGCTAAAATTCAAAGTATCAATTGTTTGCAATAACGCTTTAATCTCTGGACGTTCTTCATCACCATTACTAATTTCTGGCACTTCAATATTTAATTCTGTATTGAAAATAGCCATCTGCTTATGCATCACACTCAAAGCATTCTTGAAAGCCATTAAAGGATCTACCTGCCCATCTGTCTGAATATCAAAAATTACTTTTTCATAATTTGGGTCATCTTCTACAAGTATATTCTCTGTATTGTAAGTTACATTTGTAACTGGGGTAAAATAAGCATCAAGCGGCATAAAACCATCTGGCACCTGGTTACGAATCTCTTCACTTGGAACATAACCAATACCCCTACAAATTACAATAGAAAAACTTAATACCGCATCTTCATTGATAGTTGCTAAATGAATGTTTGGCGTAACAACATCTACAACATCATTCGCCAAATCTGCACCTGTAATAACCTTTGGACCCGTAAATTTATAATCCACACTAATACTTTCGCTCTCATCTTTGCCTTTAAAGCGAATTGTTTTAAGATTGACGATAAAATGGGACACATCCTCTACCATCCCACGCACAGAATCAAATTCATGTGCTACACCAGCAATTCTTAATGCAATAGGAGCAAAACCAACTGAACTTCCAAGCAATAATCTACGCAAAGGATGCGCCAAAGTAATTGCATATCCAGACTCAAAAGGATATGCGATAATTTGAATCCTATTGACGCCTATTTCCTTAACTTCAATTTTTGTTGGAACATGTGGAGAAGTTTTAATACTTTTCATACTAACACCTTCCTACAAATTATTTAGAATACAACTCAACAATGAGCCTTTCTTCAATTGGAATCACTACTTCTTCTCTTTCTGGCAAACGTGTAAATATTCCAAATACTTTCTCTTGATCAACATCAACCCAAGGAGAAATCCCTGTTTGTTTTGTCAGCTCAATTGCTCTTTGGACTTGCGGATTTTTTTTAGTTTTCTCACAAATCTCTATTTTTTGTCCTACCCCAACAAATGCAGAAGGAATATTCAATCTCTTTCCATCTACTAGAATATGCCCATGGACCACAAGTTGTCTTGCGAAGCGTCTAGTAGTAGCAAATCCCATTCTATAAACAACATTATCCAATCGTCTTTCAATCAATTTTACAAGATTCTCTCCCGTATTTCCCTCTAAACGATTTGCTTCCACAAAAATAGAACGGAATTGTCTTTCAGAAATTCCATACATCATCTTTGCTTTTTGTTTTTCACGAAGTTGGATTCCATATTCTGAAATCTTTCCTCTTCTTTGTCCATGTTGTCCTGGACCATAGGGACGCTTATCCAATGCACTTTTTCCTGCTAATCTTCGCTCACCTTTTAATGCAAGACTAACACCAAATCTTCTTTCAATTTTTTCAACAGGACCTCTGTATCTAGCCATTGTTTCTCCTTATACTCTTCTTCTTTTTGGAGCACGACACCCATTGTGTGGCAATGGTGTAACATCTTTGAACCATAAAACTTTAATGCCTTCAATACTTCCCAAGCTTTTTACTGCAGTTTCTCTACCACTTCCTGGACCTTGAATTTTTACCCCCAATTCTTTGATACCATGTTCTTTTGCTTTAGATACTGCATCTTCGACCGCTTGTTGTGCCGCATAAGGAGTTGATTTTTTACTTCCTTTAAATCCTAATGCACCTGCTGTACTCCAGCAGATAACATTACCCATCTCATCTGTAATTGTTACGCTTGTATTGTTAAAAGCAGCAGAAATATGAATGATACCTCTTGCAATATTCTTTTTGACAACTCTTTTTTTATTTACATTTCTTTTAGCCATTATTTACTCCTATTTTGATGCGCTACCAACGGTTTTTCTTTTGCCTTTACGTGTTCTTGCATTATTTTTTGTTGTTTGACCACGGACTGGCAAACCTTTACGATGCCTAAGACCACGATAGTTTCCTAAATCCATAAGAGCTTTAATGTCCATTGTAACTTTTTTGCGCAAATCACCCTCTACGATATGATGCGTCTGAATTTCTTTTGCAATAGAAGAAACTTCATCTTCACCAAGGTCTTGAACCCTCTTATCATAAGAAATATTTACAGCATTCAAAATATCTCTTGCTGTCTTTAAACCAATACCATAAATATAAGTTAAAGCATATTCAATTCTCTTTTTTTTGGGTAAATCAACACCAGCAATTCTCGCCATTATTCTTCCTTTTTATCCTTGTCTTTGTTTATGTTTTGGATTCTCGCAAATTACTCGAATCACGCCTTTTCTTTTGATAACCTTGCATTTGTCGCACATTTTTTTGACAGAAGGTCTCACTTTCATAGCTTACTCCTCTTTCAAGGCAACTGCCTTATTATACTTTGCGTAAATTTTAGAAAACCTCTAAAATCACCTTGGAATGCTTTAAACGAATTTATCACTTCCTATTTTCATAGGCATTGAGTTTATAGTCCTCAAAGGTCTGTCCAAGCTACCTTAAACGACTATGATTCTCTACTTACATTTAAAATTAAGTAAAGCTTAATTTTAAAATAAAGCGTAGATTATATTTCAAATCTCATTAAAAACTACTTATATCTAAAAGTAATTCTACCTTTATCCAAACTATAAGGGGTTAATTCTAGTTTAACCTTATCACCTTGCAAAATTTTGATATAGTGCATCCTCATACGCCCAGCAATATGACACAAAATGATATGCCCATTTTCAAGCTGCACACGAAAAGTTGCATTCGGTAATGCTTCCTTTACGATTCCATCTACTTCAATAACATCGTCTTTTGCCAATTCTTTTCCTTTTTCATTCTCTTATTCCAAAGATAAAATTTCAGCTTTATTTCTAATAATTGCAATTGTATGTTCGTAGTGGCTTCCTCTCAACCCATCTACGGAAACCACACTCCAATCATCTTCCAAAATGACAGGTTCGCCTTCTTTTTGGCAAATCATTGGTTCAATGCAAAAAACCATTCCTTCTTTAATCTTATCTCCCTGCTTTGCTTTTTTGCCTTCTAAATAGTTTGGAATCTCTGGCTCTTCATGTGGCTTTCTTCCGATTCCATGCCCACAAAAACCACGCAAAGGGACATAACCATAATCCAAAATAAATTGCTCAATCAATGCACTTAACTCTTTAAAATGCATTCCTACTTTAATTTGGCTTATAGCAAAATATAAAGCATCTTTAGAACATGCAATCAATCGCTTGTCTTCTTGTGAGATATTTCCTACGCCACAAGTAACTGCTGCATCTCCATACCAACCATTTAGTTGAGCACCAAGATCAAGTCCTACAATATCTCCTTCTTGCAGTTTATAATCATTTGGGATTCCATGAATAATGACTTCATTAACAGAAATACAAACTGAACCGCTAAAACCATAAAGCCCTTTAAAAGATGGTGTTGCTCCGCATGAGCGGATCATCTCTTCACCCATACTATCCAATTCTTTAAGAGTAATACCTGGCTTAATTTGGCTTTTTAAATAATTTAAAGTCTTAGCTACGATTCTATTTGCTGCTCTTAATGCTTCAATTTCTGCAGGCTTTCTGATTGCAATTGACATTACAATCCCACCGCACTAAGCGTTTTGTATTTATTCATATAAATTTGAGCCTCAATTTTACGCATTGTATCAACTGCTACTTGCACAACAATCAAAACCGCTGTTCCTCCAAAATAAAATGGCACTCCAGAAGCTTTGACCAAAACCCATGGCAAAGTTGCGATAATTGCCAAATACAAAGCACCCCAAAAAGTTAATTTATTAGCGACTTCTGTCAAAAAATTTGCCGTCCCCTCACCTGGTCGGATACCTGGTATAAATCCACCTTGACGCTTAAGATTTTCCGAAATATCTTTCGCATTAAAGACAATAGAGGCATAAAAATAAGCAAAAAATACAACTAAAAAAAACATTAATACATTATATAAATAGCCATTGGGATTCAAAAAATCTGCGATTTGCATTACAATACTATTTGATGAGCTTTGCAAAATTGTGCTTGGAAACATCAAAAGTGCAGATGCAAAAATCGGAGGAATCACTCCACTTAAGTTCATCTTAATTGGAATATAATTCATAATGCGTTTATCTTGATTTTGCATCACTACTTTCCTTGAATAAGAAATGGGGATTCTACGCTCACCCAACTCTACAAAGATAATACTTGCTACTGTTACTACGATAATCACTGCAATAAATAACAATACAAGCCAACTAATCTGATTTGTATTGACAAGATTAAATGTTCCAGCAATTGCACTTGGTATTCCCGATACGATTCCTCCAAAGATAATTAGACTGATTCCATTCCCAATCCCTCTTTGAGTAATTTGCTCTCCAATCCACATCAAAAGCATTGTGCCACAGAGCATAGAAAAAGCAGAAATAGCAATAAAAATATTCATATCAATCATAATAGCACCATTTGCTCCCGTTCCCAAGCTCCTTAATCCAATAGAAACACCAACAGCCTGAATTAGTGTAATAACGACCGTCGTATAGCGAATAATTTGCATATATTTTTGCATTCCATCGCGTTCTTTTTTCATTTTGCCAAGATTTGGGAAAGTTGCAGCAAGGAGCTCCATAATAATAGAAGCAGTAATATAAGGCATAATTCCAAGAGAAATAATACTAAGTCGCTCCACTGCATTACCGCTAAACATATTAAATAGCCCTAATGCATTAGAAGCATTATTATCAAAAAATGCTTTAATCACAGTTGTATCAACGCCAGGAACAGGGACATAAGCTAAGACACGATAGGCTAAAAGAAAGCCTAAAGTAATAAGAATCTTATTAACAATTGTCTTATTCATTATTTATTTCCGCTTGTTGTGATTCTTTCGTCTTTGATTTTTGATGCAAGACTTTTAGCCTCTGCACCAATTAATTTAATTTTCGTTACATAACTCGGAAATTTATGCACCGAATGAATTGTATCAAAAGTAATTTCTTCTAAATTTCCTATTGCTTTAATGGATTCCACATTTATAACATAAGGTTTAGTAACACGACTTGTAAAACCAACCTTTGGAAGACGTCTTTGTAAAGGCTGTTGCCCACCTTCAAAACCTCTTTTTTGTTTAAAACCCGTTCTAGCAGTTTGCCCCTTACCACCTCTAGTGGAAGTTTTGCCCATACCGCTTCCTTGTCCTCGTCCTATTCTTTTAATTTTTTTTACACTACCTTTTGCAGGTGCTAAATTTTCTAATGCCATACACTCTCTCCTTATGCTTTAACCTTAGAAAGGGCTTCAATTGTTGCACGCACAACATTATAAGGATTGTTCGAACCTAATGATTTAGTCAAAATATCCTTAATTCCAGCCTTTTCTAATACTGGACGAACTGAACCACCAGCAATAACACCCGTTCCCTCACTTGCTGGCTTTAACAAAACAACACTTGAATTATATTTTTCTTGCACATCATGGGCAATAGTTGTGCCTTTAATATTTACTTTAATAATATTTTTAAATGCGTCATCAATAGCTTTTTTGATTGCATCTGGCACTTCTTTCGCTTTACCAAGCCCAAAGCCAACTAATCCCGCCTTATTACCAACAACCACCAAAGCATTAAAGCGAAATCTACGACCCCCTTTAACAACTTTTGTTACACGTCCAATATTTACAACATATTCTTCAAACTCTTCTCTATTAATTTCCATATTATCCCCTACAAATTGATTCCATTCTCACGAAGAGAATCAGCAAAGCTTGCAACAACACCATGATATAAATAGCCATTCCTATCAAAAACTACTTCTGTAATATTTAATTTTTTCAGACTATCTGCCAATGTAACAGCAATTTTTTTCACGTCTTCTTTATTATTTTTTAAGCCCATTTTTTTTCCATCTATGCTTGCCAAAGTTACGCCTTTGGTATCATCAATAGCTTGTGCATAAAAATACTTATTTGAGCGAAAAATACTTAATCTAGGAGTATTTGCACTTCCAAAAATCTTAGCACGGATTCTTAGTTTTCTCTTTAATCTTAAACTTCTTTTTTGTCTAATAACTTTATTTACCATTATTTATCCTTATTTTTTAGAAGTTTTACCAGCTTTGCGGATAATACGCTCATCAGTATATTTCACACCTTTGCCCTTATAAGGTTCTGGCGGTCTAAACTCTCTAATTTCAGCTGCAATTTGCCCAATTTGTTGCTTATCAGAACCTTTAATGGTTACAATATTTTTATCAACTAAAATCTCAACACCTTCTGGTATGTCATAATTAATAGGATGGGAAAATCCAAGTGCAAGCTCTAAAACTTTGCCTTTTACTGCTGCTTTGTAACCTACACCATTAATCTCCAACTGCTTTACAAAACCTTCAGTCAAACCTACTACAATATTGTTAGCTAAAGCCCTATATGTCCCCCAATATGCTTTAGCTTGAGCGTTTTCACCATTCAAAGAAAAGGTTAATTCTCCTTCTTTTAATGAGATTCCAACACGCCCATAAGTCTCTAGTTCTTTTGTAAGTTTGCCACCCTTAAAAACTATTTTGCTTCCTTCAACGCTTACTTGAACGCTACTTGGAATGCTAATAGGTTTCTTTCCAACTCTTGACATTAAATACTCCTACCAAATACTGCAGAGGGCTTCACCACCCACATTTGCTTTATAAGCATCTTCATTGGCAATCACGCCCTTGCTTGTGCTTACAACAATTGTTCCATAACCATTCTTGAAACGTTTTAACTCATTTCTACCTTTATAAACGCGTCTTCCGGGCTTTGAGATTCTTGTAATCTCATTAATGACTGCATGTCCTTTTTCATCATATTTTAAAACAACATTAATTGAATGTTTTTTATCTTTTTCTATGACTTTAAAGCCCTCAATAAAACCTTTTGCTTGGAAGACTTCAAGGATAGACACTATAATTTTGGCATAATACAAATTTGTAGTATCTAAACGTCTCATACTTGCATTTCGGATTCTTGTTAAAGAATCCGCAATAATATCATTTACCATTTTTATTCCTTACCAACTTGCTTTTCTAAGTCCTGGTATCAAGCCTTCATTCCCCATTTTACGAAGACAAACGCGACAAATACCAAAATCTCTATAAACTGAATGTGGTCTTCCACAAATAGAACATCTTGTATATGCTCTTACTTTAAACTTGGGTGCTCTTGCTGCCTTTGCAATCATAGATTTTTTAGCCATTAGTTCTTCCTTTTGCAAAAGGTAAGCCAAAAAGTTCAAGCAATTTAAATGCATCTTTATCATTTGTAGCTGAAGTTACAAATGTAATATTCATACCATGACTCACCATAATATCATCATAAACTACTTCTGGGAAAATGAGCTGCTCATTTACACCAAAGCTGTAATTTCCTCTCCCATCAAACCCATTACGAGGAACTCCTCTAAAGTCCTTCACTCTTGGAAGCGCAATAACAATAAGTTTTTCAAGAAAGTTGTACATTTGATTACCTCTCAAGGTAACTTTTACACCCATTGGCATTCCCTCGCGCATTTTGAATCCTGCAACAGATTTTTTGGCAATAGTAATCACTGCCTTTTGCCCTGCAATCAAAGAAATAGTATCTGCAATATTTTGCATAATTTTAGTATCTTTTGCATGCATACCCGCACCCACGCTAATCACAATTTTTTCTAATTTCGGCAAAAGCATAGGATTTTTGATTCCCAATTCTTCTGCCAACTTCGGCTTAATTTCATTTTTGTAGGCAGTTTTTAATTGAAACATAGATTAATCCTCCGCTTTTTTAACATTTGAAATGTGAATTGGCATTTCTTTATCTATAAAACCACCTTTAGGATTTTTATCGGTTGGTTTTACAGCTTTTTTTGCAATTTTACAACCCTCCACAACTACTTGAGAAGTTTTAGGAAGCACACGCAAAACCTTAGCTTTCTTGCCTTTGTATTCTTTATCACCAACAAGTATTTCTACTAAATCGCCTTTTTTAATTTTAAATTTTGCCATTATAATACCTCCGGTGCCAATGAGACGATTTTCATAAAATTAGCATAACGAATTTCTCTTCCAACAGGTCCAAAAATACGCGTTCCGATAGGATCTCTTTTGCTATCTAAGATTACCGCTGCATTGTCATCAAAACGAATTAAAGCACCATCTTCACGATGGATCTCTTTTCTGGTCCTTACAACGACTGCTTTTACAACTTGACCTTTTTTTACTTTTCCACTTGGAAGCGCTTTTTTGACAGAAGCAACAATCACATCACCTACCGTTGCATAACGTCTTTTACTTCCACCTAAAACTTTAATACACATTACTTCTTTTGCACCACTATTATCTGCAACATTTAATCGTGTAAAACTTTGAATCATAATTCAACTCCCACAGATACAACTTTATGAAGCGTAAAGGCTTTTCTTTTAGAAATTGGCTTACATTCAATCGCCTCAATCACATCTCCCACTTTTACATTATTGCTTTCATCATGAACAATATAACGCTTAAATCTTTTAACAATCTTTCTATATTTTGGATGTATCACGCGTCTTTCTACTAAAATTGTTACACTTTTATCGCCCGCTTTTGTAATAACCTTTCCAGCAATAACTCTTTTATGTGGCTGCACACTACTCATACTTATGCCCTCCTTTTAACATTCAGAGCGGTCTTGATTCTTGCAATATCTTTCTTTGCAATTCTTATTTCACTCGAATTTGTTAATTGCATAGTTCTTAATTTCAAATTTAACTCAAACAAAAGAGTTTCCTTCTCTTTTAAAAGAGCATTAAGCTCTTCAATTGTTTTCGTATTAACTTCAGTATATTTCATTTTCGCCCTCTCTTGTTACAATTTTTGTTTTAAAAGGAAGCTTACTTTGTGCTAGAGCTAATGCGCTCCTTGCAAGAGATTCATCAACACTGCCCATCTCATAAATGATTCTACCAGGTTTAATATTCATAACCCATTTATCAACAGCACCTTTACCTTTACCCATCCTTGTTTCAAGAGGCTTAGCAGTTAATGGTTTATCCGGAAAAACACGAATCCAAACCATTCCTGTTCTCTTTGTTGCACGCGTCATAGCAATACGAGCTGCTTCAATTTGACGCGAATCAATTCTTCCATGTTCTAAAGCTTTAATTCCAAATTCACCAAAAGCCAATGAAGTTCCTCGAAATGCTTTTCCGCGATTACGCCCTTTCATTTGCTTTCTATATTTTGTTCGTTTTGGCATTAACATAGTTTATTGCCCCCTTCTCTTTCTTGTTGGACGGCTTGATTTTTCTTCACCCTCGTCACTTTGTTTTTCTGCTTGAATGCCTTTTTGCAGAACTTCACCTTTGAAAATCCAAACCTTTACACCAATATTCCCATAAGTTGTCAAAGCCTCTGCAAAACCATAATCAATTTTTGCTCTTAAGGTATGCAGTGGGATTCTACCCTCCATATACCATTCAGTTCTCGCCATTTCAGCTCCAGCTAAACGACCAGACACACGAACTTTGATTCCTTTTGCTCCTGATTTGATTGCACCTTGCATTACTTTTTTCATTGCTCTTCTAAAGGCTACACGTCTCTCAAGTTGCGTTGCAACACTTTCAGCTGATAATTGTGCATTGCTTTGTGGTTTTTTTACTTCTTTAATATTGATAAAAATATCTTTATCAACTATTTTTCTTAAAGATTCTTTTAACTTCTCAACATCTGCACCTTTTTTGCCTATAATAATGCCTGGACGAGCAGCAACAACTGTTACACGAACCTTTTTGGCAGTGCGTTCCACCAAAATATCACTTACACCAGCATAATAAAGCTCTTTTTTTAAGAATTTTCTAATTTTGTGGTCTTCAGCTATATTTTGTGGTGCGCTAACGAATGAAGGAAACCATCGTGATTCCCAATTTCTATTAATACCAAGTCTTAGACCAATCGGATTAACTTTTTGACCCATTACTTATCCTTACTTTTTTGTGCTACTTCCACAAAAATATGTGAAGTAGGTTTTCTAACTGGAGTTGCTCTACCTCTTGCTCTTGGTGTAAAACGTCTGAGCACAGGACCAGCATCCACTCTACAAGAAGAGACAATTACATTTTCAGCCTCATAGCCACCATTTGCAACTGCTGATGCAATCACTTTGGAAATTACTTTAGCTGCTTTATTTGGCATAAACTCCAATGAAGCAATTGCTAATTCAGCATTCATTCCTTGAACTTCTCTTGCAATTAATCTTGCTTTCGTGGGAGATAAACGAATATATCTCAATAATGCTTTACTCATTGCTACTCCCTTTATTTACCAATTTTCTTTTGGACACTACCTTTGTGTCCTTTAAAAGTTCTTGTAGGAGCAAACTCGCCCAATTTATAACCGACATGATTTTCTGTTACATAAACAGGGACGAAAGCTCTACCATTATGCACATTAAAAGTAAATCCAATCATATCGGGCACAATAGTGCTTCTGCGCGACCATGTTTTAATTGGTTTATTGTCTTTTGCCTCTTTTGCTTTGAGCACTTTTTTCATTAAATGCTCATCAACAAAAGGACCTTTTTTTATTGATCTAGCCATTTACTTTCCTTATTTTTTTCTTCTTGAGATAATCAACTTATCACTTGCTTTCTTTCTACGCGTTTTATAACCTTTAGATGGCATACCCCATGGAGAAACTGGATGTCCGCTTGAACCTGTTTTACCTTCTCCACCACCATGTGGGTGATCTACAGGGTTCATTGCTGCTCCTCTTGTTTGTGGGCGAATACCAAGATGTCGATTCCGTCCAGCTTTACCAATAGAAATATTTGCGAAATCTTCATTTCCCACTGTTCCAATTGTCGCCATACATTCACCTAAAATGTAACGCATCTCACCACTAGGCATTCTTAGGATAGAATATTTGCCTTCTCTACCCATTAGTTGCGCACTAGCTCCGGCACTTCTTGCGAGTTGCCCTCCACGTCCAGGATACATCTCAATGTTATGAATCACTGTTCCAATAGGAATATTTTTAATCTTCATTGCATAGCCAAGACGAATATCCAATCCGCCCTCCGCAGAAATAATTGTATCTCCAACATTTAAACCACTCGGCTGAATAATATATCTCTTATCGCCATCTTTATAAGTTATCAATGCGATTCTACAATTTCTGTATGGGTCATACTCAATTGCGCTAACTTTACCTTCAATATTATATTTATTGCGTTTGAAATCAATGATGCGATAAAGTTTTTTTGCTCCACCCTCTTTGTGGCGACTTGTGATTCTACCATTATTATTGCGTCCTGCATGCACTGGAAGCTTAACTAATAATTTTCTTACACTAGCTTTTGCAGTAATATTTTCTGAGCTAAGATTACTCATAAATCTTCTGCTTGGAGTGTATGGTTTGTAGGTTTTAATTGCCATTTCTTACTCCTTAGACTGCCAATGATTCAATTTTTGCACCTTCTGGAAGTTTTACATAAAACTTCTTGAAGTCATTTCTTTTACCAATAACGCCACGAAATCGCTTAACTTTTCCTTCTTGTCTTAAAGAATTAATAGATAAAGGCGTTACACCAAAATATTCCTTAAACACTTCTTTTAATTGTGTTTTACTTAACTTTGGAGAAGTTTGCACTACAAGAACTCCTTGTTCTTGCAACTTTAAAGACTTCTCGGTATACATAATGGATTTAATATCTGTAATACTTGCCATCTCAACCCTCTTTAGTGATAGATTCAAAAAGCGATTTTTCAATCACTACAGATCTAAATGTTGCTATCAAATAAGCATTTAATTCAGCACCATCAATCAAATAACAATCTTTAATGTTTCTGAATGCTAAAAAAGTCTTTTCATCAAATAAATCAGAGACAAAAAGTGTATTTCTTTGATTTAATGTTTTAAATAACGCATAAGCATCTTTTGTCTTGCCACTTTCAACTTTAATTTTATCTACAACAAATAGACCATTCGCATTTGCTTTTTCAAATAAAGCATATTGCAATGCAAGTTTTTTTTGTTTTTTATTAACTTTTAAATTGTAATTTCTATTGTTGCTTGGTCCGTGTGAAACACCACCCCCAACAAAGACTGGCGAAGTAATACTTCCCGCTCTTGCTCTACCGCCACCTTTTTGACTCCATGGCTTTTTGCCACCACCACTGACTCTACCACGAGTTTTTGCCATTGCATTATTGGCGCGCAATGATGCCAAAAATGATTTAATATAAAGATAGAGATTATGCGAATTAATGTCTTTGTAAGATTCTGGCAATTGTGCTTCGCCTGCTTGTTTTAAATCTTTATCTAAAATAATTGCTTTACTCATTTCACAACCTTTAACTTACCAAATGCACCTTTGAATCCTGGCACTGAACCTTTTAAGACTAGCACACTATGTTCTTTATCAAAAGAAACGATTTCATTCTGCACTGTTACCTTTTCATTACCATAATGTCCTGACATCTTCTTGCCCGGCTGAACGCGTCCTGGCCACTCACGATTTCCAATAGAACCTGGTGCTCTATGAAATCTACTACCATGTGCAGCTGGGCCACCTTGAAAATTCCATCGTTTCATTACGCCACTAAAACCGCGTCCCTTTGTATTAAAAGAAACTTTCGCTCTTTTTGCGCTTTCTAAAACAGATAAATCCAAATCGCCTATTTCTGCATTATTTATCTCAAGTGTTGCAAATTTATTATATTCTTTATCAAGATTATATTTTTTTTGCTGACCTATAATTGATTGATTAGCACTTTTGCCTTGATGATACGCTACAAGTGCTTTACCACCTTCTAAGACCTCACAAATCTTTGCAGATTTTACCTTTAGCAAGGTTACAGGAATACTTGGCTTGGCAACTGTTCTGCTCATTCCAATTTTTTCTACTAAAAATTCCATTTATACCCCTTATTTGCCCATTGAACGGACTTCTACATCCACTTCTGGTGCCATATCTAATTTTGTCAGGCTATCCACAGTTTCTGGGGTTGCCGAAACAATATCAATGATTCTTGTATGCACTCTGATTTCAAACTGCTCTCTTGAATCTTTGTTGATATGGGGAGATTTTAAGACAGTATAACGTCTCTTTTTGGTCGGAAGCGGAATAGGACCACGAATCTCTGCACCAGTTCTCTTAACAGCCTCTACAATTGAAATAACTGAGCGGTCAAGAACGCGATGATCATACGCTTTTAACTTAAGTCTAATTTTTTCCATTTATTTTTCCTTCAAAGAACTCATCCAACATTAAAATAACTGCTGATGTATATTTTGGAAGCCGAGATTATACTAAACATTCTTGTTTTTTAGCAATATTTTTGATGCTATTTTTTCAATATTTTTGTATTTTATTTCCTTTTTAAAAGGATATAATTATTTTATATTTTACAGATTTTACCATTTTATTATAGAGTTTTCGTAATAGGAGAAAAAACAACAAAAGAAAGTGCAAGATTGCAGAATTTACATTGCCTTCGTTTATTGCATTTACTTGGATAGTTCTATAAGTTTTATTTCCTGCACGCTTTTGTATAAAATGTGATAATTCCAACCTTAAATCATTTCTTTTGACGATTCGTCTTTCAATTACTTTGCCTTGATTGCAAAACTCAAGAATAAAATTATAGATAGAATTAGAACTCACTTGCAAAACAATATCCGAAGATACACCTGCAAAATTGAACTTCACCTTTTGGCTAAAATCAGTATGCAGGACTAATTGATAAGACAAAGGGATATTTTGGATTTCTTTTGCCCATTGGATTCTTTATCTTAGTTAGGAAGTCTATACTACATTCAAAACTTTTGAAGTTTTTTAAATTTTTATAAATATTGTTGATGATCCTTCTCTCTATTGTCCAAATATCCATTTTGATTAGGCTCACTTGCCACATCAGTGGAGGAATCCTATCATTTTGGATACACTGAAAGCTCATTAAAAGTCTTAAAGGGTAGATTTTCTCATAGAGTGCGTGAAATTCTGCAATTCGCCCATCTTTTTGCTTACTGTTTTTCATTTGTAAAGTCATCAATTATTCTTTCTATTTTATTTTCAACTCTTATGTTGTTTGTTTTTAAATCAATAATTAGATAAGTGAAAATTCCTATAATTATTAATAATGGGAGAATAACGAGTGCCTTTTTAAAATATAACCTTTGAAATTTACTTCTTAGTGCTTCTTTAGAATCAAGATTATAGGTTTTACTAAAAGCAATATTTTCATCTGTATTTAAAAGTGGAGTAATTGCAGATGCAATGTTTTCGCATAACAAGGAGATTCTTTCATCGGCATCTTTACTACTTGAATATTTTCCTTTATACCCTAACACAAGACAAGCATAGACAAACTCTAAGAAATCCTTATTTTTAGCAGGATTATTTAACCAAGATAAAGCTATATCATAAAAATTATCTCCACCCAATGTTTCATCAAAAAGCCTTACAGTCAATGTATTGTGCGCCCAAGAACTATTCATAAAAAGTTCATTTTTCATAATAATCTCGTCCATAAAAACACATAAACAATATCTTAATTTTATTATATCTTTATCTTCATATTCTTTATAAGTGCTTAGTTTAGAACTAATTGACAATATATCATTAATCATTTTTTCTTTAATCACTTCTATTTTACTTGTTTCTAAAGTATCTATCTTAGATAACCTTGATGACAATAAAAGTAGCTCTAAACTATGGTCTAAAACTTTATTATTTAAAAGCCCATAAAACCCACGATTTAATAATAAACTAGGCTCTATATTAGATTGTTTATTTGTATTACTTTCTTCCATACTTAAAACACTGCCCATATTTTAATATCAGGACTTTTAATATTGTTTGTAATATAAATACTCACAATATTTTCTCCTTTAAAATTTGCAAATACTTCATCTCTTTTATCAAATCTATAATAAATGTAACCACTTAGATAGGGAATAGCACTTGGAATGTTTGAAATTTGCTCTAAACTCAATCCCCTAAGTTGCGTGGCAACTATATCTTTTATTTTACTTTGTGTATGGATTTTGCTTTGTGTTTTAAAATTCTGTAAAAGATATTCGTGATTTACTTCTGCGCTTACGGCAAGATAGATTTCACCATCTTGTAAAATACTTGGATTATCAAACAAGAAATCATAAAAACCGTTTTTGCTGCTAATTAATTTTGCCATAGTGTATCTTGGACTAGTAATCCTTGAGAATAATATTCTAATGTTATTCATTAAAGGCAAGAAAGTCTCATTAAGATTGTCATGATTATATTTAACAAAATCTAAAAATGTATCATCTTCATTAAATGCACCGAGGTCTCCTTGAAATTCAATTAACTTTTCATATAAAAATTCAGGATGCAATTTGTCTTTATTAATTAAATAGGAAAAAATCAAATACCATTTTTTTAAAAGATTCAAGGACACATAAGTGCTAAAATCAAGTGTATTTTTTGTTTGATCAATGCCTTTAAAAATATTTGTTAAAGTATTTTTATGTTGTCTAATAGAATGGATATTCTCCTCTAAGAATGACTTAATAATGGGTATCTTGGCGACATTCAAACAAGTAGGGATAAATTCTTCTTCTAAAACAATTTTCTTATTTGCATCAATACTCTTGATTTTTGCAATCGGTATTTCTAATTCATCTGGCGCAGCATTATTTAAGATTCCTAGTTTTAATCTCAAACTTGCAAGTGCTACACTAATCTTTTCTTGTGTAAAAGCAATATTATCACTTTCGTATTCATCGCCTATTTGTTTTAAAATTTCATTGCTTTCATCATCATGATTTCTTGAAGTTATTACGCTTTTTAATGCAATATATTTGGTGTTAGGAAGGTTATTTTTTAGTGCAATATCTGCAACGCTCGCAATACCTAAAGGAATTTTTAAGGTGATTACAGAATTAGCTAACGCATCATAGTTTATTTCCAAAGGCTCAGGCAAAAGGTCTTGTTCTGGCGCACTAAAGATACTCCCATCTTGTGCAATTCCTTTAATGCTAGTAATAGCAATTTTACCTTGAATTAACATTTCTTTAGAAAATTCAAGCGTTGTGATTCCATATAAATTACTAAATACCTCTACTGTTTTAGAATCAATCACTCTCTGCAAAAATCTTTCTTGTTGTTCAAAATGAACTGAACTGACATTTAAACCGTCATACCATACAACTTTTAATTTATCTGCCATAATATATTTGCCTCATGGAATCTATTGGACTTTATTGATGCCATTTTGTGTGATTTCAAATTCCAGCTTCTTTTTACCAAACCAAATTCCACCTGCATCACTTGTTTTAGCCCATGCTTTAGTTGTTTTTTTATCATTATTTGCAAAAAATACTAAAATACCAATATATGGAACTTTCTCATCTTCAACATTGACTGCTACAATATTATCTCTAGGAGCAATTTGCATCTTCATAGAATCTATTTTATCTTTGCCCAAAATACTATCTTCTCTCGCAAATAGATCAATATCACTTGCTTTTTCAAACTTTTTTATATCCTTTAGCTGATATATAATAATAGTTAATGGCACATCATCTTGTCTATTATTGAGATTTGATTTTTCATAGTTATTAATTGCAACATCAACTTTACTTGAACACGCAGAGAAAACCAACACCACCAACAAAAACAATATATTTTTATAAACCATGACAATCCCCTAATTAATGATTTTTTTAAGTTTTATTTTATACAATAGTATATCATAAATTTTCACTTAAATTGCTGATAGACACTAAGTTTATAGTTTTTTATGGAGCTTCAATAATGGTTTATTCAGATTCTTTATTAAAAGATTTATCGCATTTAGAAAGCTTCAATCTTTTAGAAGATGAGATGTCAAAATACAAAACCTTAAACCATGAAAATATTAATTGGGATATGGTATATAAATATTCTCTTGATATTTTGAAAAATGCTTCAATAGATGCAAAAATATGTAACTATTTTATTCTATCCTGCATTAATCTCAACAAAGAGGATTGCTTTGTCGAACTCTCCTATTTGCTAAACTTTTTAAAAGATTTTTTAGAAAACAATCCACAATCCTTAAATGAAAATACATTAAATACTCAAAAAAAGAAAATTAAAGATGCCATTGCGTTTTTCATTTTAGAAACTAATCACTTGGAACTATTTATCCCAAAACAAGTCTTAATTGAACTTAATAAAACTATAATACACATTGGAAGCATTGTTAATTATAGGTTTAACTTTCTTGAGGCAACACAAGATATTTCTACTTTAAATGCGAACAAAGAATCTTTACCCAATGCTCATACATACGCTATTACTGATAAACTTGTAGATTTGGATAACATCAATGATAGAGAATATAGGGAGTTTTATTTAAAGCTTAGTTTAGATTTGTTAAATAATGATTTAAATAATCTTAATGCATACACATTCTTTTTTGAAGCTATGTGGGGAAAAATAAAAAAAATGCCACTTCATACAGAAGATATCACACAGATAAGATATCCAGATAGTAGCTTGATTAGCTTATTGCAAAATCCTAAAGAAAACATTGGCGAACTTGAACAAATTCAAAACTTCATTAAAAATTTAGTTTTGAATCCTTTTTGGTTTGAAGGGTTGCAACTTTTTCATAAATTATTGATCTCTCAAAAAAGAGATAACGTTTGTAAAATATTTACAATTTTTGTCAATAATTTTTTAAATAAATTTCAAGAAATAACAAAATTAAAATTTGAAAATGGAGAACCTTTGTGTAATATCTCCACATTCAATTATTTTTCAAAAAATGGAGATTTAAAGGCTCAAGAAGAATCGCCAAAGTCAAAAATAAAATCTAAAGCGAAAAGCTTTGAAGAGGCATTTTTGCACATTAATAAAGAAAATTCTAAAGCTTCTTTATTTTCAAACATTAATGCGCTTATGGAAATGGCGAAACTATTTGATGAAAAAGGAATGAAACAGAATGCAAATATTATTTATTTGCATTTAAAAGAAAAACTAGAAAATACACTTTTAAAAGATTATTTAGAAGAGTATTATTTATTTATTCAAGGAAAAATTAATAAATTTTAGTTTATACTCTTTAGAATCTTAAAAACTTCAATAATCCACAATTAAAGAAAGGCTAAGAAATGTCAGATGGTTCAAGTTCTCCTAAAGAGCGTATTAATATAACATACAAAGCAAAAACAAATGGACAAAATAGTGAGATTGAGTTACCCTTAAAGTTAATGGTATTATCAAATCTTACAGGTAGCAATAGCAAGGAACCTATTGAAGAGCGAGAAGTGTTGCAAATTAATAAGCTTAATTTTAATCAGGTTATGGAAAAATTAAATATTAATACAAGCTTTAATGTAAAAAATACTCTCAACAATGAAGCAGAGGAATTAGAAGTGAATCTTAATATTGCTAGTATTAAAGATTTTTCACCAGATAATATTGCACAACAAGTTCCAGAACTTAAAAAGCTTTTGCAATTAAGAGAAGCCTTAATGGCTTTAAAAGGTCCAATGGGCAACATTCCAAACTTTAGAAAAGCCGTCTTAGAAGCATTAAAAAATAAAGAAACTAGAGAAAAACTACTCTTAGAAATCAAACAAGAAGATGGAGAATAAATATGGCAGAGAAAAAAACCAATACGCTTAACACGCCCATTATTGAAAGCATTATGGAAAAAAGTAAATATTCCACTAATGAAGAAAGTTATAGCATCGCCAAACGTGGAGTTGCTGAATTTATCTCTCAAATTGTCAAAAGCGATAATGTGGAAGATAAAATCAACAAATTTGCTCTTGATGAAATGATAGCGCACATAGATGATTTAATCTCCAAACAAATGGATGAAATATTGCACAATGAAAATTTACAACAACTAGAATCTACTTGGAGAGGATTGCATTTTTTAGTCAGCAGAACAGATTTTAATGAAAATATTAAAATCAACCTTTTCAATGTTACAAAAGAAGAAATCTTAGAAGATTTTGAAAATAATCCAGACATTACACAAAGTGTGATTTATAAAAATATTTACTCTGCCGAATATGGTCAATTTGGTGGAGAACCTGTTGGAGCTATTATTGGAGATTACCAAATTACAGCAGCAAGTTACGATATGACTTTCTTAAATAAAATGGCTAGCATTTCCGCAATGAGTCATGCTCCTTTTTTGACCTCATGTAGCCCAAAATTTTTTGGCTTAGAGGATTATTCAGAGCTTGCAAATATTCAAGATTTAAAAGGCATGTTAGAGGGTCCTCAATATACTAGATGGAGAACCTTCAGAGAAAATGAAGATGCTAAATATGCTGGGCTTATGGTAACGAGATTTTTAACAAGAAGCCCATATGATCCTAATGAGAATCCTATTAAAAGCTTTAACTACAAAGAAGATGTCCATGCTTCGCATAATCATTTATTATGGGGTAATTCTGCTTTTGCCTTTGCAACTAGACTTACAGAAAGTTTTGCAAATTATAGATGGTGTGGAAGTATCATAGGTCCAAAAAGCGGTGGTAGCATAAAAGATTTACCAACTTATCTCTATGAAAGTTTTGGAACAATGCAATCCAAGATTCCAACCGAAGTTTTGATTACCGATAGAAGGGAGTATGAACTTGCAGAAGAGGGCTTTATCACCCTAACACTACGTAGAGATACTAATAATGCTGCTTTCTTCTCTGCTAATTCTGCCCTAAAACCAAAAACATTCCCAAACACGCCTGAAGGTAAAGAAGCAGAAACGAATTATCGCCTAGGCACACAATTGCCTTATTTATTTCTCATTTCAAGATTAGCGCATTATCTTAAAGTATTGCAAAGAGAAGAAATTGGTAGCTGGAAAGAAAGAAGTGATATTGAAAATGGTCTTAATGAATGGGTAAGGCAATATATTTCTGACCAAGAAAATCCACCTGCTGAAGTCCGAAGCAGAAGACCTTTTAGAGGGGCGAAAGTGCAAGTAGAAAATATTCCTGGTGAAGTTGGATGGTATAAAATTGGGCTTAGCGTTCGTCCGCATTTTAAATACATGGGTGGAAACTTTGAACTCTCACTCGTTGGTAAGCTTGATAAAGAATAATGTCTTTGCTAGATAAGGTTATATTCGCATTAGATGACCAATATCAAAATGTTTCTTTTCACAATGATGCCCGCAAAGACATAAAAGACAATATCTGTCTTTTATTGAATGCCAAATTAGATGATTGTCTAATCTTAAAGGACATAAATATTTCTAATTTAGCTGAACTTAATTTAAATTCTAGTGATTTGTGTTCTACAATGGCAAAAGAAATCGTTTCTATTATTGAAAAATATGAACAACGTGTTAAAATTATCTCTATAAGTTTTGATAATTCACTAAGCCCATGGTGTTTGACTTTTATGCTACAATGTTTTCTCTATAATGATAGATTTCAAGAATTTAGCTTAGAAATTATTTTCAAAAATAATAGATATTGCGAAGTTGTTTAAAATGAATCAAAATAATATATTTTATTTTCAAAAAGAGCTTGCTTACCTTTATGAAACAAGAAAGATATTTACTCAAAAATATCCAAAATTAGCTCCATTTTTAGCACACGATAGCAAAGATCCAGATGTTGAAAGAATTATTGAAAATTTAGCAGTTTTAACTGCAAAAATTCATCAAGAAATGGACCAAAATATCCCTTACATCGCTGAATCGCTGATAAATATTATTGCTCCAAATTATACAAGTGCCCTACCCTCCTTATCTATGCAAGAGTTCCAAATAGACGAAAAGAGTAAGGAAAAGCATATTTTTATACCCAAAGGGACTTATGTAAAATCTATCCCCATTAACAAATGTGAATGTATCTTTAAAACCATTTATGATGTTTTCTTATATCCTCTAAGCATTGAAGATACATTGCTTGGTAGCGATACACAATACCAAACTTTAAATTTGAATTTTAAAATTAATACAAACAAAGATTTCAATATTTGCGACCTTGATATTACAAGATTAAATATTTACTTAGGAGACGATGTCTATACTTCAAGTAGCCTACTTTTATACATCCACTTATATCTAAAAGAATTAAAGATTGTATCACTAGATACCAATGAAGAATTTAAATTAAGTATCTATAATATTAAGACAATGGGGCTTTCTTCTGATGAAAGCACATTATCCTACAATGAATTGGGCTTTGAAGCACTTTCTATGCTAAGAGAATATTTCTTTCTTCCTGAAAAATTTAATTTCATTGCAATTACAGGCTTAGAAGTATTAAAAGGGTGCTTGGGCAAGAACTTTAGTATAGAATTTAAGTTTGATAAACATTTACCAAAAAAATGTATTTTAAGAAAAGAATTATTTTCTCTTGGAGTAACTCCTATCGTTAATGTTTTTCAAAAAAGTGCTGAACCGATCATTAACCATCACAATAGAGATGGACATAGAATTTTTATTGATAGAAATCAGCTTGATTCTTATGAGATTATCAATATATTACAAGTAAAAGCGCATAATAGTGATACAGGTAGAAGAATGCTAAAAAGCTATAATAATTTTGAACGTTTTGAATTTCTCAAAGAAAATAAAAATGAATTTTATTCTATCTCCGACAAAACAAATTCAAAAGGAGACACATACAAAGAAATCTCTTTCTTCTCAACGAGCCACCAAACAGAAACTATTACTATTGAAACTTTGTGTTGCAATAAAAACCTCCCAACACTCTTAAAAATTGGTGATATTCAAACCTCCACCATCAAAGATACATACACAAAAAATATCAAAAATCCAAGCCCTATGAGAAAATATAATGTGGATAATCTACTATGGAAACTTATTTCTATACTATCTTTCAACTATCAAACTATGTTAAATAAAACTTCATTCTTTAATGTTCTTGAAGCTTATAGCTTTTTAGAAGATAAAGAAAATATAGAAACTTACAAATTATTAAAGGAATCCATTGTTGATATACAAGGTAATAGCACCTATTTGGTAGATGAATATATTACAAAAAAGGGAATATTAACTATCTTTTATATTAAAGATTCAAAATTCTATTCCCTAGGGGAAGTCTATAAACTAGGGCTTGTAATTTCTAAATTCCTATCTTCATTTGCAAGCATTAATTCTTTTTGTGAATTAAAAATACGATGTCTTGACTCCAAAGAAACGCTTTATTACCCAGCATCATTTGGCAAAAAACCAACCCTATGAATTCCTCTTATTCCTTTCACAAACTCTTAAAAAAACTTTTGCGAGACTACAATAAAAATGAAATTTTTTTAAGGACAAATAAACAGCTTAAGCACCCAAACAAAGAAATTGAAGAAATAAAATTCAATCAATTAGATGAAGAATTTTTAATCCAAGTGATTATAAATTTTATGGGACTACACGGAATTACCTCCCATTTGCCCTCTTATATGCTTGATAAACTATCACGCAATGAAGACAATAACGAGGGTTGGACATTATTTTTCGATTTTTTCAACCATTACATTTTATGGATATTTTTTGAAATTGTAAATTTAAAAGATTATCCAAGAAGTTTTCAAAAAGATTTTAGTGATTCTATTTCAAAAATTTTATTTGCGATGCTTGGCATTACAGATAAAAACATAGCTAGAAAATATTTGCCCTTCTCTCCTCTTTTATTAAGCTTGAGACGCCCTAAATATTATATAGAAAAAGTCTTGCAAAGCAATTTCAATCTTCATAACAAGCTTTCAATTATAGAAAATATCCCTCATAGAATCTTAATTGCAAAATCCCAACAAAATAAGCTAGGCATTAAAAATCATATATTAAAGAAAAATTTTATTCTTGGTAATAAATTCTTATCCTATCAAAATAAGATAGCAATTTTAATTCAAGGCATTGAATATCAAGAGGCAATAGAATACCTACCAAAAAGAGAAAAACATGCAGATTTGAAAAATAGCGTTATGTTTCTTACCAACAATGAATTTTGTGTGGATTTGTATTTAAAAGTTAATTATAGTGATAAATTACTTTTTACATTAGGTAATCAAAGCACGGCAAAACTAGGATGGGGGAAATTATTAGGAAAACGCAAAAAAGATTTTCATCTTATGTGCATAAAGTTGTATGAGTGATTTCTAAAACAATGCAAGAAATTAAGAGAGCTAAATTTCGTATATTTAATTTGTGAATGTTTTGATGATACTTTCTAATTTCTCACTTTAATCAAAACATCTTGAATCACGCAAGTTTGAGTAATGTGAAAAATAACTTTATAGAATTATTTTTCTTTATCTAATTCTATTTCTAAGATATTAAGATTATCTTCTTTTTGCGTATTTTCTAGGCAAAATTTTACTTTATTTGCACCAATAGAAGTTACAACAGCAAAATATCTTGTATTATTTTCAGAATAATTCCAAATTTCATCAAATTCCAAATAATTTGCCAAACCAAAATCTTTAAAATCACACTTTTGATAAATTGATTTCAAAGATTTTGGAACCTTGTTAATGATAAAAAGTATTTTTATTTTTTCTTTTGAGGAGCTAATGTCTAGTTCCTTAATAATATTCTCTTGATATTCTTGTTTAATAATGTCTATTAATTTTGCATTATTGGAATCTTTTAACATATTGAGATCTATATCTATTTCTTTACCTAATTCTAATTTTTCAAGAGAATATTTTATTTTTTGATTATTATCAACTTGAGGTAACAAGACATTCAACTCATCCTCACTTTTAAGGACTAATTTTGCCATACCCATAATTTTAATATTTAGCTCCAATATAGAGCGAAAATCTTTTTTAGAAAAAGTATTCTCTATACCTTTTCTAATGGCATTTATATCCAATTTCTCATCAGACAAGAATTGTATGAGTTTATTTAAAAATATAGGTTGGGGAAACATTTTTCTCCTTGCTAACCTAGCTTTGGCATCTTTATATTTTTTGATTTGGATCTTGACTTCTTTTTAGCATTTTAAGTAATTTTTATTAAAGAAAATTATAACAATATGTGCTTAAATTCTGTTTTCATTATTTATAATCCTAATACACATGGATTTCTATAAAGCTAAATCCTGTGTTTAAATGTTATAAAATCTTTAATCTTATCCCAAGTGCTTTGGGATTCTTCTTCTTTCCCTTGCACTAAATACACTTGAAACCACATAGGCTCTCTACAAGCATCCACCTCACTCCAACGCTTACAAACATATTCTAACTCTTGTAAAATATCTTGTTTATCTTCAGGATTCCTTTTCATACATTGATTCCAATGATTAATAATAAGCATAAAGTGGTCATTTCCCTCCCAAGTTAGCCAATCTAGTTCTGTTATCCAGCATACAAGGGGATTTCCCGGGACATTTAGCCAATGCACTTTATCAGGCGTATCAAAGGCTTCCCTAACTTCAGCTACAAAATCCCAGT